>OFGC01000021.1_pt1 | contig 166433 bp, 133 predicted proteins | sample 1521691 | NCBI WGS metagenome assembly OFGC01 (sample SAMEA3504121, study PRJEB24116) | mouse gut metagenome | biome: mouse gut; feature: mouse-associated habitat; material: faeces | place: Denmark | collected 2011
TTGAATATCAATAATTTCAAAGCACTCTTATGATTTTTTAGTGGACACTAATGAAATTAAATTCAAAATTACTCAATAATTCCGATATCCACAAATCGGGCTAAGGCTTGATTAATCATGCTTCCCCTCCTGATTTTACCCGATTAATCCCGATTAATCGCGATTAATCGCGAATTATTAGCGTTATGCGGGGCGCTGCGCGGATTATACGCCGCTCGTCTATGCAGAATCTCAGATTGCGAAATCGCCCGAGTGCTATAAGAAATAAATATATTTTTATAAAAATATTCATTATTTTAGCAAAAATACCCTATTATTAAATAATAATTATTATATTTGCACACATGTTTAATGAATAGCTTATGGTTATTGAATATAGAATCGACACTTGCAGTCTTGGCACAGTGGTAGTTGCGACAACGTCGGGCGCCATCTGCTGCCTTGAATTTCTTGATGAGGCTACACAGGCTCCCTTTCTTTTGCGCCGGCGTTTCCCTAAAGCAACTCTTATAGAGGAATCCAACGATCTACAGAGCGTAGCCTTGCGGCAACTTGATAATCCCGACGACTCGGCAATGGATATACCCTTGAATTTGATTGGCACACCTTATCAGGTCACTGTGTGGAATGCTTTGCGCTCAATCCCTATCGGTGCCACGGCAAGCTATCGCGAAGTGGCCGACAAAATCGGTCATCCGAGGGCATGGAGGGCAGTGGGAAATGCCATAGCCACAAATCCGGTGGCGATAATCATACCATGCCATAGGGTGCTCCCCTCTTCGGGTGCGCTCGGCAATTACCGTTGGGGTGCCTGGCGAAAATCAGCATTACTTCACCGCGAGAAGTATAGATAGACATCACAATGCTGTAGACATCACAACACAAGGATGCCCCATCATCTTCGGCGAGATGATGGGGCAACTTGACTTCTGAAGAATGAGTGGTTCAAAGGCTATCAGAATGCGGGATAGCCGGGATTCTGAGTATACTTGCCAAGCGAGAAGTTATACTGGGCCACCGGTATGGGATAATATTCCTCGCCGGCATCGAATGTGGCATCCTGATAATAGATGCGTGTCTGCTTCTCGGCATTGAAATAGGCTGTCATCACATCGCGGGCGATACCCCATCTGACGAGGTCGAAGAATCTCTCACCTTCGAGGGCCTTCTCAAGACGCATCTCTGTGCGGAGCGCCTTGCGGGCGTAATCCTGATTCCATCCGGCTGCCGGATAAAGTCCTATCTTATAGTTGGCCGCATCTTTCGAGGGGTCGTTGAAATCCTTCACATATTCGCTCTGCATGGCGCGCCCACGCACCTGATTGATAAGCTCGCGTGCTTCATCGAGTCCGGCGCCACCTATCTCTATCAATGCCTCGGCTTTATAGAGCAGAAGGTCGGCGTAGCGGATTATCTGCCAGTTGAGCTGCGATGCGCCCCAGGGCCATCCCTGGAACATATCGGGCGACTCGGGCGACACCCAGAATCTCTTGGCGCAGTTATGACCGTAGACTCCGCGGTCGCGCACCCACGACTGACAGGGGGTCTCACGATATGTCTTGTAGGTGATTGTCGGGCGACCGACCACGAAGTCAAGGCGCGGATCCACGTTGGGCTCTGTGTTTGAGAGTGTCTGATGCTCATCATCGATGAAGGTCACCACTCCGTAGTCCGGGCGTGACTGATAGTCAAACACCGGGAGACCATTCTCGTCAGTCTGATAAGCATTGATGAGGTCCTGCGAGGGGAGGAAGAATCCATCACCATGATAGGGACTGTTGCCGGCGGGTGAGTTGAGCAGATTGCTCCAGTTGACACGTCCGCCATCGCCTGAGCCGTCATTCATCGAATACTGGATTGCGAACACCGATTCCGGTCCATTCTCATTAGCCACGAGGTCAAGACCCTGGAAGTCGCTGAGCAGACTGTAGCCCTGCACGCGGTCGATAAGCTCCACAACATCTTTGAGCACCTCTTTATTGATGTTGACCACTGCATGGGTCTGCGCATCCTGCTCGTAAGCGCGGTATAGTTTCACCTTGGCGGCATATGCAAGGGCAATATTGCGGTTGATGCGCCCCACTTCGGCCTGTCGCTCCGGTAGCGACTCGGCGGCCTCGAGCAGTTCGGCCGCTATGCGGTCAAGATGCTCTTCGCGTGTGAATTCATCGTTGGGCACATCCACATATTCTGTCTCCGGCAGATTCTCATCCATATACGGCACCTTGTTGAAGAGTCTGACGAGCTCGAAATAGAAATGCGAGCGCAGCACCTTCATCTCTGCGATACGCGAGTCGCGCACTGTCACCACTTCGGGGTCTGCCTGGTTGAGCACTCTGAGTGCGGCGTTGCAACGAGATATCTGGCTGTAAAGATTAAACCATTTGCCGTCGAGATTACCGTTGTTAGACTGCACCTGGAAGGTCTCCATAGCGTGCACATCCCAAAGATCGCCTTCGCCGCCGCCACCCTTGTAGGCATTGTCAGAGCGAACTTCGCCAAAGCTCCAGTTGGAGGTGGGGCGCACCCAGGGGTCCCCCTGCTCGTTGGTGAATCCTGACAGGCCGGCATAGGCTGAGTTGACAAGGAGGTCGATTGCCTCGGTAGAGGTCATCACGCCGTCAGAGAGGCTTCCCTGCGGGGTATTCTCGAGAAATTCATCGCTGCAGCCTGCGAGCATCGCTCCACATAGGATGGCTGCCATGATAGATGTATATCGTTTCATCGGTATTTTCAGATACTTATGGGTTAGAGATTAGAAGCCGAACTGGAGTCCGAAAGTGAATGATCGCGGCATTGCGTAGGGGTAGCCGAGCCCTTCGGGGTCGGCACCCGAGTAGCGGGTTATGGTGAAGAGATTCTGAGCCTGGAAGTAAACACGGGCATTGCTCAGATGCAGCTTCGCTCTTACCGATGCGGGGAGCGAGTAGCCGAATGTCAGGGTCTTCAGTCGCAGGAATGACCCATCTTCAAGGTGGAATTGCGATACTTCATGCTCATTGTTGTTGTTATCGGTTGTGGGTGCCGGTGTGTCGCAGTCGTAATAGCCTGTGGTGAGATAGCGCTCATAAGCCTCGGCTGCCTCAAGGAGGGCTACACCGTGGTTACCGTTCCAGCACTGGAAGAGGTCGGTGTAGTATTTCGAGTTGTTGAAGGCATCGCGGATGATTGATGAGAAGAAGAGGCTGAGGTCAAATCCGCGCCAGTTGGCACCGAGATTCAGTCCGAACTGTGCCTTGGGCAGGTCGCAGCCGAGCCAGGTGCGGTCGTTGTAGTTGATTTTGCCATCACCATCGGCATCCACATACTTCACACGTCCCACAGCCGGATGACCGAATTCCACCTCATATTTGCTGCAATACTCATCCACTTCGGCCTGCGAGTGGAAGACGCCATCGGTCTTGAAGCCCATCCATGAGCCCAGAGCCTGACCTACGAGCGAATGTCCGGCATAGCCTCCACCATAGTTGTAGTAGATATCGTCGAGCAGGTCGGTGACACGGTTTTTGGATACTGTGAAATTGAAACCGACGTTGTAAGAGAAATCCTTACCGGCACCGGAGCGCCATTCGATCTGCCCCTCCACACCCTCATTCTTCATCTCGCCGCCATTATACCAGCAGTAGCCACCCTCGCCGATAGTGGCGATGTAGGGTTTTTCGACGAGCATATCCTTAGTGTTCTTATGGAAGTAATCGAGCGACACGAGCAGACGGCTGTTGAAGAGGCTTGCGTCGATGCCGACATTGGTCTGATAGGTCTTCTCCCAACGCAGGTCGGGGTTGGTGGTGCGGATGCGGTAGGCACCCGGTGCGAGGGTCACTCCGTCGCCGCTCATGTTGTATGAGCCGCGGTCGAGACTCATAAGGTATTTGGCATAGAATGCCTCGTTGTCGATAAGGTCATTGCCGTTGATGCCCCATGATGCGCGTATCTTCAGGTCAGAGAGCCATGAGTGGGTGGCCTCCATGAATCGCTCTTGCAATATGCGCCATCCGGCCGAGAATGAGGGGAACCAGTCGTAGTTGTGATCCTTGGCCAGACGCGATGATGCATCACGGCGGATGGTGAATGATGCGAGATATTTGTCGTCGTATGAATAGTTGAGTTTGCCGAATCCGGAGAACATGGAGTAGTTGGATGCTCCTGCACCTACATTCTTGTTGGCGGTCACATTCGACAGGTAGAGATAGTTGGGGTCTTCGATAGTGAGGTCTGTGCCATAGCCGAAGAAGTTTTCGTAGTGATATTTCTTCGCTTCGACGCCGGCGAGAGCCATCAGGGAGTGACGGCCGAGGTCGATGTTGTACTGTGCGGTGTTGGTCCATACCCAGTCAACATTCTTGGCTGTCGATTGGGTGAGTTTGTTGACCTCGTCGCGAAGCCATGTGGGTTCGAAGGTCTTGTTGGTCTCGTTGTAGTAGTTGACGCCGAAGTTTGTCTTGATGATAAGATTGCGGATCGGTTCTACCTGGAGATAGGCGTTGCCGAAGACGCGCCAGTATTCGTGTTTGTTGCCTTTGTTGTTTTCGATAAGGCGCATCATATTGTAGGCGTCGCCCAGAACGTCGTTGATCTGGTCTACATATTCGCCGGTGACATCATACACTGCCTTGGCAGGATGCTGCTTGACGGCATTCTCTTCGGCGCCATCGGGCATATAGTGGGCGCGCCACCAGTTGACGGCCACATTACCACCGGCTCTGAGGCGATTGCGCAGGAAGCCGTAGTCGGAGCTGAAGCGTGAGTTGACTCTCTGGAAGTCTGACCCTTTGACGATGCCGTCGTGGTCGAGCCAGCTGAGTGAGAGCGATGATGAGCCATTCTCGCTACCCTTCGAGAGACCGATGCTGTAGGTCTGCATCAGTGCGGTGCGGTGTATCTCCTTTTCCCAGTCAGTAGTCTGCGGCAGCACATCGGCTCCATTGAGATTCTTGTAGGTCTGGAGTTGCGGGGTTGCGCCGTTGCCATAGATGGATGATGAGGGTGTGGCGCCGTTGTGGGCATATTTGTAAGCCGACCAGTAGACATCGCCCCACTGGTAGGCATCGAGAAGTTCAAGACCACTGTTGTAGGTCTGGGCGGTGAGGGTGGCGTCGAAGGTGACATGAGCCTCGCCCGAACGCGCGCGCTTCGTGGTGATGATTATCACGCCGTTGGCTGCCTGCGCACCATATATCGAGGCAGAGGCGGCATCCTTCAGCACCTGTATTGACTCGACATCGTTGCTATTGATGATGGTGCCGGGGTTCTCGCGGGTCATTACGCCATCGATGACGTAGAGTGGGCCGTTGGCCTCACTTCTGAATGATGAGGCGCCGCGGATAGAGGTGCCGGTGCTCAGGCCGCCCGGTGTGCCGTCGGTGGTGATTGTCATGCCGGGCACTCGACCTTGCAGCGACTGGATGACATTGCCGGTGGGGGTGTCTGCCACATCCTTCATCTTCACTACCGACACAGATCCGGTGAGGTCCGACTTCTTCTCTGTAGAGTAACCCACCACCACTACCTCCTGCAGCAGTTCGGTGTCCTCCTTGAGAAGCACTCGCATCTCGGGCGTTGCCTTAAGGGTCTGCGACTGGAAGCCCACATATGATACTGTGAGTTCGGATCCCTCAGGCACATCGAGAGTGAAGTTGCCGTCGATATCCGTGGCGGTGCCATTCGCACCTTTCACTTTTGAGATTACACTCGCCCCGATCAGCGGTTCGTCATCGGTAGCTGAGATTACTGTACCGTGCACTGTTATATTCTGTGCCCGGACGCCCGCCACTGCCATCACAATCAGCAGGACATACAGAATTGATCTTTTCATGATTATAGGTTTGGTTAACGATTTCTGCCGCAAAACTACAATCATTTCGCCCGAGAGCCTTTAAAATTTGTTGCATGGGCTATTATTTATGTTGCCCTGAATCATGTTTGCTATGTAATGCACTGTATTTAATAGGGTCTCTTCCTGGTGGGCTAATCATTCGGCAGAATATGAAGTTACCGGAGTACGCAATTATCACAGACGGCCTGTGACGACTATCCCTGCGGTTTGAGACGCTCGCGAATCTCCGATGGGGTCTCGTGGTAGCGGTCTTTATAGCATTTGCTGAAGTATGCAGGCGTTGAAAATCCTACGCCGTAGGCTATCTCAGAGATTGTCTGCTCTGTAGTGGTAAGCAACACTCTTGCCCGGGCCAGACGCATGTTGCGTATCAGCTCCACAGGTGAATAGTTGGTGAGATTCTTGAGTTTGCGGTAGAATTGTGTGCGGCCGAGTCCGAGACTGGAGGCGATACTGTCGACCGAGAGATCGGCGTTGCCCATCTCAGACTCTACGATACTCACGAATTTACGGTAGAATTCACTGTCAATCTCTCCCACTCCCTGAGTGGCGTTGGTTTCGGGTGCGGAAGCCTCTTTGATAATCTCCTGCTGCTCGCGGTGCGGAGACTGTCCGGACGCTGGGGGGAGTCCGGGCCATTGGGTCAGGATGCGCCGGCGATTCTCTATAAGCGATTTGCAGCGCGCTATCAGCACCTGCGCATTGAATGGCTTCGACACATATCCGTCAGCCCCGCATTCATAGCCCTGGATGCGCTGCTCATCCATCGAACAAGCTGTGAGCATCAACACCGGTATGTGCGAGGTGGCCTGTTCATTTTTGAGCCGCCGGCAGCATTCCAGGCCATCCATCACAGGCATCATGACATCGCATATCACAAGATCGGGCACATATTTGCTTGCCATCTTCACTCCCTTGGCCCCGTCGGAGGCTGTGATAATGGTGTAGTCATCCCCAAGAAGCGATGAAATATAGGTGCGGATATCCTGATTGTCGTCAATCACCAGCACCAGTGTGCGGTCAGGATCCACCTCAGACGGCGCCATCTGCACCGTGTCGAGCTCGGTGGCTACATCCTCCGGTCGTATCGATGCAGCGCATGGCGACGCTGACGCAGCTACGTGGCGCAAAGGTAATGTCACCTTGAATACCGATCCCTTGCCGGGCTCGCTCTCAACTTCGAGAGTACCTTCATGGAGTTCGATAAATCCCTTGGCAAGCGACAGACCGATGCCCGAACCGTTGGGATGCACCTTGTCGACCTGATAGAAGCGTTCGAATATATGCGAGAGGTCTTCAGCACTTATACCCTTGCCTGAGTCGGCCACATCGATAGTAACATTCGACTCATCGCGATGCAGACGCACTGTGATCTCGCCATGAGAGGGAGTATATTTGAATGCATTGGATATCAGGTTAAACATTACTCGCTCGATTCTCTCCACATCAATAGCCATCTTGAAATCGACCCCGGGTTCAATCTCGAGACGGAAATCCATATCGCGGTCGACAGCGATAGCGCGGAATGCATCGCACCAGTCGGTAAGAAGTGAGGCAAGGTCAGCCTCTGAAAGATGCAGGGTGAGTTTGCCATTCTCATATTTCCGGAAGTCGAGCACCTGGTTTATCAAGCGCTTGAGAATCCTCACATTTTTGCGGGCTATCTTCATCAGTGATTTCTGACGCGTGTCAAGATGCGGATCTTCAGCAAGTTGCTCTACAGGCCCCTCAATCAGAGTGAGCGGAGTGCGCAAGTCGTGAGAGACGTTGGTGAAGAACATCAGTTTAGACTGGGTGGCCTCATTGAGCTGTTCATTTAGTTGCATCATCGTATCGCGCTGCTGCTCGAGCATATGGTTTTGCTGGGCAAGTTTCTCCTGATGGCGCTTGCGGGCCCAGAATGCGCGCAACACCACCGCTGTCAACACGATGAGGAGCACCAGAATCGCAATCACTGCATATAATAGAGTGGTCTGCGCTGAGTGACGTGTCCAATATTCATCAACCCGGCTTTTAAGCCACTGTATGCGCTCGGTTTCCTCTTGCAGTTCGGAATTCTGCAGCATCAATATCTCGGCATTCGAGGCGTCAACCATAGCCGATGCCGGAAGGCGCGTTATGCGTTCGTAGGGCTGACCATCGAGTATGGCGAGTGCGGTGCGTATAAGTCGGTAGCCTTCGGTGGGATATAGAAATGTCACATCTATCAGACTATCGGCCACTGCCTTGATGCCGATCTCGGGGGCGGCATCGATGCCTACAATCTTCATATCGGTGCGACCTCGTTGGCGCGCCACTTCGGCGGCGGCAATGGCCATACGGTCGTTGTGGGCATAGATGAGATTGGCCTTCGGATAGAGCTCCAGCAGCGAATCAGCCACGCGTGCGGCATCGGTATTCCCCCAGTTGCCATATCCCTCGCCGGCGATACGCATGCCGGGAGTGCGCTCTACATAGGCGGCGAATCCTTGATGACGCTCATCGGCCGGAGTCGACCCGCTTAGGCCGCGGATCTCGATAATCTCAGCCTCACCGCTGCAAAGATTTCTTGCCGCCCGGGCTGCCGACTCCCCTATCGCGGCGTTATCGGCCCCTTGATAGGCTGTGTAGGACTCACCATGCACCTTGCGGTCAAAAATCAGCACCGGCGTGCCCGATTCATACACCTCCTTTATTACGGGAGTGAGGGCATTGGCCTCGTTGGGAGCGGCTATGATAATGTCGAAGTTATTGTCGGCAAAGTAGCGGATGTCGGATATCTGGCGCTCACTGTTGTCATCGGCCGAACGAATCTCGACATCCACATTGTCGTGAAATATCAGCTCGCGCTCTATCTCTTCGTTGAGCTTCTGCCGCCAGTCGTCGTTGCTGCACTGCGACACACCTATGCGGTAGTGCTTCTCTTCGCTGCAGGCTCCGGCCAGCGTGGCGAAGAGAATCAATATCATCAGAGCCGCAAGCAGGCTCCTATCTCGATAGAATCTTAAGATTGAGTCTTTCATGTGTTCATGATGTGAGGAAGGGCCCGTGGGCTTTGCACCATGGCCGCTATGGAAAATCAGGTGATGGGTAGGTCCAGAGTCTGGATCGCTCTAATGCAAAATTAGTACTTTTAATTTGTAAAAATGAGGAATATCATATTAAAAATCAGCTTCCGGCACATTTTTTATAGCTCACGCAACATAATTTATATGCCGCCACGGTTATTAAATGTAGATTTGCAGCGAATTCCTGACCGGGGTCTGCTCCGGCAAATTCGAATTCCTGTTAATCTGAAAAACCTAATCATCATGACCATGAAGTCAATCAATAATCTGGCCCTCGGGCTGAGCCTGCCGCTTTTGTGCTGGCAGGGACTTGCGGCTGCCGATGGTGTCGGAATCAGTCACCTGGGCACCGACAACACGCTTGTGCGCATCGAGGGTGATGCGAAGTATCTTCTGCTTCCGGTGGAGGAGAGCGTAGATGATGCCACTCTGCATGTGCTGCGCGATGGTCGTCCGGAGACTACATTCTTCGTGCGCCTGGCCCGCAATAAGGTGGACTATTACGTGCCCTTCGACCTCACACCTTACAAAGGGAGCAACATCCTCTTTAATATCATTACTCCACAGGGGCGCGCCTCTGTGCGCGAGGTCAGCGAGGATGCCTGCTGGGAGGCCATGAAACTTAGCGACACATTCGACACCACGAATGTCGAGAAGTTCCGCCCTGCATATCATCACACACCTCTATATGGGTGGATGAACGACCCCAACGGTATGTTCTACAAGGATGGCGTATGGCATCTTTATTATCAATATAATCCCTACGGGTCGAAGTGGCAGAACATGTCGTGGGGACATTCCACATCTCGCGATCTCTTGCATTGGGAGCCGCAACCTGTGGCCCTGCGCCCGGATGGTCTGGGGGCAATATTCAGTGGCAGCGCGGTGGTGGATAAGGATAATACTGCCGGAATGGGCGAGGATGCCGTAGTGGCACTATATACTTCTGCCGGGCGCAATCAGATTCAGAGCATGGCGGTGAGCCATGACGAGGGTGAGACTTTCGAGGTATATCCGGCTAATCCGGTGCTGACTCTCGACAGTGAGGCCCGCGACCCTAATATGTTCTGGAATGAGGCCACCGGCGAATGGAATCTGCTGCTGGCTCACGCTCTTGAGCATGAAATGCTCATCTTCACCTCGCCCGACCTCAAGACCTGGACTCTGCAGAGTGCATTCGGCAAGGGACTCGGCGCGCAAGATGGTGTCTGGGAATGCCCCGATCTGCTGCGGCTGCCGGTGGAGAACACCGGCGAGGAGCGCTGGATGCTCATATGCAATCTTAATCCCGGCGGACTCTTCGACGGTAGCGCCACCCAATATTTCATCGGCGACTTCGATGGTCATACTTTCACGGCCGACACCGATGCCGAGGGGAATGTGCCCACGAAGTGGATGGATTTCGGCAAGGACCATTATGCAACAGTTTCATGGAGCAACGCGCCTGAAGAGCGCCATGTGGTGATTGGCTGGATGAGCAACTGGCAATATGCCGCCGAGGTGCCGACGCGTCAGTTCCGCAGTGCCAACACTCTGCCGCGCGACATCTCTCTTTTCAAGGCTGATGATGGGCAGTACTATGTCAAGACCATCCCGTCGCCTGAGACTGATGCACTGCGCGGCGCATGTGTCGCATCGGTCAAACAGCGCACCATCGGCGCCAAAGGGGCTACGTTCCGCCTCCCCGCTACGACATCGGGCGCATGCGAGATAACCCTGCAGCTCGAGGCGCAGGATGCCGGAACTGTCACTCTTGATCTCCAGAATAAAGCCGGTGAGGTAACTTCCATGACTTTCAACCCTGCAGCGGCCACCTTCAGCCTTGACCGCACCCGCAGCGGCCTGACTGATTTCAGTCAGGATTTTCCGGCCGTCACCACAGCCCCGACCATGTGCGATGATTCACGCCTGAATCTGCGCATTTTCATCGACCGAAGCAGCATCGAGGTATTTGATGCCGATGGTCGCTTCGTGATGACCAACCTCGTGTTTCCCGAACAACCCTATACCGAACTTTGCATCTCGGCTGCCGAGGAGAAAGCCAAAGTGCGCGACCTGAATATATACTCAATTTCCGGGATAGCTGAATAATCAACGACCTTAAATTATAATATTCCGATATGAATGCAACTCAATCTATAAGCGTAAGCCGCAGCAGTGTGGTCCAGATCATACCTGTGATGCTCTGCTTCTTCGCCATGGGATTCGTGGATCTCGTGGGGACCGCCACAAACTATGTGCAGCAGGATCTCAACCTGCGCGACTCGGAGGCCAATATCTTCCCTTCGCTTGTGTTCTTCTGGTTTCTGATCTTCTCCGTGCCTACGGGGATGCTCATGAACCGCATAGGGCGCAAGAATACCGTGCTCATCAGTCTGGGTGTGACGGCTTTGTCACTCCTTGTGCCTATCTTTTCAGATGGCTATTATGCAATGCTTGTGGCTTTCTCACTGCTCGGCATAGGCAATGCGCTGATGCAGACATCGCTTAACCCCCTGGTGAGCAATCTCATCCAACCGTCGCGCCTGGCATCGACCCTTACTTTCGGCCAGTTCGTGAAGGCTATCGCGTCGTTTCTGGCTCCGGTGCTGGCTGCATGGGGGGCGACATCGGCAATGATTACTTTCGGATTGGGCTGGAAAATACTCTTCCCCACCTATGCAATGGTGAGTCTGCTCTCAATAGCAATGCTCTGGGCCACTCCGATCCGCGAGGCGCGTCCCGACAAGGCTTCGGGCGTGATGGAGTGTGTGAGACTGCTGGGGCGTCCCTTCATTTTGCTATGTTTTCTGGGCATCATGTGCCATGTAGGCATAGATGTGGGCACCAACACCATCGCGCCGCGCATACTCATCGAGCGTCTCTCGCTGCCGCTTGAGGAGGCAGGATTTGCCACGAGCCTCTATTTCATATTCCGCACTGCCGGATGTCTACTGGGCGCCTTCATACTGCGAGTCTTTCCGGCAAAGCGTTTCTTCCTGCTGAGTGTGCTGATGATGCTGGCCGCTATGGCTATCCTCTTTGTGAGCGACACTCCCTGGATGATCTTCACAGGTATAGCGCTGATAGGCTTCGGCAACTCGAATATCTTCTCTATCATCTTTGCACAGGCTCTTAATAATTCGCCGGCCGAACAGAATGAGGTGTCGGGTCTGATGATAATGGGCCTCTTCGGCGGCACTATTTTCCCCTTGACCATGGGCTATGCAAGCGACTTGCTGGGGGGGCAGCACGGCGCCGTGGCGGTGATGACTGTGGGTGTGGTCTATCTCTTGCTCTATACGCTGAAAATCAAACAACACTAAACCTTTGTTTAAACTTAAAAATCAGATACTCATGAATGATATGATTGTAGGAATGGGCGAGGCTCTATGGGATGTGCTCCCCGAAGGTAAGAAGATTGGCGGTGCGCCGGCTAATTTCGCTTACCATGTGTCGCAGTTCGGTCTGCCGAGCTGTGTGGTGAGCGCTGTCGGCGATGATGCTCTCGGACATGAGATTGTGGAGAATTTCACCGAGAAACACCTCACCCAGGCTATCGAGACTGTGCCCTACCCCACAGGCACAGTGCAGGTTGAGATTGACCAGGCGGGTGTGCCGCAGTATGAGATAAAGGAGAATGTGGCCTGGGACAATATACCCTTCTCTCCGGCCATAGAGGAGCTGGCACGCCACACACGCGCTGTCTGCTTCGGTTCGCTGGCTCAGCGCAATGTGGTGTCGCGTGAGACTATCGGCAAGTTTCTCGACGCAATGCCGCAATCGCCCGACTCGCTTGTGGTGTTTGACGTCAATCTGCGCCAGGGATTCTACAACAAAGATATTCTCTGCAATTCAATGGAGCGATGCAATATCCTTAAAATCAATGACGAGGAGCTGGTGACGGTGAGCCGCATGTTTGGCTATCCGGGGATCGACCTGCAGGATAAGTGCTGGATTCTGCTCGGCAAGTACAATCTGAAGATGCTCATCCTTACTTGTGGCATAAATGGCAGCTATGTCTTCACTCCGGGGCGCATCTCTTTCCAACCCACACCGACTGTGGAGGTGGCCGACACCGTAGGCGCTGGCGACTCATTCACGGCAGCCTTCATCTCAAGCATACTGAAGGGTAAACCGGTGGAGGAGGCTCACCGTATAGCCGTCAAGACCTCGGCTTATGTCTGCACGCAGCCCGGTGCCATGCCCTCGCTCAAAGATGCAGGCGTGCTCGATGACTGAGTCAATAGCTGACATAGAGTGCAGTCGCAGAGACGACATAAATGTTAATTTCGGCACTGCATTGAAATAGTGGCAGGATTAAAACGTTATATTGTTAGCAGGGTCTCCCGTAGGCTCTGTCTCACTGAGCGGGTGATAATTTCTTTTATCATCCGCTTGATTTTTTTGATTATATCACCATGACTATTATGAAATCTACTCTATTAATTGGAATGGCTGTCGGTCTGCTGGCTATGACATCGTGTGATGAGGCGTCGCGTCTGGCCGGTAAGGTCGAGGGGACCTGGAAGGGTGAACCGACCGAGATACTCCCAGCCGAAAATGAGGCGGCCATGACAGCCATGAATGCCCAGTTGCAATGCACCCCTACAATCACGTTTACGCGTGCGGCCAACACTCCCGGCGGGAATATCGCACTCGAGGGAGTCTTCACGCTTACCCACGACATTACTGCCTCGTCGGGTTTGTCGGCCACCCATGCCACAGTGTCGGGCACTCTAAAGGCCTACGGTAGTTGGAATGCTAAGGATGATGATGAGATCAGTGTCACCTTCGACCGCTCGAAAACTCAGGTAGAGATTATCCCGTCGAGTCTGCAGGTGGCTTATCTTGGCATGGCCACTGACTCTGTGGCGCCATCGCAAGATGAGCTGAAGGCCTCAATCGCTCCGAATATACAGGCTACAGCACAGGCCATAATCGCCACACGCCTTGCCTCGGTCAATGAGTTTGACGATGTGCAATTGCGCGACAATATCCTGACCTTCGAGGTCAATGACGCACATATCCGCCTTGCGCGCTGATATATTCCCCATACTCCAACACTCTTCGCGATTTATAAGCTATTCGCGATTCAGATGTTGTTTGAGCATACACAGGCTTAACTTTTGGTAAATTCTTATATGCACGGACTAATCTTAGGACTTGCTATACCCCTTGCCGGCACCACTCTCGGTGCGGCGGGGGTATATGCTTTACGTAATAAACTTTCTGATTCTGTAAATAATCTTGTAATGGGCTTTGCGGCGGGTGTGATGATTGCCGCGGCGGTGTGGTCGCTGATGATTCCCGCCATGGAGATGACTGGACTCGAAGGTCTGCCCGGGATGCTGCCGGCCTTGGCCGGATTTCTGCTCGGCGCCGCCTTCCTTCTGCTCATGGACCGCGTCACCCCTCACCTGCATGGCTACGATGAGTCGGCCGAGGGTCCGCAGGTCAACATCTCCCGCACTTGGAAGCTGGTGATGGCCATAACGCTACATAACATCCCGGAGGGGATGGCCATCGGCGTGGCATTCGCAGCGGTGATGGAGGGTAACGCCTTTGTCTCGGTGGCGGCGGCTTTGGCGCTCTCAATCGGTATCGCTATCCAGAATATCCCGGAGGGGGCAATCGTGTCGTTGCCACTCAGAGCGGCTGGCAATTCGCGCAACAGGTCGTTTCTTATCGGTGTGTTGAGCGGCATAGTTCAGCCTCTGGCCGCGATTATCACCATCTGGCTTGCTACTGTCATTGTGCCTCTTATGCCTTACCTGCTCGGTTTCGCGGCGGGTGCGATGATTTATGTGGTGGTCGAGGAACTCGTGCCGGCATCTTCGCAAGGGCATCACAGCAACATCGGGCCCATCGGCTTCATAGCAGGCTTCATCTGCATGCTCGTGCTCGATGCCCTTCTTGCATAACTTCAGAATACCTTGGCAGAGGTAATGATAGCATTGAACCATATTCCAGTCTGAATGTTTTAATTTCAGAACATGTGCCATACTCCGTCACTGAGGCGAGAGAGAGCGCAGGTTTTGAATCTTGATATACTATAAAAACACAGACAATTATGAAAGAGAAATGCGAAAATGAGTGCAGCGAGGCAAAATGCGTGATGCACCTCTGCTTTAAGATTACGAAGATTGTGCTCCAGGCTGCAACTGTGGCCGCTGCTTTCTGCATGGTGAAAGAGATTCACAAAGTGCACAAGGCAATCGAGAAGAAGCAGGAGAAGTAATCTCACAACTCCCCCATCATCGGACCGGCGACATATCCGCGCGGGCCTGACAACTGAAAAATTCCCCGTCGGCGGCATCATGACTCACCCGGTCATGACCGACGCGGGGATTTATATTTTACCCTTTTATCGATTTGCATAAACTAATATGCGTTTTTTTGAGTTAAACATATAAGGAGTGGACTGATGTCGGGACTTCTGACCCACCTCGGGTTCCATCTCCAGACTGAGGTGCCGGCGAATGATGTATTCTCCGGTTGGAATCTCCCCGTGAGGGGTAATAACAGACATACTGGGTAAAAAAGATTTATCAACAGACAATATGCACAAGTTTACAAAGATTGTAGCCACTGTCTCCGACAAGCGCTGCGATGTGGCTTTCATTCGTGAGCTGGCCGAGGCCGGCGTAAATGTGGTGAGAATGAATTCGGCTCACCTTGATCTCGAGGGGTTCCGCAAGATTGTGGCCAATACCCGCGAGGCTGATCCCTCAATTGCAATAATGATGGACACCAAGGGACCCGAAATCCGCACCACCGTCACTGCCGAGGGCGATAAGGTGAAGTATATCTCCGGCCAGGAGGTGAAGATTATAGGTTATCCCGAGGGCACCACTACCTCCGACCGCATTTGTCTGAATTATCCGAATATAGCCAATGTGCTCGAACCGGGCAACCGTCTTCTTATCGATGATGGTGAGATGGCTTTCTGTGTGACCGACGTAGATGGCGATGTGGTCACTGCCGTGGCTGAGAATGATGGCGAGCTTGGATCGCGCAAGAGTGTCAACCTGCCGGGGGTGAGCATCGACCTGCCTCCGGTCACTGAGCGCGACCGCCGCAACATTGGATACGCTGTGGAGTTGGGAGTTGATTTCATAGCCCATTCTTTCGTGAGGTCGGCAGCCGATGTGATGGAGGTGCAAAGCATTCTTGATTCGTATAAGGCTGACACCAAAATCATATCTAAAATCGAGAACCAGCAGGGCATAGATAACTTCGATGAGATTCTGCATGCCTCCTATGGCATTATGGTGGCGCGCGGCGACCTTGGTATCGAAGTCCCGGCCGAACGCATCCCCGGCATACAGGCCATGATGATCAATAAGTGCATCATGGCTCATAAACCTGTGATTGTGGCCACCCAGATGCTTCACACTATGATCGAGCATCCGCGCCCCACACGTGCCGAGATTTCTGATGTAGCTAATGCGGTCTACCAGCGGGCGGATGCAATGATGCTCTCGGGCGAGACGGCCTACGGTCGCTATCCGGTAGAGGCAGTGCGCACCATGACCAATGTGGCGCGCGAGGTAGAGGCCTCTTTGCGCTCCAACCGTCAGATTCCTCCGATGAAGGGGGCGAGCATCACGGCCTTCCTTGCTCGTGAGGCTGTGAAGTCGGAATTTACAATCGGCACCCGCGCCATACTCACTGATGCCTATCGTGGAAAGTCGTCGCGCTTCATCGCATCTTTCCGTGGCAATAACCCCACGTTTGCAATCTGCCATAATGTCAACGTGATGCGTTGGCTGGCTCTGAGCTATGGCGTGAAGGCTTATCTCTCAGAGGGTGGCGAGTACGTGCATCATCACTCTACGGAGGCTGTGCGCCGCATCGTGGCCGATGGTCATCTCGACCCCAACGACCGCATCATCTACCTCACCGGCACCCGCCGCGGTGCCCGTGCACTCGAGATTCTGACACCGCGCGAAATCTTCAATCCTGAAGACTGAATCAATCTGCTGCCATCCGGCAGAAGCTGATACATACACAACTATCCCCCGCATAGTGCGCCGCTTATATTCGGCCACACTATGCGGGGGATAGTTGTATATGTGGGTCAGCGCGACCAATCACTCACGACGCACTTCAGGTACGGTAGATCACTGCGGCGGGATTCCATTTGTCGATGGGCGAATGTGTGCGGGTGGTGTAGCCTATCGGTATCACATTGAAGGGAATGAAGTCTTCGGGCAATGAGAGTATCTCGCTCACACTCCCCATTCGGTCGGTATGGGGATAGAGGCACGTCCAGACGCTGCCAAGCCCGAGCGCATGCGAAGCGAGAAGAATATTCTCTGAGGCTGCCGAGAGGTCCTGCACCCAGAGGTGGTCGTCGGTGCCCTCAAGGAATCTCTCTTTGTAACCGCACACCACAATCGCGGCTGTGGCCTGGTTGGCCATATGGCAATATGGCAATGCGGCAGCCATACTGTCGAGCATCTCACGGTTGGTGACCACCACAAACTGCCATGGCTGACGGTTGACGGCCGTAGGGGCAGCCATCGCTGCATGCAAAATGGTGTTGAGATCATCTTCACTCACCTCTTTTGAGGGGTCAAACATCCTGTCAGAAGTGCGTGTCAGGATATTCTCCAATATTACTTCGCGACGCTGACGCTCTGTGATAGATTCTGTCGATTTAGTTTCTGTATTTTCCATAATTGTATTAAATTTGCAAGTATCTCTCAAAAATTAGTTTATAATGAAGTTGTTTTAAACTTCATTGGCAGATCACAATTGAGGTTTCTCTGTGTGATGCACTGTCAATTATATAACGTCAGTCCGGCTGAGGATGTTTGGCAGCATACCATCCGGAAAGCATATTACCTACCGTCATGAAATTCCGCACCGAATATACTCCGCAAGCGGGCACTCTCCGGCTATCGCCTGAGCGCCCTGTGACTCTCATCGGTTCTTGCTTCTCTGAGAATATCTGCTCGCGCATGCGTTCAGCTCTCTGGGATGCGGCAAACCCCTGCGGGAATCTCTATAATCCTGTATCTATCGCCAGGATTATAGAGCTTTCTCTTATTGAGGATGATGCGCTCGCTGTCGGCGAGTTTGAGACCTCGGTTTTCGAAAACAGACTTGGCTGGAATTCATGGTTGCTCGATTCGCGCTTCACGGCTGCAAATCGTGAGGAGTTGATTGAGGGTTTCCGCTCGTTGCGCCATTTGATGAGGCAGCGACTCGAGGCTTCGCAGGCACTGTGTGTAACTTTCGGCACCGCGTGGGTCTATGAACTTGCCGAAGCGGCCGACCCCCGGAACAGAAATGCTGTGGTAGGGAACTGCCATAAGTGCCCCGCATCACTGTTTATCCGGAGCCGGCTCAGTGTTTCTGAGATTGCATCGATATGGACTGACCTGCTAAAGCGACTGGGTGAGAGATTTCCGCAACTTCGCTTCATCTTCACTGTCAGTCCGGTGCGGCATCTGAAGGATGGATTCGAAGGCAATGCGCGGTCAAAGAGTATTCTGCTTCTGGCAATAGAGGAGATTACGCGTATCAGTAATGCGGCATCCTATTTCCCGGCATATGAGATAATGCTCGATGATCTACGCGATTATCGCTTTTATGCATCTGACCTCGCGCATCCGTCGGCCGAGGGTGTGGAATATATCTGGCAGAAGTTTTGCGAAACCTACATCGATGCCCCCGGGCGCGAGATTCTTGAGGAGGGTGAATCAATCGTAAGGGCACTGTCCCATCGGCCGATAGTAGATTTCACTCCCAAGGGGGCTGAAGCCCTGCGCCATCAGCAGCAATCCGCCACCCGCCGCCTCAAGGATTTCCTTACACTGCACCCTCGGATGCTTAACCCTATAATCCCATCCACTGACCGGATTTAAACCTTTTTAAACTCCTTTTTTGGTTTTCGAAAAAAAGAACTGATTTAAACTTTTTTCAAGGTCAAGATTTATTAAGATTTTGAGCAGGTTTCGGTTCTCGAAGAGGGAGCAATGCGGGCATTGCGACCGATGAAGAGGGCCGAAAGATGCCAAAATATTAATGAAGATTGGCCTTGAAGAAAACATTTTAAAATACTTTTTTAGTTTTCGTAAAAAGTTTAAATCAGTTCAAAGTTTAAACGACTTCTTCAATCCACTAAAAAAATGATGAATATGTCCAGATTTTCAGTTATAGTTACAAAAATAGCGTTTGCCGCCGCTCTGCTCTCCCCCGCCACAGCGTTTGCTCTCGATGGCTCGTGGCGCGGCGAACTGGCGATGGGGGCGGCGAAGCTCCCGCTGGTGTTTAACTTCAGTGAAGATGCCGAGCAAAATACGCTCTGCACGCTCGACTCTCCGGCGCAGGGGGCAAAGGGTATACCGGCACCGGTAGTCTATATCTCGACCGACAGTCTCTCGCTGACTGTAAGCTCAATCGGTGCAAAATATAACGCTCGCATCTCGGCTACCGAAATCATCGGCACATTCAGTCAGGGACCCTATTCATTCCCGCTGACACTGACTCCTGAACTATCGCTCTCCGAGCGGCGACCGCAGACTCCACGTCCACCCTACCCCTACACCACACTCGACACTACCTTCACTGCCACCGACGGGGTGACGCTTGCCGGTACGCTTACAATACCGGCCGGAGGGTTGAGGGCCGATATGCCGGCTCTGGTGATGGTGAGCGGGAGCGGACCGCAGAATCGCGATGAGGAGCTTTTCGACCATCGGCCGTTTGCCGTAATCGCCGATTATCTGGGGCGCGAAGGGATAGCGACTTTCAGATATGATGATCGTGGAGTGGCACAGTCCGGAGGTGATTTCGGCAGCTCTGATTTCAATACGTTCGCAGCCGATGCCGCGGCGGCTATGCGTATGTTGCGCGGTGTGGAGGGAATCGGCAAAGTTGGCGTATTAGGACATTCCGAAGGGGGCACAATAGCTATGCGGTTGGCTTCGGCAACGGATGCTGACCTGCATCCGGATTTCATAATCAGTCTTGCCGGAGTTGCCGAACCGGCCAAAGCGACCCTACTGCGCCAGAACCGCGACCGCCTTATGCAGCTCAATCTTTCGTCGCAGGAGGTTGACGACCTAATGTGCGTGATTGAGGGGTGCTTCGATGCCCTGATCGCGGGCGAGAGCGAAATCGATGTCGATGCTATCGCCAATAAAGCCGGGCTCTCGCCTAACCCGATGGTTATGGCCGAACTGAGGCGAAATCTGCCTGCCATGTCGACTCCGGCATTCCTGACGATGCTTCGTCTGCGCCCTGATGAGTGGCTTGACAACATACATGTGCCGATGCTGGCCCTCAACGGCAGCCTCGACACCCAGGTAAATCCGGAGGCAAATCTCAACCTGATCACAAGCCACATACCCTCGGCCACCGCAATCGAGCTTCCCGGCCTCAACCACCTGCTCCAACCGGCCACCACCGGCGACATCACCGAATACGAGAGCATCCCCCAGACCATCTCCCCCGAAGCCCTCGCCGCAATCCTCACCTTCCTCCGCCCCTAAGCCCCCCAAATCCTCTCCGGCTACTTCTCCTTGTCCAGCTACTTATGTAGCCCTCAACCAAGAAAGCAGCCGACTACTTATATTACTCCTTATGGATCTCTCAAAAAGTAGTTAATAGATGAATTAATTTTTGAGAAATACTTAACATTGACTGAACTATGGAACAGATACAGAACAGCAATCAACAAAATAAAATATTGTCTGACCTACGTCAGCTTATAGATGATTGTCGCAATAAAGTTGCAGTAGCCGTTAATGCCGGACTCACAACCATGTACTGGCATATCGGAGAGCGCATAAACCGCGAAGTCCTTTTTGGAGAACGGGCGGAATATGGCAAACGTATAATAGCCGGTATTTCCCAGCAATTAACAGCAGAGTATGGAGGCAGAGAATTTTCAGAAAAAAATCTGAATCGTATGCGTCAGTTTGCGGCGACTTTTCCTGATTTCTCAATTTGGACATCACTGTTGTCCAAATTGTCATGGTCTCATTTTCTGCAAGTTCTGTCGGTTGACGATGATTTGAAGCGTCAGTTCTACCTGACAATGGCAGCCGACCAGCGATGGTCTGTAAGGACACTCAAAGCCAAGATAGACGGGATGCTCTATGAACGCACGGCTATAGCCAAGCAACCGGAAGAAGTAATACTGCATGATTTGGAGCTGCTGAAAGATGAGCGCAAAATGTCGGCTGACCTGGCATTTCATGACCCCTATTTTCTTGATTTCCTCGGTTTGGAGGGTAACTTTTCAGAAAAGGATCTTGAAGACGCTATTGTCGGGGAACTCCAGAAGTTCATCACCGAAATGGGAAGCGGGTTTGCATTTATGGAAAGGCAGAAACGTATATCAGTAGATGATGAAGACTACTACATAGACCTACTGTTTTTCAATCGCCGCCTGCGGGCTATGGTGGCTGTAGACTTGAAATTAGGTAAGTTCCAAGCGGCATACAAAGGCCAGATGGAACTCTATCTCCGTTGGCTTGAAAAACATGAGATGCTTGAAGGTGAGAATAAACCAATCGGATTGATTCTATGTGCCGGAAAGAATGAGGAGCATGTGGAATTGATGCATCTCCACGAAAGCAACATCCGCGTTGCAGACTATCTAACCAAACTCCCCGACCGCCAACTGCTTGAAAAGAAACTTCAGCAGGCGGTAGAACGTGCGCAGAATAAGATTCGTCAACGACTCATTGACGAAAATAACTCAAACGACTCTGAGTGATGGCAACGTATTATGAAGATAAAGATAGTAGCAAGACCCTTGTATTATCTCACAAAGTTGGCTTCAATTTTTAGGCAAAATGTTTTCTGCCCATTCAGGCATATTCACTACATACATTTTAGCAATCTCACCATTCGATAGTCTAAAAAGTAGCTTTGCATCTACACCATCAATTGAGTTATCATAAACGTAAAGTCGATCAACTAACTTCGCAACTACTTCACAATTGAGTAGCGATTTGTAATATCGGGATATAATTTTGGCGATAGGCACATCATGTCCTCCCTCCATAACTCTGTGAGTTATTCTCGAAGCATTAATAGATGGATGTGTTGTCGCTATGAAAAATAAACGGATAAAAAATCCTGCCTTTTTGGCTCGAATTAGAAAATCAATTTTATCTTCAGCCGAGAATACTGTCTCAAAAACAAAACTTTTTCTCTCATGAGACATTTCTCTCTCAAAGCGGCACAATATGCCGCTGCCTTCAAGACAGCTTCTTTGGAATTCCAATCACCAAAAAGATTATTCGCAATCTCATCGGGATTAATATAGAATGTACCATCTGCCCATTCGTGATGAAGGAATTTTTGGGTCACAGAAGTCTTCCCCGACCCATTAGGACCTGCAATGACTATTAACTCAGGTTTATGGGAGCTCTTATCCATTGGTAACAGCATTTATCTTATCAATCCATCTTTTGTGCAGAATCGCACGATTGCGAGAGACTTTTTCGCGTATGACAGATTCAGCATCTTGGCGACGCTTAATGGCATCGGCAGCTACCTCTATCATAATTTGACAAAGTCTTTCGTCTCCCGGTTCTTCTCCAGAGAGGAATCTATAGGAATTCATATCTTGTTCTGACATATCTATTTTTGCTATTACATGCAAAGATATAACAAATAAGTATCTCTCAAAAATAATGCATAGCTAATTTTTGAGAGATACTTAAGTACAAACAATGTCATCGGATGGCGTTGGCTTTGAGGGAAGCGTGAAGACGCTTGGCTTGCGGACGGAAGGTGGTGTAGGTCAAGGCGCCGCAGATCAGTCCGCTAACTACCGGTATCAGCTTGGTGACGGAGCGGCTGGCGGTGCGCGAGGTTATCTGCGTTCCAAGTTTCTTGGCTATGACCTCTACGGTCTGGGCCACTATCTGTTTCGACAGAAGATTGCCGGCAATTCGCGTGGCTGTCTCTTCTGATATACGTTTACCTATCTCGATAGCGAGGCTCTTTATGAGTTGATTGGCAGTCTGGACTTTGTTCATTACTCCGATAAAGGCTGTGAGCATCACCTCTCCATCGCCGGTGAGATTACCTTTGTCGTCGACCATATCAGGGAATCCGTAGAGATAACCGAGTTTTTGCCCCACTGCCACCACATGATAATAGTAGTTGGCCATATCAGCCGGAATTGTGGCCAGCATGGCAATACCACCCGGAATACCGGCGGCAGCCGAAAGCGAGGTCACCTTGGCGGTGTGCACGTTGATGATAGATGATGCTTTCTTGTCGATTGTTGCAGCATCCACCACCTTCAGCGGCGACTCATCTATGCATATCCGCCGCTCTTCGGGAGTAAGATTCTTGAAAGTATTGCTTAGAAATGCAGCGCGGTCAATCTTTGCGCCCGGCATCTTGAGGATGCCGTTAAGGAATGTTATCCAAGTTCCATTCATATTTCGGTGCGATTAAGTCTGTAAATTATCATAGCGACTCACTGAAGTTTAAACAACCTCAATATCATAAACGCCATATCCTAATCAATATTTTGCCATCTTTCAACCCACTTCATCAAACGCGATGCAATAATCGCGCCCTCTTCAAGAGTCGAAATCTGCCCAAAATCTTAAGTAAATGTATACGGATTCAACGAAATACTTGGTCCAATCGTTTATTTTATTTACTTTTGTGTTCTATAAATAAGAATATTATGGCAATGACAATAAAAACATCGCCCGAATTATGGGGTGAAGACGCAAGATCTTTTGTTGAGGAAGCTCAACGTAATGGCAAGTTACCAACTCCGAAGCTTTCTGAATCTCAGCGGAAAATTTTAAATACAATGTTGGAGAGTTCGAAAAACTTTGTATTCCCTCCCAAAAGTAATTGAATTGAATGGCTGATTATTCTTTTGTTGAAGAAACGGTAATGATGCCATATACCAGAGAGGTCGCAGAATACTGTGACCCCTTTTGTTGTGGCGATTCTGATTTGGATGATTTTTTTGCTCACGATGTATTTTTGTATGAATCTGAACTGCTAAGTAAGGCATATTGTTGGATTCGCAAAGATCGACCGCGAGAGATTGTGGCAATAGCAACTCTTTCTTACGATGGTATCAAGACTAACACTCTTGATAATCCTTCTCGCAACTCCCTACAAAGGAAAATACCATACAAAAAACATCATCGTAGTTATCCGGCTATACTAATCGGTCGCTTGGGTGTAAGCTGCAATTTTCAAGGCAAAGGTCTGGGCATAGGAAGCCAATTGATGGATGCATTAAAGTTTTGGTTTGTAGACGAAAACAACAAAGCTGCATGTCGTTATATGATAGTAGATGCGTATAATTCTGAATCAACGCTACATTATTACGCAAAGAATGGGTTCAAGCCATTATACAAGAGCGAGAAGGCCGAACGTGAATCATTTGGAATCCCAGAAAAAGAAGCCCTAAAGAGCCGCATATATTATTTTGATTTAAAATTAATGGTAGGAGCAAAGTCGTTGTAGAAGACCTTTAAACACTAAAGGTCATACACTTCATTCTTTTTGCAGACGACTGGCATCGTTGTTCTTTTCAATACGCTGTGCTCGGAAACTTTTGCCTGAATTGAAGTCGTAGGTTACGCCTAATTTGATAGCCACATACTGCTTTGTGCTGGTTAGGCGGTCATAGCCTGTAGAGACAGCCCGAATCTTACCTTTCCGCTGCAATATATTTTCAAGTCCTAACGATAGCGTCCAATGATGCCCAAATCTCTTCTGAATCGTAGGATTGATGTTCAGGAGCGGATAAACGGTAATGTTGCCAACCTTCATTTTTGTCTGATAAAATCCATTCAATGTCATATTGAAAGAGTGAGGCAGAATAAATGATGTGCTCACTACTGCTTGAAGATAGCTGAAGGTGTCAAAGCCGCCATCTCTATCAAGCTGTTGTGAATTGATAGCATATGTAAGACTTGTATATAGATTCCACCATTTGGTGATATTGATGAAGCCATCGCCATGAATGAACCCACTCCTGTCTTTTCCTATATTTGCCCATGTCAGATACATCCGTTCAGGATATTCAGGGTTGCAGACAAACATCTGCCGTATCGGCTTCGATGTGGCGGAATAACCGGCAGCGATCGTGAATTTACCCGCCAAGACAAAATCAAGGCTGACTGCATCGACATGGCTGGAGTGAAGATCAGGATTCCCCACAGTGTAAGAATAGTCTGATACCTGTCGTACTGTCGGGTTGAGCGACCAGAATGAAGGGCGCCGATTGTTGCGGTAATATCCGAGCGAAACAGTGTAATCACCCCTTTCAGTGAGATTAAAAGCAATATTGGCATTTGGAAACAAGTCGAATTCCGATTGCCCTGTCATGGTGCCGGATGTATGATAATATTCTCCACGCACCCCGGCCTTGAAATGCCAACGCCCGGCCTTTGCATTAAACGTGGCATAGGCTGCCGCTATCTCTTCACGGTAATTACTTTCATAATCAGATGCTTGATTTCCTAACCATTCACTGTTAAGGAAAATGAAGTGTCTCGAATCATATCCGACAGCATTGTGGGTATATTTTAATCCTACATTCAGTCGGCAGCCCGGCCTGAAATTCTTCTGCATTGATACCTCGTTATCAATGATATGATATCTATTGCTATTGTTGGTGGCGTAAATGGAGTCTTTCCCCATGGGAAGTAATTGCATACAGTTGTTTTCATCAGTTGATGAATATTGATAGTTGTAATTGGAATTCCATTTCAATACCGAACCATTGCCGTCAAGGATATGGGAGTAGTTCAATGCGACATTCAGATTATGGAACTTGTAATCCGAGTGATATGCCCCCGAAGTTGTCTCATCAATCAAATCTGACATCATCTGTGTACGGGAGGAGACGGTTGACCTATTTCGATCTGGATTATAGTCAATCTGAAGGCCAAGCTTATCGTTAACTGTTGGTTCATAGAATACTCCGAGCGCCACGTCACCTTGCAGTGTTTTTGTCTTATGAAAAGATATACCTGCAAGCGAGAGTCCGGTATTACTATTTTCGGAATCTTCATAAGTGCTATACCTGTCAGATGGCGAGCCATTCAAATTTACAGAAAGATTTGCCGACCATTTCCCGGAACGCATACTCAGATTGGCAAAAGGATTGACCCACGTCTTATACTCGCCGAGTGTAGCATTAATCCCGGCTGCCCCTGTAAGTCCATCGATGCGATTGTGCTTCAAGTTAATGCGGATGACACCCCCTGATGATGCCGCGCTGAACTCCGCGCCGGCCTTAGGTATAATCTCAATAGAAGCGATGGAAGAGGATTGAATTGAACGCAGATAGCTCATAAGCTGACTACCGGACATATTCACCTTACGGTCGTCGATATAAACAGCGGTGCCTCCTTGCCCATAGATTGAAAGGGAGTTGTCAGAAGCCCATACTCCCGGTGCCGTCTTCAACAGTTCCAGAGCATCTTTATTTGCAGAAAGTGGATTTGCAGCCACATTGAGCACCATGCGGTCAGCTTCTCTGCGTATCAAAGGAGCCTTTACCACTACTTCTTTAAGGGTGGCGCTTTTAGGATGAAGCATGATGTCGTAGAGGTGGCCACCCTGTGGTGAGATAATAGTATCCATATACCCAACATATGACACTCTTATTTTATCACAGTCATCGGATGTTGTAAGGGTAAAGCATCCGATAGAATCAGTGACGCAACCTCCCACAATGGAGTCGTTCGCGAATGCCGAAACATTTGCAAACTCGATGGGTTGACTGGCATAATCAGTCACCCTTCCCGTTATATCTATTGCCTTGATACTGGCATTCGACGATAAGAGCAGTATGGATAAGATTACCGTTTTCATCACAAGTGGCTGGGAAATATCGTGTTATGTTTAATTGCAAGCAACTACTTAAGCAGTTGCTGACCGATTCTATAATTCTCAAATGCATTCTTTCTATGGGCTTCAATCTGATGCGACCAAAACTCTATGGCATTCTCGTAATCTTTCAGATTGTGCTTTGAGAAATCCCACAGTTGTTTTTGCGTCGGCAGCTGCATCTTGTCGGTAATTTTGTTACGTGATTGTATCACAAAAATCTGGGCTATAGGTATCTTGCCGTAATCGTAGAAATCTACAACGAGCACCCGTTGGTTCCGCTTATCAAAATACGTGTAAGTGTACATCTCTCCCCTCTTCCGGTGCCAATCTTCAACATCATCATGATATACCCACATCGTATAGGGCTTATCATCTGCATCATCCGATATCAGGGATTGCATATTTGAAGTCAGCGACGACGGTCTTTTTGCAGGAGGTTCATTCACCAACCTGACAAAAATTTTCCCGTGCGCCGGTGAATAAAACAGCACTTCATCATTCTGCAGGCCGGTTGTCTTGAGAATGTCGGCAATGAATCTCTCCATTCCTGGATATTTGGCAGCTGAGTCTGCACAAGAGATTATCGCCATGTCATTAGGTATGAGCACATCACCGAATGTCATACGATAGGTAGTGTCTTTATCTATTATCTGCGCATGATAGTCGCTGATGAACCACTCTTTGTTGGCATAATTCACCGGCTCAAGTGAGCTACAACTGTTGACAAACATAGCCACCATTACCGCAAGAAAAATGATGTTGAACTGTCTCATAAATATCGTCGTATTGATTTATATCGCAAAATTAACGCGCTATTTGCCACGACATTCTTAGTTGAAGCTCCTTTAGTCTTAGTTAGTCTTAGTTAGGAAGAAAATTATAGAATAAATTCGCTACTTTTGCAGTATGAAACGCTTTCGTTCAATAACAATTATCACGTTGGCTGCCATCGCTGCGTTGGCCGTGGCAAACATCGTGTACCTTCACAGCCTATATAATTCCATAAAGGCGCAGTCGATACAGACTGCTACTGAATGCCTGCGCCGTGCTGACATCTTGGAAATCATATCGCGTATGCAAGGCACTTCATTAGGCGAGGATGATTCCTTCATAAGGCTTACGCTGATGATTCAAGGCGAGAGATCTGCTACCGGCAATTTTGAATATCCCAACCTTTTGGAGAATATCAACAATACCATGAGCGGCTATTTTCACTTCATCGCTTCCAGCACTCCGGAGATGAAGACTCGCAATTTTGTCGATATGGAGCGAATCTTCCGTAAAGAGTTGGCGGATGCCGGACTAACACCCGAAGATGTAATCGTAACTGATGACTTTGGCCAATATCATGATTTAAAGAAATACTGGAAGATTCAAATCAGCGGAACCGACGACAAGCCAATTGTCATCGGTTACATTAGTCCTCTGTCCGGTTATATATTCCACCGCATGGCCGGAATTATCCTGACATCGGCCGGTATCCTGATTCTCATGTCTTGCCTGATATGGTATCTTCTGCATTGGGTAGGCAAGCTGAGGTCGATCGAAGAGATGAAGGATGATTTCACGCACAATATGACCCATGAATTGAAAACGCCTGTGGCTGTAGCATATTCAGCTGCCGACTCCATGCTGAGATATTACGACCAAAGTGATGAACGACGCAACAAGAAGTTGCTGGCCATAATCATGCAGCGATTGAATTTCCTGAGCGGTATGATTGAGAATATTCTCTCAATGAGCATGGAAAGATTCAAGACAATGCGGCTGAATATCGAGAAGGTTCGACTTAAAGCTCTTGTGCAGGAGGTGGCAGGTATGATTGAAATGAAAGCGGACAAACCGTTGAATATTACCGTTGATATTGCTGAAGATATAGAAGTATCTACTGATTCACTGCATTTCGGCAACGTAATTTCCAATCTTCTTGACAACGCGGTGAAATACTCAGTAGATGCCGCAGATATAAAGATATATGGTGATAATCTCAAAATCTCTATATCCGACAACGGGATAGGGATACCCCGAGAAAATCTTCCCTATATCTTTGATAAGTTTTACAGAGTCGCAGATGGCGACCGTTATGAAGTTGGAGGATATGGATTGGGACTCTATTATGTGCGACAGATTGTGGAGATGCAGGGTTGGAGTATCTCGGTGATAAGCGAGAAAAATATAGGTACGACGTTCACTATTAAATTCGGCAGGGATGAGAAAAGATAAGATTCTGTTGGTGGAGGACGATTCCACACTGTCATATATAATTGAAGACGCACTGCTGCGCGAAGGTTTCGAAGTGGCTACCGCCCAGAATGGAGAGGTGGGACTCAAGGAATTTGAGAAATACCATCCCGATGTAGTGGTGGCCGATGTAATGATGCCTAAGATGGACGGATTTGAGATGGTTAAACTTATCCGTCTGAAATCGCCAAATATTCCTGTACTGTTTCTCACTGCCCGTACAGCATTGGATGATGTTATCCACGGTTTTGAAATCGGAGCCAACGACTATATACGCAAGCCTTTTCAGATAGCGGAGCTGGTGGTGCGTATAAAAGCCCTGCTCCGGCGAGCGGGTGCATCGGTCGAAGATTCGGTGCTGACCGTCGGTGATTGCAAACTTGATTTTGCCGCTCAAAAACTTGTAGTTGATGGAAAGGCCAGAGAACTTTCACATACGGAAGCGGTAATTCTTGACGAATTCTTTCACCATCCAAATGAAGTAGTCGAAGCCCGGACGCTGATGTATCGGATATGGCAGAATGATGATTACAACAACCTCAACCGCCTGCACGGCTTCATCTATAAACTCAGGAAATACTTGGATTCATCTACCCTTGACATCCTAAATGTCAGAGGCATCGGATACAAGCTTTCCCAAAAGAGTGAAATTTAAATCTCAACATAGAACGGTCACTTGAAAGGAGAGTCTCCTGGGAACAACTAACTAACTTTACACCATCATGCCGCCTCACGGCGCCCACCAACATCAAAAGTGACCGAATATGGCCCTTTGGGTGGGTGGATATGCTCCGTTTTTGCAACCAAGCGAGTGCATAAGTACAAACAATTGACAGCAAGAAAGATATAATTCTGCACCAACTTGGTGCAGATTCGGAGGCTTCTCTGATAACGCGCAAATCCCCACTATATTCACATTGGTCCCATGGAAGCATCATGTGAAGTTGTTTAAACTTTTTACGAAAAAGTTTAAACCGACTTATTTTATATCTTCAAGCGCAATCTTAATTAATATTTTGGCATCTTTCGACCCTCTTCATCGGTCGCGATGCCCGCATCGCTCCCTCTTCGAGAGTCGAAACCTGCTCAAAATCTTAATTAACCTTGCACTTGAAAAAAGTTTAAACAACTTCTGTGGAAATAATTTCAAAATGTGAGTCTATCCAGGAAGCGATATTCTATATTAAACTGACAATTGCCGAGTCTTTGTCGAAACAGGGATTGATGAATTGCATGAAAGCCAATTTATTCGTTTCCAGAGGTGGTGCAGGATATAACGGCGATTTTTATGCTTGCAAACCACCCTAATGTCAAATATTCTTATTAACTTTGCGATAGGCCCTTATGCCTATACGACAGCAATGCCTCCCGACCGAGCAAAAATAATTGGCATCTCCCGTCACCGCCTCACCACCGACGGCGATGGCGTGACCACGCTTGTCGCTTTCCACGGCTGTCCGCTCCGTTGCCATTACTGTCTGAATCCACAATCGCTCGGCAACAGTAACTGTTTCAAAGAATACACTCCGCAGTCACTTTATGATGAGGTCAGGATTGATGAACTATATTTCATCGCCACCAACGGTGGTGTGACTTTCGGGGGTGGAGAACCTGCATTACGTCCTGATTTTATATGCCGTTTCCGTGAGTTGTGTGGCCCGTCATGGCAGCTGACATTGGAAACGTCCCTTAATGTGCCGCAAGAGAATATCGAGGCTCTACTCCCGGTAATAGATTCATGGATTATCGACATCAAGGATTTGGACGCGGATATTTACCGTCAATACACGGGTAATGATAATTCGCATGTGCTATCTAATCTACGCTTGATTGCCAAGGCTGACCGTCAGAAAGACTGCATGATACGGCTACCGCTTATCCCTGACTACAATACCGATGCCGACCGTGAGGAAAGCCGCAAGGCTCTCTCCGCACTCGGCTACTCCAAATTCGATTTATTCACCTATCAAATCCGCAAACATTGATTATGACACGAGGAAAGCAGACTTGTAAAATATTGAAAGAGATTCGTCGGCAGATAGCCGAGGCGAATGACATAGAGTTTGTAACGTCGGAGTGTCGTTACAAAGGTGACTGTCTCGGAACCTGTCCGAAATGCGAAGCCGAGGTGCGATATTTGGAGCAACAGCTCCGCTCCCGTCAACTCATGGGTAAAGCCGTTGTGCTTGCTGGATTATCGGCAGGCGCAATAGCCATGCTTGCTCCTATTGCCGTGCAATCCCAAACTCCCGACACATCTTTGACAAAAGGATATGCAGCAACTCAGACAATGGCCGATACTATAATAATCAAAGGCGTTGTCCTCGCTGGAGATACTTTGCAAGACGGTACTATATCAAGAGAACCTATGGTAGGGGCTATAATTATAAACCCACTGACAGCACAGGGAACATCAACGGATATTGACGGCAAATTTCAAATAGAGGCCGTAGTTGGAGATAGCCTGCAAGTTGAATATGTGGGATATGAAACTCTTATCTACCCCGTAACATCAAAAGCATTAAATGAAGAAATTATTCTAACTCCTATGCAAGTTTATCTTGGTGAAATACCAGTTATGGGTGTCGAGCCCATTGAGGTAACTGATAAACTTGAAAATGTGTTATATCTTACTGTTGTCAATGAGAATAATCTTCCAATTACCCCCTCTGTCAGGAAAATCGAACGGATTTGGATTGATGAAGACGGTGACGAAATGTCGGACTACATTAGTTTAATACCATTTGATGGCAAATTTATCATTCAATGGAATAATGAACCCGCATTACATGATGACGATGGCAAGCCACTGAAAGAAGCGATATTGCGTATAGAGGTTGAAGGTTACGACAATCCCCAAACAATCAAAGTAAAATACCCCAAACGAAACACAAAGAAAACCATCAAATTCAAACACGATAAGAAATAGCATTCCAATACTCATTCATCTGTTTATTTCCTTTTTGTTGTCAGAAGGGATTGCTTTGCCGTTGGCAGGAGGCATATATGTGTTCTCCAAGCGCAAAAGAAAGCGTAAGATGAAGAAATATGAACGGAATTTTTGTATTCTGATGTGCAAATGTAGTGCGAATGTTACAAAAGAAAATCGCAACCAACTGTTGATTAGCTGATTGCGATTGTGCTTTGTTGCCTTGGAAGGGCAACTTTTGTGATATTTCGTGAAACTTCGATTTTGTAAATATGCCAATATTAAATGGTTATACATTTTAACAATTTCATAAAGTCGCAAAAAGCATCATAATGTCGCTTTGATTTGTATCAACTTTGTATCAACTTTTGAACTATATCATATACCTTTGCCGTTATTAGATAAACACTTATCGAATATGGCTAAATCAGCATATACTAAATTCGTACTGCGAACCACCAAGAAAACCGGCGTTGCGCCTCTTTATACCCGTCGCGTTGGCTTCAACTCCAATCTTATGCTCCACTCTCGAATTGAAGTTGACATCAAGACTTGGAATGACGCCATTTCCACTCCCGGACGGTGGAATACATTTCGTGCCGGTCCAGGGAAGGAACTCTGCGACAAGCTTGATGAAATGTCGGCTCTGATTGATACTATAATCAACGACCCTAAAGGTTCAAGAACGAAACTTGATAAGGCGATAGATGAATTCGCCCATAAAGAGCAACGCGAGTTTCAGGAGGCACAACGGAAAGCACAGGAAGAAGCACAAGAGCGTAAGAAAGCTCAACGTGAGGCTGAACAGCGGCGCAAAAAAGAAGAACTTGAAGCGATGCTCCGACAGCGTGAAGAATCCTTCATTGTGGCTCTTGATGTCTTTATTGATGCTGCCCCGGCTCGAACATGGCACGGCAAACCAATTGGACTGAAAACGATACAGCACTACAAGCATCTTCGCCGCTATATCCGCGACTTTATGAAGAAGAAGCATATCACCGATATTCGGTTTGACGAACTCAATAAGTCGTTTTATTCCGATTATCTATCCTTTGCCTATGGAGAGGGATTAAAGCTAAATACTATCGGCGACCATATCAAGGTAATCAAGACCGTTATCCGCGACCAACCGATGCGCATACAATGTATGGCAGAAGATTTCCTTAGATGTGAAAAGCTGAAAGAGGAGGCGGAAAGTATCGCTCTGCTCGAAAGTGAGATTGATCTGATAGCAAAACAAGAGTTGCCAACCGAACACCTCAGAACCGTGCGCAATCAGTTCATATTGATGTGCTGGACAGGAGCCAGACACTCCGACCTCGAACAACTCAATTACAACTCCATTCATGTAACAGAGGATGGAGAACGATATATCCAATATAAAGCAAAAAAGACCGATAAGGTATCGGTGGTAAAGATTTTGCCCGAAACTCAAGCAATCCTCGACTTATACGATGACGGAAAGGCGATGCCACGTGTAATCAGCAACCAGAAGTTCAACGATGCGCTGAAAGAAATAATGAAAGCTGTATATGAGGCAAATCCGGAAAGTACATTAGCCGGATATGTTACCAAGGCATATACCGCCGACGTAGGCAATGGCAGAGCCGGACGCAAAACCGACATATACCAGCGATGGCAGATGGTGAGCTGCCACACCGGGCGCCGCTCATTCGCCACTAATATGCGACTACGAGGTAATGACCGAGATGTAATCTGTGCAGCCACGGGCCACACCACCGAAGCATCACTCAGCCGCTACATCAAGGAAGACCGTCTTACTCGTGCCTCACGTCTAAAGTAGAACTATGCAAAAGAATAATTTTTCTTTTCACCAGCCCTATCTATATGTTGGTTTGGTTTAAGTCGGGTATATATTACCCGGACTAAACCAAACTGACATATCATACCACACCTATGATTTGCGGCTGATGTAAAATCCTATTTAATTGGATGTAATGTTTTGTGTAATTGGAAATAAAACACTAACTTTGCACTGCTGAGAAAGGACAATTAAGCGTTTATTTTCCTTTTTTACTCATCGCGATATGAAACAAACAATTATCTCAAAGGTCAATCGCAGCAAGAAGGGCACCATCTTCTTGCCGGATAGCTTTTTGCCTATTGATACTCACTACGCCTCCAACATATTGTCAGAACTATGCAATGAAGGGAAGCTTGTCAGAGTTGCCACAGGGATATACGTTAAGCCAAAAGAATCACGATTTGGGCCCGTTATTCCGACGATAGGAGAAATAGCACAGACCATAGCAAAACGTGATGATGCGCAACTGTTGCCAACCGGAGCGACTGCTGAGAATTATCTCGGTTTTTCAACACAAGTTCCAATGAACTCCGTGTATCTTACATCAGGAACACCACGTAAAATAAAGATTGGCAAACGTACTCTGACTCTTAAACATAGTGTGCCATCGACATTTGCATATAAGGGCAAGATTATGCCGATATTAGTGCTTGCGCTAAAGTCTATCAAGCAATATAATGTTGATGATAATACTCTTGACGTAGTTTATGGCGTGTTGAAAGAAAGCCCGGAGGAAGAGACATGGCAAGAAGATATAGCTCGTGCTCCGCGCTGGATTAGAAAAATTATTATCGAAACAAAGGATAAAATCAAACGAAATGAGCAGATGGATTGATGCCTCGGATGCTGACCGTCAACAGTCGGCATATATTATAGCAAATGAAAAGAACATCAGCGTGGGTGCGGTTGAAAAGGACTGGTGGGTTACTGCCATTTTGAAGGTTCTGTTTTCCCTTTCCCCGGCAAAGTATATGTTCTTCAAAGGTGGAACAAGTCTCAGCAAAGGCTGGAACCTGATTGACCGCTTTTCGGAAGACATCGACATAGCCCTCTATCGTGATTTCTATCTCAATGAACTTGGTAAGGATTGCGCTAAAGCTGCAACTAACAATCAGGTGAAGAATCTCCGCATTGTCAATCGTGATTATATACTTGGCGAGTTCGCAAAGGAATTGGAATCGAAACTTATAGAATCCGGTTTAGGCGAATGCAAGGTAGTACCGATAACCACAAAGAAGGACGGTTCGCCAATCGACCACGACAGCGATCCGGTAATCATAGAGATTCACTATCCGGTCAAAGTTGACTCTGATGCGTATGTGCGTCCCGTAGTCAAGATTGAGATAAGTTGTCTTTCGATGAAAGAACCGTTTGAAGTCAAGCGCATATCATCACTCGTTGGCAATGCTTTCCCGGAGATTGACGGTGAGACATTTGCCGAAATACCGACCATAACACCGACACGCACATTCCTTGAAAAAGCCTTTCTGCTCAATGAGGAATACCAGCGTCGTTCACCTCGCTCCGACCGCATGAGCCGCCATCTTTATGATTTGGAGCGACTGATGGACACTGCTTTTGCAGAAGCCGCACTCTCCGACATGGAATTATATCAGGAAATCATCGCCCATCGCCAACGATTCTATCATGTCGGCGGTGTAAACTACGAGCTTAACCATCCGTCAACCATCGCATTCTGTCCGACTGGCGAATTGCGCGACAAAATGCGCCTTGACTACGAAACAATGAAAACCTCCATGATTTACGGGGAGAAGCTGTCGTTTGATGCACTAATTGACCGGCTCGAACAATTGGAAAATCGTTTCCGCTCAATGCCCATGTAACCTATGAGGACAACAACACTCACGCCCAACCTTCTTTTTGCTGAGTATTTCCATATAAGTTTAGGTTTGGTTGGGCATATATAAAGCCCGAACCAAACCAAACTATTGTAGCGGGGATGTTTCTCCGCGTCAGAGGGAGCGGAGCATTTTGTCGATGCACTTTTTCTTTTGCTCAGCGCCCGGATGGACGTAAAGGTTGAGAGTTGTGGCGATGTCGGCATGGCCGAGTATGACGCTGACCGTTTTGTAATCGCAGTTGCTTTCGATGCAGCGTGTGGCGAAACTATGGCGTAGTCCGTGAAATTTCAGCGGGGGTATGCCGAGCTGTTTCATCAGCTTCATGTAGTAGTTGCGGTAGGTACGCGGCTCAATGGGCTGCGGCTCGTTGCTTATGACGTAGTATTCGTTGTTGACGACCTTCTTAAAGGGTCGTATCATTGTCATCAGGGGCTTGTTGAGCGGTATTTCGCGGGCGGAGTTTGCGGTCTTGGGAGTATTGACGACGATTTGAGTGTGTTTGGTGCCGTCATCTTCGAGAACATAGATTCTCTCCACCGTGCGTTGCACAGTCAGCATTGAGCGTTCAATGTCGAGATCGCACCATTTCAAGCCGCATACCTCCCCGATGCGTAGCCCGGTCGTAAGGCAGACGTATATGCCGAGATTGCGGAATGTGAAGTTCTGGCTGATGTAGTCCAGAATTTTGCGGTGGTTTGCGGCTGTCAGGACTTCTAAGCCTTGCTTTTCGGGAGCGGTCGGATATTTGATGTCCCACTCGCAGTGTTGGAGATAGCCGTGCTTTTCGCCGAAGCGAACTATCATTTTCAGGACTATGAGTATGTCCTTGACGTACTTCTGACTCAGACCGGAGTTAAGTCGGTCGATTACAAACGACTGCACATCCGCTTCGGTCAAGGCGTAAAGATTCCCGAATGTCGGGATTATTTGATTCTCTACGATTAGGGCGTAGGCTGAGTATGTGGATTGCTTCACATACTGTCGCTTGTCCTTTTTCCAAAGGACAGCGAGATCTTTGATTGTGATTTTTTCTTTTTCCATATTCGTTGAAATGAATTGATTAGGATAATTAAAGAAAATATCGCATCAATTCGCCCGTTTTGCGCTTCCCCGGCTTCACCGAGCCGTGGAAAAAGTGTCGACTGGGTGACTATATACGCATTTTTAGCGGAGAAAGCCCCAATTGTGTTAGTTCAAAATTTGGAATAATACCATATTACAAGGTTGAACAACTAAATTGGTGTGAGAAATATTTAGGAGAAACTCCATATCTGAGCCAACGAGGAAAGAATATTTTACCAGAAGGCTGTGTCGTTTTCTCTAAAAGAGGTGCCGCAATCCTAACCAACAAGGTCAGAATGAATCTCTTCCCGATTAATATTGATACCAATTTGATGGGAATTAAAGCAGATAATTCGTTTATCTCAGATCAATATTTGTTTTATTTCATTCTCCGAGCAAGATTAAGTCGAATTGCGGATACCTCAACTATTCCTCAAATCAATAATATTCATATTAATCCCATCACTATACATGTTCCATCTTTAGAAGAGCAAGAAAAAATAACTCGGTCCTTGGGACTACTCGATGAGCGCATAGCTACCCAAAGGAGGCTGATTGAGGATTTGGAAAAACTAAAGTCCTCAATTGTTGAAGAAGTATACTGCTCACCAAGAGAAAATGTCCCTCGTCAGAGAATCAATAAGAAATATGTTGATAACTGGTCAGTATGTCAACTTGGTGATATTTGCACACGCATAACAAGGAGAAATACCACTATTGAATCAAACCGTATTCTTACAATCGCAGCTCAATATGGACTGATTGATCAATGTTCATTCTTCAACAAAGTAGTTGCAAGTGAGAATCTAAGCAATTATTATATTCTTAAAAAGGGCGATTTCGCATACAATAAAAGTTATTCAGGTGATTATATTTGGGGCGCAGTAAAAAGGTTGGACAAATATGAATCAGGTGTATTGTCTCCCCTCTATATCTGCTTCCAGCCAAAAGAAAAACTCATTGACTCAGATTATCTTTTGTTTTACTTTGAGTCAAAGAAATGGCACAAAGATATTGCAGAAATTGTTGTTGAAGGAGCAAGAAATCACGGACTGCTGAATGTCTCGATAAAAGATTTCTTTAATATGCTAATACCTTTGCCATCGCTTGATGAGCAAAGAGATATAGCAGCCACTATTAGAGCCGTTTTGATAAAGATAGAATGCGAGAGAACAATATTACAAAGATATGAAAGTCAGAAAGGCTACCTTCTATCAAAGATGCTCATATAAACATCTTCGATAGCAGATAGATTCTCTGTTGAATATATCTGTTATGCAATTCTATTTCTGTCGATATTTTGTCGGTTAACAACTGGAGAGTATTGAAGATCTTTATTTGATATTCTTTTGCGGGAAGTGAGAATTTTATATTCATCAACGATGGCTTATGTAAATTGAAGCGAGTGCTGCCTTGTGCATAGGGGATTATCTTCCTACGGAAATAAGTCGTTGAAGTAAAGTATCCCATATAAGGGGGATACACCATTTCAGACTCTTGAATATGTATGCCAAAACAAAAACTATTCAAGTATAGTTCTTTAGCATTCCCCATATATACAGCGGAATAGCCAATTTCTTCGGGCGTTTCCGACGACAGGGTAAACAGTAAATCGCCCGTGCGTACCTTATTCTGATTCTCTCCGTCTCTAATCTCCACATTATCAAAATTGTAATCGGTTATCACTTGATTCTGATATACGTTCAGATATGAGATAAAAGGCTTTCCATAGCCAAAATCTTCAGCGGATTTCCCGGTCAAACCTCCATAATCAATGCCAATTTCATTGAATGACGTTTTGCAATCCGTGGTCAATGTTTCATATAGCGTTTCATTTATTGAGGACATTGATTGAAATATATCCTCAATCTATGTCACACGAACATCTTGGATAACAAATATTCTCGTTGCTCTGTGTAATGGGTCAATATGGACTTTTCAAGAATAATCTTGTCGCTAATTGTATCCAAGCATTTAGCGAGGGTTAATGCCTCGCTTTCATCGGTTGGCAGAGGGACGCTGTTTGCTAAGAATCCACTGTTTGTGATGTTGATTGTGTTTTTCGCACCTTTCTGAATTATAGGATGAAGATAGTTAAAAGTATTTACCTCGCTCTCAAAGTAGTAACCCAGCAATATACCAATCCAATCATATTTAGGAACAAATACCCCATATAATGGGGAAATAGCTGCCGGTAATTTCTGAGTGTTGCGTTTGACTATTCCATAAGGGAAACTCCCGGTCGGGCTTTTGGTATATATAATATCCCCATAGCGAGCAACATTATAATGTCCTGTCTCTTTTGCAGCAAATGAGCGACCAAGATATTCTATCTGATTTACAACTCCCTCAGAAACCGATACCGAGCAAACATTGTATCCCGCAGAGTTTTTTTCGCCGCGCTCGGTCAGAATGTCACTTAATGAGGTCAACTTCCACGACTTCTTGGATAAGCCTCTTGATATTGCGTTTTGTAGTAATGCTCTACGCAAAGATATAAAATCCTCAATCAGCCTCCTTTGAGTTGCAATGCGCTCGTCAAGGAGTTGTAAAAAATATGCGATTTTTGATTGTTCATCAATTGAAGGAATAGAGACCACGAGCGATTTCAAGGATTCTTTATAGAGATGGACAACGGAAACACCTTGGGCTAATTTGGCGATCTCCCGCTTGCGTACCCCATTTAGTTGATAGCACAAAAAAGAACCACTATCATTATTCAATCGAATAATATTTAAGTCTCCCCCTAAGAAAACATCATTTTTGAGGACACATCGTGCAGTGGCAATATCTTCGGCAGTTTCGCCTGAGGATGGGATTATGACATCATTTGCCACACTTTTAATCAGGCTGTCTTCTGGTAAATTCGTCCTACTGATAACGTTTGTGATATTTGTGGCAGTATACGTGGTATATAGTTCTCCATATAGAATGCATGGTTTCCCGTTCTCATTCCTTTGGTCTTTAGATATACCTGCACCTTTACTGAATGTCGCGATTTTCCCTAATCGAATTCTTCTCCACGGTTCGGTGAATCCGGGGAAGCGCAGGGAGGGTGCGGATGTGGAAACGGGCGAATTGGAGTTTTTATTGTTTTCAGTGTCAGTCATCGGGATTTTCAATCTTTACTGTTCAACATTAAGGATTCTTATTCCACGATTCCAAGTTCGCGGAGATACACTTCGATTTGCGCGTCGAGTTCAGAGCGTTTCGCTTCAAGCTCTTTGATGTCTGCCATTACTGCCTTGATGTCGATTTCTTCCTCTTCCTCGAATGTATCTACATAGCGGGGAATGTTGAGGTTATAATCGTTGTCGGCTATCTCCTTAAGCGAAGCCAGATGGCTGTATTTTTCGATTTCAGTACGATTGCGATAGGTATCTACAATCTTCTGTATGTGTTCGGGGCGCAGTTTGTTTTGCGTCTTAACCTTCTCAAACTCCCGGCTTGCATCAATAAAGAGAATGGAGTCATCCTCCTTGCGGCATTTCTTGGCTACGATGATGCAGGTTGGTATTCCCGTGCCGTAGAAGATGTTTGGTGGCAAACCGATAATAGCGTCAATGTAGTTCTTGTTCTCAATGAGATAACGGCGTATCTTACCCTCGGCATTACCACGGAATAGTACGCCGTGGGGAGCTACACAGGCGAGTGTACCGCCCTCATTGAGATGATGAATCATGTGCAGGATGAAAGCGTAGTCCGCTTTCGATTTCGGAGCCAATGCCCCTGCCTTGCTGAAACGGTCGTCAGAGTTGAATTTCTCCGCCGCGCTCCATTGTGCCGAGAAAGGAGGATTTGCAACCACGGCATCAAACTCTCTGTCGGGGAAAGCATCAGCTTCGAGGGTGTCACCGTTTTCTATGGTGAAATCCTTGTACTTGACACCATGAAGGAGCATATTCATACGGGCAAGATTGAATGTGGTGGGGTTTTTCTCTTGTCCATAAATGGTGTCGGCATTGCCGTTGCGTGCTGTGCGCAGAAGAAGGGAGCCGGAACCGCAAGTAGGGTCATATACATCGAGCAGACGTGTCTTTCCAGTGGTCACTACCTCGGCGAGAATCTGACTAACCTCCTGAGGAGTGTAAAACTCACCGGCTTTTTTACCGGCACCGGCAGCAAACTGACCGATCATATACTCGTATGCATCGCCGAGAATGTCGATGTCGGAAGCCTCGTTAAGTCCGAAGTCTATGCCGTTGAGGGCTACAAGCACGTTGGAAATTAGTGTATTCTTATCATCGGCAGACTTTCCCAACTTAGGCGAAGCGAGGTCAATGTCGGAGAAAAGACCGCCAAAATCCTCATTGCTGTCCTGACCTACGGTGCTGTCCTCTATTTTCTTCAGCGAGCGTTCAAGTTGAGGCAGGATGTTCTCTCTGCGGTCAACCGCCTCGATAATGCTTGAGAAAAGGAACTCCGGCTCAAGGAAGTATCCGAGGTTGCTTAGACACTCGTCTTTTATGTCGGCTTTCAACTCGGCATCGTCGCTTGCCCAAGCATTCTTGAATGTAACACCGTCCTCCGACAATATGTCATCGGCATACATCTCAATCTTCTCGGACAAGTATTTGTAGAATATGAATCCGAGGGTGAAATACATAAAGTCGCTCGCCGACATATTGCCGCGAAGGTTGTTTGCCACAGTCCAAAGCTGACTGCGAAGCTGCTGCTGGAGTTCCTCGCTCATATATTATTCCCAGTTGTAGATTTCTATTATTTTACGAAGTTTTTGAAGAATACGGTTGAATACGCTGCGGCGTTGTTTCAGACCGAGTTTCTTTTTCTTTATGGCATCCTGAAGTATCTCGTCCTTCTCACGGTGGAGATAGTCGTATTCCTCCATGAACTTATGAAGTGCCGTCTGGTCGATTTCTTCCTCCGCAGCAAGTTGCTCTACGGCACGGTCTTTTGCTCTGCGTACATAATCCACCAGTCGTGATTCAAGATCTATTGTGCCGTCAGCCTTAGACCGCCGGAACTCATCCTGATTGGCATCGACATTCTCGCTGATGAAACCGTCGATAAGCTCAGCCTTGCTGCGCATCTCGGCATCACGAATCATCGTGTCAAGAATCTCACGGCGTTTTTCAGAGTAATCATCGCTTGCCGGGTCAAGGTCGTGAATCAGCGCGAGGATGTATGCCACGTTGATTACGTCGCTGTGTAGCAGTTCAAGACAAAAGTCAATATCTTCAAGTGTCGTTTCCGGTTCGGCGCCATAAGCGGCAGCGGGTTCGGCGGCAACCTTTGCCGGTTTTGAACCGAAATTCTGTGCTATGTCAAGATACTTGCTGCGGAAGTCCTGAAACTCCTGCTCAGTCATTATGAAAGATATATCCGAAGGCGAATATTCCTCATAAATCTGCATTTCAGCGTGTTTCTTGATTATGTCGCGGAAAGCAAGGACAAACGCCACTTTGTCGTTCTCACTTTCAAGATTGTCTATCTCATCAACATTCGGATACTTAGACAGGAACTGTTCGGTTTTTTCAATGTACTCGCGCTTGACATCCTTGAACGGCGGACGCACTATATCTTCGATAGGATTATTGTCGGAGAACAGCTTTATAGACGCATCCACGTTGCTTTTGAGGTCGCGGAAGCAGATCACCTTTCCGAATCTCTTTTTCTCGTTCAGTACACGATTCGTGCGACTGAAAGCCTGCAACAGACCATGATATTCAAGATTTTTATCAACATAGAGAGTGTTGAGCTTCTTGGCATCGAAACCCGTAAGGAACATCCCGACGACGAGCAACAAGTCCAAAGGCTTCATCTTCGGGTCTTTCTTTTTCATTCTCTTGTTGATGTCGTCATAGTAGAGTCCGAAGTTTTCTACCGAATGGGATGTGCCGAAGGTTTTGTTGTAGTCATCTATGATTTCCTGCATCTCATCGGCGGCGACTTTCGGATTTGCGAAACCCCGGTTCATGCCGGTGGCTTCATCATCCTGACTGCCGTTTGCTGCGTAAGTGAATATCGCACCGATTTTGATGTCTGGATTCAATCCCTTAAAAATCTTGTAGTAACGCAAAAGCATCGGCACTGACTGAACGGCAAACAGAGCGTTGTACTCGCCATCAAAAGTGGACTTATTGAAGTTGTTGAGGATAAACCGTGCGACTTCGCGCATACGGCTATCGCTTTCAAGATCAAGGTCTGCGTTGCCGGTGTAATATTCAACGAGAAAGCCCAGTACATTGTCATCGGCGATAGCATCTTTAATCAGATACTTGTGCAGGCAATTACCGAAGATTTCTTTGGTTGTGCGGTCATTCTTTGAGTTTTCGACGAATATCGGAGTGCCGGTGAAGCCGAATATCTGAAGGTTGTTAAAGAAGTGGACAATATTTTTGTGACTTTCTCCAAAATGGCTTCGGTGGCACTCATCAAAAATCATCACGACCTTTTTATCGCGCACATCTTGAAGATGACGGTTGTAATAGTCTTTGGTGACTGCGCAATTCAGCTTTTGAATAGTGGTGATTATTATCTTCTTATCACTTCCGAGACGCTGTATAAGTTCCTTAGTACTGTCAGTGCCATCCACAGCTCCCGGCTCAAAGGCTTCATATTCCGCCTGTGTCTGAGTGTCGAGGTCGTGCCTGTCAACGACAAAAAGCACCTTGTCTATTTCATCAATTTCAGAAACAAGCTGTGCGGCTTTGAATGAGGTTAACGTCTTTCCCGCTCCGGTTGTGTGCCAGATATAGCCGTTATCATTGCTGTTGACCACACGGTTGAGGATTTCCTCAACGGCATAATATTGATATGGGCGCAAAACCATCATACATTTATCGCCTTCGTGAAGTACGATGTACTTGCTGATAATTTTGCCGAGTGTGCATGGGTCGAAGAATTCAGCCGCGAAAAGACTTAGTTGGTTGAACGGATTGTTCTTCCGATCAGTCCAGTTAAACGTGAACTTGTAACCACTATTAGGGTTATTGGCAAAATAGCGGGTGTTCACGCCGTTGGAAATCACGAAAATCTGAATATAGTTGAACAGACCGTGGAATGATGTCTTGTGGTAGCGTTGAACCTGATTGTATGCTTGTTTTAATTCAACACCACGTTTCTTCAACTCAATCTGCACCAATGGCAGACCGTTAATCAGAATGGTAACATCATAACGGCACTGACGACGGCCTTCTAAAGTTATCTGGTTGGAAACTTGAAATTCATTCTGACACCATTTATGACGATTAAGAAATTCAAGCCATACGCGCTGTCCGTTGTCAAGTTCCAAAGGAAGCAAATCCCGCAGTTTTTTGGCTTTCTCAAACGTGGTGCCACCTTCAAGATAGAGCATGACCTTATTGAACTCATTGTCCGTAAGTTCCGTTCTGCCATGTTGCGCAAGTTCCTTGGCATTGTGTTTTTCCAACTGTCGTTTGAAATTTGATATAAGGTTAGTCTCCTCATGGATTTCAACGTATTCATACGCCATATCCGTGAGAGTCTTTATCAAACCTTTTTCCAGTGCATCTTCGCTTTGAGTAAGTGCCATTTATAAAAACAAAAACTCCGTTTGCAGTTTTCTGAAAGGTTGACCGAACCTGTAACGACTGCATTGGAGTTTTAAAATATGGTTGGTTTTGGCGGCATCGCTGCCTTTGGGATTAAACCGTTTCGGCCATCTTCAGAAGTTTAAGGTTACTATATTGCAAAATTAGCGAAAATTTCTGAGATGGCAATTGAATATGCTGATAAACATATACGATACAGCTATACTCATCCATCTCTGAGTCCATTAAGGAGATTAGATGAGAGACGCCGCCGAGGTCTGCTTCCCTCGGCGGCGTTGGGTTTAGTGTAGTTTGGGCCCTTGTCGGCGGCGTTTGGCTTTTTGTTCTTCACGATAGCGATGAAGGGCCTCTTCAATGGTAAGTCCGGGATGGCGGCTCATCCACAGTTTGAAATCATCGGGTAAAACGCCTCCATTAGCAAAACCTTCTTGCATCTGCGAGGTTCCTGAGGATGGAACTTGGGATAACCGAGTGCCATAGTTTTGCGACTGGGATGCGGATTGGCCGACTAAATCCGGATTCGATGAATAGACTCCCGGAGTCATGCGCTGTGGGTTGAATTTTATCCACACAGTAGGCATATCTCCCTGACATCCGTCAACTCGGATAGCTTTCCCCGCAACGTAATCATTCATTTGTTGTGTCGTAAGCCGCACACCTTTGTATGATGCGATAGGCACGATGGAGCCATCTGCATACATCCATTGAGACTGAGAATGTAGCGGTTTGTTGTTAGCCAGATGCTTGGATATATTGCCCAGACTGAATCGCCGGTCAATCTTTGATGCAGCGAAACGCTTGCCTTTTCTGGTGTACCATAGACCCTGCAATTCGCTGGTGCCACGCTTGTATTTGTATTCTATGCCGACACCAGCCGCCTTTAAGCGAGTCTCGAATTGCTCGAAAGTATGGACTGATTTATCGTTCCATACAGCGTCAACGGCATTGAAAATCTCATATCGTATCTTTTCCGTGCCACGCAATTTATTGACATTAGTCTGCTTTTTACCCTCGGAAATGTGCAGTCCATATTCCTTTGTCAAGTCAAGACAGGCTGCCTTGTTGCGACTGAAATCATTCTTATCGGAAATGGTTTCGGCGTGGTTATCTATTCGGCTGAACACGATATGACAGTGTGGATAATCTTTGTCGAGATGCCGGACAATGATGTATGGAGTATCCATGATGCCCATTTTCTTCATATATTTTTGGGCAATCTCTACCATAATCCGGTCATCAACTTTATCCTTGTCGTTGGCATGAAAGTTCAGGGAAATATGCCCGACCGGATTTTTCAAGTCCGGATTCAAGGCGAGATTATCTTCAAAAGAAGCGATAATTCCATTTCTCCCTTCCATCATAGATACATCTTTGCAGTCTATAAGACGCCATTCATTACAGGGCGTGCCGTCGGGATTATCCTTCTTTCGACGAGTGACGTAATCGACACAACCGCCGAAACTGCCGCCTTTTGTTATCTTGCCCATCATACGCTGTCCGGTGTATTACGATAGTTTTTTATCAGTGAAAGGACAAAATCCTTGCACTGAATTATCTCTCTGTATGTGCGGACAATCTGTTCCTCAGAGGCACCACCTTTTAGAATGGCACCGACAAATTTTGCCGTGCGGTTGAGATTTTCAGCGATTCCCTGAAGGTCGCGGATTGCCTTGACATCTCTTGGCGTGAGCCTTTCCACGACTTTACAGTGCAGTGCCGACTGCCGGATATATTCCGAGCGGTTGAGCCCTGCCGTGAGAGCTTTGTCCATCATTACCTGATATTGGTCTATGTCGAATTTCACCGGCACCATGATGGACTTTCGTTCATCAGCCGGGAGCTTGGGACGCCCTTTAGCGGGACGTAAATTGGATTTCTTCATTGGAAATTCTGTTTGAGGTTTGTGACCATCGGGAGCGGAGGGGAGCGAGTCGTTTGAGGATTACTTGTAATACGAAAACATAAACTCGCTCCCTCCGATTCCGAACCCCTACGATAGTTTCGAGGTGCACGAAACTACGAGGACTATTTAGCGGTCAAAATGTAGTTGCAATCACGCGCTCAGAGTTTGCGCCAGATTTCGATGTCTTCGGCATACTGTTTCAGATGCTCGGCGAGGATTGCGTTGGCGTAACTGCTGACGGTAGTGCCACGGCCACCGAGGATTCTGGAAACGCGCTCAAGCTGGTCCCATAGGTCGCCTTCGATGTTCAGGGCATGGCGGTTCACCAGCTTTGCAGGAGTGAGGAACGTTGCCTTGAACTCGGCGAAATCCGATTTGCGCTGCTGCCTGCCGATGCGCTGTTGCTTCGGTGGCTCGGTTACGGCAGTTGCCTCGGTTACTGGCTGTTCGTTGTCAAACAGATTGTCAGCGTTGGCAGGTGTGGTGCTGTTAACAGTGTTATCGCTGTTGACTGCGGGATTAGGGTTGGTGGAGTTATCTGATTTCATTGTGACTTCGGGGTTAAGGGTCGATACTTTGGATTTGGTTGCATCGGTCAACTCGGTTGACTTGGATGCGGTGGGTTTATTTGTTTTCATTGGAAAGTGTGTTTTTGGTGAAACTTCGATTGATAAGAAAATCATTCAAGTCGTTGAACTCGGAGTAGAGCGTGGAGCGGTCAATCATTGTTGAGCCATAAATGGCGGTCAACTCGGCGAGTGCTGTTTTCCCGGCATTGTCGTTGTCAAGGTAGCAGTTGATAGTAGTGTAACCTTTGAGAAAAGGCACAGCCTTGTTGACATTGACAACCGAGTTGAGTATGATTGTGTCGGCTCCACTGATGATGCCGAGTGTGAGTGCCGAGAGATAATCTATAAATCCCTCGAACACGGCACACTCTGCTGACGGGCCATCTCTCGCCCACGGCAAATATGAGATGTCCTTGCGTCTACGGCAACCTTTGAAATATCGGTTGCGCAGTTCCCAGCCTCCGCTGACGTTCTCAAATGCCACGGCAAAATAAAACTTGCCGTTGACGCTGTATTGAGCCTCCTTGCAGTTCGCCGTGGCGATGTGTGCCGGGATGCCACGCTCTTGGAGGTATGCGACAAGTGCGCGGTGTTCCAGTGGCACGACCTCAAACCGCTCCATACTCGGTGCTGAGTGTCGCGGAGCAAAAGAGGAAGCGATTGTCGGCACCGATGGTACCGGGTAGCTGTCAGCGATGCAACGCAGTATATGGCGCAGGTCTGTTGTCTGATACAACTCGGCTGCAAGGTCGATGATGTTGCCGCCTCTGCCAAGTCCGAAATCATACCAGCAGTTGAGCGCAGTCTCGACCTTGAATGACGGCGTATGTTCCTGTCGCAAAGGCGACTTATACCAGAGCCTTGTTCCTTTTCTCGCCGTAGGCTCATGTCCGATTCGGGACATGAAGGAGGCTAAAGGGATTGATTTAATCTCTTTGATCATGGGTTCTAAAATGTTTGGGTGAGATGGTTCTTGGTTTAGCGCCTATTATATATGCCCTTTTCTAAACCAAACCAATTTGGTGTTTCTCAATAGTAGAAATCAGGATTGTAGATATACTCGCGGTTCTCGTAACGAATCATACCTTTGTTGTCAAGAAAGGTCTTCAAGCCCTTTACCTTGTTGTTGGAATAGGAATGACCACAGGCGGCATATCCGCTTTTGAGTGCAGCCTCGAAGTTCCGGCAACCTTTTATCGGACCGTTGGCGAAGATTACGCCTAATGCCTCGCGATGCTGTTCCTCGGTCAACTCCTTGTATGGATAAGGGTCTTTGGCTTTCTTGCCCGGCTCGGAGAACACATACCCGCTTGCAATCTCAGGGAGTCCATAGTCATTGACGCGGAAGGCAAATGGATCGAACTCGGCGGCGCGGATCATGGCGGCGCAGACCTCCGACACGGTATCATCGGTTTTGCTGCGGCTAATTTGGAGGATTGTCTCTGCCTTGTTGTTCAGCTCGGTGCCGACATGACCACGGGCGTTGTCGTCGCTCTTGTTGAGATGCAGGACGGTGTGGATATGAATCTGGAACTTGTCTGTCCATTCCATCAGCTTGCCGATAAGGTCGGTCGATTCCTTGGCGCAGTTGATGTCGTACATAAGGTCGCGCACACCGTCGATGATTACAAGTCCGACACCGGGAGTGTTGATTATCGCCTGTTCGATTACTTCAAGGCGCAATGTGGGTGTTAGCTGGCGCAGAGCGGCGAACTTCAAATGTTCCGGATGGGTGTCGGTCGGGAGTTTCGCCAGGCGCAACGCACGTTCCATAACTTTCTGACAGTGATACGGACTTTGCTCGGTGTCAAAATAGAGGATTGTGCGCTTGTCATCGGGGAACTCTGCGGTGTAGCCCAATACTTTGCCGTTGACGAGTGATGCCCCGACAATCGCGGCGACATTGAATGTCTTTTTGCTCTTGGCTTTGCCGGTCGAAGCCGAGAAGTTGCCGAGTGTTCCGATAACGCTGCCGTTGGCGTACAGCACCTCCGGCGCAGTCTGAATCTCATCCGTGATTCTCAACTGCTTTTCCTCCCAAAGTCGGAGGATGTCCTCTTTCACTTCTTGCATCGGCGACCTCCCTTCTTTGATGACTGGATAAGATCGAGCGCAAGTTGTGCGTCGATAACGATTTTTCTACCCGTTTGAGTAATGGCATCTTTGATTACGCCACTGTTCTTGATACGGTGTGCAGTTGCTTTGCTGCACTGGAGAAGTTCGCAGAGACCTTCAATTCCATAGACGAGCCATCGCTTTGCTGTGATAGCTGCACCGTCTGGTTCGATGTTATCCTTGACATTACGGGAATCAAGTAATTCTAAAAGTTGTTCTCCGGTATACTGCCAGAGAGGAAGTTTGAGTAACTGGTCTTTTGTCATACGCAGTGTGGGTTTGAATTATACTTCCGCCCTCTGAGAGAGCGTATCCGAGTATCTCCCGGACACTGCAAAATTACAACCGGTTATGGGTGGGGTGTATGTGGTTTCATCTTATCCACTTAATAGAACTACCCATCAGAGTATCAGGCTCTGACGGGTAGTATCATAAGGTTTCAAAAGTGGAAATATGAGTGGTGAAAGTGGTGCGCGAGTGGTATCTTTAAGTCGCACAAACTCTCATGCTCGTTTTTTATGGTTTTTGAAGATTCTGTCAATCTCATCAGCATATTCTCTACTTGATGCACTGGCATCATCTCCGCGTGGATGACAATACTTCTTTTCATAGTAGCTCCACTGAATATCAAGATGAGCGAGAATATCCTCGCGCCACGCCGCTTTGTGTTTGGCCGGAACAATCTCATATAATTTCGATATGAGATAGCACGCCTTGATTTTCTGTTTTGGTCGTATCTTTATAGGTTCATGCTTACCATGGAGATTGAGCGATGAATGGAACTGAGTCTCGGTACTATCGAAAACATCAGAGCAGATTTCATATAATTCCGACACAAGAATCATCGGGAACAGTTCCCCTTCCCATTGGCGGCATGATTTCGTATTGGTCTGATTCTGTTTTACAGGTTGTTCAGGCGTGGGATAACTACCATTATGAACCTGCATCTTTTGTATAAAGGTTTCCCTGCATTTCGGATGTAACTGAATTTCACATGGCGGAAAGTATCTTTCCACCGTGATAAAAATTTTGCGACAGACATTTCGCAAGTCATGGTACACATCGAATGAAGGTTTCAACAGAAATTCATCATATTCAACGCTTTCCTGCAATTTCTTAAGAAATTCCCGTTTCTTTTCAAGCCATCCTTCACGGGTTTCGGCCATATGGAATAACTCGATTTCCTGTTTGTACTTATCTATCGTCCAATCATCAGGCACCGGGATTTTGCGACAAGCCTTTAGCGCGTACTCATAATGAGCGGCAATCATATAGAACATCTCCACTTCTTTAAGGAAGTGGTTGCTTTCGTAGCCGTCTATCATGTCTGCCTTGGATTTATTTTTACGATCTTTGTCCAATTTATAGAATACATTTTGGAATGTATCTATTCTTGTCGCAATCTCAGCACAGTAATTTCTGGTCTGGTTAGCTTGCACCTTTCCGATTTCTCCGGAGGCGTGAGATTCGATAATAGCATTTTCGATGTCGATAGAGCAAAGTTTACTGGTGGCTTCGGCTATTCGCTTGTATAAAATTGTATCCTGTTTGGCTACCAGCGGAACTTTTATAAGCTGCCTGAGGTCTTCCAAAATTGGCACAACATCTCGTAATGTCGTAGGGTTTGGCATTTGCGGGTGTTACGTTAGAGTGTTATTAATGGTGAGAGCCAATCAAACTCAAACAGACTTGTTGAATCTTTGTTAAATTTTAGCACTCGATAACATAAACACGCGATACCCAATGATAGTTCGCATATCTATTTTTGATACGATTATCAATCTCTACAAACCATACATTATGGACAATTGTATCAAAATTGTATCAAAAATACAATTTTTAACATTTTGCGGCGGAATAAAAATAAAGAAAGAGCTAAATCTTAGCGACTTAGCTCTTTATTTGTGTTGCCTTGGAAGGACTCGAACCCTCACTAAAGGTGCCAGAAACCTGCGTGCTACCATTACACCACAAGGCATTGTTTCGTTTCATGATGTTACGTGGCGTCAAGCCACAAGGTCAGTCTGCCTGTACTACTCCAACTACCGGACAAACATCTCATGTCTCGTTTGCCACTACCGTCAGGACCACTGCCGGCGAGTCAGAATATTGTTGCCTTGGAAGGACTCGAACCCTCACTAAAGGTGCCAGAAACCTGCGTGCTACCATTACACCACAAGGCAATATTCTATCAAATTTCTTCCGTCATAGGAGGCTCTCTATTGCCTCTCTCATTTTGACGATGCAAAGTTACAACTTATTTTTAACATGTGCAAATTTTCACCCTAAAAAGTGTATAAAAAAATGCGGTACTGATGCGCTTCAAGGATGATTCCTATGGCCTCAATATGCGATGCGTCCGCATTGACCGGGTGTCAGTGCGGACGCAAATCTGTTGTAAATTATCGGGTAATTCTGTTATCGAGGCTTACGCATATTGCAGATGCGTTAGCGGATAAAGAGGAGCTCGCGATATTTGGGGAGCGGCCAGATTTCGTTGTCTACCATCAGCTCAAGGTCGTCGATGCTCTTGCGGATCTGCTCCATGAGGGGGAAGACATCATCGTGATATGCGATAGCTTTTGAGCGCTCGTCGGGCATATGGTTGGCTTTGCGACGGGCATTGACCATGAGTTCGACATTGCTCTTGATTGAGGCCATGTTGTCAGCAATCTGTTCGATTGAGTTCATGTCCTGACGGGCAATCTTGTCGGCCTTGTCACCCTTGAAGAGCTGCTTGATCTTGTAGACGTTGTCGAGCAGGAGGCTCTGATAGCGGGTGGCGGCGGGGATGACGTGATTGATGGCGAGGTCGCCAAGTACGCGCGCCTCAATCTGAATCTTCTTGGAGTACATCTCCCACTTCACCTCATTGCGTGCCTCAAGCTCCTTCTGGGTGAAGACACCTGTGCGGGTAAACATCTCGACTGTCTCCGGACGCTGGTAGGCATCAAACATCAGAGGTGCTGAGGTCTCCACATCGAGTCCGCGGCGGGCGGCCTCCTCTTTCCATTCATCGCTATAACCGTTGCCGTCGAAATGAATCGGGCGCGACTCGCGCACAAGGCGACGCACCTCCTTGAGGATAGCAGCATCGCGTTCGGAGCCGGCGCGCACGTCGGCCTCGACCTTGTCGGCAAACTGATTCAGTTGGTCAGCCACAGCTGCGTTGAGCGCAATCATGGCTGCGGCACAGTTGGCGCTCGAGCCTACGGCACGATATTCGAAGCGGTTGCCGGTGAAGGCGAAGGGGCTGGTGCGGTTGCGGTCAGTATTATCAATTGAGAGCTCGGGAATCTGATTGATCTCGAGTGAAATCTTCTCCTTACCCTCGAGCTTGATTTCATCGGTGGTCTCCTTCACGAGTTCGTCGAGGATGCGGCTAAGCTGTGTGCCGAGGAACATTGAGATGATTGCCGGCGGAGCCTCATTGGCGCCGAGACGATGCTGGTTGGTGGCCGAGATGATTGTGGCCTTCATCAGCGCGTTGTGCTTATGCACGGCAGCCATTACGTTGGCTACAAATGTGATGAACTGCAGATTCTGCTCCGGAGTCTTGCCGGGGGCGAAGAGCAGCACACCCTTGTCGGTGCCGAGGCTCCAGTTGTTGTGTTTGCCGGAGCCGTTGATGCCCGCAAATGGTTTCTCATGCAGCAGCACACGGAAATTATGGCGGCGTGCCACATCACTCATAAGCGACATGAGCAGGAGATTATGGTCGTTGGCGAGGTTGGTCTCCTCATATATAGGAGCGAGCTCAAACTGATTCGGGGCCACCTCATTATGGCGTGTCTTGGCGGGAATGCCGAGTTTATGGCATTCAATCTCGAGGTCCAGCATGAAAGCCTCCACGCGGCGCGGTATGGCGCCGAAGTAGTGGTCTTCGAGCTGCTGGTTCTTAGCCGACTCATGGCCCATCAGTGTGCGGCCTGTCATCACAAGGTCGGGACGGGCAGCATAGAGAGCCTCATCCACAAGGAAGTATTCCTGCTCCCATCCGAGGAAACTGTTGACATGCTTCACCTCGGGGTCAAAGAATCGGGCCACACGCGAAGCTGCTTTGTCGACAGCATTGAGGGCCTTCAGCAGCGGAGTCTTATAGTCGAGAGATTCTCCGGTGTAGGAGATGAAGATAGTGGGGATACAGAGGGTGCCGTCGGTGATGAATGCAGGCGAAGAGATATCCCAGGCTGAGTATCCGCGAGCCTCAAAGGTATTGCGTATACCGCCGTTGGGGAACGATGATGCGTCAGGCTCCTGCTGCACGAGGAGTTTGCCGGAGAACTCCTCTACCACTCCCCCTTTGCCATCGTGGTCGATGAAGGCATCGTGCTTCTCGGCTGTGCCGTCGGTGAGGGGGTGAAACCAGTGGGTGTAGTGGCGTGCGCCGCAGTCAATGGCCCATCGCTTCATACCCTCTGCCACACTGTCGGCAAGCTTGCGCGAAAGGGGTTTCTTATTGTCGATTGCATCCACGAGTGCCTGATATGTGGCTTTCGGCAGATATTCAAACATTTTCTGGCGATTAAACACCATCTCGCCATAATACTTGTCAACTCTTTCGGAGGGTATCTTTACCTCTACCGGTTTGCGGGCCGAAGCCACCTCTACACTTTTGAATCTTAAATCTGACATAGGAAATATGAATGTCTTATTTGAAAATGCAAAGTTATAAAAAATTGTTTAGATTTCCACAATTTCACAAATTTTTATCTCCATATGCGGAGAAAATCCTTTAAAATGTTAAGCTGCCTCAACATATACGGCTGAGCTCGCCCCTACCACACCATGGCGAGATCAAGCACTATGCTGTCGGCTATCATCAATCCGGCGTCGGTGAGGGTAAGATGCCGGCCGTCGTAGTCGAGTTCCCGGGCGGCTATGTGAGGTCGGGCGGCTGAGAGTATGGCTGCAGCGTGGCGCTGACCGAAGCGGCGCCCGAAGTCGGCGATGTCGAGCCCTGGCAGACAGCGCATCTGAAGCATGAGGCGTTCCTCCATCAATTGCTCACGGGTGAGTCTCTCTTGCGTATAAAAGGGCGATGCGCTGAAATCATGGGTGAGATAGCGATGCAGGTCGGCTGGATTTGCACGGCGCAGGGAGGCACCGTCGTAGCTGTGGGCCGACGGACCGATGCCGAGATACGCCTTGCCGCTCCAATAACCGGAGTTGTGACGCGATTCGAAGCCGGCTCGGGCGTAGTTGGATATTTCGTAGTGGCGGAATCCGGCATCGCGCAGTGTGGCGGTGATGAGCCGATACTGCGCGTTGACGCTTTCCTCATCGGCCTGACCGATGCGCCCCTCTTCGAGAAGTCGGGTCAGGGCTGTCCCCTCCTCATACATCAAGGTGTAGATTGAGATGTGGCTTAGTGGAAAGCTAAGCAACCTCCGAAGGTCCTCCCCTACCTGCTCCTCATCCCCTCCGGGGAGCCCGAATATCAGGTCGGCGCAAATGTTACTGAAATTCTCACTCAGTATCTCAAGTGCGCGTAATGCCTGGCCGGAATCATGGCTACGGCCGATGCGGCGAAGCAAGTCGTCGTGCAATGTCTGTATGCCAAGACTCACCCGGTTAACCCCGGCCCTCTTCCAAGCCTCCACATGCGGCATATCTACATCATCGGGGTTGGATTCTACAGTTATCTCGCAGTAATCCGGATTGATGGCACCTGCGGCCAATTCGCGGATACCCTCCATGAGTAGCGAGAACTCTTGCGGTGGCATAAGCGAAGGGGTGCCACCGCCGAAGTATATGCTGTCGATGCTTGCGGGGAGCTCATCGCGACGCTGCTGAAGCTCTGCCAGCAGGGCATTGCGCAGACGGGGCCAGTCGGCCACGCGCGCGCCGCCACTGAAGAAATCGCAATAAATGCACTTGCGTGCGCAATATGGTATATGAATATATAGCATTACCGTAGGAAGAAGTTTGACCGGCTACTAATGCAAAATTAATAAAAAAATGTGGCTCATTACGAGCTTCACCGGTAGCTCAGCGGGGAATTCTGTACCTCATGACATAAAATTTAAGCTATGACAGTAAAAAAATCTGCCTCAATATCTTTGAAAATCATTGAAAAAGATTAAATTTGCGTTTTGTAGCCCGCAGGGTTACCGTGCCATGCACCATTGTGTGGCAAGAGCGCACGACAGGTGGAGGGGGCTGAAATCCCCCTTTTGTCAGCCGCATCGGATTCGGCAACAGGCATGCGGGAGGCGACGAACATCAAAGAGCAGAGCGGATGATAAAGAGCCCCGAAGAGAAGATGGCCATTCAGCAGGCCGAGGAAAAGAAATATGAGAAGTTGGTCGAGGAGCGCGCGCAGCGTGTCTTCGATATAATGGCGGCGCGAGCCGACAAGGAGGATATCGAACGCATCAAGGAGGCATTCCGGTTTGCGTGCGATGCCCATTGCACCCAGCGCCGCAAAAGCGGCGAACCCTACATCCTGCACCCCATCGCAGTGGCTGCAATAGCGGCGGGCGAAATCAATCTGGATGTCAATTCGGTGATTGCTGCGTTCCTGCATGATGTGGTCGAGGATACACCCCACACCATTGAGGAGATTCAACAGAAGTTTGGCGAGGATGTGGCCTTCCTGGTGAAGGTGCTCACCAAGCAGCGCAAGGAGAAGTATGAGATGTCGAAACAGATCGACAACTTCAAACAGATGCTCAACTCGGTGCAATATGATATCCGCGCCCTGCTCGTAAAACTATCCGACCGGCTGCACAACATGCGCACACTCTCGTCGATGCGCACCGACAAACAGATGAAGATAGCCGGCGAGACCGACTACTTCTACGCTCCGCTCGCCACCCGCCTCGGTCTCTATGAAGTAAAGACCGAGCTCGAAAACCTCTCGCTTAAGTTCAGATGCCCCCATGAATACAAGATTCTCGAAGACCGCATAAAGGCTGATGAGAATGCCAACCGCCATAAGCTGCAGGCTTTCATCGAGGAGATCTCGACCATATTGAGCGCCAATGGCATCAAGGCGCGTGTATTCTATGAGTATCGCAAGCCCTATTCGCTATGGCGCAAGATGAATAAATATGGCGATGACTTCGACCATCTTAAATACCGTCATTTCGTTGACATAGTCTTCAAGGAGGAGGAGGGTGTGCCGGAGAAGTCGGAGGTCCTGCGCATTTATTCTCTGCTCACCGACCGATTCAAGGAGAAACCGGGGGGCATATCCAACTATATCGACTCGCCGAAGGAGAACGGCTACCAAAGCTTCCATCTCAAACTCCTGGCCGACTATGGCCGTTGGGAGGAGGTGCACATCAGCAGCGAGCGAATGGTGAGGAACTCGAAGTATGGCTGCCTGTCAGACCGTTCGGAGGGGAATATCCGCCGGTGGATTAACAAGTTCCGCGGAGTGCTGAAAGATATCGCCCAGCATGGTCAGGATGGTACAAACTTCATCGAGAACGTAGTAGCATCGTTCTACAACGATGATATAATGACGTTCTCGCCGCAAGGGAAGCCGGTGGTGCTTCCGCAGAAGGCCACCCCCATCGATTTCGCTTATGAAATCCACTCCCAACTCGGGCGCCACGCCAAGTATTGCCGCATCAATGGACGCGTAGCCTCTATCAAGCAGCAGCTGCATCGTGGCGATATCGTAGAAATTCTCACCGATCCCGACTCGCATCCCGAGGCCGACTGGCTTGACCACTCGGTGAGCTATAAGGCGCGCCGCGCCATCACATCATATCTGTCGAAACAGAAGAAGCCTGAATTCGAACGTTGTGACCATTGCCACCCGATTCCGGGCGAGGAGGTGATAGGATTCCGTGACTCGCATGGCAAGCTGACAGTTCATAAACGCGACTGCAGTGTGGCCATACGGCTCGCATCGCAAGATGGCGACAGCATAGTGGCTGTGGACTACCGTCCCGACACCACCACATACCCCGTAGAGCTCGAAATCACCTGCATCGACCGCCGACATATGGTGATTGACATAATGGACTGCATATCTAATAATCTCAATCTAAATGTAGAGAGCCTCAACACCAGCACGACTGACTCGATTGTCACCATGAAGATACGCCTCGGCGTGCATGGTTATGAAGAGCTCAACTGCATCATGAAGGCCATCAACTCTATCCCCGACGTCGAAGAGGTCAAAGCCAGCACCCTGCACTGACCTCTCCATCACTCGATTCTACAGCACAATAACACAATAAAGGGATGCCTCACGGTGAGGCACCCCTTTATTGTTATCGTGTAAATTATCTTGAGATTAAGATTACATCATGCCGCCCATGCCGGCGCCACCCATCGCAGCGGCAGGCATTGCGGGTGCATCTGTCTTCTGCTCGGCGATCACACACTCTGTGGTGAGGAACATGCCGGCGATACTGGCTGCATTCTCCAGAGCCACACGTGTCACCTTTGCAGGATCAATCACACCAGACTCGAAGAAATTCTCGTAAGAATCTGTGCGGGCATTATAGCCAAAGTCGCCCTGACCATCCTTAACCTTCTGAAGGATAACGGCACCCTCCACGCCAGCATTCTGCATGATCTGGCGCATGGGTTCCTCGATTGCACGACGTATGATGGCGATACCGGTAGTCTCGTCGTCGTTGTCGCCCTTGAGTTCATCGAGTTTATCAAGACAACGGATGTAGGCCACGCCGCCGCCGGGCACGATACCCTCGGCGATTGCTGCGCGGGTGGCTGAGAGAGCGTCGTCCACGCGGTCCTTCTTCTCCTTCATCTCTACCTCTGATGCAGCACCGATATAGAGCACTGCCACACCACCGGCGAGCTTTGCAAGACGCTCCTTGAGTTTACCCTTGTCGTACTCAGAAGTGGTCGACTCAATCTGAGCCTTGATCTGAGCTACACGCTGGGCAATGGCGTCCTTATTACCGGCGCCGTTGACGATAATAGAGTGGTCCTTATTGACAGTCACCTTCTCAGCAGTGCCGAGATCCTGGATTGAAGCCTGCGCCAGCGACATTCCCTTAACTTCGCTGATGACCTGGCCACCTGTCAGAATGGCGATATCCTCAAGCATCTCCTTGCGACGGTCGCCGAATCCGGGAGCCTTGACAGCACAGATCTTGAGCGAGCCACGCAGACGATTTACTACCAATGTAGCCAGAGCCTCATTATCCACATCCTCTGCGATAATCAGCAGCGGACGACCCGACTGAGCCACCGGCTCAAGAATCGGCAGAAGATCCTTGAGGTTGGAAATCTTCTTATCATAGAGAAGGATATAGGGATTATCCATATCGCACTCCATCTTCTCGGTGTTGGTGACGAAATAGGGCGAGATATAGCCACGGTCAAACTCCATGCCCTCTACAACCTCTACGGTAGTCTCGGTGCCTTTGGCCTCCTCGACGGTGATGACACCCTCCTTCTTCACTTTCTTCATCGCCTCGGCGATAAGGCGTCCGATCTCCTCGTCATTGTTGGCAGAGATGCGGGCCACATTCTCGATCTTGTCGAGGTCATCGCCCACCTCGCGGCTCTGTGCGCGGATACCCTCCACCACAGCTGAGACGGCCTTGTCGATGCCACGCTTGAGGTCCATCGGATTGGCGCCGGCAGTGACATTCTTAAGACCGACATTCACGATGGCCTGGGCAAGCACTGTAGCGGTAGTGGTGCCGTCGCCGGCCTGGTCGCCGGTCTTGGAGGCTACCTCCTTCACGAGCTGGGCACCCATGTTCTGGAACTGATCCTCGAGTTCAATCTCGCGTGCCACACTCACACCATCCTTAGTGATGTGAGGCGCGCCGAATTTCTTCTCGATAATAACGTTGCGGCCTTTCGGGCCAAGTGTCACCTTCACGGCATCGGCCAGTGCGTCGACACCCTTTTTCAGCTCCTCGCGGGCTGAGATATTGAATTTGATTTCTTTTGCCATAATTGTTTCCGGAGTCACTGCTGCCTGATAGCTCTCGATTGAGAGATGCCTATCGTCGGCAGCCGCTCTCCTTGAATTTCATGTTATCAATTATTAAAGGCATGCTTCCGTGGCGATCATATGCAGCCGGCGGAAGACACCATGCCGTGTTCTCTCTAAATTTATCTGATTAGCCCACGATGGCAAGCACATCGCTCTGACGCATCATGAGATACTTGGTGCCCTCGAGTTCGATCTCAGTGCCGGCATATTTGCCGAAGAGCACCTCCGCACCTACGCTGAGCACCATCGGCTCATCCTTGGTGCCGTCGCCTGTGGCTACTACCTTACCCTTGAGGGGTTTCTCTTTTGCTGTGTCAGGAATGATGATTCCGCCAAGAGTCACCTCTTCGGCGGGTGTGGGCTCGATGAGCACACGGTCAAACAAAGGTTTGATATTCATGGTTCAGTATTGAAATTTAAGTTTTTCTTCGTTATCTTGAAGCAGCGCATTGCTGCGCGCGCCGCTTTCATATATATGATTGCAAATATCGTGCCAAAGTTATAACATCTCGTGGCCATGGATTGTTGCACCGGCGACGCACTTGCACCCCTATAAATCATTCCGGCACGTATAGCAAAAAAACAAGACACCGGAATCGCATCAATCCTTGGCGACTCCGGTGTCAATCTTATCTCTATCCTATTGCCACTGAGACAAAAGGGGCATCATTTACTTCTGAAGAATATATGTGCGGTGGGGAGCGAGATAGCCATGCAGCTTGCCACCCTTCACTTTGAACTCCTTGCCATAGACCACATCTTTATATGTGCCGTCCGAAAGTCCGGTGGGGAGCTCAAGCGCAGCCGCATTCTGGCTGATATTGACAATTGCGGCACCTTTCTTGCCACGGTTGACAAGAAGCACCTTGCCATCTTCCGACACCTGGATATCCTCTTTCTGTCCATTCATGGCCTGACGGAATTTGTTGACCGCAGCCACCTCGGGGTGCATGAACTCATCATTGCCACGCGCGCCAAGCACATTATCGCCCCAGTAGGCCTGACGTGTGCTTCCGGCCGGACGGCTGAAAAAGAGGGGCACACCATTCTGACGTGCTGTAAGGAACACCCATGCAGTGCGTATCTGCTCATCAGTCAGACCGGCCGACTCATGATGATTGGCATATGTGTCGTGGCTCTCAACCCATGTGGTGAGATATTCAGGAGCGGCTGAGTGGCACCAGTTCTTGACATCTATACCCTTGGCGCTACCCTTCTCGAGCATCTCGCGCAGCACATAGCCGTAGCTCGACGCAGTCTGACCGAAGTAGTCGGCATATTCAGCCTCAGGCACATTGCGGTCCTGAAGCACCTCGCCATACACAAAGAGTGAATCATAAGGCACTGCCAGTTTCACACCCTTCACAGCCTTGCGGCCTGTGGCCACATCCCAGAAATCATTCTCCTTCACACCCGCTTTGGTGTCGACCGGATCCGAATGCACGCCGATATGCTTGGCGGTGTCATAACGGAAACCGCGCACACCGAGTGACAACAGGTCGTTGACAAACTCCATGTAGTATTTCTGGAAAAGCGGATTCTCAGTGTTCACATCCGGCAGAGCGCCCGAGCCCCAGAGAGTGCACTGATAGCGATCGTTGTAATCGCGCACCGGGTTGAGGCCCTCTGAATGAAACATCTTGTCGCGGCCACCCACAGCCTTGTAGAAATCTTCCGACACGGCATCGATGTCGAAGGCAGTATGATTGGGGAGCACATCGACGATGACCTTCACATTATACTTTGCGGCAGAGTCCATCATCACCTTCATCTGGTCGCGCGAACCCACAATCTGGTTGCCGATCTTCCAATCTGTAGGCTGATAATAGTAATACCAGTTACCCTCGGTGACATTGTCGTCGAATATTTTCTTTGAGCTACCCTCCGGATTATAGCACTGCTGCACCGGCGAGGTCTGCACCATCGTGAAGCCAGCATCGGCTATATTCTTCATGTTCTCCGCGATGGTGGGGAAGTTCCAGCTCCATGCGTGAAGGATAGTCTCTGTATTGGTGGCGTCGGGATTATGAGTGACGCGGTCTTTTGCTATTGCGGGCGATGCGGCCATCACTGCGGCCATCGCGCCGAGAAGGATCTGAGTCTTCATCGTATTGATGTTGTGTTCGATAGGAAGTTATTGATTATTTCTTTAAGTAACTTGCTTTTGATAGTAGGCCATGCCCCGTAACAGGAACTCAGGCTTATCAGTAAGCCATATGCCGTGAATAAGGCTCCCCTGCAAAGAGCCTCCTTGGAGCATGAATCAGTTGATGATGCGTTTGGCTCCGATGTAGCGCGGCACGTAATATCCCTCAAATTCGCTGATTTTCACACCGCGTATCGAGGCATGGATAAATTTAAACTTACCGGTCTCATTATCGGCTGACACCACGATGCCCACATGACCCACATTCTTGCCGCTGCTGCGGGAGGTAAAGAACACGAGGTCCCCCTTGCGCAGGTCATGACGGTCAACGGGAGTCCCCTCCAGATACTGGGCACGCGAGCTTGGCGAAATCGAATAGCCAAACTGTCGATATACATAGCTCGTGAAGCCAGAGCAATCGAAAGCCGACGGACCTTTTGCACCATGCACATAGCGCTTGCCGATATGCTGGCGCCCCTCGTCGAGAAGATCGTCGAGCAGGCGGGATGTCTCTGCTGAGAGTGCGTCGGTAGCCACCGTTGCCTCACGGGTGGACACGACAGTCTTCACCATGTCGGTGATGACTGATTTATCTATTCTTGATTTATTATTGGCCAGCAACGCCTCATGGGCCGCAGCATGTGCGGAATGTGCAGTTTTATGATTCTCTGCCGAACACGTCAGCGAGAGGGCTCCCATAAGAAGCGCGGAAAAAAGAATTCTAAAATTTTTCATGTCTTAGGATCAGAGGGTACGGAAGTCGCAATCCCCTCTTGGGTTATTTTCCTCAAAATTACAAAAAATCGCATTTTTACACAAGTCTATCTGCCGCAAATCAACTTTTTCAACACCCTAAATTTTAAAACTTTAACATTTTGCACACATCCACCAAACTTGTGCTGCACACATCCCGCAAATCTGCGCAGCACACCTCCGGCCAAACTGTGCACCCCCCACCCCAAGCATTTGCCAAATACCAAAAAAATATGATGGCCACCTTCACAGGCGGCCATCACACGAGTATTTTTTTTATAATACTTTCAAACTAACCTAACATCATGAAACGATTCTTTTTCCTTTCTGTCTATATAACCACCGTCATTACGGTTTTGTTCTGAGTCCCACATTTTTTTCACAAAAAAGTCGGATGCCATCCGCTGCTTAAATATTCAGATATCCTTTAAGAGTTTCTACATAGTTTGCAAATGCCTTGCGACCTACGTTTGTGACTCTACACACAGTTCTGGTCCTTTTGCCGACAAAACCTTTCTCTATGCTGATGTATCCGACGCTTGAAAGTTTATCGAGCTGCACACTCAGATTTCCCGCCGTCGCTTCTGTTTTTTCTTTAAGAAAGAGAAAATCAGCCTCGTCAACATTCATCAGAATCGACATTACAGCAAGACGTAGTTGCGAATGCAATATCGGATCAAGCTCTTTCATCGATTTGCCTTGCTTTATAGTTGATAATATGACCTGGGATAATCATCATGCATATAAAAGCAATGATGAAAACGGGCATAATCCATGTCGCCATCAACGCTATGTCAGCCGCGATGCAACATGTCACGAAGATGCCTGCCGCCATTCCTATGCTTCCACCCACTACAAGAGAGTTTTCGTTGAGGATTATACCATTGGCCATTTCAGCAAGCGACACGACTATAAGAGCAAATACAAACATTGCCGCCCACGCATCTGCACCCGCCACAAAAAATAGCGCAAGGCAGCACACTGTTGTGAGGATTGCCGCATATCCTACGACCGACCATAGACGCGATATTATGCGGTCGGTATAAGTTTTGGCTCCCTTCTTGATAGCTTTCTTCCTTGCCATTACCGGGGTTGCGATACCTCCGATTATCCATATAAGGTACCACAACCAGTTTATAGCCGGATTGTGAGTCAAGCTCAGCAACACCCAGACAAGCACACTGACACCGAGTGTGAGATATCCCCACAACAGCAGGAGATTCCCCTCTCCTAAATTGTAACGTTCTTTTGTGCGGGCGATCATAGAGGTTATGATTTCGATACTCTCTCGCTCGCTGATTCTTCTGTCTTCCATTTTGAATTTATTTGAAGTTTATAAATCGGTTTATAAAATAAACCTTATGTTGTAAAAAAAAATAGACCGCACTACTTTGCTGTCTGATTTTTCAGTTGCAAAATTAATACGGTTTATAATATAAACCAAATTTTCTTTAATTTTTTCAAAAAAAATATTTAAGGATTTTGCACCTCAGCCGATTAATTGAAATCAATCACACGAATAGGTGGGGGAAGATACCTACAGATACCCCCAGAATAGCTGCGGATTGGTAGTTTTTGGTGATTCGGATAAAAATGGCTAAATTTGTAAGAATGTTTCACTAACCGGTATCCTGCCAGCTGAGCTATTCTCAATAGTTGGGCGCGGCAGCCGCAACTACGGCTCCTAAACCCTCGATTACACCAGGGTCAAATCACGCTGACAAAGCGAGATAGCATCAGCCAGCGATACTCTTGTCTGTGAATGATTACAGTCTTCGACAAATGGTTACAATAAATAATTTAGGTGTGGAGTTTTCCGCACGCCCTCTATTCTCGGATGTGTCGTTTGTGGTCAATAAGAACGACCGCATTGCACTCGTAGGCAAGAATGGCGCCGGCAAATCGACACTTCTCAAAATTCTGGCCGGTATGCAGTCGCCAACCACAGGGCAGATTGCGGTGCCGAATGATGTCACTATCGGCTATCTGCCGCAGGAGATGAAGACATCTGACGACACCACTCTTATCAACGAGACCCGCAAGGCATTCTCCGACCACATAAGCCGCCAGCATGAACTCGACCATCTCAACGCCGACCTCGCAGCCCGCACAGATTACGACTCTGAAGACTACGCGCGTCTGATAGAGAAAATAAGTTTCCTCTCAGAGCGCATAGCCATGGAGAGCTCTGACAATATGGAGGCAGAGATGGAGCGCACTCTCACAGGTCTGGGCTTCAAACGCTCTGACTTTGACCGCCCCACCTCGGAATTCTCGGGTGGCTGGCGTATGCGCATCGAGCTCGCCAAACTACTTCTGAAACGCCCTGACCTGCTGCTGCTTGACGAGCCCACCAATCATCTCGACATCGAGTCGATACAGTGGCTCGAACAGTTTCTGGCAGGCAAGTCGAATGCCGTGTTGCTCGTGAGCCACGACCGTGCATTTCTCGACAATGTCACCAACCGCACTATTGAAATCAATTGCGGTCACATATATGATTATAAGGTGAACTACTCGAAATTCGTAGAGCTGCGCAAGGAGCGCGTCGAGCAGCAGATGCGTGCCTACGAGAATCAGCAGAAGCAGATAGCCGATATACAGGCATTCATCGAGCGATTCCGCTATCAGGCCACTAAAGCGGTTCAGGTGCAGAGCCGCATCAAGCAGCTTGAGAAAATAGTGCCAATCGAAGTGGATGAGGTCGACAACTCGCGTCTGCGACTGAAGTTCCCGCCGGCTCCGCGCAGCGGCGATTTCCCGCTTATACTTGAGAATGTAGGGAAAGCCTACGGGGACCACCAGGTGTTTGACCATGCCGAGTTCACGATACGCCGCGGCGAGAAGGTAGCCTTTGTAGGCAAAAACGGCGAGGGTAAATCTACGCTTGTGAAGTGCATCATGGGGGAAATCCCTTTCACTGGCCACCTCAAGATAGGCCACAACGTGAAGATAGGATACTTCGCACAGAATCAGGCACAACTGCTCGATGGCGAAATCAGTGTCTTCGACACCATCGACCACGTGGCCACCGGCGACATTCGCCTTAAAATACGTGACTTGCTCGGAGCCTTCATGTTTGGCCGCGACGACGTCGACAAGAAGGTCAAGGTGCTCAGCGGAGGCGAGAAGACACGCCTTGCGATGCTCAAGCTCCTCCTCGAACCGATGAATCTTCTCATTCTCGACGAGCCCACCAACCACCTCGACATGCGCACCAAAGATATACTCAAAGATGCCATAAAGTCATTCGAGGGCACAGTGATTGTGGTGAGCCACGACCGTGACTTCCTCGATGGGCTCGTAGAGAAAGTTTATGAGTTCGGTGGCGGCAAGGTGCGTGAAAACCTTGGAGGCATCTATGAGTTCCTACGCTCAAAGCGCATCGCCGAGCTTTCTGAGCTCGAGAAGCGCCCGGTGGCCACCTCGACAGCCCAGCCGCGACAGGAGCCGAACCCTCAAGCCTCCGCCCCCACGGCCGACAACTCCGCCACATCAGCTGCACCCGCTCTCTCATACGCTGAGCAGAAGGAGCGCGACAAGATCATACGCAAGGCTGAACGCGCCGTGAAGCAGGCCGAAGAGAAAATCACTCAACTTGAGGCCGAGATTGCAGAGATGGAGGCTAAGATTGCCGCCGGAGAGTGCGGTCAGGACTTCCTGGCTAACTATGCGGCCACACAAGATAACCTCCAGACTGCCATGACCCAATGGGAGGAGGCAAGTGAGGAGGCCGAGCGTCTGAAACTTTCGTAACCTCATACGAAGTTGTATAAACTTCAATAAGCGTGTCTGAACTTCAATAAACGCGAACCCTTATCTGATACCAATTTAATAATCTTTCTATGTTTAAAAGAATCTTTATGATGACAGCGATTTCAATTCCTATGATGGCCATGGCGCTCAACCCTGGCCGTGGAATCGATCGATCCAACCTCAATGCTGAGGCTGACCCGAAAAGCGACTTCTATGAATATGCCTGCGGAGGGTGGATGAAAGAGCATCCGCTCACCGGCGAGTATGCACGCTACGGCATGTTTGACTATCTGCGCGACAATGCCCGCGACCAGCTTAAGGAGCTCATCACCACGCTCAAGGATAACCCGGAGTCGAAGGTGAAGGGTTCTAACGCTCAGAAGGTGTGCGATATATATGAGATGGGTCTCGACACTGAGCGCCTTAACCGCGAGGGGGCCGCTCCGCTCAAGCCCTATCTCGACAAGGTGGCAACCGTAAACCACGCGAATCTCGCCGAGATGCTCGGTTGGCAACACTCCGGCATTGGTGGTTCATTCTTCTCTACAGGTGTGGGCTCTGACTACAATGACGCCAACATGAATATCCTGCACACCGGCGAGACCGGCCTCGGACTCGGCGACCGCGACTACTACCTCGAGGACACCGAAGAGAATGCACGCATCCTCGCCGCCTACGACAACTACCTGCAGACAGTGGCACGCCTCGCCGGATTTGCCGATGAGGATGCAGCACGCATGGCCGCCAACACAATCGCTCTGGAGAAGGACTTCGCCGCTGCCATGATGACCCGCGAGCAGCGCCGCACTCCCACCCTGCGCAACAACGTGATGACCTACACCGACTTCAAGCAGAAATACCCCAACTTCGACTGGGACACATATTTCGCATCAATCGGCATTCCGACACCCGAGAAGCTCAACGTGGGCTCTGTGAAGTATATGGAGTTCATCAACGACTATCTTCCGAAACTCTCTGACTCGCAGATCCGCGATTTCATGACGATGGAGACAATTTGCGACGCCACCAGCCTCCTCAGCGAAGACTTCACCAACGCTGACTTCGAAATGTTTGACAAGATTCTCTCCGGTAAGCAGGAGAAGGAACCCCGCTGGAAGCGTGCCATGACCATCCCCAACTCAATGTTCGGCGAGGCCATCGGTCAGCTTTATGTGCAGAAGCACTTCCCTGAGGCCAACAAGCAGGCGATGAAGAAGCTCGTCGAGAATCTGCGCGTGGCTCTCGGACAGCATATCGACAACCTCCCCTGGATGAGCGATGAGACCAAGCGTCGCGCCCACGAGAAGCTCGCCACATTCACAGTCAAAATCGGTTACCCCGACAAGTGGAAGGATTATTCGGAAATCAACATCGACCCCTCGAAGTCATATCTTGATAATGTGATTGAGGCCTCACGATGGTATTCTATGGACAACTACCGCAAGATGGGCAAACCGGTCGACAAAGATGAGTGGCATATGACACCCCAGACCGTAAACGCCTACTACAACCCCACCACCAACGAGATCTGCTTCCCGGCCGCTATCCTCCAGCCCCCGTACTTTGATCCGGAGGCTGACGATGCTCTCAACTATGGTGCTATTGGCGTGGTAATCGGTCATGAGATGACCCACGGATTCGACGACTCAGGTCGCCAGTATGACAAGGATGGCAATCTGAGTGATTGGTGGCAGTCCGAGGATGCCGATAAATTCAAGGCGCTTGCCGACGGTCTTGCCGCACAGTTTGACGCAGTGGAGGTGCTTCCGGGCGTGCATGCCAACGGCCGCTTCACTCTCGGCGAGAATATTGCCGACCAGGGTGGCCTGCGCGTGGCCATGACTGCCTACCGCAATTCGCTCGACGGCACAGAGGCTGAAGTTATCGACGGGCTGACCCCCGAACAGCGTTTCTATCTCGCCTACGCAGGTCTATGGGCCGGCAACATCCGCGATGAGGAGATTGCACGTCTCACTAAAATCGACCCCCACTCGCTCGGACGCAACCGCGTCAACGTCACTCTGCGCAACATCGCCCCCTTCTTCGAGGCATTCGGCATCGGTGAGTCTGACGCCATGTTCCGCCCCGAAGCTGAGCGTGTGGTGATTTGGTAATGAGCGCCGTATCCCAACAACCTCTATAATCCCTTCAATCTACATAACCCTGCGGCCCGCGACACTACCTGTCGAGGCCGCAGGGTCAAATATTTCACCGCTTTTGAAGCTTTACATATATATATGAAACTCTACGGATTAATCGGGCGCAAACTCGGCCATTCATTCTCGGCCCGCTATTTTAACTCAAAATTTGCCGATGAAAATATCGATGCGCACTATGACCTGCACGAAATCGAGGATATAGCACAGCTTCCCGGCCTCATCGCGGGGTTGCCGGCATTGCGTGGGCTTAATGTGACGATACCATATAAGCAGGAGGTGCTCCCCTATCTGCATTCACTCACCGATTCAGCCAAAGAAATCGGGGCGGTCAACACGATACGCGTCGTGCAGCACCCCGGACTTCCTCCGCGCCTTTCCGGCCACAACACAGATGCTCCCGGATTTTCAATGGCTATCGAACCATTGCTTTGCGGACGCCGCAAAGCGCTTGTACTCGGTCAGGGGGGCGCATCGAAGGCAGTAATCCACGCACTGCGCCGTCTGGGTATCTGTGTGACGCGAGTATCACGCACCAAATCCGACACTACCCTCACCTATTCCGACCTCTCACCTGAGATAATGGCCGAGCATGATATAATCGTAAACTGTACTCCGCTCGGCATGTATCCTGACGTGGAATCGGCTCCGGATATTCCCTACGAACTTCTATCATCGCGTCATCTCTGCTTCGACCTCGTCTATAACCCCGAGACCACAGAATTCATGCGTCGCGCGGCGCAACGCGGCGCCATTGTCAGCAACGGTCTGCAGATGCTCATCAACCAAGCTGAACTCGCATGGCGTTTCTGGAATGAGGGTGAGACTCGCCGCTATATGTCGCGCCACATCGAACTGCGCTACGCTGACGGAGCCACCGAGATTCACACCCTCGCCATTGCCGCTGTGCATCGCGATGCATCCGGCGAAATCACCGATGTCCAGATCACCCCCTTCACGCATGAACTCCCCTCTGTAGAATACCTCGACACCCCCTTGATTCTCAATCTCCCCTATCCTCATCCCTGATGCTCCTACATCGCAGCCATACCGAACGTAGCCACGGTCAAACCGCTAATCTACCCCATGAAACTGAAAATACCAACTCTCCTTTTACGCTCTTTCCAGTCGACCTAAGGATTATAAAAAAATTTTCTGAAAAAAATGCACCTCGTCGAACCATCACACGCCGAAGGATGTTATATTGTCAGAAAGAAGATAAATCGTTTCATGATGTTAGGTTAGTTTGAAAGTATTATAAAGAATACGCAAAGAGGGCCGCCTGTGAAGGTGGCCCTCTTTGTCAATCTACCCCACGGTGAAGATGAATATATGGCTATTGGTCGATCTTGCCAAAAGCCTATGTATCTCGCAATAATCGGCAACTTCTTGGGTGTTTAATTTGCCCCGCTATTTATCGTAGTCAGTATGATTGAGAGAAGCAGCAGCGCTGAAGCCGGAAGCAGCAGGGGCATGAATGGGGGCGGCGAATCTCCGTATCTCACCAGGTCGCCACGCGGAATGGCTCCGGGCAGACAGGGAGCCGTCGAGCGGCGCCAGTGCAGCGAGAGGGCGAGCAGTGCGAGTCCACCTATCCAGCACCAAACTATCAAAGATGTCACCTCTACAGTGAGCGCCGAGCCCCGCATAGCCCCGGTCAATCGATACATCCACCTCGGCAACTCCTCGAGCCATACCGCCAAAGTTGATACATCAACCCCCAGCCAATGCAGCAGAAGCAAACCGCTGCCTGCCACAAGAAACAGAGGCAACAACGGAAGAATCACCAGATTGCTGACCATGAAATGCACCGGCACAGATGAGAAGTAGTAGGCCGTAAGCACCCACGTGGCTCCGGTGGCCACCAATGTGGTCAGAGCCATCGAACTAAGGCGATAGGCCACCGGATGATTACGATGGTCGACGGGTATAAGGGGTTCGACAAAGAGTGTGAGCGCGGCCACACATGCAAAACTGAGCTGCAATCCCACATCCCATAAAGCCACCGGATTGACCAGCAAAATAAGCATCGTGGCAAAGCAAAGCATCGAGAACGCATTGCGACGCCGCTCGGTCATCACCGCCAGCGCCACGAATGAGAACATCAACGCGGCTCTGAGTGTAGAGAAGTGCACGCCGCTAAGCAGCACAAATATCCACACTCCCGCAAGCACCAATGCATATCGCACTCTCCGGCCATGCCAAAGATTAAGGGGCATCGTCAGCCACAGCAGCACCACAGTCAGAATCCCCACATGCATTCCACTCACAGCTATCGAATGCGCCACGCCGGCATCGCGCATGCTGCCAATCTGCGCCTGGTCGAGTCCACCCGTGTCGCCGGCAAGGAGGGCGCGCAGCAGCCCCGTGGTGTCGCGTCCAAGCGGACTGCGCTCAATAAAGATAATGAAGTCATCGCGAAGTGCCGACACCCTGTTGTGAAGTGACCCACGTCGAGAATCATCCACCGTCTGAGGCCTACCGAAAATACGCAACATATACCCCGCACCACCAGGCCGCGAATTCTCCAGTCGCCTGACTGTGGCGCTTATATGCAGTATGTCGCCGGGTAATCGATGCTCCGCAGGATCAAGATAGAGATAACCCCTCATTCCGCGACATCTCACCGGACTTGAGGCATTCTCAACCCCGGCCGTAACATAATCAAGGATATCCACCAGATAACGGTCGCCCGAGGTCATGGCCACACGCTCACGCACCCTTACGGTGAATCCGGCCTCAAGATTATCTGGCAGCCCCGATGGCCACTCAAGAGAACGCGCCACATCGCACACCCCTATGCCTATAAACACAAGACAAGGCCACACATAGTGTAGCCTTGTCGCATATGTAAAGTTCAAAGGATTCCGGCGAATCATCACCGCGATAAGCAGACGCACTGCCACACCGGCACATATCACCGCCAGCCCCGTCAACCACGTGGCACCATAATACCCCGCGATTATTCCGGCTGCCAGACTTGTCAATATAAGCGCCGCGCGATTCATTACCGCTGTGAGATTGAATCAGCAGACGTGTCAGCCGGCTTCGGTTTCGGACGCGGGCCGGAGTATCTGCGCTGCCCCCAGGCATTTCCATAAGCCACAGAGTCGAAGGGCAATTTCAGGAGTATTATGCTGTCAGCCCACATGGGGCGGGCACGCCTCGGCACTCTTACCACACCGAATATGCGACGCGCATCGAGCGCCGTATCGCTGACAAGAGTCTGGTCGAGCTTGCGGTCGGCACCCACACTGCGCTGGGCCACAACCGATGTACCATCAGCATACTCTATGCCAAACATCACCTCAGCCTCGCCACCCGCGCTCAGACTCATCTTGAACTGCAGGCGCTCACCCTTCTCAACCGCGTCGCCGGGAATCTGGAATACCAGGGCCTCACTATCGGCCAACGGCGAGAACCATATATGCCCCGGCAGCGCCCAGATATCATTGAGAGGCTGCTCATCCATCTGCGATGTGCCGGCGATTTTGCGCCGTTGATTCTCCAGGCGCTTTCCTACATTGGCATACAGCTTGTAGTAGTCATCAAGATTGCGGGCATACCAGCTGTAGGTGCTGTCGAGACTCTCATGGTCTACACCATGCCGCGCAAGCACGCGGTCGCCGATTGTGCGGCGCACACTGTCGGGCAAGTCGCGGGCCTCGCCGCTGCGGTCGTAGGCTTCGGCAAGCATCATGTCGGCAAGCAGACTCTCCATCTCGCGATCGGAGAGCACACCATCCGGACGCCCCGAGCACCCTCCGGCCAAAAGCAAAGCGGCCATCGAGGCTGGCATTATGAGTCGGCTGAGTCGATTTACTCCCATTATTGCGCTTCGATTGATATTCTACTTGGCAGCTGAGCTGCGTTTACCCTTCGCATCATCCTCCTCTCCAAACAGAGTCTTGAAGACCCTTCCGGCCTCGGATGAATAGAAGAATAACATCAGCAGCACACCCACCGTGATGGCAGCATCCGCGATGTTGAAGATATACTGAAAGAACTCAAACTCTCTGCCACCTACGCCGGGCACCCAATCGGGCCAGGTGAAGCTGAAGAGGGGAAAGTAGAGCATATCCACCACACGCCCCTGAAACCATCCGGCATAGCCGCCATCGACCGGGAACATTGTGGCCATCTGCGGCGGATAAGGATTGTTGAATATCTCGCCATAGAAGACACAGTCGAAGATATTACCCGCCGCACCCGCTATGATAAGCGCGAACGCCACGAGGAAACCCATCTTCACACCTCCGGCCATACGGATTACCTTAGCCATAAGCCAGCAGAATATGCCCACGGCTATGATGCGGCCGAAAGTGAGCACATACTTGTTAAACCACTCCAGGCCGAAGGCAAACCCATTGTTCTCGATAAACCGCAGATGAAACCAGCTCGTCAGCGGCATATCCTCGCCCATATAGAAATGAGTCTTGACCCATATCTTGAGCCATTGGTCGGCTATGACCACCAGCGCTATGATAGCCGCCACAATCCAGGAGGTACGCACGACGTCACCCCCCGGTTGTGTCGGATTTTCATTTCTACGGCTCATCGCTTCTCAACGCACGCTTTTACTGCAAGTCCGTCGATATCAAGGTCAGCGCCGCCAAACTCACCCTCAGCGAGGATAAGTTCATCGGCGAGCACCTGGCTCTTGATGTAATCTCCGAAGGCCTCCACGGCGGCTCTCACCTCAGGCAGGTCAGAGAGTGTCACCTTCACACGGTCGGTGATTTCGAAGAGGCTCGACTTGCGGATATTCTGTATGCGGTTGATGAGTTCGCGGGCCATACCCTCATTCTTGAGTTCGGGAGTGACGGTCACGTCGAGCGCCACTGTCACATTGCCATCGCTGCCCACGAGCCATCCGGGGATATCTTCGGGAATAATCTCCACATCCTCAAGTGTCACTACCGGCGCATCCGGCAGAGCGGCGAATGTGAACTCTCCGTTCTTCTCCAGCTCCATGATGTCGGCCTGCGGCATCTCGGCTATCGCTTTGCCGAGCTGCTTCATGATCTTGCCGAATTTGGGACCGAGCTTCTTGAAGTCGGCCTTGACACGCTTCACCAGACCACTCTCTTCATTTGACACGATCTTCACCTCCTTCACATTCAACTCGGCAGCAAGCAGGGGCGAGATAGCCTCGACATCTGCATGCTGGGCGGCATCCATCACCGGCACGAGCAGAGTCTGCAGCGGCTGACGCACCTTCAGATTCACCTTGCGGCGCAGTGCGAGCACATTTGATGTGATGACCTGCGCCAGGCGTTGACGCTCCTCAAGTGTGAGGTCGGTCAATGCCGGATCGGCCACCGGGAAATCAGTGAGATGCACCGATGCGAAGCCCGAAGGATCGCGCAGGGGCTCTGTCAGGTCAAGCCAGAGTCGGTCGGCGAAGAAGGGCGCGAACGGAGCCATCAGCTGGGCCACTGTGGTCAGACACTTATAGAGAGTCTGATATGCAGCCAGCTTATCCTCATCCATATCACCACCCCAGAAGCGCTTGCGATTGAGACGCACATACCAGTTCGAGAGATTGTCGCCCACGAACTCCTCGATGGCGCGGGCGGCACGGGTGGGCTCGTAATCATCCAGAGCCTCCGACACCTCCTTGACCAGAGTGTTGAGAAGCGAGAGAATCCAGCGGTCGATCTCCGGCCGGCGCTCTACCGCCACCTCAGGCTCACCACCGGTGAAGCCATCAAGATTGGCATACTGTGCGAAGAACTTATAAGTGTTGTAGATTGTGGCGAAGAGCTTGCGGCTCACCTCAGCCACACCCTCTTCATCATATTTCAGATTATCCCAGGGCTGGGAATTGGATATCATATACCATCTTACGGGGTCAGAACCGAAACGCTCGATGTTGTCAAACGGATCCACAGCGTTGCCAAGGCGCTTCGACATCTTGTTGCCATTCTTGTCGAGCACAAGGCCATTTGAGATGACGGCCTTATAGGCCACACTGTCGAATACCATGCCGGCGATGGCATGGAGAGTGAAGAACCATCCGCGGGTCTGGTCGACACCTTCGGCGATGAAATCAGCGGGGTATACCTCGCGTGAATCCAGCAATTCCTTATTCTCAAAGGGATAATGGATCTGAGCATAAGGCATCGCGCCGGAATCAAACCACACGTCGATAAGGTCAGTCTCGCGGTGCATCTCGCGTCCTGTGGGGCTTACGAGCACTATCTCATCCACATACGGGCGATGCGCATCTATTCTGTCGTAATTCTCCTTCGAATAGTCGCCGGGCACGAATCCTCTCTTCTTCCACGGATTCTCAGCCATCACACCTGCGGCTACAGCCTTCTCCATCTCGTCATAGAGCTGCTGATAGGAGTCGATGATCATCTCCTCCTTGCCATCGTCGGTGCGCCATATCGGCAGCGGTGTACCCCAATAGCGTGAGCGCGAGAGATTCCAGTCCTGCAAGTTCTCGAGCCACTTGCCGAATCGGCCGGAGCCGGTGGTAGCGGGTTTCCACTTGATATTGCCGTTGAGGCTGATCAGATTGTCGCGCGAGGCGGTGGTGCGGATAAACCAGCTGTCAAGCGGGTAATAGAGCACCGGTTTGTCGGTGCGCCAGCAGTGCGGATAGTTGTGCACATGCTTCTCGATACGGAATGCCTTACCTTCGGCCTTAAGTTCGAGCGAGAGCACGATGTCAAGATTCTCAGCCTTTGAGGCAGCCTCCTCATCAAACTTGCCACCTTCGTTGAAGCGCGGGTCGTAGGCATTCTTCACAAAGTCGCCTGCATGGCGCGAATACTCAGCCACATCCACACATTTCTCTACGAAAGCGGGAGCACACTCATCGAGCGCATAATACTTACCCTGCAGGTCCACCATCGGGCGCGTTTCGCCGCGCTTGTTGATGATGAAGAGCGACGGGATGTCGGCAGCCTTGGCCACCTTGGCGTCGTCGGCACCGAATGTGGGGGCGATATGCACTATGCCAGTGCCATCTTCAGTGGTGACATAGTCGCCGGGGATAACACGGAAGGCGCAGTCGGCCAGCTCTACAAAGCGGTCGCCGGCCACCTCAAATGTGCGCTCAGGATGAGCCTCAGCCTGGGCCACCACATAAGCCGGAGCATGGTCATCGACACGCTCGCAAGGTTTCACCCACGGCATCAACTGGGCATAATGCATGCCGGTCAGTTCATCGCCGCGCCATTTGCCCACAATCTGATAAGGCACCACCTTGTCGCCCTTCTTGTAGTCTTCAAGCGGCATTGCGGCACCCTCGGCCTTGAAATAGCTTGCCACGAGCACCTCGGCCATCACGGCAGTGATGGGCTCACCGGTGTAGGGGTTGTAAGTGCGCAGGGCTACGTAATCGATTTTCGGGCCCACACAGAGTGCGGTGTTCGAAGGCAATGTCCAGGGTGTTGTGGTCCAAGCCATGAAGCAGGGTGTGCCCCATCCGGTCATCTCCTTCTTCGGGTCGAGAATACGGAAGAGTGCTGTGGCTGTGGTATCCTTGACATCGCGGTAGCAGCCGGGCTGGTTGAGCTCATGTGTAGAGAGGCCGGTACCGGCAGCCGGAGAATAGGGCTGGATGGTGTAGCCCTTATAGAGATAGCCCTTCTTGTAGAGCTGGGCCAGAAGCCACCAGAGGGTCTCTATATATGCGTTGTCATAGGTGATATACGGATTCTCAAGATCGACCCAATAACCCATCCGACGGGTGAGGTCGGTCCATTCGCGGGTGTATTTCATCACCTCGCGGCGGCAGGCAGCGTTATAGTCATCGACGCTGATTTTCTTGCCGATATCCTCCTTGGTGATGCCCAGAGTTTTCTCCACGCCGAGTTCCACGGGGAGACCATGGGTGTCCCAACCTGCCTTACGCTTCACGTGGAATCCCTTCATCGTCTTGTAGCGGCAGAAGATATCCTTGATGGTGCGGGCCATCACATGGTGGATACCCGGCATGCCGTTGGCCGATGGCGGACCCTCGTAGAACACGAAAGTCGGCTCCCCTTCGCGGGCTTTCATACTCGCTTCGAAGAGGGAGGCAGCCTCCCATGCTTCGAGCATTTCACGATTTATCTCAGAGAGATTCAGCTGTTTGGTGCGCTCTTTGAATTTTGACATATACTATGGAGGATATTGTTATCGTTTAGGTGCTTTGCAACCCTTAAGACCACCTTTCAGACCACCCTTCACGCCACCTTTGGTGCCTCCGCCCATGGCGAAGATATTCTGGTCGTAGGTGAAGGTCTTACGGTCGGTCTCACGTTTGCGGCGCAGCGCGAGCTGCACGAGGCGGTCCATCAGCGAGGTAAAGCTGATGCCCGTGGCCTCCCACAGATAGAATGAGAGTGAGCCAGGGATAGTGTTGATCTCATTGACATAGATTTTGCCGTCGGCCTCATCAATCATCACATCGATGCGGCTCACACCATGACACGAAAGTACGCGGAATGTGTCGGCAGCCATCTTGCGGATGGCATCTGATGTAGCCTCGGGTATATCGGCGGGTATGCGCTTGTCGCTGGCCTGCATGCCGGCTCCGGTCTTGGAACCGCCCATATATTTGTCGGTGTACGACAGGAAGTCGCCCGTCTTGATAGGCTCCTCGCAGACACTGCTCTGATGATCATCGGCATCGCCGAGCACCGAGCAGTTAATCTCCTTAAGATGCTCTATCATATGCTCCACGATGATGCGCTGCGAGAAGCGTTCCGCCTCATTGATTTTATCAATGAGCTGGGTGCGGTCGGCCGCTTTGCCGATACCTACACTCGAGCCGAGGTTGGCAGGCTTCACAATCACGGGATATCCGAGTTTCTTCTCCACACGCTCCACGATGGCATCGCGGTCAGAGGTCCACTGTTTGTCAGTAAACCATACGTAGTCCACGACCGGAATACCCTCGGCATTGAGAATCATCTTCATCGTGATCTTATCCATGCCGTTGGCGCTCGAGAGGGTGTTGCATCCGGCAAAGGGTATGCCGATAGTCTCGAGCACACCCTCGAAGATACCATCCTCGCAATTGGTGCCATGCAGCACCGGCAGCGCCACATGCAGCTCGCTCACCACACGCGGTCCCTTCGAGAACAGTCCACCCTGACGCACATCATAGAGATTGTAGTCGCCATAAACCGGGCGCATGTAGACTTCAGTCAGCTTCGTCTCAAGTGTCTTCAGATTCCGGTAGTTGTCGATATTGAGCAATGCATCGCCGGTAAACCACCGGCCCTGCTTCGATATGTATATGGGCACGATATTATACTTCTCCGTGTCCATGGCGTTGATAGCCTGGAGGGCCGACAGCACGGAAATCTCATGTTCCACCGAGCGTCCGCCGAAAAATACCGCTACATTCGTTTTCATCGTCGTATGTTACTTACGTAATTCTAAAAATTCTTACAAAGTTAACATTTATCGCGCTTTATTCAAAATGATTTAGCCGAAAACCGCCGCAGGATGTGGTAGTTGTCGGCGCTGCGCGTAAAAATGATTGTCAATAATTGCGTAAGTCGGCGGAAAGTGTTAATTTTGGAATTGCAAAAGCAGAATTCCTACTTTTATGTCGAATTTTCATCTCGAAGGACTTGGTGTGGCTCTCGTCACACCCTTCAAATCAGATAAAACAATAGATTTCGAGGCTCTGGGCCGACTTATCGATTTCCAGATTACGGCCGGCGTTGACTTCATGGTGGTACTCGGCACCACCGGCGAGACTCCTACCCTGTCGCGTGAAGAGCAGCAGGCGGTGCGCGACTATGTGCGCTCGAAAGTGGCCGGACGGGTGCCGCTCGTGCTGGGTCTCGGCGGCAACAACACCATGGCCATATGCGACGACCTTCTGCAGCTCGACCTCTCGGGCTTCGAGGCGATTCTCTCTGTAGTGCCCCACTACAACAAGCCCTCGCAGGAGGGTATCTACCAGCACTTCGCCACAATAGCCCGCCGCAGCCCTGTGCCGGTGATTCTCTACAATGTACCCGGACGCACCGGTGTCAACATGACTTCAGCCACATGCCTGCGCCTGGCCCATGAATTCCGCAATGTCATCGGTGTCAAGGAGGCTTCGGGCAATTTCGTGCAGATTGAGGAGATTATCAAGAATAAGCCTGACCACTTCGAGGTCATTTCGGGCGATGACGGCATCACCTACCCCTTGATGACTCTCGGGGCCAAGGGCGTGATATCGGTCATCGGCAATGCCTTCCCGGCTGAATTCGGCAAGATGGTCAGAAAGTGTCTGGCCGGCGACTTCAAGGGGGCGCTCCCGCTGCATTTCCAGTTTACCGAGCTCTTCAATCTGCTCTTCGTGGATGGCAATCCTGCCGGAGTGAAGTGCACTCTCAATGCTCTCGGCATGATTGAGAATGAATTGCGTCTCCCGCTCGTACCCACCCGGCTGAGCACCAACGAGAAAATCCACGCCATATGCGATAATCTGCGCAAGGCATGATAGATAAGGCCACAGTTGAACGCATCAAGGATGCGGCCGACATCGTGGATGTCGTCAGCGACTATGTGCATCTCACCCGGCGGGGCTCCAACTATATGGGGCTCTGCCCTTTCCATAATGAGAAGACTCCGTCGTTCTCGGTCAATCGCCGCCGCAATTTCTGCTATTGCTTCTCTTGCCATAAGGGTGGCTCGCCAATCAACTTCATCATGGAGAAGGAGGGTGTGTCATACCATGACGCTCTGCTGCATCTTGCCAATAAATATGGTATAAAGGTCGAGGAGCGCGAGCTCACCGACGAAGAGCGCCGCCAGGCCACCGAGCGCGAGGGGCTGCTCATAGCCGCCAACCGCGCCATGCAGATTATGGAGGCCGACCTCAACTCATCGCAAGAGGGTCACGACATAGGCCTATCGTATCTCTACGGCCGTGGGGTCACAACCGAGGCTATCAAGAAATTCCACCTCGGCTACGCCATCGATTCAGGCAATTACATCACCGAGAAGATGCGCCGCGAGGGGTTTGACATCGAAATTCTCCGCACTCTCGGCATCACAGGCAAGAGCCAGAGCGGAAATCTCTACGATAAGTATCGCGGGCGCGTCATCTTCCCGATCATGAATTCATCGGGCAAGGTAGTGGGCTTCGGAGGCCGCGACCTCAAGGGTGGTCCGGCAAAATATATCAACTCGCCCGAGTCTACGCTCTATCATAAGAATCATGAGCTTTACGGCATATTCCAGGCTAAGTCTGAGATTGTGCGGCAGGACCATTGCTTCCTGGTGGAGGGCTATCTTGATGTGATATCGATGTGGCAAAGCGGACTGCAGAATGTGGTGGCCTCATCGGGCACAGCGCTCACTGATGGTCAGATAGCCTTGATGCACCGTTTCACTGAGAATATCACCATTCTATACGACGGCGATGCCGCCGGCATAAAGGCGGCTCTGCGAGGCATCGACATGCTGCTGAGCCACCGCATGAAGGTGTCGGTTCTCCTGCTCCCCGACGGGCATGATCCTGATTCATTTGCTCGCGCCCACACCCCCGAGGAATTCCGCGATTACGTGAAGGCTAATGCCACCGACATAATCCGCTTCAAGATGCGCACATTGATGCAAGGGATGGGAGATTCCGCCCAGAGCCGCGCGGAGGTAGTGAGCAGCATGGCCCGCTCTATAGCATGTATACCCGACGACATACAGCGCACCCTCTATGTGAGTGAGTGCAGCCGCGAGCTGAAGATCGACGAGAGTGTCGTGGCCTCGGCCGTGGCAAATGCCAGAGTGGGCATTATCGAGCAATATCGGGCCGACCGACGCCGACGCGAGCTTGAGAATGAGAGCCAGTCGGCACCTGCCTCAGCCACATCGGCGCCGGCCGCAGAAGCTCCGGCATCAGCTGAGGCTGCTCCGGCTGCGCAGCAGGCTCCCCAGCCGCTGGCTACTGCCGACCGCACTCCCGGAAGTGTCGGAGATATCACCCGGCGTCTCGCTGACAGCGACAATCGTCGACGCGAACCATTGCGCCCTCTGGAGTGCAACATAGTGAAGTATCTCATCAGGTATGGCTATATGCAGTGTGATGTCGACAATGTGAGTCCCATAGAGGGTGGACCCGAGGGTGGTGCGTCTGAAGAGGCTGAAGATGCTGAAGTGCTGTATACTGTGGTCGACTTCGTCAATGATGAGTTGCATGCCAATGAACTTGCATTCGAGGTGCCTGAATACCGCAAGGTGTTCGACACTCTTTATGACCATATCGATGAATATGTCGACCAACTCGATGACGAGAAGGATAAGGCAGATGCTGAAATCGCGCGCCTGCGAGCCGAAGGGCGACAGGAGATAGCCTCCAAGGGGTATAGCTCGATTGCCGATATTGAGCGCGCCGAGCAACTTCTTGAGTCGCGCCTCGCCGAACATCGCAGCAATCTTATCAAGGATTTCTCGCGCGATTATCCGGGCGACTATCTGGCAAGCCATGAGGATGCGGACCTGCGAAAGGTGGCCACCGAACTCCTTAACGACCGACATGTGCTCTCAAGTCTCTTCACCCGCAACAGCACCGAGGCCCCCGACGATAATCTCTCTCACAAAATCTCGCGTGCGATAGCCGAGTGGAAAAGCGAACTCCTTGCGCAGCATCTCAAAGGATTACTCAAGGAACTTGAGCAATCTGACGGCTCTGACCTCGAGCAAGTACGCAACCTGCAGGTGAAGATAGCCTCAATCATGCGCGAACGCACGCGTCTCGCCAAGGATTGCGGCGAGCGGATAGTGTCGTCGCAGCTTAAGCGTTAGCAAGCGCGTACGTTCTCACCTCTCTTCCCCTCTTCTCCTCTCTTCCCCGAACGTCTATCTCTCTCCTCTGTGCCTTACAACGACTACACTCGATCCTCGATATATATGCATAATTATGGAAAATATTCTTGAAATCAGAAATCTACGCAAGTTCTTCGGCGATCTGAAGGCTCTGAATGATGTGTCGTTCGAGGTCAGCCGGGGTTCTATCTGCGGTCTGCTGGGGCCAAACGGCGCCGGCAAGACCACGCTACTGCGCATCATCAATGGCATTATGGTCAGTGATGGCGGTGAGGCGCTCATATCGGGGCGCCCGGCTTCGCTGGCCACTACCGGCCTGATTGGTTATATGCCCGAGGAGCGCGGACTCTACGACAAGATGACTGTCGAAGACCAGATCCTCTACTTCGGTCAGCTCAAAGGGGGCAACCGCCGGCGCCTGCGCGAGGTGATGGCTGAGTATCTTGACCTCTTCAACCTATCGGCAGACCGTCGCCGCAAAATCAAGGAGTTGTCAAAAGGCAACCAGCAGAAGGTGCAGATAATCGCCACTCTGGTCCACGAACCCGAGTTGCTGATTCTCGACGAACCATTCAGCGGATTTGACCCCATCAACGGTCAGTTGCTGCAGGAACTCATAGCCCGACTCCATGACCGCGGCACCACCATCATGCTCTCATCCCACAACATGCCGGCCATCGAGGAGATGTGCAGCGACATCGCTCTCATCAACCATGGCACACTGCTCGTGAAGGATAGCATCGAGAATATCAAAGAGGCCAACAAGGATAACTCTCTTATCCTCACCACCCGCTCACCCCTCTCGATTCCGGCACTGACCGACACCGGCGTCGTGACGGAAGTCACTCCTACCCGCCCACTCAACTGGCGCAAGGGCTACGCCTACCGTCTGCGCAAGGCAGAGGGAAAATCCAACATGGACCTGCTCGATGCAGTGGCTTATCAAAGCGATATCCTGCATTTCGAGGAGGCACTCCCCTCGCTGACCGACATATTTATCCGCTACACCTCGGGTCAGCAAGAACCTGACGAGGCAACCACTCAGCCGAACTCACAGCCCTCTGCACAGACTCTATCGGCTGATACTTACATCCCGCAGTCAGAGCAACCCAATTCATCAACACCCCAATAAACCGATACTCACAATGTCGCAATTAGGATTAATCATAAGTAATGAATATAAGACGGATGTCAAGGCCAAATCCTTCTGGATATCCACTATATTAGTGCCGGTGCTCATGGTGGCGTTCGGCGGACTCATGGGTTATCTCATGACTCAGTCCGACTCGGCTATGGAGGTGCAGAATAATCTGACACCGGTCTCTCAGGAAGAGATGACTCCCCTTAAGGCTATCGGCCTCATGATGGGTGTCTTGCTCACACTTTTCATCATGATGTATGGCTCGATGATATTCAATAAAGTGAAGACCGAGAAGACTAACCGCATCGTCGAGATTCTCGCCACATGTGTGCCCGGCCGCACGATGATGCTCGCCAAAATCATAGCCGTCGGACTCGTGGGCTTCACCCAGCTGCTTCTCTGGGCTCTGATTATCGGAGTGATGGTGGTGGGGCTCCTCTTCGTATTCCCCATCGAGATACCCTGGGATAAGGTGCTGAGCTACGATTATGTCATGGCTGTGGTTTGGAGCATTCTTTTCTTTGCCGGAGGCTATATATTTTTCGGCTCGCTCTACGCAGCCGGAGGCGCTATGACCGATAAGAATAATGAGAACCAGGAATATATCGCTGTGCTCACGTTTGTGCTCATGATATCATTCTATGTGGGTGAATATGCCGTCGACCACGGAGGCACACTCTTTGTGCGCATCCTGAGCTATATCCCGTTCACCTCCCCCACACTTGGCGCTGTCAACGCCATCACTCAGACCGCACCCCTATGGGAATCAATCACGAGTCTGCTGGTGCTGTATGTTTGCGCATGGTTTGCCATGGCTTTTGCCGGCAAGATCTACACCTCCTCAATCCTGCTCAAAGGTAAACGCTTCACTCCGCGTGACATCATCACCTTCATCAAAGCGAAATAAGCATATCAAAGCTTCGCAACTCGCTAAGACCGCAAACAATACTTTATATGAGAAGCGCCCCGGAAATCACCCCGGGGCGCTTCTCATATTATTGAGCAAAGCTCTCTGACGGCTTCATGAGCAAAGCTCTCTGACGGCTGCCACGAAATCTGCATCCGACATGTCGTAGGGGAGCCAATGCAGCGTGAACCCTCGGCGCTCCATGCCGCGCAGCCATGTCATCTGGCGCTTGGCAAACTGATGTATCGCCCTCTCCAGCCCCTCAAACATCTCCTCATAGCTGAGCGCGCCCGTGAGGTGCAAGGTCATGAACTTATACTCCAGTCCATAATATATCAGGTCAGCAGCCGATATGCCGGAATCGAGCAGATGTTTGACCTCATCGAGCATTCCTGCCTCAAGACGGCTCTGCAGGCGCGCTGTGATTTGGGCGCGGCGTGCCTCACGCGGAATGTCGAGGGCCACGATAAGGGCATTGATGGGCTTTACGGCCGAGCGGTCGGTCAGGACAGCCTCTTCGGGATGCCGGAGATAATATTCCTGAATCTCGATTGCGCGTATGGCTCGCTTACAAGTGTCGACATCGGTGACATTGTGCAGTGTCTTGTAGCCTCGCAGGATTGTGGTGAGCTCATCAAGGGTGCGGTCGGCGAGAGATTCGCGCAACTCACGGTTTTCAGGCACCTCAGGCATGCACACACCACCCAGAGCATTCTCCAGATACATCCCGCTACCTCCACATATCACCGGCATGCGCCCTCTGCCGGCAACTCCGGCATAGGCCTCGCGGAAGTCACGCAGATACTGATAAAGATTATATTTGCTGCCGGCCGGAGCCACATCAATCAGATGATAGGGCACCGCCCCATATTCCTCAAGGTCCTTGCCGGTACCGAGGTCCATGCCGGTATACACCTGGCGCGAATCGGCGCTCAGTATTTCACCGTCAAAGGCCATGGCAACAGCCACGGCCTTTGATGTCTTTCCCGATGCCGTAGGTCCGGCAATCGCTATAGCTTCGTAGTTCATCTTACTTTAGGTTTCCCCTTGAAGAGTTTCTTGATTTTATAGAAGGGGGTGTCGGAGTTGAACATCGAGATTTTCACCCATTTGTCGTCCTGAAAGTCGAGAGTTGAATTCTTCACGTCGCTTAGCGTGAAATTGGATGAATAGCTCTTGATGTTGACCTTGCGCTTGCCGTTCTCATCAAATATCTTCTCGGTGAGGATAATCGTTGCGAGACGCGAGAGGTCGGCCACGGCGCGGTTGGAGAATTTGCCGGGAGTGCGGGTGTAGATGCGCTTCACATCGGCGAAGTCCACCCACTCGCCATCGATGCCAAGGTCAGGATAATCCTCAGGTTGACCCGGCAGGAAATAGAAGTAGCGAAGTATCGAGTGGTTCTTCAAGTCTACGCTGCGGCGACAATAGAAGAATCGGAGTTCACCATCGTCTACCCCCGTGAGGCGGCGGATAATGGTACGCACCTCCGGAATGGCGATACCGTTGACGCTGCGCTTGGTGATGAAGGGGGTGTCAAGCACCTCCTTATACTCAGCTCCCGGAGTGATGGTGTGCGGGTCAAGATAGATTTTCTCGCCGCAGATTACATAGAATCGCAGGTAAGTCTTGGCCGTCATGTCATGCAGCTCCTCCTGCGAGATTATCTCATCATTCTCCTTCAGGTCGAGATAGAGGTTATAGTAGCGATAGACGAAGTATACCTCATCGAGCACGAAGGCTATGATGGTGAGCCACGTAAACACATACCAGTCGCGCGCATTGACCGAGAGGCGGATATAGATGAATTCATAATATGCCCACACTGCCAGCGAGAGGAACCCGAAAAGGTATATCAGGTTGCGTATCTGATAGTATGTCTCATAGCGGAATATGCTTCCTGCCTTGCCTCGCTCATAGAGGCCACCCGCTTTGAGACGGCAGTCGCGGCAAATCGACAGATGGTTGCGACGCAGGTATATCACCAGCATTGTCACAAAGCACACCGGATTCATCAGCAGCGATGGGATATAGGGATCATTGAGGAATAGAAACTCTGCAGGCAGCTTCACAAAATGCCATATCGTCAGGATATTGAGCAGCACCGTCACCACCGTGTAGTTGATGATGCTGTAGAGCAGCGCGTAGATTACCACCATGCAGTTGGGCGAACTGCCGATGCGGTTGTTGTAGAGCATCGTGTAAAGGAAGGCGGCTGCAAGAAACGCCACAATCGGTGAGGCGTAGAATGGAAGCACATGCGAGAAGGCCATCAATCCGATGATGGTCAGCAATCCTATCGAGAGGTTCTTCCAGAAGGAATATAATTGTACACTATTTACTCTTCGTAAATCGTCCATTTATGATGTCTTGCTTCGAATTCAAATCATTCAACTCACTATCCCGCCAACCGGGATGGAGCCGCGAGGACCAGAGGCTTGCATCCTCATCCAAGGACATAGGATAGTCAGTCATCTCCTTGAAGCGGGCTAAACTATCGGAGAGAAAGTCAAGTCAACTTCTTTGTATGCAGCTTGAGAGTATGTGCCGTATACTGTCTACAAAATTAATCTTTTTTCATCTAATATTCAAACTTTTTCGGGGGTAATTTTTAATCCACCATAATTTTAACATTTATGGCCCTCCCCCACTTTATCAGCAGCCTAATTACGACACTGCCCCCGACTTCCTGCGAGCATTGCTCTGCAAGGGGTCAGGGGCAGGGTTCATATTAGATGAGCTCGTCTACCGTAGGCATGCATGGCCTGCCGGCAATCGGCTCTGATTGAGCAAGTCTGCTACAAGAACTTATTTCAAGTTGGCATCGAGATAATTGACAAGTTTGTCAAAAAGGCGTGCGCGGGCATTGCACATGCGCAGGCTATGCTCGAAGCCGGTGTATGACATCATGTCAAACAATGTGCCTTCGTAGTTGAGCTTTGAGGTGTATTTCAGTGTATTGTAGTAGTGCACATTGTCGTCACTCGTGCCCGACATGATGAGCAGTTTCTTGTTCATCTGTGAAGTGCGTGCCAGAGCCGATGCCGAGTCGTAACCGGCTTTATTCTGCTGCGGAGTGAGCATGTAGCGCTCGGTGTAGATTGAGTCGTAGAAGCGCCAGTCGGTGACAGGGGCCATCGATACGCCGCACTTGAATCGGCAGGCGGGGTCGCTGAGCTCCATAAGGGTCATGTAGCCACCATAGCTCCAGCCGAAACATGAAGTGCGCTCTGCATCAATGTATGGCTGCGATGCAAACCAGGCGGCGCCTGCGAGCTGGTCGGCAGTCTCATATTCTCCGAGATGGCAATATACTGAGTTGGCCCATTGACGCGAACGATTGCCTGTGCCGCGTCCATCGACACACGCCACCACATAGCCCTGCGAGGCCACATAGAAGATTCCCTCCATGCGCCAGCGGTTGAGCACCTCCTGCGAGTCGGGGCCATTGTATTGATACATCATCAGCGGATACTTCTGCGCGGGATTGAAGTCGGCGGGCTTGATGATATAGGCGTTCATCTCCTCGCCCACGGCGTTCTTGACCTTCAGGAATTCCATCTTGGGTGCCGATGCATATTTGGCCGCATACTCAGCATTGTCCTCTACGGTCTGCACGCATTTGCCTCCGGAGGTATAGATGGCATACACGGGGGGAGTCGTCGAGCTGCTGTAGCTGCGCAGATAGTAGCTGAAGTCGCGGCTGAACCATGCATTCTCAGTGCCCTCTTCGGGATGCAGAAGCGTAAGTTTACCCTTTGCGTCGACCGATGCCACATTGCGGTTGATCGCACCTAACGATGTGGTCTGCACATAGCATACCCCCTTCCGCTGGTCGCGGCCATAGTAGGCGGTCACGTTGAAGTCGCCTGAGGTAATCTGTCGTTTCAACACGCCGTTGTAGTCATAGAGATAGAGATGACGGTAGCCTGACTCTTCGCTACCGATCACGAAGTCATTATCGGCATAATCCACCATCTGATAGGCATCGGGCGAGAGCCAGGCCTTCGACTTCTGGGTGAGTATGAGGCGAGCTACGGTGCTGCCGGGATTGACTTGATATAGATTGAGTTCGTTCTGGTCGCGGTTGACAATCATTGCCATAAGATTCTCACCCTTGCCGTCGAATTCAAGCGAGGGCACATAGTCGGTGGCACCTATCGGGAGGTCCATCTTCTTGATGACACGGTTGTTGACATCATAGGCATGCACACTGACCACAGAGTTAGGATATCCGGCCAGGGGATATTTGTAGGTGTATGTGGCGGGATAGAGGTCACCTTCAGGGTCCTCGTCGCAATATGAGCGGTAATTGTCGAAGCTATATGCGGGCACCTCCGACTCATCAAAGCGGATGAAGGCCAGCCGACTGTCGTCGGCGCTCCAGCGCATGGTGTTGAGCACTCCGAATTCCTCTTCGTAGCCCCAGTCGGGAGTGCCGTAGATTATGCGGTTAACCTCGCCGTCGGTGGTGACGGCCACATCTGTGCCATAGTCAAGATTGGCGATATAGATGTTGTTGGCTCGCTGATAGGCCACCATTCGCCCGTCGTGAGATAGCACGGCCCCCTGCTGCTTGCCGGCATCCGACACACGCTTGAGTGTGCGGCGCGCCACATCATATACGTAGTAGTCGGCTCGGAATGTGTGGCGATAAATCTGCTCGACATTGTTCCATAGAAGTATTTTCTTCTCGTTGCCGCTGATGGCGTAGCCGTCAAATTCATCGATTTTCAGTTCGCCTGATATGGAGGCGGTGCTGAATAGTGTGGTCACGAGTTTGCCGGTCTTGTAAGAATAGACCTCGATAGCCGATCCATCGTCAGAGATGCAGGCGTAAGTCTGACCATCGGCGAGCGGACGCATCTCTTTGACTGAGTTGGGGGCTGCGGTCTTGATGTCGCAATAGTCGTCAAGTGTCAGCGGAGCGGCTTGCACCGACATCGCCGCGCCTGCAGCCATAAGGGCCGAAAGAATAATGGGGTGTCGTTTCATTTGGGTAGTTAGAATTAAGTAAGTTGCGCAAACTTGAAAAAGTCCAGCAACATTCAAGTGCTTATAAATTATAATATAAGGGATACCTAAATAATGATATAAGGGATACCGCCCGACCATCGCCTCTTAGGCTGCCTTCGATGCGGTATCCCTCATTATGACTGTTATCGTGGATTAATCAATGCATTAGTATGAGCGGGCGAAGATCACGCGGCGTGCAGAGGGCTTGCCGGTCACCATACACTTGCCGGGAGTGGTGTCTCCCTCGAGGGGTATGCAGCGGATTGTGGCTTTTGTCTCGGCCTTGATCTTCTCTTCGGTCTCGGGTGTGCCATCCCAGTGAGCGAGGATGAAGCCACCCTTCTCAATCTGCTCCTTGAACTCTTCGTAGGTGTCAACCGTATAGGTCATGCTGTCGCGATATGCTTTGGCTTTGTTGAAGAGGTTGGTCTGGATATCCTCAAGGAGCCCGGCGATGTGGTCGGCGATGCCCTCGAAACCAATAGTCTCTTTCTCGAGAGTGTCGCGGCGCATGAGCTCGACGGTGCCGTTCTCAAGGTCGCGCTGGCCGATAGCCAGGCGCACCGGCACACCCTTGAGCTCATAGTCGGCAAACTTGAAGCCGGGGCGCTTGTTGTCGGCGTCGTCATATTTGACGCTTATACCCTTCGCACGCAGCTCGGCCAGCAGCGGCTCAACCTTTTCGGAGATGGCTTTGAGACCTTCGGCATCCTTGTAGATGGGTACAATCACGACCTGTATCGGTGCGAGGTGCGGAGGAAGCACAAGTCCGTTGTCGTCAGAGTGAGTCATGATGAGCGCACCCATCAGGCGTGTCGACACGCCCCATGAGTTGGCCCACACGAGCTCGGGCTTGTTCTCTTTGTTGACGAAAGTCACATCGAATGCCTTGGCGAAGTTCTGGCCGAGGTTATGAGATGTGCCGCTCTGCAGGGCCTTGCCATCCTGCATCATTGCCTCGATGGTGTAGGTATTGAGTGCGCCGGCAAAGCGTTCTGACTCAGATTTCACACCCTGAATCACAGGCATGGCCATATACTTCTCGGCAAAATCTGCATAGAGATTGATCATCTGCACTGTGCGGGCCTCCGACTCTTCAGCTGTGGCGTGAGCGCAGTGTCCCTCCTGCCAAAGGAATTCGGCGGTGCGCAGGAACATGCGTGTGCGCATCTCCCAGCGCATCACGTTAGCCCACTGATTGACGAGCAGGGGCAGATCGCGCCATGAGTGGATCCAGTTCTTGTAGGTGCCCCAGATGATTGTCTCTGAGGTGGGGCGCACGATAAGCTCCTCTTCGAGCTTGGCGGCGGGGTCGACCACCACGCCGGTGCCGTCGGGGTCATTCTTCAGACGGTAGTGAGTCACTACGGCACACTCCTTGGCGAAGCCCTCTACATGCTCGGCCTCGCGGCAGAGGAAAGACTTCGGAATCAGGAGGGGGAAGTAGGCATTCTGTACGCCTGTCTCCTTAAACATCTTGTCGAGCGTCTGCTGCATCTTCTCCCAGATGGCATAGCCATAGGGTTTGATCACCATGCAGCCTCTCACTGCTGACTGCTCGGCCAGGTCGGCCTTGACAACAAGTTCGTTATACCACTGTGAATAATTCTCTGAGCGTTTGGTCAGATTCTTTAATTCTTTTGCCATGTTCTTGTATTACCGGGGCTGACTGCCAGCTGACCGGATATTTGAGATTTAGCTTTGGATTCTACGGTTAGTTCTACTTAAGTCGCCTCGGCGGCGCGCTACTTAGAAACAGTTTCTTAGCGCAGGCGGTCGACCGATGCGAGAAGCCGATGGTCGGCGCGGATGCGCTGGAAGGCCATGATTACGGCGATAAGCGCGATGAAGGGGGCGCACACAAGCGATGACCACTCTACATTCGCACCATCGAATGATGAATAGGCGATGCCGGCCGATACAATAATCACACATGCCAGCATCAGCATAGTCAGCAGGCAGAGATTCTTCTGCAGACGATACTGCTTATAGCAGAAAATGGCTATCAGGGGCAGAAGCGCCGACAGAATCGCCACAGCGAAGAGATACCATGTGGAGATACATCCCGGAGTCTCGCCCCCGGTGCTGACACCCTCAGGGCATAGCCCGAGTGCCGTGAAGTTGAAGGTGAAATCGTGCGCCTGCACCTGGCCGAGCGACATGAATGAGAAGACTCCCATCACTATAGCGGCGATAAGCAGAAACAACGATTGCCAACGTTGGATTTGCATAGTAGATATTTGATTTTAGTTTTTTCTGTTGTTGAAGTTGTTTAAACTTCGCTATCTGTCTGCAGGCCTCGTGCTGCCGACATCTCTCTTGGCGATACATCACCAGGATGACTGATGATGCCATGATGTGGCTCTTCACGGGCGTTCAACATGCAAATTTACAAATTTTATGCCAATTCCCGCTCTTCGGCATGTAATATTTTTTTGGCTAAATATTTGTTAGTATATTTGTAGGGCCTATTCCGGCCCTCTCCCGGCTGGACTCTCCCCTATCTTGCGCCTATCGTGTGCAAGATATCCGGGGCACTGTCAGGAGTGAACCGACCGGAATGCAGCCTCTCTAACGTTTAATTACCTATGAATTATCAAAACCAGATGAATCCCTATATCCAGCAGGCATTGACACTGCTGACCAGAAATTATCTGCTTGATGTGATAAGCCTGCTGCGCCAGTATGCCATATCGAAGCGCAAATCTTCGGCCATGGATACTCTCGACAGTATCGAACAGAGCTACCGCTTTCTGCTGAAATATCTCACCGAGGGGGTAGCCGACCCGGGGCGCGAACGCATGTATGCCGACCTGCGCTACCGGCTCTATGCCCTGATATGTCAGTTGCAGACCGACGAGGTGATCGATGATTCGAATGATGTGTATTACGCGACTCTGCGCAATGTGAGATTCTCGCACACCACATTCGCCGATGCGCTGGGGCGCTACCTGAGCGCTGATGCCACACTCCAGCTCGTGGAACTGCGAGATGCCGCAGGTGAGACCTCGGCCGATGCAAAGGGTATTCTTGATGAGAAGAACCGTGCGCTTAAGGATATCTTCTCAGTGGTGATGTCGCTTCCGGTGGGGGCCACGGCTGAGCTTGAGGCAATCGTGAATGTGGCGGCTAACGCCGACATGGCGTTCGGCCTGCGCGCGCTGATAACCTCAGCTCTCACTCTGGGAGCGTTGCACACGTATGATTCCCATAAGTTGCTTGCGCTGCTCGAGATCGACCAGAAGTGCGGCAATCCACGGCTGCGCGCCAGGGCGCTGACGGGAATACTGCTGCTTCTGAACCGCTACAGCTCCTTCATGCAACCTGACTATACACTCGACTCGCGCTTCGAGTCATGGAGCGATGACCTCACCAATTATCCGCGTCTGCGCGAAGTGGTCTATGCCTTGGTGAGAGCGCGTGGCAGTTCTCGCCTTATGCAGAAAATCGAGAAGGAGATAATGCCCGGAATCACAGGATTGGGAAAGGATTTCTTTGCCAATCTGAAGAATGAGAAGGGTGAGATAAATCTTGATGATCTGGCTGAGAATCCTGAATGGGAGAAAATCATGCGCGAGTCTGGTCTCGACAAGAAACTGCGCAAACTGCATGACATGCATAATAATGGGGCCGACATGATGATTTCTATCTTCAATCAGATGGCCAACCATTATTTCTTCAAGGATGCCGATTCCTGGTTCAGATGTTTCGAGGAGTGGGATGGCGCCCGATTGGGTCTGAACGAGAAACTGACCTCGATGATCACATCAATGCCTCCTTTCATGCCTGTCTGTGACACCGATAAATATGCGATGGCGCTTAACCTGTCGCGCATACCGGCAGGCGCCCGCGACATGATGAACCAGGCTCTTACGGCCCAGCAATCGGAGGCTTCTGAAGAGATGAAGGAGATGATGCTGCATACGTCGCAACCTGAGTTCGCGCTCGAGGCAATGAATTATGCGCGTATGCTCTACCGTTTCTTCACCTATTTCCGATTCCGCTCTAATTTTGAGAATCCGTTTGACAAGGGCATAAAGTTCTCTTTCCTGCCTTATGTGGGTGAGCTTATCAATGAGGATGAGATTCTGCACAATGTGGGTGAGACCTATTTCCACCAGGGATTCTATACCGATGCTGCCTCAATCTATAAGCAGCTGCTGGAGAAGGGTGCCGAGAATGCAGCGATGCTTAATCAGAAGATCGGTTATTGCTATGAGAAGTCTGAGCTCTTCAGCATGGCTCTGGATTATTACAAGCGTGCGGCTCTGCTCTCGAAGGGGCACTCTACCGACCGTTGGATTCTGGAACGCCTCTACCGTATGGCAGAGAAGGTGGACGACCGCGATGCGATGCGCGAGGCGCTCGATGAACTTGTGAGCCTTGATGCTGATAATATGAATTATCTGAAGGGATGGCTGAAGCTGACCCTTAAGAATGGATCGGGCTCTGAAGTTGATGGCGAGATGTCGGATCTTGTGGAGAAGCGCATTTCGAAACTTCTCTATTTCCTGCCCGACGACCATGAGGCGCAACGCGTTGCGGCCGAGGCTGCATGGCTGAAGTCGGACTACGCGAAGGTTATATCAGTAATGTCGGCACGCCGCGGCGATATCGAGATGTACCTTGCCGCTAACTCTCTTGGTGCGGGTGCTGATTCGAAATCCGAAGAGGATGTGGGCGATGATGCAGCCTCCTCCGGCAATGCAGCCGCTGCGAAGGCGGCACAGGCAACTGAGATGTCGGCCGACCTGCTGCTGATTGCCTCGGCACATGCGGCCCGCGATGAGTATGCCGAGGCTATCGAGGCGCTGCGTCTGCTGCGCCATTTCAACACCACACTGCATGTGGATGACACTGCCGCCCAACTCGTCGAGCTATGGCGCAGCTCCGACACACTGAAGCAACATCAGACCATGATTCCGATGTTGATAGAGGCAGCCCTGCTGCCCGGCTAATGTTATTTGACGCTCCACCGCCAAAGTCTGTGGTGGAGCGTCAATATATGATTGGAGCCACGGGGTAAAACCCGCGATTCAAAGAAGCTTGAATCAAGAGAAAAGTGAAGCCTCCCGGCTGCCTGCATTGTCAGGCGAGGGAGGCTTCTATGGTTTCTACCGCTTTTGAGATATCGGTCATAAGTGGCAACCGCTCTTTGATGGCGGATATGCCGTGTAGCACTGTGCCATGCTGGCGGTTGAGCTTACGCCCTATGGCGGTACTGGATAGTCCGGTGAGCTTGTGAGTCAGATACATCAGCACCTGTCGGGCGTCGTTGATGTCGCGCATCCGGTTCTTGGAGAAGAGGGCATCCGGATTGAGATTGTAGTATTCTGCCGTGGCCTCTACGATCATCTCGAAGTTCACCGGCTTGCGCTCGGGGAGGTTGATGGTGTTCTTCATCACCTCGCGGGCCAGCTCAAGTGTGATCGGTGCGTTGAGGGTAATGCTGCGGTTGAGTATCCCCATCACCACACCCTCTATCTCTCGCACTGACGAGATGGCATTGTCAGCGATATAGTCGAGCACCTCGTCGGGGAAGTCGAGACCATTCTTCAGTGCCTTCGATGCGAGAATCTTCTTACGCAAGTCGGCATCCGGACGCGGCAGACGCTCTGTCAGACCCCATTTGAATCGGTCGATAAGTCGGTCGGCTATTCCGTCGAGTTCCATCGGCGGACGGTCGCAAGTGAACACGAGCTGCTTGCCATTCTGATGCAGGTGATTGAAAATCGGGAAGAGGGTCTCGGAGGTCTTCACCTTTCCGGCTATCTCCTGAAGGTCGTCGAGCAACAGCACATCCATCTGCATGAACCAGTTGATGAACTGGGGCACAGTCTTCTTTATGACGGCCTGAGTGTATAGATGCTGGAATTGGCGCAGCGTGGTGTAGAGCACCTTCGCATTGGGGTTCTCCTCCTTGACACGCACTCCGATTGCCTGGATAAGATGAGTCTTCCCTATGCCGACATCACCATAAAGGAAGAATGGATTGAAGTCGTTGTTGCGGGGCTTGCTGGCAATGTTGCGCGCGATAGTGACAGCCAGGATATTGGAGTGTCCTGTGCAGTAATTTTCAAATGTATATTTGGGATTGAGCTGAGAGTCGATGTTGCCTGAGCGCCCCTGGCGCACCACGGCGTTGGGGTCGGCGGGGGCTTCGGTCGATCTCTCGAGTTTGCTTGAGAGTGCCGGGCTCGGACGCGATTCGCCGAGAATCACCTTCGACGATGAACTTGCGGCAAGCAGCTGCACCTCGTAATAGATTTGCAACGGGCGCCCGAAGACACGCTTGAAGGCTGCATGAAGCAGATTGATGTAATCTGACTCATACCGCTCTACAAAGAAGTTTGAGGGCACCTTGAGAGTGATGCTGTCCTGGTCCAGCTTGATAGCAGACGTTTTGGCAAACCACGTCTGATAACGCACTTCGCCAATATTGTCAAGTATGAATTGACAGCATCGCTGCCATGATTGCTGGAGGTCCTGGTCCATTTTTCGTTCTCTCTCTATTGAGCTTTCCGGCGGAGCATCCTCCCTTCCCGAGGGGGTTGGCGAAACGGGAAACAATCTTCTGTCAAGGGGGCGTGCTATTGATGTCAGGCGTAAGGAAAAAGCGCTTGATTACCGTAGGGGCATCCCTTTCACGCTGCAAAATAACACATAAAAAACTGAAAAAAAAAGTGCAAAATAATTTGCACTTTTCCTTTTTTCTTTAAGTGGCTATTACCACGAATTTTACCCGAGGGGGGCTCGAAATATTTTTTTTCGATGATGTCTGAACTTAAAGAAGTTTTATCGAGATGTAGCGCTTCGGGTTGCGCTTAATGTCTACTATGAGGGAGTCGATGTCGGCGGTCACACGGTTGAGCTGATTGTAGAGCTGGGGGTCGGTGGTGAGGCGGCCGAGCGTAGAGTTGGGATTGTTGAGCTGCGTCGAGAAGTTCTCGAGGTTGGCCGTGAGGCGCTCTACATTCTGCATCGTGGGCTGAAGGGGGAGCTGGCGCAGGTCGGCCGAGAGGGCTGCGAGATTACCGGTGATGGAGTCGAGCTGCACACTGGCGTGTCCGGCGCTGCGCATGATGACGGGGATGTTGCTATTGAGTCCGCTCATGGTGGAGTTGAGGCTTTCGCTGGCGCCGTAGATGTTGCCGGTGATGCCGTCAAGACGCTGGATCGACTGGGCAAGCGCGGGGTCGGCCACAAGGCGGTTGAGGTTGGCAAGAAGTGAGTCTACACGCGGCAGGATGCTGTTGATGGCGGGGAGCATGTCGTTCTGCACAGTGCCCATCAGGTCGGGGGCAGTGGCGGCGGGGAGTGTCGAACCGACTGCCACCGGTGCACCGGTGCCAAGGCTAAGGTTGACCACGGCGCCGCTGAGCAGTGTCTGGTCAAGACGGGCGGTAGTGCCTTCGGGCACTTTAAGCGAGCGGTTGAGGGCAAGTGTCACCTTCACTTTGCCGGGGTTGGCATAGTCGAGCTGCACATCGCGCACCTGACCGACTTTATAACCGTTGATCATCACCGGTGCCGACTTCTCAAGTCCGGCCACATTCTCATAGTATACCTCATAGAAGTTTGTGGGCTTGAAGAGGTTGATACCCTTGAGATAATCAATCATCACGATTAGAATCAGTATTGCCAGTATCACCGACAGTCCGATCACGAATTCTTTGCCAAATCTCTTTTTCATATCTATTTCGATAGTAAGCGGAGCGTTGCTGCTGGCTGCAGCGGAGTCAGACTCTTTACATGGCCAGATTGCTTCCGCTTTGGTTCTGTAATTATTTTCAGTAGTGTTTAATTAAATCAGCAGGGTCTAATAAAAGTTGAGGCGCATCGCGCAGTCTGAGGATTACACCGCCGACAGGGCCTCAATCGGAGCGAGCCTTGGGTCAGTTGCGCGATTTGAGCGACTTTCGCGAGCCGGCATGCTGTGAGGCTTCCGACACCTCTTTAGCGAGTCGCTTCTCCTCTTTCTTCTCGCGGGCGGCTATCTTATTGACCTCAGCCACCCACTCTCGCGAGCCCTTCTGGAGTTTTGGATCGGGGCGGTCAGATTGTGTTTTGTCGGAGTTGCCGGCGTTTTTGGAGTCAGCCTTGGCAAGCACCGATTTGCGGTCGCCACCCTTTGATTTCTTTTCTTTCTTCTCTTTCTTTTCTTTCTTCTTGCTCTTTTTCTTATCCTTGCCGTCAGAGGCGGAGGCTTTGTCGACGGCCACTTCCGAGCCTGCGGGAGTCTCTACCTCGGGCTGCAGAGCCGCCATCTCGCCTGTGAATTCCTCGCGCACCTCAATGTGATTGACCTCTACATCGCGAGCCTCTGAGGCATTGCGGGCAGCCGCCGAGCGACGCCGACGCCCATCGGTGGCGTGGCGGGCACGCTGCTGACTGCGGGTGGCGTTGAGGTTGGCATGACTGAGATCTTTCGAGTCGGAGGCCGCCGCACGCGACACTGCCACCATCTCCATCTCACGGTCGGCCGATGTGTTGCGTTCTTCGGCGATATATGTGTCGAAGAGGGCTTCGTCGGCTATCTCTTCGCCGGGGGTCGAGGCCACACTCAGCGAGCGCTCTTTCTCGGCACTGGTCTGCGAGGCGAGCATACGCTGCTTCTGCCGATAGTTCTGCTCATAGGTCTTCACGGCTTCGAAAATGGCTCCGGCAAGTTTGTCGACTCCGGCTTTCGATGACATGAATTTAGCTGACTCGGGATTGCAGATGAAGTCGAGCTCTATCAGCACCGAGGGCATCGATGTTGACCAAAGCACCCAGAATCCTGCCTGATGCACTCCGCGGTCCTTGCGCCCGGCCTGGCTTACAAGATTTTTCTGCACATTCTTGGCAAACCGGTGGCTCTGGCTGAGGTTGTTCTTCTGAGCCATCTCGAAGATGATGTATGATTCTACCTTATTGGGGTCGAATCCGCTATATTTCTGTTCGTAGCCATTCTCGAGCTCTATTACCGAGTTCTCACGCTTGGCTACCTGCAGGTTGGCGTCATCCTTATGCGGGCCCTGGGTGTAGACTGAGGCGCCGGCTACTGTCCGACGGTTCTTGTTCTTGGCATCTACCGAGTTGGTGTGAATCGAGATGAAGAGGTCGCCCTTGGCTTTGTTGGCGATGTCAGCTCGTCCTTGAAGCGACACAAAGGTGTCGTCGTCGCGGGTGTAGACGACTTTGGTGTTCTTCAGTTTCTTCTTGATGAGTTCGCCGAGGCGCAGGGCTACGGCGAGGTTGATATCTTTCTCGCGCGTGCCGTTGTCGATGGCTCCATGGTCTTTGCCGCCGTGGCCGGCATCGAGCACTACAGTGAAGGCTTTATCTTGCGCGGCAAGTGCTCGCGCAGGAACTCCGGCGATGAGAAGTATTCCCGCCACCAGCGCAAAAAGAAATGTATATTTGGTGATTCTTCGGATTATCATCAGTCAAGGTTATATATATAATATTGCACACTTAAGGTGGGCTTAACCATATATGAGTCAACTGATAATGGATTAAACCGCAGAAGCGGCCGACCAGTGTCGGCGCTCGCCTTATGGCGCACATCATGCAAAGTTAACAATTTTTCCGCTTTATTTCAGACGTAATTGCAAAAAAATCGTCGGCTTGACCGTGAAATCTCCAATATAGCGGGGGGCCAGCACGTTAAGTGGATATGAAAGATTTTGCAGCTATTGATTTTGAGACTGCCAATGGCAATCCATGCAGCATATGCAGCATCGGCATCGTGGTGGTGCGCGATGGCGTAATCACCGACCGCTTCTATCGTCTGGTGCATCCGGTGCCTAATTATTATAACGCACGCAATGTGGCGGTGCATGGCATCCGGCCTGAGGATACTGAAGCTGAGGACACTTTTCCTGAGGTGTGGGCTGAGGCGGTGCAACTTATCGAGGGGCTGCCGCTCGTGGCTCATTGGAGCCGGTTTGACGAAGGTTGTCTGCGCGCAGCCCACAGCCGGTTTGAAATGCCCTACCCCGACTATGAATTCTTTTGCACCTGCACAGCTTCGCGACGCACATTCGGCAACCGTTTGCCCAACCACAAACTACCCACTGTTGCCCGAGCCTGTGGCTACATTCTTGAACATCACCATAATGCCATAGCTGACGCTGAGGCTGCAGCTCACATCGCTCTTAAAATTCTTTGATATGTCGACTGTAGACTGGGATTTCGTCAAGGCTAATCTGAATGCCGACCCGATGGCATTGCGGCTTAAGCATGGTCATGAGATGGAGGCGGCGATTATGCAGATTGAGTGCCGTCGCAAGTATGCGCGGAAGTTTCCGGAGTTGCTGTGCAGAATCCCTGAGTTCATGTTTCCTTCGCAACTTGCGGCCGAACAGGCTTCGCATGAGTGGGTGAGCATGTTGCATGCTGAATTGACTGCCTCCGACCCTACTCCGCATATCGACATGACGGGAGGACTCGGGCTCGATTTTATCCATATGGCTGCGCGTGGCAAAGATGACGGGGCTTCGGCTCTGGCTATTGAACTCGACGTTCTGAAGGCTGACACTTTGGCCGGGAATCTGCAGCTGGCATCGCTCTCCAAGGCTACGGTGATTAATGATGATTCACTGCAGGTGCTGCGAGGGATGGAGGATTGCTCGGCGGGATTGATATTCGTTGATCCTGCGCGGCGAGGCAGTGCCGATAGCCGGATATATGATCCTGCTGACTGCATGCCGGATGTGGTGGGGAATCTCTCAGAGATTCTGCGTGTGGGGCGCATCCTGATGGTGAAGAATTCGCCAATGCTTGATATTCACCGAGCTTTGCATATTTTCAAGCCGGTGAGCCATATCTATATTGTGAGCGTGCGCAATGAATGCAAGGAGGTGCTGGTTAGAATCTCGCCGGATGAACCCTTCGATGGCATTGACTGCATCAATATCTCCGATAGCTGTCATCGCACTACCCTGCATATCTCGGCTGAAGAGTGGCAAGAATTCTGCACCGACAGAACCCGCGCGGTCGCCGCTATCAGCTATGTAGAGTCGTCCCGTGCTCTCTCGCTTGACGAGGGGCCGCTCTATCTGCATGAGCCGGATGCTTCGGTGATGAAGACCGGAGCATGGTCAATCTTAACGGCTAAGTTTGCGGAATACTCTCCGAGGAAGCTCTCGCCCAACTGCCATCTCTTTGTGACTCGCCGACCGATTACGGACTTTCCGGGCCGCGTGATTTGCATCGATTCAATCCCCGACAAACGTGCGCGCAAGGCTTTGAAGGGGCGACGCATCAACACAGTCTGCCGCAACTATCCCCAGCGGGCCGACAAACTCGCCTCCACCCTGCAACTGAAACCGGGCACCACCGACTACCTCTACGGCGCCACCGTAGGCCCCGAAGAAACCCCTATTCTGCTCCTGGGCCACCAACTCTGACCCTACCGCATCCTCGCTCAGACACCATATGCCAGCACCCACAGCAAGATAGATAAATGATAGTAATATAGTTGACTGCAATTAATAAACCTATTGCTGCAAGTCCGGGGCGATGGAGTCCAAGAGGCTGAAACGTTACATGCCAGCTGAATGGCCACACATTTCTCTTAGAAACTGTTTAAATTTAACAATGGTTAAGTTTGAGAGGATTTTTTGAGGAATTTTTCAATCTGGACGAGGGAGTTTAGCAGGATAAACAACTATGGGTGATGTACAGCTATCCACTGAGCAACAAAGCAAGAGTAGCCACATACTTGAATAAGATTATCCAACGGTTACTATTGGTTGGCCAAAGAATGAGGACAGCATACCGAGGGTAGCAATAGTGAAATTGTGCTGTCCGCTCAACCACTTGGTAATTTCGCTCGGTCGACGACCAAGTGCATCAGCAAATTGCTTCTTTGATAGTCCACGCTCGTTCATCAGCTCCCAGATACGGTCAGAAATTTCAAATGAAAGTTCGGTTTCATTCTTTATAGGCTCTGGAATTTTACCGAGCATTTCTTCGAGAGATTTGGCAGTGCGTTTCATAACTCAAAAATATTGTCGGTTTCTATTGTCGACTCAGTAATTGTCACAGAGCCGTCATTAAGACCATCATTTAAAAGTTGCTCAAACTTCTGTAAGGTCATAACATATGCTTGCAAGTTGGCATCTTCCTCGTATGTGCGCGTTTTCTTAACTCCGCCATTCCCGAGAATAAGAATTTTATCAGAAAGGCGCAGACAGTACAAGCGGAGTTTTGAAACAAATACAGGCAACGCCACAACGGAGTCGTTAATCTTCCCCTCACGTCGGAAGTATCGCTCTTTTGCCCCTGTACGGGAAATTCGTGATACGACTGCTGCAATACGCGAGTAATCCTCGCTATATTCTGCATTGTCTATGAATTTGGAAATAAATTTTTCAAATTCACTCTCGGTATCGCGGAGGAATTGCAAAGTATATATTGTGCAATTCTCCCCCTCATTAATAAGGTAAAGTTCAACTTCGTTCATTTTGTACTATGTTTCTTATATAACGCAAATATACGATAAAAATTTCACTTTTGAATGAAATTTTGAAGTTCTATTTACCATTACAGTCGCTGTTGATTTGCATCATCGTCTCGATAGATAACTTATAATTAGATGGTTGACTGCAATTGACAGACCTATTGCTGAAGGTCGGGGCGAGGGCTCCCCTCATCCCAGGAGGCTGACGCATTGCCAGTCCACTCAGGCGTTACCAGTTGACTCTGGCATCAGTCGTCTTGAGGCGGCAAGCGCTGGGAAATAAGAATGGCACTCTTGGATAGGGAGTGCCATTCTTTGTTGCAGTTATTTAAAGTGTTGCGGATCTTGCGATGCCATCTTAGGGAGAGCGCTGAAGTGCGCTTATTGGAGCGCTGAGGTGCTCTGCCTCTTGCTGCTCAGAATTTGTAGCCGACTGAGAGCACCACTTGGTTTGATGTGAAGTTGACATCTGCCGAGGGGGCCTTGACCGAGCTGGAGGGATCGGAGGGGAAGGCGTGCCATTTGGCTGACTGCTGCTTGTGCACATAGGCCAGGTCGGCATAGAAGCCTCCGGTGCGGTAGCCAAGTCCGGCGGTGTAGTAGTTGGTGGTGTTGTCGAAGCTGTAATCGGCCATGGTGCCGGAGGTGTAGATATCCTCATGTCCCTCGGCTGTGGCTGAATGCACCGGTGAGGATACATTTGCATAACCGGCTCTGAGACTGAACTTGTTGGTCACACGGAACTCCGCACCCACACGCAGCGTGTTCTGATTCTTATAGTAGGTGCTTATATCCTCATTGACATAGTAGTAGCTGTTGTAGTCAAGAGGCAGACCTGGATTGTAGTAGCTGTTGTAGAGATAGGCCGGATCCTTGAAGTGCATCTTCGAGGTCTGGGTCCATTCGTAATCAGCCGATATTATCAGACGGTTGCCGATGACTCCGGCGGCCGATACAATCACATGCCATGGCGAGCGATAGCGCAGGTCGTTGTAGGCCAACATATCATTGTTGGTATACTGCGAATTAGCTATCTCTCCGTTGTAGGAGTAGGTGGTGTTGGCACCGAAGGTCTGCGTGAGATTGTAGTAGGTGGGTGTATGGAACGCCACACCTACGCGGAATTCCTGAATCGGGCGGAATATAAGACCTAACTTATATGCAAAGCCTGTGCCCTGCATATTGTAGTAGTTGTTGATACTCCACACCGATGAGGTCTGCTGCACACCCTGGTCGCTCTCTACATATGCGTTATCAAGGCTTTCGGAATAATATGCGTTACGGGTGTAGTTGAGACTTGTGATATCGAAGTCCATGCCCCAGTACACCACATTGCCGAAGTTGCCGCCGATTGCGATGTTGAATGAGTCTACGCCACCCTTCTCATTGATATTATAGATGGCCTCGCCCGTAGTGCCGTCGCCAAACTGCCCCTTCCAGATGGGCGAATCGGGATCACCCTCCGGATTTATAAGATATGAGTCATATCCTAAAATCGAGATCCAGGGGGCGGCATATCCGCCGTCGTTGGGATTGTAGGGGTCGAAGAAGTCGGTGGTGGTGACATCACCCACAGTGACACCTTCGGAGTTTGACACCCCGGCCATCCAGTTGGTCATCGACTGCTGAATCGGACCGAGTGAACCTGAATAGGAGCGGTTGAACGAGGCTGTCTTATTATAGGTGAAACCGAAATTCAAGTTTGGCACCGCGCTGCTCGGAAGGCGCAGGGTGAGCACGCCGCCGATGTTATTGAGCAGAAACTTTGTCTGATTTGTGCGGTAGTTACCAGCCGCAGAGCTTGACAGAGCGCTCTGGAAGTCGAGGTCGACGGTGAGGCCCACCTCATTGTTGCGATAGACGCCGATACCGGCCGGATTCTGCGATAAAGTAGTGAGATCGCCACCGAGGGCGCCGAATGCGCCACCCATCGACATGAAGCGCGCTGTGCCCTTCATATCCTGACGTCCGAGACTCATGGCATCCATGGCACTCTGTGCCATCAGCGGCGAGGTTGCCCCCGCCGCCATGAGTAGCAGCATTAATGACTTATAGTTCATAGTTAGTATCTTTCTGAAGTTGACGTATGCTGATTATCTGTGGCCGCCACGGCTTACGCCGCCGCCACCGCCGCCACCTGACGATCTGTGACCACCGCCGCCACCGAAGCTGCCCGATGAGCTACGCGATGAGCTGCCAGATGAAGTTGAGCGAGTGGAGGTAGATGTGGTGTTGCGATATGTGCGGTTGGAGTTGGATTCGGTGCGCTGCGTGGTGGTCTGACGCTGGGTGGTGCCGCTTGTGCGGTGGCCACCGTTGCCGGTGCTGACGCTGCTGTTGTTGCTGCGGGTGCTGCGATTGATGCGGATTCCACCGGTGTTGTCGCGGTTGGTAGTGGTGGTTGTGGCATTCGAGTTGCCGCGGTAAGCTCCCTGACCCTGCACGCGGTGTCCGCCATTGCTGATGGTAGTGCCTGAGGCATGGTTGCCTGACGCGGGGGCATTCGAGCCGGGACGTGAGGCGACTGTGCCTCCCGGACGGCGGTTGCCGTTATAATTACCACCGGGGCGGGCAGCGGTGCTCCATCCCGGACGCATCCCTACCGGGCGGTTGCCGTTAGGACGATAGTTGGCATAGTTCCAACCCGGGCGCGGCGGACGACCGACAGGGCCACCCCATGCAGGTCCGCCCCAACCCCAGCCCCAGCCGGGCGAGCATGCCGGACCCCAACCGGGTCCCCAGCCCCATGACGGTCCCCAACCCCACGACGGACCCCAGCCGGGTCCACCCCAGCCCCAGGTCCACGACGGGCTCCACCAGGGATTACCCCATGCCCACGACCATGACCAGCCGCCGGGCATAGTATCCCAGATATACCAGTTGCCCCAGCGCGAGGGGATATAGCTCACATATGGGCCAAATGAGGGGAGGCCGTTTATGTTGTATTCGATGTTGACATTGCCATACGAGTTTTCGAGTACATCGGCAAGAAGGTCGGCATTGTCTACGACGATAGTGGGATTGTAATACTTCTGTATCTCTGTAGTATATACAAAATCCGGGTCAGTCTCCGCACGCACGCCGATAGTGTCTACCGGCGAGGCATAGTACTGACCGCGACGATTGTAGTCATCCACATTCTGATTCTGGAAATCAGGATCGTAGTATGAACGCGCTGACGACGAAGAGGTCGAGGCCGACTTCTTCGGATTATAGTAGATATCATCCTCAATCTGCGCCATAACGGGCGTTACGCCCATGAGAAGAATTGAGGCAAGTAGCAGATGGTTTCTCATAACACTATGTTTTATGCAGGTTGAAATTCGATTGTCAGTATCCAAGCTATATGCGGCCCGGCATGACACAATCTGCCTTGATTATATAACACCGCAATCGGCCGGAAGTTGGAATGATCTTGAGATTGCTTTGACTTTTATGTTTTCGAAGTTGCTTAAGCAACTACTTCATGTAAATAGAATCTACAACCTCTTTATTTATTGACACAATCGCAATAAAATGGTTTAATCTATCTACTTAAGTATATCGGGTTCCAATTTCCTACATCACCTGATTCACTCGTCGGCAGGAATCAGGGCAATGTCGAGCACCTCGCCTACTGAACTGACATAGGAGAATTCGAGTCCTTCAAGATAGCGGGCGGGCACTTCGAGGATATCCTTCTCGTTCTCGCGCGAGAGGATAATACGCGTGATGCCTGCGCGTTTGGCGGCTATGATTTTCTCTTTGATGCCACCTACAGGCAGAACTTTGCCGCGCAGGGTGGTCTCGCCGGTCATGGCGAGATGGCTGCGCACTTTGCGGCCTGACAATGCCGAGGCGAGGGCGGTGGTCATCGTGATTCCGGCCGACGGACCATCTTTTGGAATCGCTCCTTCGGGCACATGGATATGGAAGTCGCGTTTGTCGAAGTCTTCGGCTTTCATGCCGAGCAGCGAGGCGTGGGCACGCAGATATTGCAGGGCGATGGTGGCAGACTCTTTCATCACGTTGCCGAGATTACCGGTGAGGGTGAGTTTCCCTTTACCCTCTGTCACTGAGGCTTCGATAAACAGTATCTCGCCTCCGACTGAGGTCCAGGCCAGTCCGGTGACAACGCCTACATAGTCGTTGTTCTCATACATCTCGGGGGTATATTCCTCCTTGCCGAGCAGCTCTTTTACCAGCGCCGGTGTAATCTGGCGGGGATACTCCTCCCCTCTCACCTTCTTGACTGCGAGTTTGCGAAGCACCTTGGCTATGCGCTTCTGAAGTTTGCGCACTCCTGACTCGCGGGTGTAGTAGTCTATCAAGTACACGAGCGCATCATCGGTGAAGCTAATCTCTTCGGCGTCGAAGCCATTCTCGCGCAACTCCTTGGGTACGAGGTGGCGCTTGCCGATCTCAACCTTCTCGGCGGTGATGTAGCCCGGAATGGCTATGATCTCCATGCGGTCGAGCAGCGGAGCTGAGATGGTCTCGAGTGAGTTGGCCGTGGCTATGAAGAGTATTTTGCTAAGGTCGTAGTCGGCATCTATATAGTTGTCGTGGAAGTGGGAGTTCTGTTCGGGGTCGAGCACTTCGAGCAGGGCGGTCGAGGGGTCACCTTTGAAATCGCGGCCAATCTTGTCAATTTCATCGAGCACCATCACCGGGTTGGAATGTCCGGCCTTGATAAGGGCTGTGATGATACGTCCGGCCATTGCGCCGAGATATGTACGGCGGTGGCCGCGAATCTCTGCCTCATCGTGCATTCCGCCAAACGACACACGCGCATAATCGCGCCCCATGGCGTCGGCAATAGACTTTCCGAGCGAGGTCTTGCCCACCCCCGGAGGACCTACCAGGCAGAGTATCGGTGCCTTGTTGTCGTCGCGCAGTTTGGCCACTGCCATCTGCTCAAGGATGCGTTCCTTCACCTTCTCAAGACCGAAGTGATCGCGGTTAAGTATATCCTCTATCTTCTGGAAGTCTATCTCAGATTCGGTATAGGATTCCCATGGCAGCGACAGGAAGGTGTCGATATATGAATATTGCAGACTATAGTCAGGGGTGTTGGTCAAGTAGCGTTGCAGCTTGGCAAGTTCGCGGTCGAAGTGCTTGAGGGTTGCCTCGTTCCACTTCTTTGTCTCGGCGCGCTTGCGCAACTCCTTTATGTCGCTGTATTCATCCTCACCCAGCTCCTCGCGCAACACAGCCATCTCCTGATGAATGAAGGCTTCGCGCTGATTGTCGGCAAGATTGCGGTTGGTGCGCTTCAATATATTCTGACGGAATTGCTGAAACTCAAGATTCTTCATCAATTCATCAAGAAATATCTCGCACATCTCACGAAGTCCCTCGGCTGCGAGCGCCTTGTTTTTCACCTCGGGGTCCATCGGAGCCATGAAGATGGCATAGAGCAGGGTCATAAGACCATTGTACTCTTTCGCGACACTCTTCAGGGTCGGCATATGGAACTGATCGTGAAATTTCAGTATCTCGTCATAGCAGGTCTGAATCTGCATGAGATAGGCTGCAAATTCAGTGTCTTTGAGGTCAATCTTGTCTTTAATGGGTTTCACCGAAGTGGTGTGGAAACCTTTGCGAGTGCTGAACTTCAACCCCTTGCATCGCACGCGATAGCCGGCTTTGAAGAGCATTGTGGGGGCGGAGTCGGGCTGTGAGGGGGTGTCGATCTTCTCAATGCGCCCGATTATGCCTGTGGCTGCGAATGCGGGGTCATTCACTTCGCCGGGGAGGGTCTTGACATACACCACTACCACGGCTGAATGTTTGCTTATAGCTTCATTGATAGCCACATCATTTATATCCACAGTCTGAGGGAGCTGCTGGCAGATATATGGCACCGCCACAGCCTCCTGAAGAAACACCACCGGCACATGACCCCATTTTATGCCATCTTCGTCAAAGGGCTCGCAGCGCAGCTGCACACCCTCCTCAACTTCCGACGACTCAAATAGTGCGTCGGCATCGTCGAAGATTTCATCAAGTGAGTCGTCCATAAACTGGTCGTCATTCAATGCTTCTGAAAAAATATCAATATCCTTTGATTTTTTTGAATCTTTCATTCTTTTTCACTGAAATAAATGTCGGCTGAAAGACGTTGGATATTCGGGTCTGACCGCGGGATAACCCCGGCATCGGCAGAACCGCATCTACACATAGCCATATTTATGCAAAGTTAGCTATTTTTTCGCAAACGATGCATTAAAGTTAGTTTGAATTTAACCTTGGTTAACCCAGATTAAACCTCGGTTGAATCCAACGGCTCATACTTTAGATAAGTAGTTGCGAAGAATTAATGAACAAATAATTTTGCTTTATCTTCGAGTGATTTTTGCCGGGGGAGGAAGGAGCTTAGCGAGCTAAGCGACTGACGATGACGGCAAAAAGCGCCGAAGAGAAAGTGAAATTATTGTTCAAATCATTCTTTGAAAAAGAATCACTTATGATGTTTAATTCTTCGCAACTACTTATTAATTTCTGCTATTATTGAATTGCGGATGACCTCACCTATTGACACATCGTTGATTTTAAGTATGCTCCACAAATCCGTATCATCATCAAATGTAAGCAATACTTCACCCTCTTCATGGTTGTTCCATGAAATCATATCGCAAATCCATTCTCCATTCCAATCCTCCTTTGTAGGTATTCTCCAGAATTTAAATGGATGTCCCTCCATAAAAAGTTCATAAAAGTGCCCATCTTTTGGATAATAGAACACGATAGAGTTATAGTGTCTCCAATAGAAGTTGAACACTGTTTCTGGATTTCTTGATTCAGCATCAAGATAATCATCATTGCTCCATCCCAACTCATCACTATATATTATAGGACAATTGGGATGCCAATTCTTCACTACTATTTCTTTGTCCATTTTGATACTGCATTATGTAGGATGATTTTTCTTTTTCGCTGAAATAAATGTCGGCTGAAAGACGTTGGATATTCGGGTCTGCCGCTGGATACCCCCCGCAGAGGCAGCACCGTATCTACACATAGCCATATTAATGTAAAGTTAGCTATTTTTTCGCAAACGATGCATTAAAGCCTTTTAAATTACCGAAAAAATCACGGTTTATGCAGGAGCAAAACCTTCGACGTCGCAGACGCGAGCGTCTTTTCAGAATGAAGCATTTTAATGTGCGCCATGAAGTTAGCGCCAATAAGGTGGGCGTCGACGGGGTCATGGTAGGCGCATGGGCAAGCGTGCCGGCGAATCCTCAGGCACGAATTCTCGATGTGGGGTGCGGTTGCGGTTTGATAGCGCTGATGATGGCCCAACGCGCACCTGAAGCACTGGTGACGGCCATAGATATCGAGGCCGCAGCTGTCGGCGAGGCGCAGCTGAATGCGGCTGAGTCGCCGTGGGCTGACCGCATAGAGGTGATTGAGCGTGATTTCTCTGATATTGAGGGTAGATTTGATGCGATTGTATCTAATCCGCCATTTTTTGAGAGCGGGGTGTCGGAGATTGATTCGGCTCGGATGCTGGCGCGGCATGTGGCTTCGTTGTCGCCGATGGTACTGATTGACGAGGCCCGTCGACTGCTCAATCCGGGTGGCACCTTATCGCTGATTGCTCCGGCTGCACATGCCTATGCACTAACCGTGCATGCGCCGTCCGCAGGTCTGCAGCTTCAACGCATCACATACGTCCGCGGTAATCCGGATGTGGCTCCGAAGCGGGTGCTGCTCGAATTCATCTACCCTCCCGAAGGAACTGACCTATCGCAGATGTCAGCACCCGAGCCCCAGCTTCTCACCATCGAGACCACCCCCAACCACTACACCCCCGAATACATCCATCTCCACCACGATTTCTACATCAAGTTCTAACCCCACTCGCCAGCCCGCCATGGGTTTGCTCCACGGCTAATCAAAACCTCTTAACGGGAGTACGGTGGTAACGGGAGTACGATAAAGACTGGAGGTAACTTGTCCGGCGCCAGCCTCCTGGGAGGAGGGGCGCCCACGCCCCGACACGGCCATGCTACGGGCATCAGTGGAGTAAGTGAAGTGAGATCACCGTGCATACGTTGAGGAAACGCTCGGGCGATAATGATATACAAATTCAGGCATGTCGGCCCTAAGGGCGACATGCCTGGTATTTTTTATCGACACTAATAACTTTTTAAGGTGCCCGGCGACCGGAGAGTCGGAGTTGCCGACTTAAGGACGCAGGCGACGCGACGCGGATTACGCCTGATAATCGCTGAGCTGCGAGCGGAGACGCTTGCGGGCAAAGAAGATGCGGCTCTTGACTGTGCCTAACGGCAAACCGAGCTTCTCAGCAATCTCGTGGTATTTATATCCGGCCACATACATATTGAAGGGGACGCGATACTCATCTGAGAAGGAATTGAGCGCCTGGCTGATCTCCTTGACGGCATATGAACCCTCGGGAGTAGCAAGACCACTCTCCTGCGATATGTTGAGGTGGTAGAGATCTTCGGTCTTATCAACAACTGTGGCCTGACGCACGTTCTGACGATAATTGTTGATGAAGATATTGCGCATGATTGTGAAAATCCAACCCTTGAAGTTGACATTGTCAACATACTTCTCTTCATTATCGAGAGCTTTGAGGGTAGTGTCCTGAAGCAGGTCCTGCGCAGCCTCGCGATTTGAGGTCAGCTGGTATGCAAAACTCAGTAGATTGCCCTGAAGGCCTAAAAGTCTGTTTTTGAAAGATTCGTTGGATTTCATGTTATTGTGTCTTAGTTGTTCGTTTTTGGGTGATCCCTTAAAGGTCTCTTAGTTGATCCATCGGAGAATGAAGGAATCGTCACATTCCCGATTTCAATATTAAAACACTGCAGGATGAAAATAGTTACGTTTTTTTTCGTAATTTTGTAGAAAAATGAGGTGAGCAGACCACGCTTTTAACTTCTTTAATGATTATTTCTTTGCGGTTCAGGCTTTTAGGCATCCGCACCCTGCAAACGTTAAAGTATGCTAAACTTGCTCTCCCCGGCGCGGAGTGTTGCGAAATTGCTACTCACCAGCAGAGGGCGACAGACCGCCAATACACATTATATATATCTACACATGAGATTTGACGACTACTTCGAGAGCGACGACCTGCTTGATGCTCTCTGGGATATGCATTTTGATGAGATGACACCTATTCAGGAGCAAGCCATCCCGCATGTGCTCGAAGGGCGCGACCTGCTGGCCTGCGCACAGACCGGCACCGGCAAGACCGCTGCCTATCTGCTGCCTGTAATCGACCTGATATGCACCGGCCAATATCCTGAAAACCGCGTTAACTGCGTCATCATGGCCCCCACCCGCGAACTTGCCCAGCAGATTGACCGGCAGATGCAGGGATTCTCTTACTTCCTGCCCATCAGCTCACTCCCTATATATGGTGGCACCGACGGCCACACCTACGAACAACAGCGGCGCGGCCTGAAGTTGGGTGCCGATGTGGTGATCGCTACCCCCGGCCGACTTATCGCGCACCTGCAAATGGGCTCGGTGGACCTCTCGAAAGTATCATTCTTCATACTCGATGAGGCCGACCGGATGCTCGACATGGGCTTCTATGAAGATATAATGAGCATCGCAAAGCACCTCCCTAAAGAGCGGCAGACCCTCCTCTTCTCGGCCACAATGCCCCCGAAGATTCAGCAGCTCGCCAATACTATCCTTCGTGACCCGGCTGAAATCAAACTTGCCGTATCAAAGCCTGCCGACAAAATCCGCCAGCTTGCCTACATATGCCACGAGACTCAGAAGGAGGCTCTGCTGCGCCATGTGCTCAGCGAGGAGGATTACAAGCGCGTGATAGTCTTCTCATCATCGAAGCTTAAGGTGAAGCAACTCGCCCGCTCGCTGAAGCTCGGCAAACTTAAAATCGGCGAGATGCACTCCGACCTCGACCAGAATCGCCGCGAGGATGTTATGCTCGACTTCAAAGCGGGCAAAATCAATGTGCTCGTGGCCACCGACATCGTGGCGCGAGGCATAGATATCGACGATATCGAACTCGTGGTGAATTTCGATGTGCCGCGCGAGGGTGAGGATTATGTGCATCGCGTAGGCCGCACCGCACGCGCCGACCGCGATGGCAAGGCGGTGACTCTCGTGGCCGACCGCGACCGTCGCAGCTTCCAGATGATTGAGAAACTTCTCGGCAAAGCCGTGGAGCGCGGCACTGTGCCCGCCGAACTCGGCGAGGCTCCGACCGAACGTCCTGCCACCCAGAGCCGCAATAATGGTAACCGCAATAACAACCGCATCGGTAACCGAAATGGCAATCAAAACGCCAACCGCAATGGGCGCCGCAATAATAACCGCAATGGCAATCAAAATGGCAACTCTAATGCCAATCAGAATGCCAACCTGAATGCCATTCAAAATGGCAACCCGAATGCCAACCTGAATGCCAATCAAAATGGCAATCAAAATCAGGGTAACCCGAATCGCCGCCGATGGACTCACCGCCGCCCGAAGTCAGGCACCGAAGGGAATGGCAACTCAGGGGAGGCCTAACCATACCCACTTATCTCAAATTCTCTTTAACATCCAATAACCATTCAATCCTTTTTCGTAAAAAATATCAGGATAAATAGGAAGAAGATTCCCCTCTTCATCACGAAGAAGGGAATCTCCAATTTTAGTAGTTTAGTACCTACAATCACTCGACAATGTCAATTGTCGGGATCTGTGCATACACCAGCTCCCTTGTACCAAAGCGCAAAGTTCTGACTATTTCAATGTCAGAAACTTTGAGAGTCTTACCACGAAGAGACTCCATTGCTTCCTGCACATTACGATGCTTGCGGAACTCATCAGCTGCAGTACCCATGGTATGCTTACGCACACCAGTAGGCGTACCATCCTCGTTAAACACCGAGCGACTTTTAGTGAAAGTCGAAGGATAGAACGGTTTAGCGTTACCATTGGTAAGCTCTACCATGATGTACTGCACTTTGGCATTTCCGAGGTTCTGTTCGTATACATCGAACTTCTCAGGGATTGTGAACTCATCACCGATTTCGAGAACGAAATTCTCGAGTGAGCGTACTGCACCGGTGAAACCCTTTACTTTCTTGTCACCACGTGCTTGATTACGCTGAATTTCAACAGTAAGTCCTGCCATAATTCTAAAATACACTTCTAGTCCAAGTGTGAAGCTTTGGTTAATAAAATATGCGTATTATCCTAGTCGCATTCCTAGTCTAGTTCTGTCGAATATGTACTCTTTCCAGAATGTTTCATTGGTTAATAATTTTCTATTTGAAAATTATTAAAAGTCACCACGTCTGGATTTGTTTAACTCGTCAGCTTATACCCTTTATTTTGTAACGCGGGCATGAAGGTCTTCATAGAAGCCGCTTAGACTTTTTTTCGTAAAAAGTTTAATCGGCTTCATAGATTAGAATTGTAGTAGGCCGGATCGCCGGTAACTTCGCTCGACACAAACGGGGGAAGCTCAACTCTGCATTCTTCAGAGGGGAGCTCAACCTCGGCCAGTGTCAGTCCGGCAAGTCGCCCGGTGAATTCATCAACCTCCCACATGTAGCCGGCATAAGGCACAATCCAGCGCCGTTTTTCAACAACTTTACCCTCACACATAAGCAGCATGCGGCGCGCATCCTCCAACGGCACCTCATATTCATACTCCTCGCGAGTGGCACCGGTGGTGACACCCTTGACGGTCAGATAACCACGGCCATCGACGATGCGCACCCTGACGGTCGACTCCTTACGGCGCGAAAGATAACCCTGCGCCATCTCGCCACACCCCGTAGCCAACGACTTATAAGAATCATCAGCCACCAAAAATTTCCTCTCAATCTCAAATTTAGCCATAATCTCCTAATCTAAAATTTCCGCAGCCACTCTGGCTACCTCTTTATCAATGCCGTGGGTTGCAAAACCACGGCAACTGGTGAAAGAAGTAAGTCTCAGTACATCTGCATATTGACACCAGTCGTTAATTGTGCAGACGGCAACTGCACAATTTCCGGACCTGTGTTTTGAGGGTTATCTGTAGTCCCGGCGAGTTTCCAACACGCCGGCATGCATATATGCCGCGGGGTGCATACCAACGCAACTTCGACTGTATTCGCCACCAAGTTGGTGACGAATTGTATTTGCGACCCGCAGGGTTGCATTCATATGCAAAATTAGCAATTTTTTCGCATTTTTTTAGTTAACTTTGCAGCCGGTTTGCAATCGCGCTTTTGGCTTAGGCAAACATCCGACCATTATTGAGAGAAATACTTGACCGTGACCAGGGCTTTATCTTTCATATTGACTTTGATTGGCATCGTCGCTCCGCTATGCGGGGCTGCGAGCGTCGTGCCCGATTCGGCTGCGTCAGATGCGCTCTCAGCTCCGGCACTGTGGGAAGACCTGCCCTACTCGATCCCTCTCGCTTCTGACTCTATTGCAGTGCCCCCACTCACGCCTCTCACTCCGCTCGGGCGCGATATGGATGACGAGGCTGATCTGCAGCCGGTGCGCATCACCGACCTTCAGGGAGTGGAGATTACAGCCGGATACCAGAAATACTCCAAAAAGGATAACCCTGCCTACGAACTGATGAAGCGCATACGCGCCGCAAAAGATCTCACCGACCCGCGCATTCTGCCCGAATATTCCGAAGATTTCTATAATAAGATTGTACTCGGGCTTAACGATGTCGACACTCTGCATCTGCAACGCCGCGACCGTAAGCGACTCCTCGGCCAATATATCGACACCGCCGCCCACACCGGGCGCCCTGTGCTCCTCCTCTCGCTGCACGAGACTGCCGGCACACGCCTGCACTCGCTCAATTTTCTCAAAGACAAGATGCTGATTCGTGGCCGACGCAACGTGGGCATCGACGATGCGTTTGACCAGGAGAATATCGACAAGATGCTCGACGATGTGCTCCGAAATGTCGATATCTACAAAGATGATATCGTGCTGATGCAGCAGCGCTTCGTGTCGCCCATAAGTCATCTGGCCGACAACTACTATAAGTATTACCTCAACGACACGGTGCTTATCGACGGACGCCCGCATCTGGAGCTGGTGTTCGCACCGCGCACACCGGAATCATTCGGCTTCAACGGGCGCCTGTTCGTGGAGGCCGGCGACTCCACCTACTTCGTGCGCCGAGTGGAGATGAGGGTGCCGAGAGTCATCAATCTCAACTACATCGACAATGTATTCATCACCCAGGAATATATGCGCGATGATTACGGCAAGCGCCATCTGTCGCTCGACGACATGTCGGTAGAACTCACAATAGTGCGCGGCACCGACACCTTCTATGCCCGACGCATCACCCGCTTCGCGCCCCCCGAATTCTCGCCCGACAAATCGCTGCACAACTTTCTCTACGACGCCAATAACTATATAGTCTACGAAAATGCCAACCTCGAGCCATGGGATAAATGGAATGACTTCCGCCTCACGCCCCTATCTACAGCTGAAAAAGGTATGGGGGGAATGATGAACAAGCTGCGCAAATATCCCGCCATATACTGGACCGAGAAGATTCTGAAGATTATCGTCAACGGATATGTGGCTACTTCCTCTAATTCAAAGGTGGATCTCGGACCGATCAACACCCTGATATCCTACAACTCTATCGAGGGGTTGCGTCTGCGAGTGGGTGGACTGACCACGGCCAATCTCTCGCCCCACTGGTTTGCCCGCGGATATGTGGCCTACGGATGTCATGACCGGAAATTCAAATATAACGCCGAACTTGAATACTCGCTCATCCCCAAAGAGTATCACTCTAAGGAGTTTCCGGTAAACTCTATCAAACTGCATTACAACTACGATCTTGATGCCATAGGACAGCACTACTACTACACCAACTCCGACAACGTCTTCCTCTCGCTCAAACGCGAAAGCTGCAAGCTCTCGCTCTACCGCCGCGAAGCAGGCGCCACATATCAGCTTGAGCTCCATAATAATTTCTCGGTGGTGGGCTCATTCCGCCACCGCACGTATGAGGCCACACCCTGGCTACCCTTCATCACCGCCACAGGCCACGCCTACGACAAATACACCCAGGCCGGATTCATGATAGAACTACGCTACGCTCCGGGCGAGAAATTTCTGCAGACCCGCGGCCGACGCTATCCTATCAATAAAGATGCTCCCATCATACGCCTCACCCACGAAATAGTGCCCCGCGGAATGCTCGGCTCTGCCTTCACACTCAACAAGACTGAGCTCTACGTATCGAAACGCATATGGCTATCGGCATTTGGATACCTTGACGCGATTGTAAAAGGTGGAAAAATCTGGAGCAAGGTGCAGTATCCGGCTCTGCTGTGGCCAAATGCCAACCTGTCGTTTACAATCCAGCCGGAATCATACTCGCTGATGAATCCGATGGAGTTCCCGATGGACTACTACGGATCGCTCGACCTCAGCTACTTCGCCAATGGAGCACTCTTCAACCGCGTGCCGCTGCTGAAGCGCCTGAAACTGCGCGAAGTCGTCACCTTCAAGATGCTGATGGGTGGACTGACAAAGAAGAACGACCCCGACTATGACCCCGACCTCTACCGCTTCCCGACCGACGCCAATGTGCAGCGCATCGGTTCAAAACCCTATATGGAGATAAGTGCCGGCATCGACAACATACTCACCTGCCTGCGCATCGACTACGTGTGGCGCCTCACCTACCGCGACCTCCCCGACGCACCCCACGGGGGCGTGCGCCTCTCGCTGCACTTCTCATTCTGAGAAGCGCCCTCCCACCTCACTCATCAGCCGCACATCACAGTATCTAATGTGATATGGCTATATCAATACTGAGAATCAGCATATTACAATTTGTAAGTCGTACAAAATATGTACTTTATGAGAAAATACGAACTAACCGAGTCCACCTCTTTCAGAGGAAGACAATCGAGCGGTATCGGATTTGAGTTGATTGATTTGGGCGCACACTCTATTTATATGGTCCAAACCATACAGCAGTGAGTTGCTGTCTATTTCCATCCACGAGAACAAAGTCTTAATCTTAGCGTAGATATTTACGATATATGAGGTATCTATCTCAGCCGTATTTGTGGCAAAACAGATGGTCTCGTGATGGGCTATTCTATTTCTGAGTGAGTTAACCTTGTCAAGTTCATTGAAAATGAAAGTCTGATTATACTGATATTCTCTTGAAGACTTTGGTTTGTTTGGAAAAATTTTTAGAAGATTTCTTCCTGTTACTCGATATTGAATTGGCGAAAACATGTACTTCCAGATTCCAAACTCCATTTCTGCCAGGAGTTTGTTGTGTGTATAACTGCCATCATGTATAAGTCTCCGATGTGCAGTCTGAATTATGTCATGTGTTTTTTTAAGTATTGGCTGAGAGAAAATACCGAAAGGCATTATGGATTCTTTTAGCCATTCCGCCCCAAGATTGGATGTCAACTGACGGTCAATAGCATTGCGTAATGCCACTTCAAAACAACTGACTATGGTGAACATCTCTTGAGAGATTTGGAGATTGTAGCGATACAACGTCATTGCCTTACGTGTGTCTCCACCACATGCCGTCAGGTATCGCTCCATCCTACTCGAAGACATTATTCTCTCAAAATCGGCGTATTTCATTTTTGTAACAGAACTTTTACGGTTAAAATTTGGTTGTTTGAAATAAAAGCACTACTTTTGCAGTGTTGAATCCCGGTAGCCCCTGTACATCAAGCTATCGGGTTTTGTTTTTTCAGTGTAAAGATAATAAATTTTTACGATATATTGAGAAAAGCCACTGTGATTCCTTCGAATGGCCACTACTAAACAATCTCTCATACTTCCTTTCATGGGAAATCTTATGTTTTGGCTTGCCACTCATCGCCCCCTCGGAATAGTACACCTGATTGCCCTTGTCGTCAAGAACAGGTGTCATGGTGCGACCGAGGTAATATTCCAGGTAGAGAGATGTGTAGAGACATGTTTTACAGTTCCTAATCAAAGTTTTAACACATTTTCTAAGGATACAATACAGAACATTGGAAAAGACTCAGGCGTTATCATAGCATGAATACCTTAATGTGCGTCCATTTCCGGGATACCGCTGATTCATAGGCAAGTCGGACTGTCCGGAGATGGAGAGCCATCCATCTAATCCACTCGACTATGAAAACACTGCATTCAACCTCCACTATTTATCCCGGCAAATCCCTCACGGGATTTCTAATCGTAGTTTGTGCGATATGCGCATTGGCCGGCATAGCAAGTCCGATGATTCCGATAGAGTTCACCTGGGCCTCACTTGGCATTATGAACGGCTGTCTGCTCTATGACATCGCCGCAATATTCCTCACAGGCCAGACCGAAGAGGGGCGCGGCGTCATCAACTGCCGCACAGTAGCAGCCTTCGTAATCAACCTGCTGATAATCCTCGCATTAATCGATTGATTACCCCAATAAAAAAAATCCTCGCATTAATCGATTGTATAGCCCAATAAAAACTGTCCGGAGCACGCCTCATTAAGAGTCGCCACTCCGGACAGTCAATATTTATATCTGCTTCTCCGCCGGGCTAACGAACCCAAATCAAGAAGCAGCCGATCAGCGAATAATCACGAGTGACTACTAACTAATCACTACTAACTAATCACTAATCACCACTGTCTACTCACTTATTAAAGTCAGCAAGCATAGTCTGATAAGCCACCTCCAGGCCTTCGACATCCTTACCGCCGGCCTGAGCGAAGAAGGGCTGGCCACCACCGCCACCCTTGATGGCCTTGGCTGCCTCGCGCACGAGCTTCCCGGCATTGTGACCCGCAGCCACCACATCATCAGTCATAGCCACTGTCAGCAACGGTTTGCCGGCAAAATGCGTAGCTGCCAGGAATACCGTGGCATCCTTAGCATCACGACGCACATTGAAGGCGATTGTCTTGGCGAAATCGGGGTTAAGCTGACCATTGTAGCTGATGATGCGCACACCATTCTGCACGATAGCCTTCTCTGCGAGTTCGGCAGTCATGCGGCGCAGTTTCTCCTCCATGAATTCCTCGACACGCTTGTGGAGGTCGGCATTCTCCTGAATTGACTTCTGCACAGCCTGCTTGATATCGGCATTATTGCCGAAGAATGACTGCAGGGCGCGCATTGTGTCCTGGAAGTTATCGAGCACCTGCTCCACACCGGCGCCGCTCACAGCCTCAATACGTCGTATGCCGGCTGCGATAGAGCTCTCGGAGAGGATGCGAACCATACCGATCTTACCGGTATTGGCCACATGAGTGCCACCGCACAACTCGATAGAATCACCAAACTTCACCACTCTCACTTTATCGCCGTACTTCTCGCCGAAGAGAGCCATCGCACCCATCTCGCGGGCCTCGGCAATCGGGCAGTCGCGACGCTCCTCAAGCTCACGCGCCTCGCGGATGCGGGCATTCACGAGATGCTCTACCTTGCGCAGCTCCTCGGGAGTGACCTTCTGGAAATGCGAGAAGTCGAAGCGGAGCGAATCGGGAGTCACATACGAGCCCTTCTGCTCGACATGTGTACCCAGCACCTCGCGAAGAGCTGCGTGAAGCAGGTGGGTGGCCGAGTGATTGGATGAGGTAGCCTCGCGCGCGGCAGTGTCGATGCGGGCTATGAGAGTCTCGGCAGGATTAGCCGGGAGCTTATGAGTGAGATGCACACCCACGTTATTCTCCTTTTTGGTGTCGAACACCTCAATCTCATTACCATCGGGATCCACCAGCACACCGCGGTCGCCTACCTGGCCACCCATCTCAGCATAGAAGGGGGTCTTGGTGAGCATTATCTGATAATACTCCTTACCCTTCTGCTTAACCTTGCGGTAGCGCAGAATCTGGGTAGGAATCTCCGTGTGGTCATAGCCCACAAACTCCTCCTCGCCATCATGCACCTCGACCCAATCGGTGGCCTCTACAGAGGCAGCATTGCGCGCACGCTCCTTCTGCTTCTGCATCTCGGCATCGAAGCCGGCCTGGTCGAGCGTGAGGTTATTCTCGCGCAGAATCAGTTCGGTGAGGTCGAGCGGGAATCCGTAGGTGTCATAGAGAGTGAAGGCAGTCGAGCCGGCCAATTCAGTCTTACCCTCCTTCTTGAGCTTCGACATCTCGCCATCAAGCAATTTTATGCCATTGTCGAGAGTGCGCAGGAATGAATCCTCCTCCTCTTTGATTACCTTCTTGATAAGCTCCTTCTGGGCAGCCAGCTCAGGATAAGCCTCACCCATCTGCTCAACCAGAGTGTCGACCAACTGATAGAGGAAAGCCTCCTTGCGGTCGAGGAAGGTATAGGCATAGCGCACCGCACGACGCAGGATGCGGCGAATCACATAGCCCGCCTTGGCATTCGAGGGGAGCTGTGAGTCGGCGATAGAGAAGGAGATGGTGCGCAGGTGGTCGCTCACCACACGCATGGCCACATCCACCTTCTGGTCGACGCCATACTTCTTACCGGTCAGCTCCTCAATCTTGCGCAGATAGGGGGTGAATACATCAGTGTCATAGTTGCTGCGCTTACCTTGCAGGGCCATGCAGAGGCGCTCGAAGCCCATGCCGGTGTCAATCACACGTGCCGGCAGCGGCTCAAGGCTGCCGTCGGCCTTGCGGTTATACTGCATGAACACCAGATTCCATATCTCGATTACCTGCGGATTATCTTTGTTGACGAGTTCGGCACCATCCACAGCCTTGCGCTCCTCATCACTGCGGAGGTCGATGTGAATCTCCGAGCAAGGGCCGCAGGGGCCTGTGTCGCCCATCTCCCAGAAGTTGTCGTGGCGGTTGCCGTTGATGATATGCGAGGCCGGAAGATGCTTCTCCCAGATGCCAGCAGCCTCATCATCGCGGCCCAGCCCCTCCGGAGCGTAACCCTCGAAGACAGTGGCGTAGAGACGATCGGCCGGAAGATGCAGCACATCCACCAGGTATTCCCATGCCCAGTCGATTGCCTCCTTCTTGAAATAATCGCCAAACGACCAGTTGCCCAGCATCTCAAACATAGTGTGGTGGTAGGTGTCGTGGCCCACCTCCTCAAGGTCGTTGTGCTTGCCCGACACGCGCAGACACTTCTGGCTGTCGGCCACACGCTTATATTCCGCGGCACGGTTGCCAAGGATGATATCCTTGAACTGATTCATGCCGGCATTTGTAAACATCAGAGTGGGATCATCCTTGATCACCATCGGTGCGGAGGGAACAATGCGGTGTCCCTTCTCCTTGAAGAATTCCTTGAAGGATTCGCGAATCTCTTTTGCGGTCATCATAAGTTGGTATTGTCGACGGCTACAGGCACTCGGCCATATCGCCGGCCACTCGCGTCAAGAAGTATCATCGACTTCATCATGGCCGACTACGCTTTTGCCTATACCCGCGTAAGTTTCTCTTTTAAGACGCAAAATTAATAAATTTATACCATTTTTTCATTGACCGGAGCCAATAATTTGCTAAATTTGTGTTCTCTTCCACCTGCATCATGGAGAAAAAAGCATACTACATATATAATCCTGCCACCGACAACTTCGAGCGCGTCTACCCCACCCTCAAGAATCGCTTGCGCTATCTGGGGGGTGTGCTGCTGTTGGCTACACTTATCGGCGGGGCAATGTTTGCCGTGGCTTTCTTCGGATTTGCCAGCCACACCGAACGCGAGCTGCGCGAAGAGAACAACCAGCTGCGCGCCCAATACGACGTGCTCGAACGCCGCATCAACGCCTCGATGAAGGTGATGGACCATATCCGCACCCGCGACGACAATTTCTATCGTGTCATGATGCAGATGGACCCACTCAGTGTTAGCCGACGTTATGCCGGATTCGACTATGAGAAGAATTATGCCGCGATGCGCAAGATGACCGACAACGACCTCATCTCTGAGATCATGAGCAAAGCCGACCTTCTCGACCGTCAGATTTACTCGCAGAGCCAGTCGTTTGACCTTCTGCGACACACAGCCTCAGAACAGCGCCGCAAGATGGAGCATGTACCGGGCATTCTACCGGTGCAAGCCGAGGAGTATTCGATTTCTGCCGGTTTCGGCATGCGACGCGACCCGGTGAGCGGTCTGCGCAAACTTCATGAGGGGATTGACTTCGCCGTGCCTGCCGGTACGCCGATTCTGGCCACAGCCGATGGCGTGGTCAACGTGGCCGAACGCAAGGGGGGCTACGGAATGTGTGTCGACATCACCCACGGATATAACTACACCACACGCTACGCTCATCTCAGCGAAATAACCGTCGAACAGGGGCAGAACGTAAAGCGCGGCGACCTGATAGGGCGCGCAGGAAGCACAGGACGCTCATCGACGCCCCACCTGCACTATGAAGTCATCTTCAAGGGTGAACCGGAGAATCCGGTCAACTACTTCTACCTCGACCTCTCGCCCGACCAATACACCGAAATGCTGCGCACAGCCGACGATGCGGCCAACGTCATCGACTGACGCCTGCGCCATAGCCTCCACCCTATCTCTATCCACGCTTCTCCCACCCACCGGCGTTTTTTTATGTTTATCACGCCGAGGCGGCTCAATTAGCCGTCTGCCGCCTTCAGCGACGCTTATCGAGGGCTGCAAGGATTGATTTGAGCTGAGTGCGAATATCGGTGAGTTTCTCTATGATTTCTACACGCCGCGACACATTGCGCGGATTGCCGCGCAGTTCCTGGCGCACAGCATCAATCTTCATCCCGCGGGTGTGAAGCAGATATTTAATCATTTTCAAAGTCTCTACCTGCTCGGGAGTATAGTAGCGGGTGTTGCCAGAATTGCGCATCGGCTTGACCTGCTGCGGAAACTCCTTCTCCCAATAACGCAGCGTCGAGGCCGGAAGATCAAGAAACTGCGACACCTCGCGAATGCGGTAATAGACTTTGCTTAATTCGTTGTTCTCCATACCGCCGTTCTTTACTTTTTATTCCAAGGGAAGAAATATTGACCTTTGCCGCGCGTGATGCGCCCGTACTGCACGGCATTGCGCGGACACACATGATAGCATCCGCAACAGCTCATGCAATTATCCCCCCACACCGGCTGACGATCCTTCATGGCAATATTCTTCACCGGGCAAACCTCCACGCACTTACGGCAACCGACGCACGCGTCCGTGGCTACCCATCGCGACGGCGTGATTCCCCAGCGCTTGAACAGCGGATACACCACGCCCGTCTTAAGGCGAGGCCAACTCCCGACAGTGACATCCACCACCGGAGCATCTGCCAGAATCTTCTCTGCCACGGCGTCTACCCTCTTCTCATACTCACTCAGTTTGCGCCGCTCTACCTCTACCGGATCCACAGAGAAACCCGGCAGCAACACATAATTGTTGGGCATTATCACATCACAGAATCCCCGAAAGTCAAGCCCGGCACCGACCACACACTTTCTGAACATCTCAGGGGCCCGGGCCACCTCATCGCCACATGTGGCCACACCCCATACCGCTACCCGCCCGGCGCACTCCTCTACAAAAGATGCATTCAACGAACGGATATAGTCAAGCACTATCGGAGGCACACCCCACGAATATATCGGGAATACGAATATCAGCCGGCGCCCCTCGAAGCGCAACTCAAGCGGAGAGACCGCCATCAGCGCTTGCAAAGGTTCGCCAAGCCTCTCGGCGAGCCCGCGGGCCACCGCCGCACTGTTGCCGGTGCCTGAAAAGTATATTATCATCTGGCAGTGAATATGTTATAGATAAGTTCGAGGAGAAGGTCGTACTCTTTCTGAAAAGAATTTATACCCTTAGACTTGGCATCAAACTCACGCAGCAGATGCACCGCCCGCACAGCCTGCCGCGCAGTATAGCGCTGCATCGCCCGGCGATAGTCAGCAAGAGCATAAGAGTTCTTCAATTCAAGCGCAGCCATCAGGGCCGCATCGCTTTTGTCGGCGGCCAGAAGGGCCACCACCAGTTTGGAGTAGAAGGTGAAGAGAGTGCCAGTGGTCACCACCGTAGGATTCGCCTTCGGATTGGAAGCGAAATACTTCACTATCTTCAGACACCGGTCATACTCCTTGCCGGCAAGGGCCGACTGGAGTTCGAAGTTATTGAAGTCTTTCGATATGCCGATGTTCTGCTCTATCAGTTCGGGAGTAATCTGGGCAAGTTTATCACCACCGGCCACAATCAGCTTGTCGATTTCGCCAAATAGCTTCGACAGCGAAGTGCCGAGATACTCCTTTAGCATCACCATCGCCTTCTCCTGAATACCGATTCGCCGGGCGGTGCAATACTCCTTTATCGGGCCATCAAGCTGATAATCGCGCAGCTTCGGACTCTTGAAGACCACGCTCCCGGCCTTGGCTGCGGCCTTCATGAGTTTGGAGGTGGCCGATAGGTCACCACCCTTATAGACCACCACCAGCACATTCGACTCCACAGGGCGCGCCACATATTCAGCCAATCCATCAAGAGCCGCCTTGGCATTGGTCATGCTCTGCGCCTCCTTCAGAAGCACTATCTTACGGTCGGCCATAAATGGATATTGCTGGCAGGCAGCTATCAATGCCGCGATGTCGGCCTCCTGGCCATACATGGTGGTAAAGTTGAAATCCTTCTCGTCATCCTTTACCACATGAGTCTCAAGGGCCTCCACAATCCGGTCTATATAATATGGTTCCTCACCCATCAGGAGATATACGGGCGAGAACTCCCGCTTGCGGATTGCCGTCATCAGGGCCGAAAATTGCGATGCCTGGGTCTTTGCCATAGGTAGGGTCAGTGTGAATATTGCTCGATAATGCTGATATGTATCAATATGAAGAGCTATCGATGCTCTCACATTTCGCGGCTTGTCGGGCCACGAAGAAGTATCTGTAGCCGAAGATAAAGAAGATCACCAATGCCGCAAGGCTCACGACGCCCCATATCGGGAAACCATCGCGCACCACACCCCACGAATCAGCATCACCCTCGATCACGCCACGCTCAGATAGCCATGTAGCCACGACCACTATACTGTTGTTGAGCGCATGAGCGAAGACTCCGGGCCATAGCGAACCGCTCGAGTAGAGCAGATAACCGAAGAATGCACCTAAAAGCAGTCTCGGAAAGAAACCGAAAAACTGCAGATGCACAGCAGAAAAAATCACTGCCGATATCCATATTGCCCACTGACGCATCGGCGGATAGATGTCGAGCGAACGCTGCAACGCTCCCCGGAAAAGCATCTCCTCACCAAAGCCTGTGAGTACGCCTATAACAAGGATTCCGGAGAGCAACACCCATATGGAATCGCCTGCAAGCACCGTGGCCACGACCTTGCCGTTCATCTCCTCCATCTGACGCATATAGTTCTCAAGCGGAGCCAAGGCCTCGGGGAGAGTCATCAATGAATTGTAGTATATCAGCTGATTGAGAAAAGGCATCGCCAAGGCATACACGATGAGCACACCCACAAAAGGGCGCCACGTCACACTCTGGGTCAATCCTAAGAAACCGGCCGGGCGGCGACTCACAAACTTAGCCACTACCGCAGCTGTGCCGGCAAACGCCAGAAGCGCCTGCACAGCCGACTGACACAGATAACCAGCCCGGCTCGACGGCGGGAAGAATCCGCCGACCCACATGGCAAGCGCCCCTGTAAGGATCAGCATGACGAAGAATACGCCTGCCAGAATCAGCAGGGCGCGAAGCATTTGCGAGGTGCTGTCAGTTTTGGATATATGCATAGGCTCAATCAAATTTCTTGCGGCGGAACATGAAGTTGCGTCCCAGATACTTCTCACGCACCACGGGATTCTCGGCCAACTCCTCAGATGTGCCCTGGAAAAGTATCTTCCCCTCAAAGAGCAGATAGGCGCGGTCGGTAATCGAGAGTGTCTCAGGTGCGTTATGGTCGGTGATAAGTATGCCGATATTCTTATCCTTCAGCTTATACACCACCGATTGAATCTCCTCTACGGCAATCGGGTCGACCCCCGCAAAGGGTTCGTCGAGCATGATGAACTTCGGATTAATCGCCAGGCAACGGGCAATTTCAGTGCGGCGTCGCTCGCCGCCCGAGAGTCGGTCGCCGAGATTCTTGCGCACCTTCTGCAGACTGAACTCATCGATGAGCGACTCGAGTTTCTCATGCTGTTCCTGACGCGTCATATTCGTCATCTCAAGCACCGCCCGGATATTATCCTCTACCGTAAGTTTGCGAAACACCGAGGCCTCCTGTGCCAGATAGCCAATGCCAAGCTGCGCACGCTTATACACCGGCAGCGACGTAATCTCCTTATCATCGAGAAAAATCTTGCCGGCATTCGGAGTGATCAGTCCTACGGTCATATAGAATGTTGTGGTCTTGCCGGCACCATTCGGTCCGAGAAGTCCCACAATCTCACCCTGAGTGACATCGATACTGACCTGGTTGGCCACCGTGCGGCGGCCGTAGCGCTTCACCAGATTCTCGGTGCGCAGCACCCCAAGCACAGGTTGAGCATCAGCCTCATGCCCCTCAGCCACAGATATCTGCATATCAGGCTCGACATTCGCGGCGCCATCGCCCACAGCCGCTGCCTCTGCTTCAGCCTCCTGCTCAAGATGCTCTACCTGCTCAGACTGCGCGGGCGTCAGCGCGGGCACCTGAGACTCCGGCTGCACATCACTTCCAGACTTATTCTTTGACTTAAACCACATTTTCACTTCGCGTAGAATGAAGGGAGAAGCGAGCGTATATAGTCGGTCAGCAGCTTGATAGCCACACGATTATGTCCGCCCTGCGGAATTATCAGATCGGCATAGCGCTTCGAAGGCTCGATATGCAGCTCATGCATCGGCTTGAGCACCGACTGATAGCGGTCAATCACCATCTGCGGCGTGCGTCCGCGCTCGATGCAGTCGCGGTGTATCACGCGGATCAATCGGTCGTCGGGGTCAGCATCTACAAAGACCTTCACATCCATCATGTCGCGCAGTTCGCGGTCGGTGAGCACGAGTATACCCTCTACGACCACCACCTCGCGCGGCTCGACATGCACTGTCTCAGGCTGACGCGAACATGTGATGAAGTCATACGTAGGCATCTCAATCGGCACCCCGGCCTTGAGCTGACGCAACTGGCGGGTGAGCAGACTCCACTCGATGGCCGCCGGTTCGTCGAAGTTTATCTTGCGGCGCTCCTCGAGCGGTATATGCGGATTATCATTATAATAACTATCCTGCGGAATCACGGCCACCTCATCCTTCGGAAGTGACTCAATGATTTTCCTGACCACAGTGGTCTTTCCGGAACCGGTGCCCCCGGCTATCCCTATTATCAACATATCCTATTCATTTAAGCAGCACCTCAAATCGAGCCGCCGCTGATAAATACATACCGACCGAAGTCGGTTAAACTTTTTACGACAGAGTTTAGACTAAGGCATTTCATCATTTTCCGGCCTCCGACTCGCGCTCAAGCACGAGCTTAACCTCCTGGAAGAGCTTCGATGCAAACACAAAGTCGTTAAGACTCTGCGACTTTGAGCGGAAGATATTCTTGTCGTTGCCTATCCAGTCGCAATGGCCCTTATTGATAAACACGATATTCTCACCTATACCCAGCACTGAGTTCATGTCGTGGGTGTTGATGACCGTGGTCATGCCATATTCATGGGTAATGTCAGAGAGAAGTTCATCAATCAGAATCGAGGTCTTCGGGTCAAGACCGGAGTTGGGCTCGTCGCAGAAAAGATACTTCGGATTCAGCGCTATGGCGCGGGCAATCGCCACACGTTTCTGCATGCCTCCCGAAATCTCCGACGGATATTTGTTGTCGGCATTCGTCAGCCCCACACGCTCGATACAGAAATGCGCCCTCTCAAGCTGCTCCTTATAACTCATCGACGAGAGCATCTTGAGCGGGAACATCACATTGCCCAGCACCGTCTCATTGTCAAACAGAGCCGAGCCCTGGAAGAGCATTCCTATCTCGGTGCGCAGCTGACGCCGCTCATCATTGTTCATGTTGCGTATGGCGCGGCCGTCGTAAAGAATCGCACCCTCTTCGGGACGAAGCAGACCGATCAGACACTTCATGAACACCGTCTTGCCCGAACCGCTCTGACCGATAATCAGATTTGTCTTGCCCGTCTCGAATGTGGCGTTTATATCATATAGAATCCGCTGGCCATCAAACCATTTGGATACATTTTCAGCTTTAATCATCTCTTTTGTAGATTGATTCAGGTAGCCGGCTTATTTAACCCGCTACTCCATTTTTATTATTGAAGCAGAAGCTTGGTGAGAATCACGTCGGCAAGCAGAATGAGTATCGAACTTGCCACCACGGCATTTGTACTCGCCTTGCCCACCTCGAGCGAACCGCCCTTCACATAATAGCCATAGAAAGCGGCTACCGACGTGATGATGTAGGCAAACACCACGGTCTTGATAATGCCATACCATACATACCATTCATTGAAGAATGACTGGATACCGAAGATATAGTTCTCCACCGTAAGCATCGTCGTGAACTCAGCTATAAGCCAGCCACCTATCAGACCGAAAAACATCGAGAAGATGCACAACACCGGCACAAACAACACGAAGCCTATTATCTTAGGCAACACGATGAAGCAGGCCGAATTGATGCCCATAATCTCCATCGCGTCAATCTGTTCGGTGACACGCATCGTGCCTATCTCAGAGGCGATGTTACTGCCCACCTTGCCGGCAAGAATCAGACACATCATCGTGCTCGAGAACTCCAGAAGCAGAATCTCGCGTGTGGCCAGACCGGTCGAGTATGAGGGTATGAGAGGCGAAACGATATTGATTGTCATCTGGATACATATCACAGCGCCGATAAAGAGGGATATGATAAGCACCAGCGGAATCGAATCCACACCAAGCTTATTGATTTCAAACACTACCGATTTGAGAAATACCTTCCATTTCTCGGGCACTCTGAACACCTGCGTCATGAAGGTGCAGTATTTGCCGAATGTCTTTATTGATGATACTATCATGTCTGCAGTCAAGTATTGATTGTCGTCTTTGGGTCGGGAACTCATCGTGACTCGTCATGCCGTCAGGCGGATGCCCGGCCGCGATGGGTTCGCACAGGTGTCTTTGCAGCCACCAAAGTACAAAATTACTAAATTCTTCGCGATTGACTCAATTTTTCACCCAAAATTTCATTTTCCGATTGATTTGACACTCTATCACACACGCCACACACACGCCTCACACTTTGCATATTATCAACCCGATTGAGCCACAATGTCATTCTCCATTTGGATATTTAAACAATTATTTGTAATTTTGCATCCGATTTAGCTATCATTTTGATTCAACCACTGCTCTCCGGTTGGCAAACTGAAATTCCACTTATGACAAATGACTTCCTCATCCGCAATGCAGAGTCCAAGGGCCTGTATTCATCTGATTACGAACATGATGGCTGTGGCGTAGGCCTGGTAGTGAAAATAGATGGCAGCAAGCATCATTATATCGTTGACCAAGGTCTGTCGGTGCTTGAACACATGGCACACCGCGGGGCTGAGGGTGCCGACGACAAGACCGGCGACGGCGCCGGAATAATGGTGCAGATTCCTCACGAATATATCCTTCTCAACGGCATACCGGTGCCTGAAAAGGGACGATATGGTGTCGGAATGGTTTTCCTGCCTCAGGATGAGGCCGACCGAACCCGATTCGAGGCTATCATCGACCGTGAAATCAAGGCTCAGGGTCTATTCCTGATGCACACCCGCGATGTGCCTGTAGACTCTGACGTCCTTGGCGAGGATGCCCTCGTCACCGAGCCGCTTATCCGCCAATACTTCATCGTGGGCTGCGACAACCAGGAACGACTGGAGGGACTGCTCTACGTGATACGCAAACGCATCGAGCAACGGGTGCTCGATGCTGAGGATATCGCCGACAAGGATGCCTGCTACGTGGTGAGTCTCTCTACACGCACACTCATCTACAAGGGTATGCTCTCATCGCTGCAGCTCCGCAAATATTTCAAAGACCTGCAGAGTCCATACTTCACAAGCGCCATAGCGCTTGTGCATTCCCGCTTCTCGACCAACACCTTCCCCACCTGGCGGCTCGCCCAGCCATTCCGCCTGATCGGCCACAATGGCGAAATCAACACCATACGCGGCAACCGCTTCTGGATGTCGACACGCGAGGCCGTCATTCAACCCGAGAATCTTGGCGAGATGAAGAATATCGGCCAGGTGATACAACCCGGCATGAGCGACAGTGCATCGTTTGACAATGCCTTGGAATTCTTCGTACGCTCGGGCATGAGTCTGCCACATGCGCTGGCTATGCTTGTGCCTGAAAGCATCAATGACCAGAACCCACTCTCGCGCCGTCTCAAGGCATTCTATGAGTACCACTCCATCTTCATGGCCCCGTGGGATGGCCCGGCAGCCATCATTTTCTCCGACGGACGATATGCCGGTGGCACTCTCGACCGCAACGGTCTGCGCCCGGCGCGTATGGTCATCACAAAGAACGGCGAACTCGTGATAGCCTCCGAGACCGGAGCCCTCGCCATCGAGCCCGAGAATATCGAACGCACATCGCGACTCAAACCGGGCAAGATTCTTATGGTCGACACCGAGAAGGGTGAGATACTCATCGACCGCGACATCAAGCAGGCTCTGGCCAGCGAACACCCCTATGCCGAATGGCTCAACGAACACCGCATCGTGCTGAGCCAGCTGCGCAGCGGTCGCAAGGTGAGCCATGAGGTCGACCAGCCCCTGCGGGCCATGACCGCCTTCGGATACAACACCGAAGAGATTGAGCGCATCATCATGCCTATGGCCATGAATGGACAGGAACCCACAGCCTCGATGGGCAATGATGCCCCGCCGGCCATTCTATCGGCCATGCCGCAGCGATTCTTCAATTATTTCCGCCAGCAGTTCGCTCAGGTCACCAATCCTCCGATCGACCCGCTCCGTGAGGAACTCGTAATGTCGCTCACAAGCTATGTGGGGGCGGTGCGCAAGAATATCCTCCAGCCCTCAGCCGAGCTCTGCAATGTGGTGATGATGCCCTCGCCCATCGTGTCGGACACCGAGCTCGATATTCTGCGCCATCTGCAATATAAGGGATTCACCACACGCACCATCCCCATGACCTTCGAGGCCGAAGGGGGTGTGACTGCATTCGAATCGGCGCTCGACCATCTCTGTGCCGAGGCTGAGGATGCTGTCGACAATGGCTACAACTATATCATTCTCTCCGACCGCAATATCTCTGCACGCCATGCTCCGATTCCATCGCTGCTTGCAATGTCGGCGGTGCATCATCATCTCGTGAACCGCCGCAAGCGCTCGCAGATAGCAATCATCGTCGAGAGCGGCGAGGTGTCGGAGGTGATGCATGTGGCTCTGCTCATGGGCTTCGGCGCGAGTGCCGTAAATCCCTACATGGCATTCGCCATACTGAAGGACCTCGTCAATCAGAAGAGACTTCAGCTCGACTATGAGGGGGCCGAACAGCACTATATCAAGGCCATCAACAAGGGGATTCTGAAGATTATGTCGAAGATGGGCATATCCACCATCCGCAGCTATCGCGGCTGTGCTCTTTTTGAGGCCTTAGGGGTAAGCTCGCGTGTCTTGAGCCGATACATGGGTGGCGGCCATTCAGCCATCGAAGGAATAGAGATTGAGGATATCGCAGCCGAAGCTCTCGCGCGCCACGCGCAGGCATTCGCCTCGGCCGACGAACCCGAACCGCGCGATTTCGGCAACTACCGGTTCCGCCGCGATGGCGAGCTGCACGCATGGAATCCGCAGGTGGTGAAGGCTCTGCAGACAGCCACAAAGAATGGCGACTTCGAGGTGTTTGATAATTTCGTGGCTCTGGTTGAAGAGAAGGAGCAACCCATACTGCTACGCGACCTTATGCGCGTGCAGAGCGACCGTGCGCCGATAAGCATCGATGATGTGGAGAGTGAGGAGTCGCTTATGCGACGCTTCTGCGCCGAGGCTATGTCGTATGGCGCCATCAGCAAGGAGGCGCATGAGGCGATTGCGATAGCCATGAATGCCATCGGAGGCATGAGCAACTGCGGCGAGGGTGGCGAAGAGGCCTACCGTAATGCCGTGGCACCCGACGGCACATCTTCACGCAGCCGTGTGCGTCAGGTGGCTTCAGGCCGATTCGGCGTGGATGCCGAATACCTTGTCAACGCCGATGAGATTCAGATCAAGGTGGCACAAGGGGCCAAACCTGGTGAGGGTGGTCAGCTGCCCGGCTTCAAGGTTGATGAGGTAATCGCACGTATGCGCCGCTCGATGCCGGGCATAACACTTATCTCTCCCCCGCCCCATCACGACATCTATTCAATCGAGGACCTTGCCCAGTTGATATTCGATCTTAAGAATCTCAACCCCACAGCCCAGATAAGTGTGAAGCTTGTGGCCGAGAGCGGCGTGGGCACAATCGCCGCCGGTGTGGCCAAGGCCAAAGCCGACAAGATTCTGATCAGCGGTGCCGACGGTGGCACCGGCGCAAGCCTGGCAAGTTCGATGAAGCATGCCGGCATACCGGTCGAGATCGGACTGGCCGAGATTCAACAGACCCTCGTTGCCAACCACCTGCGCGGCAAAGTGACACTGCAGATGGATGGGCAGCTGAAGAGTCCGCACGATGTGATTGTAGGAGCACTGCTTGGCGCCGAGGAGTTCGGTTTCGGCACAGCGGTGCTGGTGGTGCTCGGTTGCTGCATGATACGCGCATGCCACACCAACACCTGCCCCAAGGGTGTGGCCACTCAGAATCCTGAACTTCGCAAGAAATTCATCGGGCGTTCGGAATATCTGGTCAATTATTTCCGCATGATGGCGCGCGGGGTGCGCCAGCGTCTGGCCGATATGGGATATGCATCGATTGATGAGATTACCGGACGCGCCGACCTGCTGCGCAAGAGCGACACCATCCCCGAGTCGAAGGCTTCGCGCATCGACTTCTCGCGCCTCTTCTACCTGCCTGAAGACTGGAGCAACTATCCGCTGCATCGTGTGGCCGAACAGGACCATAAACTTGATAGCGTCAAGGACCGCGCGCTGCTGCAGGTGATGTCGTCATCTATCGACAACGCTCTCCCCATCTCTCTCGGAATGCCCATTGTCAACACTGACCGCTCTGTCGGCGCCATGCTCAGCGGCTACATCGCCCGGCGATATGGCGCGGCGGGGCTGCCCGACGACACTATCAAGCTGACCTTCAACGGTTCGGCCGGACAAAGTTTCGGAGCTTTCCTCTGCCATGGCGTGACGCTGCGCCTCGAGGGTGAGGCCAACGATTATGTCGGCAAAGGTCTGTCGGGGGGGCGCATTGTGATTGTGCCACCGCAAGGCAGCACGTTCGTGCCCGAGCAGAATGTCATCGCCGGCAACACCCTGCTATATGGCGCCACTTCGGGCGAATTCTTTGCCAACGGTCGCGTAGGCGAGCGCTTCGCCGTGCGCAACAGTGGCGCGACAGCCGTCGTGGAGGGTGTGGGCGACCATGCCTGCGAGTATATGACAGGCGGACGCGTGGTGGTGCTCGGCAAAATCGGCCGTAACTTCGCCGCCGGCATGAGTGGCGGCATAGCGTATATATGGAACATCAAGGGGAATGTGGACTACTATATCAACATGGATATGGTAGAGCTCACCCTACTGCACGATGAGGATGAAATCGCCGAACTGCGCGAGATCATCGAGCGCCACCACCGCCACACCGGCAGCCCTCTGGCAGCCCGCATGCTGGCCGACTGGGAGGCATATGTGCCGCAGTTCCTGAAAGTCTCCACTCCCGAATACAAGCGCCTGCTGCGCGAAGCACAAGGTAAATAACACTCTAATCTTAACCCTGATATCAAAACGCAGCGCAGGGTCCGGTCAATAAATCTACGACCGGACCCTGCATTTTTTCGTGTCACTGCATTCTATTTGATTCCATAAGTATCTCACAAATAATAGCAATACATTATTGAGAGATACTTATTCCGCCAGCTGCTACTTCTATGGCAATTTGCTCGATGCGGGGATATCCTTTGCGGTGGCGTGGAGCAGTGTGAGGAGATGATGCTTGAGTTTGCCGCGCACTTCGGATATTGAGGGGAGCTCGCGTCCGGCAGCGGCGCATTCGCGGTGCAGCGACGTCACGCCGCGGTCGGTGAAGCCACAGGGGTTGATGAGGGTGAAGGCCGAGAGGTCGGTGCTTACGTTGAGAGCGAGACCGTGCATGGTGATAAAGCGGGTGCATTTCACACCTAACGCGCATATCTTGCGCTCATCGGGAGTGCCCTTCCCTATCCAGACTCCACTGGCCCCCTCAACTCGTTGACCTATGACGCCATATTCGGCAATTGTGCGTATCACAGCCTCCTCGAGAATATCGACATAGGCTTTGACTCCGAGGTGATGACGCTCAAGGTCGATGATGGGATACGCAACAATCTGGCCCGGGCCATGATAGGTGATGTCGCCACCGCGCTCGATGCGGATGCACTCTATGCCGCGGGCAGCGAGCATATCAGACGGGAGCAGGAGATTCTCAGCATGACCATGCTTGCCGAGTGTGAGCACCGGCTGGTGTTCGAGAAGAAGCAGATATTCAGCCGACGATGGCAGCCCGGAGCGTTTGCGCTCTACCTGCGCATCAAAGCAGGCGTGCTGCAACTCCCAGAGCGTGCGGTAGGGCTGCGGCTCATCAAACTCCATGACCAGAATCTCGCGATTATCCGCCATGGGTTCTGAGGGGGTGATATGGTCAGTGCACATGTTTCTCTGCATGATAACTTGATCTCACCATCGGAGCCGACTCTACATGTCGGAAACCTTTGCCTCGCCCTATCTCGCCATATTCGGCAAACTTCTCGGGTGTAATATAGGCCTGCAGCGGATAATGCGATTTGGTGGGCTGGAGGTATTGTCCGATTGTCATGACCTCGCATCCGGCCTCGCGCAAGTCGTCCATGGTCTGTATTATCTCATCTTCACGTTCGCCGAGGCCAAGCATGATGCCACTCTTGCTGCGGATGCCGCTTTGGGCGATATGCCGGATTACATCGAGCGACATGTCGTAGGTGGCGAATGTGCGCACCTCGGGGGTGAGACGGCGCACGGTCTCAAGATTATGCGAGATTACATCGGGACCCTCGGCTATGACCATATCCACGAGGTCCATGCGTCCTTTGAAGTCTGGAATGAGCACCTCCATCGTCACTCCGGGGCACTCCTCCTTCAGGCGTCGTATCATGCGGGCCCAATGCGATGCGCCGAGGTCGGGCAGGTCATCGCGGTCGACCGAGGTGATGACCACATGTTTCAGCTTGAGCTGACGCACTGAATTGACGATATCCTCTATCTCGCGTTCATCAAGAGGTTCGGGGCGACCGGTGACCACGTTGCAGAAGCGGCAGTTGCGGGTGCAGATATTGCCGCCGATCATGAAGGTGGCTGTGCCATTGCCCCAGCATTCGCCACGGTTCGGACACATGCCGCTTGAGCATATGGTGTGAAGATGCTTCTCATTGAGCAACCCTACCACCTGGCTCGTCTTGAAGCCACGGGGGAGCTTTATCTTCAGCCAGTCGGGTTTGCGGCGGAAATCGGGTTTTACGTTCTCTGTATTCATGATGTCAGATTATTTAAGGTTTGGCAGCTCTCAACATATCATTCGAAATAAAGCTGAGAGCCATATAATTATCAGAGGATTCTGAATTTGGCAAAGCCTATGAGCAGCTTCTTGACGCCCACGACGCCGAAGTCTACGATTATCATGTCATTATCGGTAAGATGCTCTATGCTCTTGACTATGCCGCGGCCGAAGCGCTCATGTTCTATGCGAGCGCCGACGTTGACAGTACCGGCCGATGTGTCGAGCGAGGCTCTTGACTCGGCCTTCTCGATAGGCTGGCTGAGTCGCACACGCTTGCCGCCGCCGGTGGAGCCGGCCGAAAATGTGGAGCGTGATTTGCCCCGGCCGCGCGAGAAACCGCCACCGGATGTAAAATCACCCGATGCGCCGTAGCCTGTGGTTTGTGAAGAATATGAGCCACGCCCATAGCCGCCACCTCCCCCTGAGTAACCGCCCGAGGAGAATGAGTTGCGGTAATTGGCTGCCGGATTACCGAAAACTGAGCTTGCATCGGCGCCACTGATGTCGGATGAGGTCTGCACCTTGAGGTATCTGGTGTCGATATCCCCGAGGAAGCGCGAGGGGCGCGTCATGACAGTCTGGCCATTGCGGAAGCGCGATGTGGCATAGGTCATCACACATGTACCCTTGGCGCGGGTTATGGCCACATAGAGCAGGCGTCGCTCCTCCTCAACCTGCGCCATCGAATCCATGGCCATGGCCGAGGGGAAGAGTTCCTCTTCGACACCTACGATATATACATGTTTGAATTCCAGCCCCTTGGCGGCATGCACGGTCATGAGGGTCACTTTCGGTTCATCGGCGTCTTGATTCTCATCCTGGTCGGTAGAGAGCTGTACCTCGCTAAGGAATGCGCTCATCGAGAGGTCGGTCTCGCCTGACTCTTCGCGGGTGACCACGAAATCTTTCAGTCCTGAGAGAAGCTCCTGAAGGTTCTCCTGCTTCGATATGCTTTCGGGTGTGGTGTCGTGGGCGAGGGTGGCCAGAATTCCTGAGCGGTTGTAGATGAGCTGAGCCACTTCATAAGCCGTGGCACCCGAGGCTACATCGTCGAGAAATTCTGCGATCATCGCCTTGAAGCCGTCGAGTTTGCGGAGTGTGCCGCTGTTGAGTCCGGCGGGGTATCTCTCCGGCTCATTGATTACGCGCCAGATGCTTACACCGGCCTCGTTGGCGGTGGACTGAAGCTTCTTCATCGTCGTGTCGCCTATGCCTCGTGCCGGGTAATTGATGACTCGGCGCAGAGCCTCGTCATCATCGGGGTTGATGGATAGGCGGAAGTAGCTGATGGCATCCTTCACCTCCTTGCGCTGATAGAACGAGAGGCCGCCGTAGATGCGGTAAGGGATGTTGCGCTTGCGCAGCGATTCCTCAAGCACACGGCTCTGGGAGTTGGTGCGGTAGAGGATGGCATATTCGTCGTATGAGTCGTGGACAGTATATTTTGACTGCGATATGAGATTGGCCACAAGATAGGCCTCTTCGATGTCGGAATATGTGCTGAGCACCCTTACCGGCTCACCTACCTCATTCTCGCTGTACACATGCTTCTTCATCTGGCGGGTATTCTTCTCGATGAGCGACCCGGCGGCATTGATGATATTCTGGGTGGAGCGGTAATTCCGTTCGAGCTTGAATACGCGCAGACCGGGGATGCGTTGCTCCATCGAGAGGATATTCGAGATGTTGGCGCCTCGGAATGAGTAGATGCTCTGGGCGTCATCACCCACCACGCATAGTCCGCGGCGTTCACCCGAGAGTTGCGAGATGATAAGGTGCTGGGCGAAGTTGGTGTCTTGATACTCATCGACGAGGATATACTGGAAGAAGTCCTGGTAGTGGCGCAGAATATCGGGATGATCGCGCAGCAGGACATTCATATAGTAGAGTATGTCGTCGAAGTCCATCGCTCCGGAGATGCGGCAGCGATCGGAATATATCTGGAATATCCGGCCGGTCATGGGGCGCTTCGCGCGCTTGTCGGCGGCGAGATTGTCGGGGTCGGCAAGATAGAGTTCGGCCGAAATGAGGGCATTCTTCGCATTGGATATCTGCGAGGCCACTACATTCGGCTTATATATTTTCTCATCGAGCCCGAGGTCCTTGACAATTGATTTTATCAGCGAGCGGGAGTCGGTGGTGTCGTAGATGGTGAAGCCGGGCTTGAAGCCGATAAGCTCGGCATGCCGGCGCAGTATCCGCAGAAATATTGAGTGGAAAGTGCCCATCCACAATTGCGAGGCGGTCTTCTCACCCACAATTGCGCGTATACGCTCTTTCATCTCGTTGGCGGCCTTGTTGGTGAAGGTCAGCGCGAGGATGCGGTAGGGTTGGAAACCGTTGCGGATAAGGTCTACAATCTTATAAGTCAGCACACGTGTCTTGCCCGATCCGGCTCCGGCTATCACCAGAGCCGGGCCATCTTTATAGACCACGGCATCACGCTGCTGCGGATTAAGCAAATCGAGATAGTTGAATTCTGCTTCCATTCGATAATCAGTGAAGGCCGGCGTCAATAGCGTCAGTCCGGCTTTCGATTTATATAATCGTCCCTTGTCGTAGAGTGACGGCGGGGAGCGTCAGTTGTCGGAAAATAGGGCCGCAGGTCCGGCATAGGCCGGGATGCGGGGTATGAAGTGATAGCTGTCGACTGCGTAGTCCATCACGCAGCAATAGTGTCGCAGGCCATTGCTGACCACCAGATACTTTGCATGCAGCTTGAGATTGTAGCGCACAATCTGGTCAAACACCGTCTGAGTGATGGCGACTCCCGGAGCCTTATACTCCACAATCATATATGGGGCTGCGTCGCGGTCGAAGATTACTGTGTCGCAGCGTTTGCGGGTGCCATTGAGTTCGATGGCAATCTCATTGGCCATTATTGAGGCTGGATAGCCCAATTCCTTGCGGAGATAGGCCACGAAGTGCTGGCGCACATATTCCTCGGGGGTGAGATTGACATATTTGTCGCGCAATGCGTCGAATACCTTTATGAGTTCACCCTCCCGCCGGATCTTCAGATCGGCGGGAGGGAGATTAAGCGGAGGAAAACCTTGGGTGTTATCGTTCTCCTGGTTCATTGACAGATTGATTTTATTTTATTTCACCATGACGCGGGGCGTAGGTGGGGTCGAATATGCCGTTTAGCAGGTCGGCCAGACGCAGACCTGCGCTGAGAAGCTGGCGCTCGATGACCGGGCTCCATTCGGCGATATAGTCATAGCTGACGTTGGTGCCTTCGGGGGTGGAGTCGTAGACTTTTTTTGAGATTTCATAAGTCTCCTTGCCCCACTCTCTGGGGCTGCCACCATTCAGAATCTCTGCCTCAGTCTGGGGTGAGACACGGTCGATGTTGTCGGCCCATTCGGTATAGCTCCATTTGTGGGCTGACTCCACGAGTTTGCTATCCCATGTGGAGTGCAAGTTGGTGTCGCCGTTGAAGTATTTGATTTTATGACTGTTGCCGCCACGGTCGTTGGCGCGTCCCATATGCAGGGGCTGATGTATATCGCCCAGGAAGTGGACTGTCAGCACCAATGCGAGCCATTTCTGGTCTTTGGTCGATTCGGGGTTAGTGAGCACGGCATACTGCTCGTTGAGGGCGGTCACTATGTCGCCATCCTCATTGAGGGGTGCGGTCTCATAAGTCTGTTCGGGGTCAATGTTCTTGTAGTGCCAGGTCTTGGTGTAGTCATACTCGGGGGTATGACATGCGTTGTCGGGCCAGTTGGCGAAGTAGACCATCGACTGTCCGTCGAGAATCTCATCCACGGCGCGCTGGGTGGCGGGTGTAAGATGACGCTCGGCGATATGGGCAGTGAGGTCGTGCCCCTTCTGTCCCCAGCCGAATGAGGGTAGCGTGGCTGCTACAAGTGCTGATGAAAGGAAGAAGAATTTAAGTTTCATACTGTGTTTATGTTGTTGTTATCTCTTGTGCATGATTTTTCGGCGGCATCCGTTGAATCAGTCCATCCGGTCGCGGTAGTCTTCATACGTGTATTCGCGCAGCGGCCGCATCGAACCGTCGGAATGCTGCAACCATATCGAGGGGTGCTGGATACCGTTGAACATATTGGTCTTGACGGTGGTGTAGTGATTCATATCCTTGAGCGTGAGCTCATCACCGGCTTTTAGTTCACGGTCGAATCGCCAGTCGCCCACATAGTCGCCGCTGAGGCAGGAGTTGCCTCCGAGGCGATACACATGGTCGGGGTGGTCTACGGGTGCATCGTCGGGCATAGCCTCTTCGATAGCTGGCTTATATGGCATCTCAAGGCAGTCAGGCATATGGCAGGCGAATGATGCATCGATTATGGCGGTCTTGACTCCGGCATTCTCCACCACATCGAGCACACTTGTCTTGAGGTCGCCGGTCTGCCAGGTGAAGGCGCTGCCGGGTTCGATGATGAGCTGGAGTCCGGGGTGCCGCTCGCGCAAGCGGCGGGCAATCTCTACGAAGTGGTCTACGTCATAACCTTCGCGAGTGATCAGATGTCCGCCACCCATGTTTAGCCATTTCACCTTGTCGAGATATTGGCCGAACTGCTCTTCGAGTGAATCTACGACCTTTTCGAGTTCCACGCTCGACGATTCGCAAAGGGCATGGAAGTGTAGCCCCTCAACCCCTTCGGGCAACTCGCGCAGGTCGGCTGCGTCCACACCGAATCGGCTACCCGGCAGGCAGGGATTGTAGATGTCTGTCTCAATCACACTGCAATGGGGATTGACACGCAATCCGGCCGACACTCGGCGTCCCTCGGCAGCATGTGCCTCATTGAAGGCCTTGATGCGCGGATAGAACTTATTGAACTGGGCCACACTATTGAAAGTGATGTGCGAGCATCCTTCGAGAAATTGCGGGAAGGTAGCCTCCGTGTATACCGGACAATAGGCATGCACGTCATGCCCGAGATAATCGAGCGATAGCTTCATCTCATTGAGCGAGGAGGCGGTAGATGAGGTGAAGTATTCGGCAATTATCGGGAATGTCTTCCAGAGGGCATTGGCTTTGAAGGCCATTATAATCTTCACGCCTGAGCGCTCCTCGGCATCCTTGAGCTTGAGCATATTGCGGCGCAGGCGATCTTCATATACTATATAGTATGGAGTTTGCGGAGTATTGGGGGTGTTCATAGTTGTTGGATAAGTGAGCGTAGAGTTGATATCTATGTACTTTTCAGTTAATTAATCAACTCTTAACTCTGACTTATTACCTACTTCATATTCATTATAATGCGATGCGCCCTTTCTTGGCTTTCTCGAGCATCTTCTCGCCGGGCACGAGGTAGATTTCCAGACGGCGGTTGCGGGCTCGGTTCTCGAATGAGTCGTTGGCCACCAGTGGAATATCGTCGCTCATGGCGAAGGGGAAGAGATATTCGGTGTCGATACCGCTCTTGTCAAACCAGTCGGCCAGGGCTTCGGCACGCTGCACGGTGATATCTTCGCGATATGCCTCAGAGCCTGTGTTGTCAGTATGCATCACGAGGAGCACGCGGTACATATCGGGTTCCTTGAGGTAGCGTCGGAAGGGGTCGAGAAATTTGTCGGCCTGATCAAGGAGCTCTATCTGGTTGGGGCCGAAAAGTTTCTGTGCAGGTATTGTCACCACCAGCACCTCGCGGTTGCGGATGGCGTCGACTGTGCAGCCGTTGGCTTCGGTGAGGGTGCGGTTCTTAAGCAGCACATTGCTGGCCTCGCGCTCCTGGAAGGTGCGCACGAGGTCGGCCTGTTTGCCGAGGTCGACAGAGTTCACAATCTCTGCGAAGCTCATCTCCTCGAGCGGCACATCGCTCTTCTGGGCGAAGGCCTGCGGCGCCACAGCGGCTATGCCAAAGGCAATCAGGGCGATGCGGCGGCTAAGCGTCCTCCAAAGATTCCTCATATTCAAGTTCTCCTTTCACTATTTTGTCAAGGTCGGCCGGATCCATAAGCAACTCTTTGTCGCGGGCTATCTCTTTCTTGACATAGGCAATGAGATCAGCCTCGTCGAGCATCTCTTCAGAGGTGAGTTTCGATGACAGTCCGGTGAAGCCTTTGCGTTCGTAGTAATCCCAGATCACATCAATCACATACAGTATCTCATCATCAGAATACTGGTCGCTGACCTCCTGGCCAACATAGTTGCGGATGAACCCTACGGCCGCATCCTCATCATATTGCAAATTGTCGCTCATATGTATCTTCTTTAATCAATTGTTTGACGGTGGCGGCGAGACTATTTTTTCCTGTTAAGGTCAATCACACCGTGTGGGATCTCCACCTGCAACGCATTCTCTTCGGGATTCTCTTCATCTATGTACTCAGCCAGAATCAGCGAGTCGTCGATCGGCACATAGATAATCTCCGAGTCATCCTCGGCGCCGTCGGGTTTGACGTGGAGCAGGATGTTGGCGGTGGTGTAATCCACATATTCTATCCGGCCTACATAGTCATTGTTCTGGTCATAGAGCTTATAGCCGGTGAAATCCTCCTCTGTCTCGATTTCGTCGACCTCCATCTGAAGGAATGCGGCCACATCGGTGCGACGCAGGAAGAATTCTTTGTTGACGAATTTTCTCGCATCCTCGGCTGTGTCCACGCCATCAATGCGTATCAGCGAACCGAAGGTATTCTTCGGACGGAACGAAGCCACATAGAATGGCACATAAATGCCATCCATATCCACAATGAGCGGGAAACCCTCCTCAAGTATCTCCGCCGGATATTCAGTGACAGCGTTGAGCTCTCCCTGCAGTCCGTGGGGCTTGAGGAATTTTCCGGCCATTATTATATCTTTCTCTTCTATCATCTTCAGTGCGTTTAGTTGTCACTATTCGATGTTTGATTGTCATTCATCGACTCGGATGATGTTGGCACCGAGGCTGCGCAGTCGCACCTCGATGTTTTCATAACCTCGGTCAATCTGGTCGATGTTCTGGATGCGGCTCGTGCCTTTTGATCCGAGTGCGGCGATGAGCAGGGCGATGCCGGCGCGTATGTCGGGCGACACCATCGTGGTGCCGTGCATCGACTGGAAGCGTCCGCTGCCGATTACGGCGGCGCGATGCGGGTCACACAGGATTATGCGTGCCCCCATGTCGATAAGTTTGTCGACAAAGAAGAGGCGCGATTCAAACATCTTCTGATGTATCAACACACTTCCACGCGCTTGGGTTGCGACGACGAGGAAAATACTGAGCAAATCGGGGGAGAGACCGGGCCAGGGAGCATCGGCGAAGGTCATGATACTGCCGTCGATAAAGGTGTCGATTTCGTAAATCTCATCCTGGCGCACGCGGATATTGTCGCCTTCGATGCGGAGGTCCACGCCGAGCCTACGGAACATCTCGGGCATAATGCCGAGGTCGCTGACACTCACATCTTCGAGCAGTATGTCGCTGCCTGTCATGGCGGCCATGCCGATGAAGCTCCCCACCTCAATCATGTCGGGCAGGCAGCGGTGACTGGCGCCGCCAAGATGAGGTGCGCCCTTGATATGCAGCAGGTTAGAGCCGATACCGCTGATATCGGCACCCATCGATGTGAGCATGCGGCAGAGCTGCTGCACATAGGGCTCGCATGCGGCGTTGTAGATGGTGGTCTCACCTTCGGCCATGACAGCAGCCATGATGAGATTGGCGGTGCCGGTCACTGAGGCTTCGTCGAGAAGCAGATAGCGTCCGTGCAGTCCTGAGGGGGCGGTGATTTTGTAGAGGCGGTTGTCGGAGTCATACTCGAAGAGTGCGCCGAGCTGCATCATCCCCTGGAAATGGGTGTCGAGGCGCCGGCGTCCGATTTTGTCGCCGCCGGGCTTGGGGAGCACGGCCATGCCGAAGCGGGTCAGCAGCGGACCGATAATCATCACTGAGCCTCGCAGCGAGGAGGCTGTGCGGCGGTATTCGGGTGTGTCGATATATTCGAGATTCACCTCATCGGCTTGAAACTCGCAGGTATGCTCGTCGATGTATCTGATTTTCACTCCCATGTTGGCGAGCAGACTTATCAGATTCCTGACATCGAGTATGTCGGGAATATTCGAAATCACCACCTTCTCTGAGGTCAGCAATGTGGCGCATATCACCTGCAGGGCCTCATTCTTGGCCCCCTGCGGACGTATTGTGCCACTTAGCTTATGCCCGCCCTCTACGATAAATGTTCCCATCGTCGTCTGCCTTACTGCTTGTTTTTCTTTTTATTCTTTTTACCCTTCTGCTGCACCGGAGTGACATCTTTGAAGTCGTGCAGCACATATGTGCGCGGGTCGAGCTTGATTTTGCCGCCGGAGTATTCATAGAGGTCGCGCAGTATCCGGGCATTGTCGACACCCTCAGGATTGTGGGTGAGGAGAAGTTTCTTCATCTGATGCGCGATCATTGAGATGAGCCGGTCGCGCTCCTCCCCTTCGGGCATATCGGCCACAATCTTGACTATATTCTCAAGGCTGCGTCCATACTGACGGTTGCGTATCGGGCCTTTGCCATATGGCACACGCTCAGGCTTGGGATTGACATTCTCGGCGGTGATGACCTCGCAGGGGAAGTCGATGTCAAGCTCGAATCGGGCCATGATGTTGAGATGGTCCCAGAATTTCTTCATATCACCCTTCTCACCTACATTCTGGGGGAAAAGCGTACGCATCACCCCCACTATGGCATGTGCGCAGATGCGGCGCTCTTCGGGGTCGGTGATCTCCACGCAGTAGTCGACCATATTCTGGATGTTGCGTCCATATTCCGGCAGCGGCATCTGCGGCATCCCTGTATTGTAGGGTATGAATTTGAATTTATTGCCTGCTAATATCTCTTCGCTCATTTTTCTTGGGTGTCGTTAGTCGTGAGAACTTTGTTTTTAGGGGTTGTGGCCTGATATTCTTTCATATAGTAGGGCACTGCATAGGCGGTGTCGAGGAAGTCGCCACGCCTGAATGCACGCTCCGAGAGAGCGGTCATGTCCATGGCCACGGGCATGGCGTTGGTGAGGAAGAGGGCACCAGGATGCTGCACCACATCGCGGGCTTTGGTCACTCCGCCACCGATGAAGAGGATGCGGCGGTCGGCGGGCAATGAGGCGTATGACTCGCTGTCAAGTATCAGCGGCTGCGGCGTCATGACCTCTTCGAGAGCGAAGTCATAGGCGGCCGTGTACACCTCCATGCGGCGGGCGTCTATCATAGGCACGATTATCTCATCCCCCTGGGCATCTTTATAGCCGAACATCCCCTTTACGGCCAGCAATTGCAATGTGGGCACACCTATAAGCGGGAGATTGCGGGCAAAGCAAAGTCCCTTGGCGAGCGACATACCTATGCGCAGGCCGGTGTAGCTGCCCGGGCCGATGCTTACTGCCACTGCGTCGAGCGTCAGTTCTCGACGCGCGATGTGGTCAAGGCATTTCTCTACATAGGGAGCCAGACATGCCGCATGCTGCATCTCTTTGTCAGACTCTATATGGAAGTCGATCATTCCGTCGACACTGACCGCCACGGAGCATATCCGCGAACTGGTCTCTATATTCAATATTACACTCATCGGTGTGGGTTATTCTCTCTCTTGTTGTTAAGTTTTGGCGGCCGGCTCCCTTCAGCCGGCGCATACGGCGCCAGACTGCTCCTTGGCGGGCTGCCTGTGAGGTCCCGGAATTGACCGGGAGATACAAATCAAGCAAATTTACTATTTTTTTCGCACATTTGCAATTGCATCTGCACAACGGCGCCCATCGATGGCGGCTGAGACTATGCCGCCGGCATATCCGGCTCCTTCGCCTGCGGGATAGAGTCCGCGTATGCCGACATGGCATAATGTCTCGCGGTCGCGAGGCAATCTGACGGGGGAGGATGTGCGGCTCTCCAGACCGATTACGGTGGCTGCATCGGTGAGGAATCCTACCGATTTGCGGCCAAAATCGCGGAATCCCTCCTGAAGACGTCGGGCTATTGCAGGGGGGAGCAGACGGTCGACTCGCGCTGCGAGCAGGCCGGGGGGATATGACGATGGTGGCAGTGATGATGAGTCGCGGCCACGCACAAAGTCGGTCATCCGCTGAGCGGGCGCCTTGAGGGTGCGTCCGGCTGCTTCGAAGAATCTCTTCTCTACATCCTCTTGCAATGCCATGAGTTCGAAGACTCCGTGTGAGGCATATTCGGGATAGTCGCCGGGACGTATCTCCACCACCATTCCGGAGTTGCTCCATCGGCCGTTGCGCGCCGATGACGACATGCCGTTGACCACCCCCTCGCCGGGCGCCGACATAGCCGGCACCACCACTCCACCGGGACACATGCAGAAGCTGTACACGCCGCGTCCATCCACCTGAGTTACATAGTTGTATTCGGCGGCGGGCAGATATTCTCCTCTCCCCTCCGGCGAATGATATTGAAGGCGGTCAATCAATTCAGAGGGGTGCTCGAGGCGCACACCCATGGCGAACCCTTTTGCTTCCATCTCTACCCCCTGTGCGTGCAGACGTCGGATTGTGTCGCGTGCGGAATGTCCGGTGGCAAGTATGACATCTCCCTTGATGGTCTCGCCGGATGATGTGACAACGCCGATGGCGCGCCGCTGGCCGTCGGCGTCTGTGGTGAGAATCAATTCATCGGCACGTGTCGAGAATCTGACTTCGCCGCCGCATTCGATGATTTTCTCGCGTATGGCTTTTATGATTTTGGGGAGGCGGTCGCTGCCGATGTGCGGATGCGAATCGCTGAGAATCTCCTCTTTTGCGCCAAACTGCACGAGGAGCTGCATCACTGCGTCGTTGTCGCCACGCTTCTTTGAGCGTGTATAGAGTTTGCCATCTGAGAAGGTGCCCGCGCCCCCTTCGCCGAAGCAATAGTTTGATTCGGGGTCAACGTTGCCTGTGCGACTGAGCTGGGCGATGTCGACGCGACGGGTGTCGACGTCGCGGCCTCGCTCAAGGAGTATGGGACGCATGCCATGTTGGAGTGCGCGCAGGGCGGCGAAGAGGCCTGCCGGACCGGCGCCGACAATCACCACCTGAGGCGCATCGGCCGCCACATGCTTGAACTCCACCACCTCGCGCTGCGGCAAAGCCGAGTCATCATCACCCCATGCCACACATATGGTGAGATTCACTACGATATCGCGCTTGCGGGCATCGATAGATTTGCGTATGATGCGTAGGTCGCGCACTTTGTCGGGCTTCAGACCAAGTGCGCGGGCGGCCTGCGATGTTATGACGCTCATGTCGGCTGCCTCGCAGGGGGTGAGCCGGAGTGCTACGTTCTCTTTCATTTCTTTCTTATTTCATCCATGCGCTGCTGCATCTTGGCTTCTGAGGGATTGGCGCCTGCCTGCCAGAAGCGTTTGCCGGTGAGCTCTGTGGGCAGGTATTGCTGGTCAGCGAAGTTGTTGGCATAGTCGTGGGCATATTTATAACCTTCGTGATATCCCAGCTCTTTCATGAGTTTGGTCGGGGCGTTGCGCAGATGCAGCGGCACCGGCAGATTGCCCGATGCGCTCACCTCTTCGAGTGCGCTGCCAATGGCGGCATAGGCGGTGTTGCTCTTGGGTGATGTGGCGAGGTAGATGGTGCATTCCGAAAGTATTATCCGCCCCTCGGGCCAACCAATTTTCTGCAGCGCATCAAATGTGGCGTTGGCGAGAAGCAGGGCATTGGGATTGGCCAGGCCGATATCTTCGGCGGCGAGTATCACGAGGCGCCGCGCGATAAAGGCCGGGTCTTCGCCACCGGCCACCATGCGTGCAAGCCAGTAGACTGCTGCATCGGGGTCACTCCCCCTGACTGACTTGATGAAGGCTGAGATGATGTCGTAGTGCATCTCGCCGTTGCGGTCATAGGCTGCGGGATTCTCCTGGAGGCGGTCGATGACGATGTTGTCGTTGATCACCATCTCTTCGCCATCGGGCGTGGATTGCTCAATCAAGTCTATTATATTCAGCAACTTGCGCGCGTCGCCTCCGGCGAAGCGGAAGAGCGCGGCTGTCTCATCTACCCTCACCTTACGGGCCATGAGAATAGGGTCGGTGGCGAGGGCATTGTCGAGAAGACGCTTGAGATCGGTGGCGTCGAGCGGCTTGAGGGTGTAGACCTGCGCTCGCGACAGAAGCGGACGTATCACCTCAAACGATGGATTCTCTGTCGTGGCTCCGATAAGTGTAAGCACACCCTTCTCTACCGCACCGAGCAGGGAGTCCTGCTGCGATTTGTTGAAGCGGTGTATCTCGTCGATGAATAGAATCGGGCGGGCTTTGGCAAACATGCTGCGGCTCGCTTTCTCACAACGGTCTATGACCTCTCTGACATCTTTCACACCTGAGGTGACAGCGCTTAGGGTATAGAAATCTGCCTCTGTGGCATTGGCTATGATGCGGGCGAGCGTGGTCTTCCCCACTCCGGGGGGTCCCCAGAGTATGAATGAGTTGATGCGCCCAGTGTCAATCATGTTGCGTATCACGCCACCTTGACCCACAAGATGCGCCTGTCCGATGTAGTTGTCGAGCGTCTGCGGCCGCATGCGCTCTGCCAAAGGTATGTTGCCTGCCACTTGAGTCAGCCTTATTTTAGAAGTTTATGCAAAAAGTCAGTGTCGACACCTTCGAGCTTCTCGCTCCCCACTTTCGAACAGTGGGGAGCGAGAAGCTCGCTCTTGATGGTGCCGGCCACTCCGAGCACACTTCCCCCTGAGCGTTCACCTGCGATTACCCCCTGCAGCGAATCCTCTACCACTATCCAGCGTCCGGCGGGGAGATTGAGCCGGCGTGCGGCCTCAAGATAACCTTCGGGGTCAGGCTTGGAGTGACTGACCTGGTCGCCGGTGATGATGGTGGCGAAGTAGTCTTTTATGCCGGGGAGGTCGCGGTAGAGATGTGCCATCTTCAGGTCGTTGCTGCTTGTGAAGAGGGCCATCGGTATATTGTTACGCTTGAGGTCATCGAGAAGTTCATGCGCTCCGGGGCAATAGTCATACACCATCTTCTCCTCCTCTTCATACAGTCGTGCCTCCACTCTGCGGCGAATCTGCTCATCAGGATAATGAAGGGTGAGTATGTTGTCGAGAGTAGTCCCCTTTATGCGCTCGGCAAAGTTGGGCACATCCGTAGGGAATTCGTCGTTTATACGGTTCCAGATGCGGGTGTACTCGCGCTCGCTATCCACGAGCACGCCATCGAGGTCGAATAGTACACCCCAGCGCTCGCTGCCGTTATTTCTATCCATAATCTGCATTGTTGTAGTTATGCGATAAGTGAGGTTATCTTCTATTTTTCACTGCAAATTGCAAAGATAATCATTTTTCACCTTATTTTCATGTTATATGTGTCTCTATATGTATCCCTCAACAATTGCCATGCCTTATTTTGAGGATTTTTGAGTGATCGAACCAATCATTACATCCGCAATTCTTGATAATGCTGCAAAAGCAATCCTTGATCATGCCGCATCAGCAATCTTCGAAAATTCTATATCTGCTGAGCCACTATAGTTACACATCGTATCTCCGATAATTTTCGATTTGCATTCTTAACATTTTTTTGGCTCATTGAGTAAACCGGGCTTGGCCGCCAGATGTTGTAATGACAAAGGGTAGCCTGAGCTAATCGGCTGACCATTTTAATCTTAATCAGCAAGTGGATTTGCAGGATGCATCCTGCTCCCGCTTTAATCTCGACTCTAAATACTACTGCTATGAAAAAGACTATTTTACTCGCATTGGCACTTCTTGCCGGCGCAACATCCCTATCGGCCGCCTCTCCGGTGGTGAATAATCCCGACAACAAGCCTTATCTTGGTGTGCGTGTCTCGGCTGAGGCTTCTATTCCGGGCAATCTGAGCTACTCGAATGTGAAGACCAATAATTTCGACCCGGGTGCGGGCGTCAGTGTGGGAGCCGTCTACAATATCCCGATTGTGGCTAACTTCACTGTTGAACCGGGCTTGGAACTCTACTACAACACTACTAAGTTCAATACCGAAGATCCTATCCTGCAGGCTGCCCAGTGGAAGAGCCGCTCTACACGTTCGTTTGGCATGAGAGTGCCCGTCATGCTTGGCTACCACTTCGATTTCTCGAAGAATTTCAGCCTCCTCGTGGCCACCGGTCCTGTGCTGAAGGTCGGGTTCTCTGACGATTATTATCTCACCACCGAGACTCAGGTCAGCGATGCTGCACGCATCGCATTCCGCAACCACTATTCGGGATCGATGTATAAGGATAATGCATTTACCGGCGCCGGCCCATCGAATGCCTACAACCGTGTGGACTGCGCATGGCGCATCAGCGTAGGCACCAATTTCTGCCAGCACTATTATGTGGGCATCAGCGGCGACCTTGGCATGGTCAACCAGATCAAGCATGCCAACAACGGGGCCTACGACATGAAGAACAATCTCTTCCAGCTCACGCTCGGATATAACTTCTGACCCCACGGGCCGCGGCCCGACAATATATACCCCCTCGCGCGGACATCACACACACCCTGTGCTGATGCCCGCGCGAACTCTTTGATAGGGTATAGATAATCTGGACAGGGTATTGATAATCTGCTTGATTTCATACACGCTACACCCAAACCTGCTTTATAACATATCCGCGCGAGGAAAAAATCAGGAAAAAAATTTTGCCATGATATTATTATCAGCTATATTTGCCATCGGAAACCGACCAAAGTTCCATTCACTGAACCCAATCATCAATGAGTCAGACAGATATGGAGCCGTCGCGCAGGAAGCTCCGTGGGCAAGGCTACTCTCCAATTGTCAGCCGCAGACCCAAATGACTACTGCACGACAACGGAATCACGACAATTTGTAAACCTGTATACTAACTTTTTTAGACTACCTTCTAATCATGAAGAAACACAATTTCTATGCCGGACCGAGCATCTTGACTCCTTACACCATCAAGAACACAGCCGACGCTGTGATCAACTTTGCCGACACCGGCCTCTCACTCCTTGAAGTATCCCACCGCAGCAAGGAATTCGTGGCTGTATGCGAAGAGGCCCGCGCACTCGTGGCTGAACTCCTCCAGCTCCCCGAAGACTACAAAGTGCTCTTCCTCGGTGGCGGCGCAAGCATGCAGTTCTGCATGGTGCCCTTCAACCTTATGAAGAAGAAGGCTGCCTATACCGACACAGGCACATGGGCCCACAATGCCATCAAAGAGGCTAAAATCTTTGGTGAGGTTGAGGTGCTCGGCAGCTCTAAGGATGAAAACTACATCTATATCCCCAAAGACTTCACTATCCCCTCTGACGTGGATTACTTCCACTTCACTTCCAACAATACTATCTATGGCACCGAGGTGCGCAAGGACTATGACAGCCCCGTGCCGGTGGTGTGCGACATGTCGTCTGACATCTTCTCACGCGTGTTCGACCCCACTAAGTATGGCATCATCTATGCCGGCGCTCAGAAGAACCTCGCTCCCTCAGGCGTGACTATCGTCATTGTCAAGGAGTCGCTGCTCGGCCATGTCGACCGCGAAATCCCGACTATGCTCGACTATCGCACCCACATCAAGAAGGACACTATGTTCAACACTCCCCCGGTGCTCCCCATCTACTCTGCTCTCCAGACTCTGAAGTACTACAAGGAGCAGGGTGGCGTGGCTGCCATGGAGAAGCTCGACCTCGAGAAGGCTGCTATCCTCTATGATGAGATCGACCGCAACAAACTCTTCCGCGGCACTGTGGCTGAAGAGGACCGCTCTATCATGAATGTCTGCTTCGTGATGAATCCCGACTATGCCGAGCTCGAGAAGGAGTTCTACGACTTCGCTGTGTCAAAGGGCATCGTGGGCATCAAGGGTCACCGCTCAGTGGGTGGTTTCCGCGCTTCTCTCTACAATGCTCTGCCCAAGGAGAGCGTAGAGGTGCTCGTCAACGCTATGAAGGAGTTTGAGGCTAAACATTAATCCGGAGGTCTAATCATTTATTTGAAGCTATGAAAATTCTTGTTTTCACCGAGAAACCTTTTGCTGCAAATGCAGTGAAGGCTATTGAGAACACTGTCAACGCTTCTGGCAACGACCTGGAACTCGTGGAGCGCGGCACCCGCGCCGACCTGCTCGAGGCTGTGAAGGATGCAGAGGGTCTGATCGTGCGCAGCGACGTGATCGACGCTGAGGTTATGGAGCATGCTCCGAAACTGAAGGTCATCGTGCGTGCAGGCGCCGGCTACGACAATATCGACCTCGCAGCAGCCAAAGAGCGCGGCATCTGCGTGATGAACACTCCCGGTCAGAACTCCAACGCTGTGGCTGAGCTCGTGTTCGGCATGGTGGTGATGATGTGCCGCAATCTCTACAACGGCACTTCGGGCAGCGAGCTGAAGGGTAAATCTCTCGGCATCTATGCCTTCGGTCAGGTAGGCCGCAACGTGGCCCGCATCGCCAAGGGCTTCGACATGAAGATCGAGGCTCTCGACAAATTCGTGCCCGATGCAGTCATGGAGGCTGAGGGCGTGAAGCCGGTGCATGACGTGAAGGATCTCTTCGCCAACAATCATTTCGTGTCGCTCCACATCCCCGCTACTCCAGAGACAAAGAACTCCATAGGCTATGACCTGGCTATGCTCATGCCGAAGGGTGGCGTGCTCATCAACACTGCCCGTAAGGAAGTCATCGATGAGGCCGGCCTCATGAAGGCTCTTGAGGAGCGCCCCGACCTGCGCTATGTGTCTGACATCCGTCCGGCTGCCGCTGAGGAGTTTGAGAAGAAGTTCGCTTCTCGCGTATTCTTCACTCCCAAGAAGATGGGCGCACAGACCGCCGAGGCTAACTTCAACGCAGGTGTTGCCGCCGCTGAGCAGGTTATCGCCTATCTGAAGGATGGCTGGAACAAATATCAGGTCAACAAGTAATCTGATATCACTCTGATCCGCCAGGTTATACGACTTATAACCTCACCAAATATTTCCCCGACCGCCGCATGGACGCCGCAAGGCAGCCCTGTCGGCGGTCGGGCTGCATTTAGATTTGCGAATATGCAGAAAAATGCCTAAATTTGCTTGATATTTGTGCGGCATACCATCTATCGGAAGGTATCGCCGAATAAATAATTTTCTAAAATTCTGAATCTCAGCATGTTTAATTCATTCAGAAGTTTACTGGTGCTTTGTCGCCGTGATTGAGTTATAGGGCTGGGATAAGCATATTTTCTACAATATCATCTTAAGTTATGAGAAAAAACATTGTTGCAGGCAACTGGAAAATGAATACCACCCTCGAGGAGGGCGTGGAACTCGCTGACCAGATCAACACCCTTCTTCAGGGTAAAGAGAAGAATTGCGACGTAGTGATCTGCGTGCCTTTCACTCACCTCACTTCAGTCAATGCAGTGATTGACCAGAACCTTATGGCTCTCGGCGCAGAAAACTGCTCAGAGCATGAGAAGGGTGCATACACAGGCGAAGTTTCTGCTCCGATGGTGAAGAGCACAGGTGCTACGCATGTTATTCTCGGCCATAGCGAGCGCCGCCAGTATTTCGGCGAGAACAACGCTCAGCTGCTCGCCAAGACCCGCCAGGCTCTTGCCAACGGTCTGACTCCGATCTTCTGCGTAGGTGAGGTGCTCGAGGAGCGTGAAAACGGCTCTTTCAACGATGTAGTGGCTTCTCAGGTTGAGGCTCTCTTCGATCTCAGCGCCGAGGACTTCGCCAAGATTGTGATTGCCTACGAACCCGTATGGGCTATCGGCACCGGCAAAACTGCCACTGCCGAGCAGGCTCAGGACATGCACGCACATATCCGCAAGGTCATCGCCGACAAATATGGCAAGGAACTCGCCGACAACACCTCTATCCTTTACGGCGGCAGCTGCAAGCCCTCTAACGCCAAGGAACTCTTCGCCAAACCCGACGTCGACGGCGGTCTGATCGGTGGCGCAGCTCTTGATGCCAACTCTTTCATGGGCATCATCGAGGCTTTCAATTGATAAAACCCCAGTATACATATACGCATTAGCATATATGAGTCAGCATATCCTGTAGCCGGCCGGAGGCCCGAAAGAGTCGGCCGGCCGGTTGCAGGATCTTATTTATTATTTTTCCTCTTCTATTCTTTCTCCTTATTTGAATCATGGCATACATTTTCAATCATTCGGTCTTGAAGAAACTTCTGTGCGCGCTGCTGATGTGTGTATCGCAGATGCCACTTCTGGCTCAATCGGAGTCTTCCGCCGCGGCATCAGCCGAGGCTGAACCTAATGCCATTGAAAAAATCGTAGAGTCTTCTAACGGTAATGTCGAGATTCTGATTGATGAGAATCTGCAGCAGAAGATACTGACCCCGCCGACGGCGCACAAGAAGTCCACCGGCTCGTCGCGTCCGGCAATGAAGCCGGGGCTCAACAAAATCTCGGGGTATCGCATACAGGTGTTCAGCGATGGCCGCAACCAGCACTCGCTTGAATCGCGGGCAAAGGCCCGTGGCAGCGCTATTTCAGCGAAATTCCCGAAATACCGCGGTCAGGTCTACACATTCTCTTCTGCTCCGAACTGGTACACCCGCGTAGGCAATTTCCAGACTGCTGCCGAAGCCAACGAGGCTCTCGTGGAGCTGCGCCGCAGCTTCCCTTCGTTTGCCGATGAGATGCGCGTGGTGAAGTGCCAGATTGTGGTGCTCAAATAATTGTGGTGCTCAAATAGATGCATATAAAGACTATCTGAAATGGCAAGAAAAGAGACACATGATCCCGAACTTACGGAGAAGATAGCATTTCATTATCGTGAGATTCTGAAGCTTATCGGTGAGGACCCCGACCGCGAGGGACTCCTCAAGACTCCCGTGCGTGCGGCAAAAGCAATCATAGATATCACTCAGGGTTATCGCGTCGATCCGATGGAGATTGCCCAGAAGGCTATTTTCGAACATGCCGGTTCGCAGATCGTAATCGTGAAGGATATCGAGTTCTATAGCATGTGCGAGCATCACATACTCCCCTTCTTCGGCAAGGTCTCTATCGGTTACATCCCCAAAGGGAAAATGATCGGACTCTCAAAGCTGGCACGTATTGTGGATAACTTCGCACGACGTCTGCAAGTGCAGGAGCGCCTTACCGCACAGGTATGCGAACTGCTCGGCCGCGCTTTGCCTAATGAGGGTATCATCGTGGCATGCACGGCCGAACATCTTTGTATGAAAATGCGTGGTGTAGAGAAGCAGGACGCTGCTACTGTCACATTCGACTACTCGGGCAAATTCGCCGATGACCCGGCCCTGCGACAGGAGTTCATGAGACTCTGCGGCATGTGATGCGGCCTAATAAGGCCAGCTATGCGCAGACGTCAATGCTCGAAATAATTCACGTAGGTAGAATTGCGGTCGCAGTCAACCTGGTCGTGCGTGGCGAACACACTCACCGAGGCCGTAGAGCTGACATCGACAGTTGCATTCTCGACCTTGAATTTACGCCCCTTGAATGAGGCTGCCGATGAGGCGTCTACCTGAAGCTGATTCCCTTTCCCAGTCAACTCCAGATGTGAGGCCGATGAGAGGTCAGCGGCCACATTTGAAGCCGTGAAGCTCTTCACCACCGCCGAGGCCGCCGATGAAAGGTCGAAGCTCGCATTTGTGGCTGAACCCTCTGAGATATTGAGCTGCGATCCGCTGCTCATGTCCACCTCAAGTGCCGACCCCTTAAGTTGCTCGATATTCACCTGCGCTCCGGAACTGCAGTCAATCGTGAGCTTACCTTTCGGAGCCAGTTGTCCGGCGACCGTGAAGCTCGCGCCACTCGAAAGCTCGATATCACGCAGATTGGGGGCTGTGATGGTCACCTCCACACCTTCACGTGGCATTGAGAAGTTGCCCGACTTGCGCTGGATGCCCAGAGTGAGTTCAGAACCGCTCACCTTGCACTTCACCATCGGAAGAAGCTTCTCTGGAGCCTTGATCTTCACATCGCTCAGCGGGCCCTGGGTGTAGATGACACGTATGCCCGTAGAGGCATCGATCTCTGTGAAGTTGCTCACGCGCACACTCTTCGTCTGGACTTTGCCATAGTCTATCTTGGCACTCCCATTATCATCGAAGTTGAAGTCAAAATCAAAGTCATCGGGGGCAAACATCGGCATGTTCAGACGCTTCCCGTTGGCCTGATTGTCAATGAAAAGTGAGGAGGCACCGGCTATTGCCGCTATCCCGAGGGCGCCTATCACTACGTAGATAAATTTCTTCATAAGCATCAAATGAACTGATTTAAAATACATTTTTAGTTTTCGTAAAAAGTTTAAATCAGCTCAATATCTTGTTAATGAAGCTGTTTAACCTTTCTGCGAAAAAAAAGTAAGCGACTTCGTTCGGTTCTCTTTCCGGATTGTTTCGCTATTGAAGCCGCCATTTTCAACTTTACCGTAAAAAATATAAGGGGCTTTACTATTAGTACGTCTAAGTTAACGATTTGTAACACTCAATCCAAATTTAATTTCAAAAAAAGAACACATTTTCATGTCATCGACCAATAATGACATACCACACGCCTCGGAATGCGGTTCATTTTTTTGGCTATGCCGCGAATTTAGATTATCTTTGTAGGATAAGCAAATCCCTTTGGCGAGATTCCCTTTTTACGCCCGGGATACTGAAGTTTTACGCCGGAGATACTGGAGTCGTTTAAACTTCATCGATTAACTAATTTTTGAGAGACAATTACTATGGAGTTTCAGCTCACCTCAGAATATATGCCCACAGGCGACCAGCCGGAGGCAATCGAGGAACTTGTGGAGGGTGTGCGCGAAGGCAATCCCAACCAGACGCTTCTCGGTGTCACCGGCTCGGGAAAGACTTTCACTATGGCTAATGTCATACAGAAAGTGCAGCGCCCTACACTCATTCTCTCTCACAACAAGACGCTCGCCGCCCAGCTCTATGGCGAGATGAAGAGTTTCTTCCCCGACAATTCGGTGCAATATTTTGTCAGCTACTACGACTACTATCAGCCGGAGGCCTATATCCCTTCGAGTGATAAGTATATCGAGAAGGACCTGATGATCAATGAGCAGATTGATAAGCTGCGTCTGGCCACTACGGCGGCACTGCTATCCGGGCGCCGCGATGTGATTGTGGTGTCGAGTGTGAGCTGCATCTACGGCATGGGTAATCCGGAAGACTTCACCCAAAGCGTCGTGAAGATTCAACTCGGGCAGAAAATCAGCCGCAACGCTTTTCTACGCCGGCTGGTCGATTCGCTCTATAGCCGTTCGGCGGTAGAACTCAATCGCGGACAATTCCGCGTGAAGGGTGACACTGTCGACATCATGCTCTCTTTCGAGGAGATTCAGCTGCGTGTGATGTTCTGGGGTGATGAGATAGAGAAAATCCAGACCATCGACCCCGAGACCGGACTCGTCATCTCCAACCTCGAGGGCTTCAATATCTATCCGGCCAATATCTTCGTGACCTCCAAAGAGCGTACCGCCCAGGCTGTCGACCAGATTGCTCTCGATCTTGGAGCCCAGGTTGAATTCTTCCGCAATGAGGGGAAGATTCTTGAGGCTGAGCGTCTGCGCGAACGCGTCACCTACGACCTTGAAATGATCAAGGAACTCGGCCACTGCAGCGGTATCGAGAATTATTCGCGATACTTCGACGGCCGCGAACCGGGCGCACGCCCCTTCTGCCTGCTCGACTATTTCCCGAAGGATTACCTTACTATCATCGATGAGAGTCACGTGACTCTGCCTCAGATAAGAGGCATGTATGGCGGCGACCTCTCGCGCAAGATGAATCTCGTGGAGTATGGCTTCCGACTGCCGGCGGCCATCGACAACCGTCCGCTGAAATTCGATGAGTTCGAACGCCTCACCAATCAGGCGATATATGTCAGCGCCACTCCGGGCGATTATGAATTGCAGAAGTCGGAGGGCATTGTGACCGAACAGGTGATTCGCCCCACCGGTCTGCTCGACCCGGAGATTGAGATTCGCCCCACCATGAATCAGATTGATGACCTCATGGAGGAGATCAGACTGCGCATCGAGGCTGATGAGCGTGTGCTCGTCACCACCCTCACCAAGCGCATGGCCGAAGAACTTAACACCCACCTTCAGAAATGGGGTGTGAAGAGTGCCTATATACATTCGGATGTCGACACTCTCGAGCGCATCCGCATCCTTGAGGACCTGCGCAACGGCATATATGATGTGCTCATCGGCGTCAACCTCCTCCGCGAGGGACTCGACCTGCCGCAGGTGAGCCTCGTGGCCATTCTCGATGCCGACAAGGAGGGATTCCTGCGCAATCACCGCTCGCTCACTCAGACGGCCGGACGCGCCGCGCGTAATGTGAATGGCAAGGTCATAATGTATGCCGACCGTATCACCGACTCCATGCAGCTCACAATCGATGAGACCGAACGACGCCGCTCGAAGCAGATGCTCTATAACGAGAAGCATGGCATCGTGCCCACCCCTATCGTCAAAAAGAGCCGCACCGACCTGATAGATATTTACACCGGCGTCGGCAAAGAGACGCCGGCTCCCGTAGCGCCAGCTCCCGAACAGAGGCCGAAACGCAATCCGTCGTCGGGCGCACAGCGTGTGGTGGCCAACCGTCAGCCGCGCCCATACGTAGAGAGCGAGGTGCAACATCAGTTTGTGGCCGACCCGGTGACCGCTTATATGTCAGCCGATGAAATCCGCACCCGCATCGAGAAGGTCAACCGCGATATGGTGGCCGCAGCCAAGCGCACCGACTTCATTGAGGCCGCCCAGCTGCGCGATGAACTTCTGGCGCTGCGCAATCTACTCGATGGCAAATCTCAAGACGCCGATAATCATTCTGAAGCATGACCGACCCTCGTTTCGACAAATCACTATACCTGCCTACCACCCGCGATGAAATGGACCGCCTGGGCTGGGAGCAGGCCGACATAATTCTCTTTTCGGGTGATGCCTATGTAGATCACCCGTCGTTTGGCGCAGCCGTCATCGGCCGCGTGCTGCAGGCGCACGGCTATAAAGTGGCGATTGTGCCCCAGCCTAACTGGCGCGATGATTTGCGCGATTTCCGCAAACTCGGGCGCCCGCGCCTGTTCTTCGGGGTGTCGCCGGGTGCGATGGATTCGATGGTGAATCATTACACCGCCAACCGCCGCATGCGCCACGATGATGCCTACACCCCCGATGGGCGCCACGGCGCGCGACCCGACTATCCATCGATAGTATATTCTAAAATTCTTAAGGAGCTTTATCCTGATGTGCCGGTCATCGGGGGCGGAATAGAGGTATCGTTGCGCAGAGTGTCGCACTACGATTATTGGCAGGATAAACTGCGCCCCTCGATTCTGGTTGACTCGCCGATGGATATGCTTATCTACGGCATGGGGGAGCGCACGGTGGTGGAGCTTGCCCGACGCATCGAGGCGGGGGAAAAGGTGGCTGATATTAAGGATCTGCCGCAGACGGCGTTCATCACCACTGACCTCCCCGACCGGGAAGATGATATCATACTCAACTCCTACGAGGATTGCTGCCGCGACCGCAAACTTCAGGCGCGCAACTTCCGCGATGTCGAGATTGAGTCAAACCGCATGCATGGACATCGCATCTGGCAGCCAACTGCCGGTAAGATGGTGTGCATCAATCCGATGCTGCCACCTATGACGTCGCAGGAGATTGATGCATCGTTCGACCTCCCGTACACTCGCTATCCGCATCCGCGCTACAAGGGGAAGCGTATCCCGGCATATGAGATGATTCGCCATTCGGTCAACATGCATCGCGGTTGCTTCGGTGGATGCGCTTTCTGCACCATTTCTGCCCATCAGGGCAAATTTATCGCATCGCGCTCGAAGGAGTCTATCCTCCGGGAGGTGCGCAAGGTGACTGAGATGGATGACTTCAAGGGGTATATCTCCGACCTCGGAGGTCCCTCTGCCAATATGTATGCCATGTCGGGCCTTGACAAAAGCAAGTGCGAGCGTTGCACACGCCCCTCATGTCTGCATCCTGCACCATGCCCGAACCTCAACAATGACCATGCGCCGCTGCTTGATATTTATCGGGCTGTGGATGCGATGCCTGAGGTGAAGAGAGCTTTCGTGGGGAGCGGTGTCAGATATGACCTGGCCATGGCCCCCACTCCGGGGCATAAGGCTGACGATGCCAACCGCGATTATCTGCATCAGCTGATCGCGCGGCATGTCAGCGGTCGACTGAAAGTGGCGCCCGAGCATACGTCGGACGCTGTGCTCGACGTGATGCGCAAACCGAGTTTCGAGCTATTCAAGCGTTTCAAACGCATCTTCGACCGTGTCAATCAGCAGGAGGGACTGCGGCAGCAACTGATACCCTACTTCATCTCTTCGCATCCGGGATGCCGCGAGGAGGATATGGCCGAGCTGGCGGCTATCACCAAAGACCTCGATTTCCATCTTGAGCAAGTGCAGGATTTCACTCCGACTCCGATGACGGTGTCGACCGAGATTTACTGGTCTGGGGTACACCCCTATACCGGCAAACCCCTCTTCACACCTCATACGGAGGCCGACAAACTTGCCCAGCGCCGCTTCTTCTTCTGGTATAAGCCTGAGGCTCGCCAGGAGATTGTCAATTCGCTGCGCCGCATGCACCGGCCTGACTTGATTCAGGCGCTATATCCGGGGGGTGTGCCTCGCCCCACTCGCAATGGCTCGCCGGGCTACTACCGCCAGAAACCCGGTCAGCCGGCCGACTATAGAACTAAACGGAAACCCAAAAAACATTAACCATATTTCAAATCAACGTAACTTTATGAACAAACTGTTTCTCCCAATGGGCGTGGCGATTCTGCCGGCTCTGCTCGGAGCATGCTCCAAGTCTTCGGAGAGTGACGAGAAGGTGATTGAGAAACCTGAGGTCACAATCGAAAACGGTATGCTCACTCCTGAAGTGCTCGAGGCTTTCGGGCGTATCGGCGAAGTCACCCCGTCGCCCGATGGTGAACTTCTGGCTTTCACCCTCACCTATGAGAGTATCGAAGAGAACAAAGGCAACTCCGAGATCTACACCATGAAGCCCGACGGCTCCGACATGAAGCGCCTCACCACCACAGCCTCGTCTGAAAGCAATATCGCCTGGCTGGCTGATGGCAAACGCATCATCTATATCGCAAAGGATGACGATACTGATAAGCCGCAGGTTTTTGCAATCCCGGCCGAGGGTGGCGCTCGCAAGCGCATCACCTCGCTTGAGAATGGCGTGGAGTGCTTCAAGCTCTCGCCCGATGAGAAGAAGATTATCGTGGCTTCGGCCATAAAGGCTTTCAATAAGGATGAGGCTCTCTTCAAGGATCTGCCCAACACCACAGGCCGCGTGGTCGATGACCTTATGTATAAGCATTGGGATGAATGGGTCACTGAGATTCCCCACCCCTTCCTGGGGGACTTCGATGGCGAGAGCGCATCGAATTTTGTCGACATCATGGAGGGTGAGCCGTTCGAGTGCCCGATGCGTCCGTTCAGCGGGGCGGAGTCGTTTGCTTTCTCGCCTGATTCGAAGCAGCTTATCTATGTGAGCCGCAAGCTCAAGGGGGAGGAATATGCATTCTCTACCGACTCCAACCTCTATCTCTATGACATCGAGGCCGGCAAGACTGTGCGCAACCTCACCGAGGGTATGCCGGGTTATGACACCGACCCCGTATTCTCGCCCGACGGCTCTCAGCTGGCCTTCCTCTCGATGGCTACAGCCAAATATGAGTCTGACAAGAAGCGCCTGATGGTGATGGACATGAAGACATTCGAGATGCGCGACCTTACTGCTGACTGGAAATATTGGCCTGAGGAGATCGTGTGGGAGGCTGATGGCAAGTCTATCCTCTTCGCCGGCTACTGCGAGGGCACTGAGCCTGTGTTCCGCATCAATGTGGCTGACAATAAGATTACTACTCTGGCTGAGGGCATGTGGGATTATCACCACGTGATTCCTACCGCCAAGGGTATCCTGGCTCTGCGCCATAACATGCTTCAGCCTGACGACCTCGTGGAGATTCCGCTGCAGGGTGGCGAGGTGAAGCAGATTACCGATATCAACAAGGATATCCTCTCGCAGCTCGCTGAGGTGAAGGTCGAGAAGCGCATGGTGCCCACCACCGATGGCAAGGAGATGACCGCTTGGGTTGTGCTCCCGGCTAATTTCGACCCCAACAAGAAATATCCGGCAATCCTTTACTGCCAGGGTGGCCCGCAGCAGGCTGTCAGCCAGTTCTGGAGCTATCGCTGGAACTTCCGTATCATGGCTGCCAACGGCTATGTGATAATCGCCCCCAACCGTCGCGGCGTCCCCGGATTCGGTGAGGAATGGAACCGTCAGATTTCAGGCGACTACGGCGGCCAGAATATGAAAGACTATCTCGCTGCCACCGACTATATCGCCGCCGAACCCTACGTAGATGAGAAACGCATCGGTGCAATCGGCGCAAGCTATGGCGGTTTCTCTGTGTATTGGCTGGCCGGTCATCATGAGGGTCGCTTCGCAGCTCTCGTGGCTCACGCAGGCATATTTAATGTCGAGGCTCAGTATCTTGAGACTGAGGAGATGTGGTTTGCCGATTTCGACCTCGGAGGCCCCTACTGGGATCAGCAGAATGCCGTGGCCCAGCGCACCTATGCCTCTTCGCCTCATAAATTTGTCAACAACTGGACAGCGCCGATTCTCGTGACTGTCGGCGAACTCGACTACCGCATTCTCGCTTCGCAGGGCATGATGGCCTTCAACGCAGCGAAGATGCATGGTCTTGAGTGCGAGATGCTCGTATTCCCCGATGAAAACCACTGGGTGCTCAAGCCTCAGAATGCCATCCTCTGGCAGCGCGTATTCTTCCGCTTCCTCGACAAGTATCTGAAGGCCCCCGCCGCCGCAGCTCCCCAGCAGCCGGCAGCCGATTCGGCCTCAGCTAAATAACCCACAGTCTTTCTGACTGACACCCTATTCCCCCCGGACCCGCCCCTGACTCAGAGGCGGGTCTGCTTTTTTTGCGTGAAAGTGAGAGATTTTTTGGCGACTATGAAGTTTTTCTTATTTAGAATCATTCTAATTAAAAATATTTTAACTAACTTTGCAGTCGGTCCAAATGCCTTCGGCACCGCGCACCGCTCCTGCGGAGCGACTTGCGCTTTTGGCCGACATGCGAAGTTATTCTAACTTTGCAATCGGTCCAAATACAACTCTGAATGCTCGCCGCTGAGCGCCACTATCGCTGAGGCGTTTGTGGCTGAGCCCCCAAACATAAGCATATATCATTTCAGATAATGAGACTATCCGAACTTAAATCAGGAGAAATTGGCGTCGTCACGAAGATTCTCGGCCATGGAGCGTTTCGCAAACGCGTCATGGAGATGGGCTTCGTGAGAGGGCGCGAGGTGAAAATGGTGCTCAATGCGCCACTTCAGGATCCAATCAAATATAAATTGATGGATTATGAGGTGAGCCTGCGCCGCGCAGAAGCTAATCTTATTGAAGTCGAACCACTCAGTCAGTGGCAACATGACGAATCTGTGGCTGACCGCGTCGCCACGGCCTCGCATGACCCGATGCCGGCCGAGGAGGGTGAGGTGTTCCGTAAGGATAAAATCATCAACGTGGCCCTCATCGGCAACCCTAACTGCGGCAAGACTTCGCTCTTCAACATCGTGTCGGGCGCACATGAGCATGTGGGCAACTACGCGGGCGTCACAGTCGGGGCCAAGGCCGGCACTGTCAAGTACCGGGGCTATAAATTCAATATAGTCGACCTGCCGGGCACATACTCGCTCTCGGCCTATTCGCCCGAGGAACTCTACGTGATGCGCTATCTCAACCAGGAGATGCCCGACGTGATTGTCAACGTCGTGGTGGCCTCCAATCTGGAGCGCAACCTGTATCTCACCACCGAGCTCATCGACATGAACCGCAGCATGGTCATCGACCTCAACATGTATGATGAGCTGGAGCGCTCAAAGGCTGTGCTCGATTATGAACAGTTAGGGCGCTTGCTGGGTGTGCCGGTTGTGCCGACTAAGGCGTCAACGGGATGGGGTGTCAACAAATTGCTCGACACTGTCATCGATGTATATGAGATGAAGAACCGCGATGTGCGCCACATTCATGTCAAGATGCGCCCGGAAATCGAGGATGGCATAACACGCGTGAAGGATATCATTAAGAATGACCCCTCTGTATCAGAGCATTTCTCGCCGCGATATCTGGCTATCAAGATGCTCGAGGGTGATCCTGAGGTGAAGACGCTGCTTGAAAGTGCTGACTCGTATCCTGAAATCGTCAAGACCCGTGAGGCGGAGACACGCCGCATCGAGGAGGACCTGAAAGAGGATGTGGCGGCGGCCATATCAGCCAACAAGTATGGATTCATACAGGGCGCGCTGGCCGAGACTCTCGAGGGGGATCTGCTCCAGGAGGAGAAGACCACACGCATCATCGATGCGGTAGTGACGAGCAAGGTGTTCGGATTCCCGATATTCCTCTGCGTGATGTTCCTGATGTTCTGGGCCACTTTCCAAATTGGCAACTACCCGATGGAGTGGATTGAGTCGTTGGTGGCCTGGATTTCGGGTCTTATCGGCGAGCATATGACAGATGGCCCGCTGAAGGACCTTCTGCTCGACGGCATAATCGGCGGCGTGGGAGGCGTGATCGTGTTCCTGCCCAATATCTTGATTCTATACTTCTTTATATCTATGATGGAGGACACCGGCTATATGGCCCGGGTGGCATTCATCATGGATAAACTAATGCACCGCATGGGGCTGCATGGCAAGTCGTTTATTCCGCTGGTGATGGGCTTCGGGTGCAATGTGCCGGCCATCATGTCGACCCGCATCATCGAGAGCCGCACGAGCCGACTGATTACAATTCTTATCAATCCCTTCATGAGCTGCTCGGCGCGTATACCTATCTATGTGCTGCTCGTGGGAGCTTTCTTCCCGGCTCATGGCGGTCTGGTGTTCTTCTGCTTATATTTCCTGGGCATTATCGTGGCGGTGCTCACTGCCAAGCTGATGCGCCGATTCTGGCTGAAGACTGACGAGACTCCATTCGTGATGGAGCTCCCCCCCTACCGCATCCCTACAATGAAGGCTATCACCCGCAGCATGTGGGATAAGGCGCGTCAGTATCTGAGCAAGATGGGTGGTGTGATTCTTGTGGCTTCAATCATCATCTGGGCTCTCTCTTACTTCCCGCGTTATGATATGGAGCAGGTGCCTGAATCCTACCGTCAGTCGGCGCTGGCTGATATGCCTGAGGATATCCGAAGCCAGTTTGACGCCTCGCAGCAGGATGAACTCGTGCTCAACGCCTACCAGCAGGAGAACTCCATACTCGGCCACATCGGCAAATTCGTAGAGCCTGTGGTGCGCCCGATGGAGTTCGGATGGAAGACCACCGTGTCGCTTCTCGCCGGAGCTGCGGCTAAGGAGGTGGTGGTGTCCACTTTGGGTGTGCTGTATGTAGGCGAAGATGATGAGCAGATGATCTCTGAACGCATCTCCACCCCCTCGCCACTCACCGGCGAACCCCCGTTCACACCCGTCAAGGCCTTGGCGTTCATGGTATTTGTGCTGCTCTACTTCCCGTGTGTGGCAACCTTGGCGGCCATAGCCCGCGAGACCGAATCATGGAAGTATGCACTCTTCTCTCTGAGCTATAATACCCTGTTGGCATGGGTGCTGGCATTCCTCACCTTCCGCATCGGAATGCTCTTCTAAACCTTTCAGGCCGCTGAAATGTTGTGATGTTAGAGAGAATCGCCACCCGAACTCACGGGGATTCTCTCTTCCAACAATGCTTAATTATTGGTAAATACTTATAAGTTCAGTGCAATAATCTGCTTTTTGGCACGATTATTGCACTGAATAATTCACATAAGCAGCGGTTCAACCTCAATGAGCTGACATAACGTGGCTGTTTTGCCGGCTCTCTTAAGATTTCATTATATGAGAAACGACTTTTCCAAGCAATTCCTTCCTATCCTTAACAAGGCGTATGCTATCGCTGGCGAGTTTGATTCGCCTGTGATTCGCTGTGAGCATTTCCTGCTCTCGGCACTGCGCGACAAGGAGGGATACACTTATAAGATTCTCTCCCAACTCAATGTGCCCATCGAAAAGATGATTGAGGAGATATCTGAGTATCTGCAGAATTCAAGTACCACCGAGGAGGTGACAACCCTCTTCGAGGATAAATTCAAGATTACCCTTTCGGCTATCCGCAATCTCCAGCTTGCCACCTCTGAGGCGCGCAAGATGAAGGCACGCGTCATCTCTGGTGAGCATATCCTGCTTGCGCTGATGCACGATTCGCGCTCGATGGATTCCGACTTCCTGCGCCAGCTCAAGGAGGAGTATCTCAACTTCGACATCTCTATCCAGAATGTGGGTGATGTCGACCCCTCCAAGATGGGGGCCTCTGACGAGGCTTCGAAGGGTGGCAACCCCTTTGACGATGATGATGACGACGACGAGGATCCTTTCGCTTCGAAAGCTGCCACCTCGTCGCAGCAGAAGACATCGACCAAGTCTGGCACTCCGGCGCTTGACAAGTTTGCCCACGACATGACGGCTGCCGCCATGGAGGGTAAACTCGACCCGGTGGTAGGTCGCGAGCAGGAGATTGAGCGCCTGGCTCAGATTCTCTCGCGCCGCAAGAAGAATAATCCGGTGCTTATCGGCGAACCGGGTGTGGGCAAATCTGCCATCGTCGAGGGTCTGGCTCTGCGCATCGTGCAGAAAAAGGTGTCGCGCATTCTTTTCAATAAGCGTGTGCTGGCTCTGGACCTGGCCGGTATGGTGGCCGGCACCAAATATCGCGGTCAGTTTGAGGAGCGCATCAAGGCTGTGCTCGACGAACTCTCGAAGTCCCCCGACATCATTCTCTTTATCGATGAGATTCACACCATCGTGGGTGCCGGTGGTGCGCCGGGTTCGATGGATGCTGCCAATATGCTCAAACCCGCCCTGGCTCGCGGCGAGATCCAGTGCATCGGCGCCACTACCCTCGATGAGTATCGTCAGAATATCGAGAAGGATGGCGCTCTCGAACGTCGCTTCCAGAAGGTGATGGTCGAGCCCACATCGCCCGACGAGACTCTCGAGATTCTGCGCAATGTGAAGGATAAATATGAGGCTCACCATAATGTGAACTACACCGATGAGGCTCTCCGCGCATGTGTGTCGCTCACCGAGCGATATGTCAGCGACCGCAACTTCCCTGACAAGGCTCTCGATGCCCTGGATGAGGCCGGCTCGCGTGTGCACATCACAAATATCGTGGTGCCTGAGGAGATCGAACGGCTCGAACAACAGATTGAACAGACTGCCCACGAAAAGTTTGAGGCTGCCAACTCTGAAGATTTCGAGAAGGCTGCCGCTCTGCGCAAACTCGAGAATCAGCAGAAGACTGAACTCTCTAAGGCTAAGTCTGAATGGGAGAAGAAACTCGAGTCTGAACGCCAGACGGTAGATGACGACAAGGTGGCTGAGGTAGTGGCCATGATGACCGGCGTCCCCACCCAACGCATCGCACAGGCTGAGGGCACCCGCCTGCTCGAGATGGGCAACGCTCTCGAGGGGGCCGTGATCGGTCAGGATAATGCCATCAAGAAGATTGTGAAGGCTATCCAGCGCAACCGCATCGGATTGAAAGACCCCAACAAACCGATCGGCACTTTCATGTTCCTCGGTCCTACGGGTGTGGGCAAGACCTATCTCGCTAAGAAAATCGCCGAGTATCTCTTCGATTCTTCTGATGCGCTGATTCGCATGGATATGAGTGAGTTTATGGAGAAGTTCTCGGTGTCGCGCCTCGTCGGAGCGCCTCCGGGATACGTAGGCTATGAAGAGGGTGGCCAGCTGACTGAGAAGGTGCGCCGCCGTCCATATTCGGTTGTGCTGCTTGACGAAATCGAGAAGGCTCACCCCGATGTGTTCAATATTCTGCTCCAGGTGATGGATGAGGGACGTCTCACCGACTCTCTGGGCCGCAAGATCGACTTCAAGAACACCATAATCATCCTCACCAGCAATGTCGGTTCACGCCAGCTGAAAGATTTCGGCAGCACAGGCGTGGGATTCCAGACAGCCGAAAATGTCAAGGAGCTCTCGCATGGCGTAATTACAAAGGCGCTCAACCGCGCATTCTCGCCCGAGTTCCTTAACCGTGTCGACGACATCGTGATGTTTGACCAGCTCGACCAGCAGGCACTCTTCAAGATTATCGACATCGAGCTCAAGGACTTCTTCGCACGCGTCGAGAAACTCGGCTTCCGTCTGCACATCACCGACGAAGCCAAGAAGTTTATCGCCGAAAAGGGCTACGACCGCAACTTCGGCGCCCGTCCGCTGAAGCGAGCCATCCAGAAATACCTCGAGGATGAACTCGCCGAACTGATGCTGCGCCTAAACGCCGAAGGCCAGTTAGGCGGCGAAATCTACGCCTCCTACCAGGATGGTGCCGACCACCTCGACATCACCTACCGCCCCTTAGGCGAGCCCGCCCCCCAAAGCGAAGCCCCCGACCCGGCCCCCGAAGCCTAAGCCAAAGCCGGCTCCCCAAGCTAAGCCCTAAAAAGCCCCGAGCAATCAATGCTGCGCTTGCGTTTTTTAAAGTGCAGCCCGAGTTCGGGCTGAAAAAAGATAGCCGCCCGGCAAAAGCCCCAGCAAATCACGCTGCGCTTGCGTTTCTTCAAGTGCAGCCCGAGTTCGGGCTGAAATGAAATAGATTAACCCGCCCCCAAGCCAAAGTGGCAACGAGAGCGGGTTAATCTATTTCATTTCAAAAAAAAAAAACATTTTCGAAATATACATTTTGGTAAATAATATTTTTTGACCTATCTTTGCCACGTAAAATCTACCAAACCTGCATTATAGCCAACTTGCCATCTCTTCTCCTACAAAACTAAGCAGAAGCGAATCTTAAACTGCTATAATCCCCGATTTTACCACTACATCATTTCTTTCTCGGCCTCCCCCACAAAGGGATTAGCCGGACTCCACATATATCTACCATCAACCGCTATCCGGATTGACCGGAGCATAATACTTCACATTGCAATCCTGACATAAATGACTCTCTCATTTCATTAGTGTCCACTAAAAATTTTGGAGGACACTAATCGGTTAAATAATTAAACAA
>OFGC01000024.1_pt1 | contig 164531 bp, 154 predicted proteins | sample 1521691 | NCBI WGS metagenome assembly OFGC01 (sample SAMEA3504121, study PRJEB24116) | mouse gut metagenome | biome: mouse gut; feature: mouse-associated habitat; material: faeces | place: Denmark | collected 2011
TGTACTACCTGCAGCGTATCCTTTACGGCACTTGCAAGGCCATAACCGAGCATATCAACATCGGCGACAAGTATGACCAGGTCAAGAAGGTGTACTCCATAAGTATCCTCTACTGCGATTACGGCCAGGGGGATGACTACGTATACCGTGGAGAGACTGTGTTCAAGGGCATACATACCGGCAACAATCTTCATGTCAACATGAAAGAGAACGGTGTGATCATCCAGCATCTTCCGAGGGAGGTCTTCCCGGAATACTACCTTCTCCGCGTCAACACCTTCGACAAGAGTCCCGAGACATATCTTGACGAATGGATGCAGTATCTCAAGAAAGGCACGATCAAGGAGGACACACATGCACCCGGTCTCGGGCAGGTAAGGGAGAAACTGCGTCTGCTGTCCATGACTGCGGAAGAGAGAAGGGCATACGACGAGCACATGGACAACATCATGGTCCAGAACGATGTGCTTGACACCGCCCGTGACGAAGGTCGCGCTGAAGGTCGTGCTGAAGGTCGCGCCGAGGGCCGTGCTGAAGGGCTTGCCGAAGGACTTGCAGAGGGGCTTGAAAAAGGTCTTGAAAAGGGACGTGAGGAAGAGCGTAAAAACCTCATTCGCTCCATGTTCGAAAAAGGTCTTGACGAGAATACAATATCAGGTATCACAAATACCCCATTGGAGATTATCCGCAATATCCTGTCTCCAGAATGACTCATTACTTAAGTTGTTGATATAAAAAATATGCTTCCGGAAGTCCGGAAGCATATTTTTTGTTATGATGAATTTGGTTGTATGCGTCAGAGGAAGCAGAGTATTATTACCTGAGCGGCGATAACTCGCATGAACATCGTGAGCGGGTAGACGGTTGAGTAGGCTACTGCCGGGGCATCGTTGTTGGCAATCTTGTTGCCATAGGCAAGTGCCGGCGGGTCAGTGTAGCCACCCGACATCATACCGCAGATGGTGAAGTAGTTCATCTTGTATTTCGCACGCGCAATGATGCCTGTGACGAGCAGAGGTATAACTGTTATTGCGAAGCCATATCCAACCCATGTTATACCACGGGTATTGAATACAGTAGCTGCGAAGTCTTTTCCTGCCGCGATACCAACCGATGCAAGGAAGAGACAGATTCCTATCTCTCGCAAGAGCAGATTGGCCGAGGAGTTGGTGTATGTCACCAGATGTATCTTGTGGCCATATGCACTCAGCAGAATAGCGACTACAAGCGGACCTCCGGCCAGACCGAGTTTCATCGGCACCGACATACCGGGGAATTGCAGAGGGATGCTACCGACGAGGATACCCAGGAAGATACCGATGAACATGGTGATGAGGTTCGGCTCATTGAGTCGCTTCATCGAGTTTCCGAGCTTGCGGGCAAGGTTGTTTATATCATCAAGTTTACCCACCACGGTTATGCGGTCACCCATCTGGAGACGTAGGTTCGGAGCTGCAAGCAGATCAACGCCGGCACGGTTCACACGTGTTACATTGAGCTGATATGCGGAGTGAAGGCGCAGCGAACCGAGTTTCACACCATTATACTCTGTGCGGGTAACAAGGATACGGCGCGATACCACAGGCCCGGTCTCTATTTCCCATGTCTTTTCAACCTTCGGACCGATGAAACGTTCGAAGATCTCCTCATCCTGAACAGAACAGATTACCAGAGCATAGTCTCCAATCTCAAGGGGGTCCTTGGCGGTGGGGATGATGATGCGGCCATCCGGTTTCTCGATACGTGAAATCACGTAGTTTACCGAGATAAGAGTGTGCATCTTCTCCATGTTGAGGCCATCGATCATCTTGTTGGTCACGCGGAATGTTACCCTGTGCGGAGCAAGTGCCGATGACTTCTGGTCCGATTCAATCTCCTCGGTTTCCTTGTCAGTGTTGATTTTGAAGATGACCTTCAGTACAATCATGGTGAGTATGATTCCGACCACACCGAGGGGATAGGCGGCTGCATATCCCATAGACATCTGCTGGCTCACGTCGTAACCATCTGGATTGACCTGAAGGAAGGTCTGCTGAGCAGCACCAAGACCGGGAGTGTTGGTCACAGCTCCGCTCATTATGCCGACCATCTGCGAGATTGAAGTCTCTCCCTCGGAACCTCCTTGCAGGAAGTAGATGGTGATCATGATTCCGACGTTGAGCGCGATTCCCAACAAGGCGAGCATGTTCATCTGGATTCCACCCTCCTTGAACGAGGAGAAGAAACCCGGACCCACCTGCATACCGATCGAGAAGATGAAAAGGATAAGTCCGAACTCACGCAGAAAGTGAAGAACGTCTCCATCTACAGTGTAACCGAAATGCCCTAACAGGATTCCGACAAACAATACGAACGTCACGCCGAGCGAGACTCCGAAAAACTTGATCTTTCCCAGCCATATACCCGCGAAGATAGTGAACGAGTACAGCAGGATGGTGCTTGCCAGGGAAAGATTGTTGGGCTTGAATAAGTCAATAAGCCATTCCATGTGAAACCAATCTTTTTTTCTTTTACAGGACAAGACAACCGTTCGCACGCTCCATAGCTCGTGATGAATGTCAGTCTTGTCTCAGCAACCTTAATAATTCCTAAATTCACTGCAAAATTACTGAAAATTTGTCAAACAGAAAAATCCGATTCCCAAAACTTTGTCCGTATGTCTCTTTCGATGTCCCCTTTTATCATTTTCTAATGAATCGGAACAAAAAAGTCCCTCCGTCTTGCCGACGGAAGGACAGCACGGGTCAATTCGACTGGTTCTCATTGATGTCCCGTAGAGTTTTTCATAAGATCATCTTATTCGGGGTGTCACGCTTTTTCAGCATGTCACTTTCCTTTTAGAAAACAACTTTTGATGTATTTGCACCTTGGCGTACAATGTAGATGCCGTTTGAGGGGTTGCTCACGCGCACACCCTGGAGAGTATAGTACTCGGCAGCGGCAGGAGCGTCGGTCAGTGTCTCCACACCGGTTGTGGCTCCGGAAGTATTGGCCGTGAAGAAGAGATTTCCTGTGATGGGATATTCACCCTCTACATCATACTGCGTGCCGTCGTTGTTATGGAAGATGAAAATCTGCGGGTCTTCGGTCTCCTCGGCTGTAAGAACCTTGTATGTGATGCCGTCAACTGTCTCGGTCTCTTTTGCAAGGGCACCGGGCCAGCCACCGAAGATAGAGGGTGCGCCGTCGTAGTAAGCGTAGACGTACAGATTCTCCCATCCTGTGCGGTCATCGATATAGATTTTGTGATACTTCACACCCGGGGTGGGGAGTACTGTAATCTCTGTGGCTGTAACCTCAACGTAGAGGTCTTTGCCTGCGGGGACGGTGAGTCCTTCCACCTGGCTTGCGTCGTTGTTGTTGAAAATGAGGTTGTAGTCTACACCGGCTCCGGCGAAAGGAGCTGTCTTGTATGTCTGGCCGTCAATCTCGACTGTAGAAGTCATGGCAGTGCCGGGCCAGCCACCGAGTACTTCGGGTTGGTTGTCTGCCCATCCGTATGCGTAGAGTGTATCCCAGCCGGTTTTGTCGATAGCATAGATTGTTGCCGGATCCGGATACTGGATATCGGGATTCTCGGGGTCTACGGTCACGACATATGCACCGTTAGTGGCATAGTAGTAGTTCTCGGCATCGAGTGTGATCGATGCGAGATCAATCTGTGCGCCGTTGTTATTATTGTTGAGAATAAGGTTTGCAGCCTCACCATCATTTCCGTCAACGCTGAATTTTGAGTAGGTCACTCCGTTGATTGTCTCAGTTGCAGTGGGTGCTGCACCGGGCCATCCGCCGAAGATTTCAGAGTCGCCCCATGAGTAGAGTGCGAGCTCCTCCCATTTTGCATCGTTCACTACGTAGATGTTGTGGGTAGCGGCGTTTGCTGCCACACCTGTCGCGCAGAGCGCGAGAGAAAGAAGTAAATTCTTTTTCATGAGAATTATTTTTTAGAGGTTTATGTTTCTGCTGCAAAGTTATGGCTATCGGACGGTCTGTGAAAGCCTTCCGCCCATTTCGGAATGCTTTTATAAAAATATCAAACGCCAACATGCTGGATTATAGCATGTTGGCGTTTTGAAAATCAAACTTTTCTCAAACAGTTCACAAAGTCCGGAACCGCTATATTTTGCCGGAACAGACCTCTGTGAAAGGTCAGGAAGGGGTTACTCGAACACTCCCTCCACCTGTTCGCTCTGCTCCTCTTCGTCGGCAGCGTTGCTGTAGCTCTGGTATTCGTAACTGTTGCCCGCGCACAGGTTAAGCCCCTCGGGGAACTCGAATTTTGCATCTTGCGAGTAGGGGAGTTTCGGGTCGGCATACACCTTCTTCATGTAAAGACCGTAGATTGGAAGGGCTGCCTTGGCACCCTGACCGTAGGCCATTGTGTTGAAGTGGATATACCGCTCCTCACCACCTACCCATACGCCGGTCACAAGGTCGGGAGTGAAGCCCATGAACCAAGAGTCGGAGTTGGCGTTGGTCGTACCTGTCTTACCTCCCATCTGCGCCGTTATGCCGTAGCGGCTGCGCAGACTGGCACCGGTACCGGAGTCCACTACGTTAAGCAGGACTGAGACAATTCTGTAGTATCCTGTTTCCGATGTCACCTCTGTGCGGTGTGGGACAGCTGAGTATATCAGGTTGCCCTGGTTGTCCTCAATGCGTGTCACATAAATCGGATTTACGCGTACGCCTTTGTTGGCGAATGTCGTGTATGCAGCCACCATGTCGCCAACTGATACGTCTACCGTACCGAGGCAGAGGGGTAGAGTCGGCTCTATATATCCCGACAGACCGAACATGCGCATCTTGTTGGCCAATGCGCCGGGAGTAAGGTCATGTACGAGACGTGCCGAGATCCAGTTGTTCGAGTTGGTGAGCGCCCAGCGCAGGTCAACATTGTCACCTATACGGCTCTTGCCGGAGTTTCTCGGTGCCCAGTTGCCATATACTGGCTGTGTGTTCGGCAGGGTGGAGCAGGGTGTATAGTCCTGCTCGAATGCCAATGTGTAGAGGAATGGCTTGGCCGTTGAACCGATCTGACGCTTGCCTCGTGCCACCATGTCGTACTGGAAGTGGGTGAAGTCCGGTCCTCCGACATATGCCTTCACATATCCCGTCACAGGGTCCATGCTCATCAGACCTGTGCGGAGTATCGTCTTCATGTACATCAGCGAGTCGTAGGGAGTCATTGTCACGCTCTTTGTCCCGGGCACGATGCGCGTCACGCTCTTTCCATGTTCCATCTTGGTCTCCTTGACATAGGCGAACACATCCATCTCATATTTCGTATGGAAAGCCTTGTCGATTTCCTCCTCGCTGCATCCGGCAGCTTTCATGTTGCGGTAGCGGCCGGTCTGTTTTATCGCGTTCTTTATAAGCCGCTGCACGCTCGCATAGCTCAACTCGTTGGGATTCGAGGTATACGGACCGGTCTTCGAACCTCGTTTCTCATTCTCGAACGCAGGCTGAAGGTATCCGCCGAGGTGCTCGTTGACGGCCTGCTCTGCATACTCCTGCATACGCATGTCGATCGAGGTGTATATGCGCAGACCGTCGGTGTAGAGGTTGTAATAGCTTCCGTCGGGCTTAGGGTTCTTCAGAATCCAGCCGTAGAGCGGGTCCTCTTCCCATTTGAGCGAGTCGGTGTTGTAGTTGCCGAGTGCTATCTTATATGAGCTTGCGCTTCCGTAGTCGGAGCGTTTGGGACGCACCGGTTTCTTGGCGGTCATCAGACGTCGTATCTCCTCGCGCAGGTATGGTGCGCCACCCTCCTTGTGGTCAACCTTATGGTAGTCCAGTCCTAAGGGAAGCTGTTTCAGGGAGTCGGCTTCCGCATACGACAGGAATCCGGCCTTGACCATCTGGTCAAACACCACGTTACGGCGGTTGCGGGTCCGCTCCTCGTGACGCAGCGGGTTGAAATAGCTCGGGTTCTTCAGCATACCGATCAGCATGGCTGCTTCTTCCACCTTCAGGTCGCGCGGCTCCTTGCCGAAATAAACGTTTGCGGCGGTCTTGATGCCGACGGCGTTGTTGAGGAAGTCGAAGCGGTTCAGGTACATGTTGATGATTTCATCCTTGGTATAGAACCGTTCCAGCTTTATGGCAATCATCCACTCAATCGGTTTCTGGATCGCGCGCTTGAACAGGTTGCTCGATGGCTGCGAGTACAGCTGCTTGGCGAGCTGCTGTGTTATGGTCGATGCACCTCCCGATGACTTGTCGCCTAAGAGCAAAGTCTTCACACCGGTACGGCCGAGTGCCTTGAAGTCGATACCGGAATGCTCAAGAAAGCGCACATCCTCGGTTGCCACCAATGCGTTGATCACATGGGGGGAGATGCCGTTGTAATCGGTGTACACGCGGTTGCCAGCGCCGTAATAATAACGACCCAATTCGGTAGTGCCGTCAGATGCGAACACAAGCGAAGCCAGCTTGTCGTGCGGATCCTCAAGCTCCTCGATAGGGGGCATGTAACCAATGACGCCGTTGTATATCAGCATCAGGAAAAAGATAATCACGAAGCCGATGCTCAGAAATGAAATCCATAGCCATTTCACAAGCAGACGGTTTCGCCTGTATTTCTTGGCCGAGCCTTTGCGCGGCTCCTCGAAGTCGTATAAGTCCTGGTTTTTATCCATATCAAACTGCAATCGGAAGCGTGGCCGCAGGGTTTTACGGTCCGACGCTGAATGTGCAGATGCAAAGATAATAAAATTTTTTCAACCTGCGGGTGTGCTGCTTCTATTTCTTTTTCTTCTCGACCGAGAATCCGAATTTGCCGATCATTTCGCCAAGTCCGTAATAATGGCCGTGGCAGTATGCCATCACCCCCGATTTCTCAAGTGAGAAGCGTCCTGTCTCGGGGTCTATCCAGCGGGTGTCAGCACGCACATTGAGCACGTCGGCCACGAACATGTGGTGTGTGCCGAGGTCTGTGACGCTCTTCACGCGGCATTCTATGCTGAGCGGAGACTCCTCGATGGTGGGAGAGGCTACTTTCTCGCCCGGTATCGGTGTCAGCCCTGTCTCTTTCCACTTGTCATGGTCGCGTCCGGAGCGGACTCCGACCCAGTCTGTGGCACGTGCCATGTCGGCGGTGGTCAGGTTGATGGTGAACTCCATGTTTTTCATCAGGATAGGGAAGGAGTGACGTTCGCGGCGCACAGATATGTAGCACATGGCTGGGTCGCTGCATATTGTTCCCGTCCACGCCACGGTCAGCGGGTTCCATTCCTCGGGAGTTGCCCCCACGGTCACGATTACGGCGGGCAGCGGATAAATCATCGTGCCCGGTCTCCAGGATTGCTTGCTCATTATTCTTGTTGGTTTTAACTCTTGTCAGATTTTTCGGATTACGTTGCAAAATTAACCCAAATCCGCCAAATCACCAAAACGGGCTGTAACAGCTGCTGTACCTATATACAGCAGTTATTATGCAACCCGAGCTATAGAGGCGGGATAAGTCAAGGTGAAATATCGTGCTTTATTTAGCATAAATTTCGCTTTTGGATAAAAAGATTTAAAAGAGGTGGTGTTAGTTGAGCAAAATTTGTTATCTTTGTGTTTTGGTATAAGGATTGATATGGTCATGCACGCAGTGAGCCGAATGAGGTGTACTGATGTCTGTGCCGTATTACCAATCACGTTTTTCTGAAGTAAGGACATGTATAACATAAAGACAAACAAAATATAACCCTATTTTTAATATGAACAACGAAGAATTGTTGAGAACCGTCACCGAACGGGCTCAGAAATGGCTCAGCGAGCAGTATGATGCCGAGACACGCGCCGAAGTGAAGGCAATGCTCGATGCGGAAGACAAGACACAGCTCATCGAGGCTTTCTATAAGGACCTCGAATTCGGTACAGGCGGTCTGCGCGGCATCATGGGTGCCGGTACCAACCGCATGAATATCTACACCGTGGGTGCAGCAACCCAGGGTCTCGCAAACTACCTCAAGGACACATTCAAGGAACTTCCCCAGATTTCTGTGGCCGTAGGTCATGATGTGCGTAACAACTCACGCAAGTTTGCCGAGCTGACCGCAAAGGTGTTTGCCGCAAACGGAATCAAGGTATATCTTTTCGACGGTCCCTGCCCGACTCCGGAGGTGTCCTACGCCATCCGCAAGCTCGGTTGCCAGAGCGGTGTCATGGTGACAGCCAGCCACAACCCGAAAGAGTACAACGGTTACAAGGCATACTGGAGCGACGGTGCGCAGATGATCGCTCCCCACGATGTCAAGACCATCGAGTATGTTAATGCCATCACATCTGTTGACCAGATCAAGTTCGATGCTGACGAGGCTCTTATCCAGACCATCGGCAAGGACATCGACGACCAGTATCTCGCCGACATCCACAAGCTCAGCCTTGACCCCGAGGTAGACAAGAAGCACCATGACATGAAGATTGTCTATACCCCGATTCATGGTACAGGGCTCCGTCTTGTTTTCGACTCTCTCAAACTCTGGGGCTTCGACAATGTTATCCACGTTCCGGAGCAGGATGTTCAGAGTGGAGACTTCCCCACCGTGGTTTCGCCCAACCCCGAGAACTCCGAGGCTATGACCATGGGTATCGCCAAGGCCAAGGAGACAGGAGCAAGTCTCGTGCTCGCTTCCGACCCCGATGCTGACCGTGTAGGTCTCGTGGTTCGCGACAAGGAGGGCAACTATCAGCTCGTGAACGGTAACCAGATCTGTATGCTCCTCATCTACTATCTGATCACTCAGAATGTGGAGAAGGGTCTGCTCAACGGCAACGAGTATGTTGTCAAGACAATCGTCACAACCGAGGCTATCAAGCGTATCGCCGATGCCAACAACATCCGCATGTTCGACTGCTATACCGGCTTCAAGTGGATTGCCGACGTGATGCGCAACATGGAGTCAACCGGACGTTACATAGGTGGTGGCGAGGAGAGCTACGGCTTCCTCCCCGAGACTTTCGTACGCGACAAGGACTCAGTTTCTACCAACTCACTCATCGCCGAGTGTGCCGCATGGGCTGCCGACAAGGGCATGAACCTCTACGAGCTTCTCGTTGACATCTATGCTCAGTATGGTTTCTCACGCGAACGTGGAGTGAGCGTTGTCCGTCCGGGCAAGACCGGTGCCGAGGAGATTGTGGCCATGATGAAGAACTTCCGTGAGAATCCCCCCAAGACACTTGCCGGAAGCCCTGTGACCTGCATCAAGGACTATTCCGATCTCAACTGCCGCAATCTCAAGGATGGCTCGGTAGAGAAGATGGACTTCCCGACAACGTCGAACGTTCTCCAGTTCTTCACCGAAGCCGGCGACAAGGTTTCTGTGCGTCCTTCAGGCACAGAGCCCAAGATCAAGTTCTACGTCGAAGTCCGCGAGGATATGCCCTCTAAGGAGAAATACGAGGAGACCGTAGCAGCTGCCGAGAAGCACATCGACCAGGTGCTCGCCGACCTCGGTGTGAAGTAAAAAGCTATAAGCCCTATATGGCCTATTAGACCTATTAGACCTATTAGCCTCATAGAGCTACTTAAAAAGGAGCTATGCCGACCGGCATAGCTCCTTTTTAAGCATTATAGGGCTGATTGTTATCAGCGGTTCGATTCCTCGATCTTGCGGGCGATCATGTTGTTGAATGTCTCCTGCGCCATAAGCTCCTCTACGCTGAGGTGCATACGGTAACGCCAGTAGTGACGCGGGTTCGCAGGCTCGTTGATCTGCTCTTCGGCCGGGTTCTGGCGACGGAGGTGACCGTCGGCTGAAAGCCAGTCCTGAAGCGGCAGTATGCAGAGCATCGAGGGACTCTTCAGCTGGAGGTCGATGATCTTGTCGCAGATCCAAGGCTCTGCAAAGTAGGGAGCCTCACCACCTTCATGCAGCACGTGGTTGTAGAATCTCTGCGAAACAGCGTGGTCAGCCTCCCACCATGCGCGGATACCGCCCATGTCGTGGGTCGAGGTCGTGCAGACGCTGTAGTAGGGGTAGTGCCAAGTGTCGCCGAACTCAGCTGTCGGGTCTTTCGGCATACGCTGAATCTCAAGGCTCAGGATCTCAAGCTGGTTCATGACCGCAGGTACGCAGTCGGGAATCATGCCGAGGTCCTCGCCACATGCAAGCATCGATGTCGAGTCGAGCAGCGGCGGAAGTTTCCACATAGCCTTGCCATACCAGAAGTCGTTGTGACGGTGGTAGAAGAAGTCGTTGTAGAGACGGTTGAAGCTCCACTTCGCGTAGTCGCTGAGCACACGGTACTGATATGTGTACTGTGCCGCGATGCGGGGATGATAGTGGCCTTTCTGATAGGGATCCTCGATGAAGAGCACATCGTCAATCACGCCGAGAAGAGCATTCTTCAGACGCTCGTTCTTCTCGGTCTGCTCCTGGGTTGCGAAATATTCCTCAACTTTCTGCTGTGTGTTGACAAAGGTCTTCAGACCGTAACGGTCACCGCCAATGCGGTCGAGGAAGAGCTCCTTGGCCTCCTCGCTGTATTCGCCGAAGAAGTCCGTTAGCATCCATTCGAGAATGAGCGGGTGAGTCTGTACATCCGCGTCAATCCAGAAGTCGTAGCTGTTACGCAGCTCCTCGGGCGAGAAAGGCATTGCCGGGTTGAAGTAACCCAACAGACCGTGCACTGCGTCCATAGGAATCTGCCAAATGCGGAAGAATCCGAGAATATGGTCTATGCGGTAAGCGTCGAAGTATTCCGACATCTTGCGGAAGCGGTCTTTCCACCACTGGAAGCCATCTTCGGCCATCGCATCCCAGTTGTAGGTCGGGAAGCCCCAGTTCTGTCCGAGTACAGAGAAGTCATCCGGCGGAGCGCCTGCCTGGCAGTCCATGTTGAACAGACGCGGTGAACGCCATGCGTCAACGCTGAAACGGCTTATGCCGATTGGAATGTCTCCCTTGAGCACCACGCCGTTGGCATGTGCGTAGTCGCGAACCTCGCGCAGCTGGCGGTCAAGGTGATACTGAACGAAGTAGTGGTAGTCTATCTGCCGGCGGTGCGCGTCGATGAACTCAGCCACTTTCTTCTCGTCATATACTGAATACTCACCCCATGCGAAGTGGTCGGGAGTGTGATATTCCTCGCGAAGTACGCACCATGCGGAGTAGGGGAGCAGCCAGTATTCGTTGGCGGCTACGAAATCCTTGTACTCCTTGCGGCGTTTCACAGCACCGTTGTCCTGTGCGAAGATCTCGTGCAGATACTCTGACTTGGCATTGTTGACACGTTCGTAGTCAACGGTCTGGAGCATGTTCAGCTCAAGACGCAGTTTCTCGTAATATGCCTTGCGCGCCTCATCCTTGATTTCACCCACAGCGTCGAGACGCATGTACATCGGGTGGAGGGCGAAGGTTGAGTTGGCCTTGTAGGGATACGAGTCAACCCATGTGCCGAGCATCGTAGTGTCGTTGATGGGGAGAATCTGAAGGATGTTCTGGCCGGTCTTCACGCACCAGTCCACCATCTTCTTCATGTCCATGAAGTCGCCGACACCGAAGTCGTCCTCCGTGCGGATAGAGAACACCGGTATTGCTGTACCGGCACCCTTCCACTGACGTTTGGGATTGGCGAAGCGGGTACCGTCAATCACGACCTGCTCACCTTTGCCCTGGACGCGCACACCGTAGATGCGGTTGTTCATGGCCTCCCAGCCTACTGTCTCACCATCCTTGTCGAGAATGAGGAACTTGTACTCGAACGGTACTTTCAGCTTGTCGAGCGGAAGGTTGATTTCCCATACGGGGAAGTTATGGTCGTTCATGCGGAGAGCGCGGCGGGGATCCCAGTCACCGAGATACTCACCCTCGCCTGTGACAGCCAGACATTCATCGGGCGCGATCATCGGAGCCTCGATGCGAATGTTGAGAGTGTCGGGAAGAGAAGGAAGCTGTCCGGCGCGGTTCTCGCGGCGGAGCATACCGTCGATAAATGCCGACGAATAGAAAGGCTTGTCACCCGGCATGTCGTGCCAGTTGTCGAAAATGAGATAGTCGGTTATGCCGGCACCGGCGCGGAATTTGTGATGCTCGCCCCATTCGAAGCGCCATGCACGGTTCGCTGCCTTGACAACGAAGAAATAGTCGAAGTCGGCAGGCTCACCCTCTGTCTCAAGAGTGAATTGCCACATGTCGGGACTTACAAGGCTCATTTCCACGGCCTCGCGTGCATCGCCCGATCCGAGCGCGGGAGTCGTGCCGCAAAGATACACGCTCTCGCCCCAGTTGGTGTGGTAATTGATGTTGAAAGTAATTTTCATGAATTTATGCTTTAAGTTTTCAGTAGTCAGATTTCAGATTAGCCGCACTTTGATGTGCCGCAGCTGGTGCAGATCAGACATCCTTCCTGATAGACCAGGGTCTCAGCCCCGCAGTTGGGACACTTCTGGCCGCTCGCGACCATACCGTTGGTCATGTATTTCTTCAGAGCGCGTTCCACACCCATCTTCCATGTGTTGATGTTGGTGGAGTCGAGTTCAAGACCACCCACGAGTTTCAGCACCTGGTCGATCGGCATACCGTAACGGAGCACACCCGATATCAGCTTGGCGTAGTTCCAGAACTCGGGATTGAACTTCTCGCTCAGACCCTCGATTGTGGTCTTGTATCCGCGCTTGTTGATGAACTGGAAGTCATAACGCTTGTTCCCCTTCTCGTCAACGGTCTTGATAATCTTACCTTTGTTGACGCTCTTCGGGCAGAAGATGCCATCCTCGTCATCGGCCAGACCCGTGAAGATTTCATAGGGCTGGTTGTTGACAAGACCGACAAACGCAATCCATTTCTCCTTGTTGTTCTGGAAGCGTACCACATCGGCCTCAAGCTCGGCAGGACGCTTGGAGATATGTGCCGGAGTTGCTATCACAGGTATCTGCGGGGCTTTCGACTTGACCGACTCAAGCACATTGTTGCGTGAGCCGTCGCGATATACGGTGCATCCCTTGCAGCCGGCTTTCCAAGCCTCGACATAGAGACGGTTCACCAGGTCTTCTGTCACATCGGAGGGAAGGTTGATTGTTACCGAAATCGAGTGGTCAACCCACTTCTGAACCGCTCCCTGCATGCGTACTTTCTCCAGCCAGTCAACATCGTTTGAAGTAGCCTTGTAGTAGGGAGAGCGTGCCACAAGCTCCTCAATCTCCTCGGGTGTCATGTTGCGCTTGGCCTCGATGCCGTTTATGCGCATCCATTCAAGAAACTTGTGGTGGTATACGATATACTCCTCGAATGCGTCGCCTACTTCGTCAACGAAGTCGATTTTCACGTCGGGGTCACCGGGGTTCACCTTGCGCTTGCGCTTGTAGACGGGGAGGAAGACCGGCTCGATACCCGATGAAGTCTGTGTCATGATTGAGGTCGTTCCGGTCGGGGCTATGGTGAGGCAGGCAATGTTACGGCGTCCGCTCTTCACCATGCGCTCGTAGAGCTCGGGGTCAGCCTCGCGCAGGCGTGCGATGTATGGATTGTTCTTCTCGCGCTCAGGGTCGAACACCTCGAAAGCTCCGCGCTCCTCAGCCATGACAACCGAAGCCCGGTAGTAGGCGAGTGCGAGAGCACGGTGTACCTTGACCGAGAACTCCGTGGCCTCGGGTGTGCCGTAGCGGAGACCCAGCGCGGCGATCATATCACCCTCGCCGGTCGTTCCGCAGCCAGTGCGACGTCCCTGAAGTGTTTTTGTGCGTATCTTTTTCCAGAGATTCAGCTCGGTGCTCTTCACCTCTGCGGTCTCCGGGTCTGATTCAATCTTCTCGATGATGATGTCAATCTTCTCCATCTCGAGGTCGATTATGTCGTCCATTATCCGCTGTGCCTTACCGACATGGTCGGCGAAGAGCTCGAAATCAAACTCCGCCTCGGGGGTGAACGGATTGCGCACATAGCTGTAAAGGTTGATGGCTACCAGACGGCAGCTGTCGTAGGGGCAGAGAGGAATCTCGCCGCAGGGGTTGGTCGATACTGTCTCGAAACCGAGATCGGCGTAGCAGTCGGGCACCGATTCGCGGCGTATTGTATCCCAGAACAGCACGCCGGGTTCGGCGCTTTTCCAGGCATTGTGTACGATCTTTTTCCAGAGGGCGGTCGCATCCGTCTCCTTTGTCACCATCGGACTTTCGGAGTTGATGGGGAACTGCTGTATGTATGGTGTGCCTTCGGTGGCGGCCTTCATGAATCCGTCGTCGATTTTGACAGAGACGTTAGCACCGGTCACTTTCCCCTCGGTCATCTTCGCGTCGATGAAGTCTTCGGCATCCGGATGCTTTATGCTCACGCTCATCATCAGTGCTCCGCGACGTCCATCCTGTGCCACCTCGCGGGTGGAGTTGCTGTAACGCTCCATGAACGGAACAAGCCCCGTAGACGTAAGCGCGGAGTTCTTCACGTCGCTGCCTTTCGGGCGGATGTGCGACAGGTCATGGCCTACACCTCCGCGACGCTTCATGAGCTGCACCTGCTCCTCGTCAATGCGGATTATGCCGCCGTAAGAGTCCGGGTGTCCGTCGAGACCGATAACAAAGCAGTTCGACAGCGAGCCGACCTGACGGTTGTTTCCTATTCCGGCCATCGGGCTTCCCTGAGGAACGATGTACTTGAAATCCTTGAGAAGTCCGAACACTGTCTCCTCGCTCATCGGGTTTGGATACTTGTTCTCTATGCGCACAATCTCTGATGCTATGCGGTGGTGCATGTCATCGGGTGTCAGCTCATAGAATGTTCCGTCGGAATCCTTGAGAGCATACTTGCTTGCCCACACACGGGCGGCCAGCTCGTCACCCTTGAAGTATTCGAGGGTAGCGGCATAGACTTCGTTGTAGTTGTAATGTGTATCAGCCATTTCCACTTAGGCGTGCGAAATTACGCGGGTTATTCGTTAGGTTATACTTATTCAGCCCCGCGCATTTACTGTCTGCGCGGAGGTGGGAAAAATATGGTGTAAAATTAACAAAAAAAAGTCAATTGAGCGTGGTTTTGAGAGACTTTTTTATTAACACCGCTTTTTCACCTGCATTCACACATAGGTCAGCCGAATCTGCTCTGACTTTGTTTCCGCCCGTTTTGGGCTGAATTCAGATTTCACGAATCCATGCTCAGTTCTGACAGAATCTGCGGGTGTTGTCAGCGCGTCCCTCTGTGTAACCCTCGGATGTCGTGGACTGCAATCCCCCGGATGCTATTTTCTCTTTAGGCTCATAGAACATTATGAGGCTGATTTTGTGAGAGTCTTCTATGCCGTAGCAATTCTGTTCTGCCACGTATACTCCACGGATATGGTTGGATTTCATCGTGTCGCGCACAGCACCGGCTTCAAGAAGCGCGAGCCGTCCGATACGCATCCCGTTTGAATAGACATCAATCCATTCCACACCACTTTCGCGGCATGGTTCCAGACACAGCTCGTCGCCGGGGAGCAGCTTGTGCAACTCTTCGGCGCAGCAGCGGTTGTCGGGCCCGCAGGTCATTTCAAGGGTAAGGCATTGCTGATGGCAATGTTCACGTAGAATCCTGTCTATGCGGTCCGTCATGTCGTGGTATGCTTTCTCTCCGATGAGGTCAACCGTGCGCAGGTCTTCATGGCGTGCACGCAGTTCCTCAATCATCTGTGTGCGTTTTTCATCGCGCTTCATCCTCGTCTCAAATCTTGCCTGCATGTTGAATGCTACAGCGGCAAGAGCGACAATCAATATAATCAGTATCAGCTCATACATGGCAGTCATAATTTGTAATCTACATTTAAAACCATTCCGCAGCTGATATGGATTAATCTGTTAGGCTTTTTTATGACGAACCAGGGCGACCCGCTGTTGCGGATCGCCCTGTATTTCATTTGTGTGCGCCTTGGAGCGCGTGGTGTCTGTTACTTCACGACGAGTTTGCCGCTCTTGTTGCCGAGGGTGTAGACATACACTCCCTTTGCGAGCGATGCAGTTGACACGGTGCCGTTGCCGATGACTGTCTGCTTGAGCACGCGGTTGCCGTCGGTAGTGTAGAGAGCGAGGTCGCTTGTTCCTTCCACGCTGTATTCGAGCGCGCCGCTCACACTCACGAGGCTGTCACCCTTTTCGAATACCTTCACTGTACCGGCCTTGCCATCCTTGTTCATGATGAGAGTCATGGTTGCATAAACATCATCGTTGTCTGAATAGCCGACAAAGAAACCGACTTCGACATCAGAGGGGATAACGTTACCGTCGCCCATGAAATGGAACTGAAGGAACTCAGGGCTGTTTGCTGCAAGGGGAATATTTTTGATATTCATTACCGGTGCAGGAGCAGGACATACGCCACCGAGGCAAAGTGATATGCTCTGTCCTGTTGTACAGGTAGCCATGATGTCAACGTTTGCTGCTTCAGAAGTTACCACATACAACTGGGGCTCGAATGTCCACTCGGTATAATCCTCGTCTTCATAGATTTCCGGAGAGTTGTCCTCGATGGTCACTCCCTCTTCGAGCACCTGGTCTCCAAGCATGAAGTGGATGCTCTGAGCCTGTGCACATGTCGCGAAAATTGCTGTTGCGACTGCCAAGTAAATTTTCTTCATATTGTTTGTATTTAAAAAGTTTGTTTAAGTAAATCATTTTGTCAGTGCCGGTTTTACGACACTGACAAAAATCTTTTATTCCTCTGAATTGTTTTCTTCACCCTCGTCATCTGCATCTGCATCTTTGAAGAGAGGTACTTTTACAACCTGGAGCACTCCCGACGCATCGCTTGCAAACGCTACAATCGAGAGATTCTCGAGTTCCCAATGCTCCTTATTGGTCCATCGGGTGGCGATTGAACCTGTGATTTCCTGCTCGAATCCGGCTGTGAGGGAGTAGGGCTGTCCTTTCAGACCGTCGAAGATCTGAGCGCGGAACACGTTGTTGTGAACATAATCCTGAATAGTGACCGTGCCGTTGCGCTGCTGGGCAACGATGTTGTCCTCAAGAATCCAGAACTGGAAGTCTACATTGCGCGTTGTGTTGCTCATTACGTGAGCTTTGGCTTCGATTGTGCCGAAATAACCGTCATTGCCGTCGTTGGGATCGGGTATATATTTGGCCTCCAGCTCGATGTTGACATCTGTCGCAACCTTAAGGGCGTCGCGGACTTTTGTTGACCAGAGTGTGTAGTTCACAGCATCTCCCGCCATATTTATGACACCCATCGGGAACTGCGTGATGCCGTACGATTCCATGATAGCGTTCCCTTCGGCGGTCATCAGTCCGACGCGTCCGTTATTGAAGTTTGTGCGTTGCACATCTATTCCGAATGATCCGCAATGGATGCTGACTGCTATCACTTTGTCAGCACCGAACTGCTCTTCAAGCTGCTCGATTACCTCGTGAGCGGCCGGACAGTTCACGCAGTTCTGGCCGGTGAAGTCCTCAAGCAGGATGGCTCGTTCGGCAACAATCGCCTCGCCCAGTATGTAGCGGTCATCTTCGGCCACGTCATCGCATGATGTCAGCGCTATTGAAGACATCGCGACAGCTGCGGCCCCTATGAAAAGTCTGTATATAGTTTTCATCAGGTCTTTTTCTTAGAAATTGTAGGTGTAGTTAATCTTGAAACCATGCATCGCAGGCACCGGACGGCAGAGACCTCCCGAACAGTCGAATCCCGCACGTGTACGGCCGTAGCTGAGCATCAGACGGTTGTTGCGGTAGCTGCCGGTAACGCCCACCATGTAGTAATGGGTGCCGGTTTCGCCGCAGTTCCACATGTCGCTCACCGACAGCATCAGGTAGGGAGTCCATGAGAACTCGGCCAGTCCGTATGCCCAGTCTTTCTGGTCCTGCTTGGTGAAGAGATACTGAAGCTCTCCGCGCAGCGTGAACTTGCGGTTGATTTTCCACTTGGCATCGGCTACAAGGATGTTGGTGCGGATATACTTCTCATCTTTCTCAACGATTTTGCCCACCTCGTTGTTGAAGAGCTGGTTCATATACATGAACGTAAGTGTGACCGGAGCGGAGATGCGTTTCTCGATCTGCACGTTGATGTCGTAGTAGTTGCAGGCTCCGATTTTGAAGAACGGTGCCTTGTTGCCGTCTGTTCCCCACATTGTGCCGAACGGGGTCTCAGGATCCGGGCCGTTTGCAAGTCCTGCCACGTAGCTGGCGTTGACGGTCAGCTTGGTTCCGTAGCGTCCGCCGAGAGCGGATTTGCGGGGGAACATGTAACTGAATGATCCCTGATATGCCCATTCGCCGTCTGCGTTCTGTGTGGCGTAGGGATAGAGGGCGGGAAGAGAATAAGTATGCGTGTAGGTGAAGGCCGGCATGTTGTTGATGAATGCCGATATTCCATCTACCGTACGCTGCGAGCGGAACGACATATTGTAGCTTCGCTTTGCCTGAAGCATCGCGCTCATACCTTTCTTAGAGTATGAACCGCTGATCATATAGGCCGTACCGTCACCATATGTGTAGTCGTTGTCAAAGCTCGGGTCCTGACCCTTCCATGCGAACTCGGCCAGCACGCTCCATGGTCCTGACGCGAAGCTCGAACGGACATCCACGGCGTTGACCAAGGTCGGCAGATTCAGGTAGTAGTTTGAGTTGTCGAGGTAAATCTGCTCGTCGCGCTCATGCTTGAGCACATAAGAACCGCCAATCATCCACGTGGCGTTGTGATCCTGCATCGACTTCATGTAGTCGCTCAGATATACCTCGGCGTTGGCACCGTAGACCTGCGAGTGCTTGCTCCAGTTCCAGTAGCGGCGCTGCACACCACCCAAAAGGGTGAGATGGAGTCCTTTCACGGCGTTGATTTTCAGACGGCCGCCGCGGATCGCGTTGTCGATACCGAGAGCACGTTCCTCGTAGGTGCGGAGTATGAATCCGCTGCCGAACTGCTCGTAGAAGTCACCGCCGGTCAGTTCAAAGCCCTTGTACTTTCCTTTTACGTAGAAATTCGAGAGACCCCAGCCGGCGAAATCTTTCTCATAACCCGGAAGCGGCCATTTCATGAACTCGGCCCTGAGACCTGCGTCGACAAACTGGCTCGCCATGTTTACGTCGGCATATGTGTTGAAGAGTATCTTCTGTTCATAAGGACCGATGGCTCCGATTTCTTCATCTATTTCCGGAAACACGATGTCGGCCTGTACCGAACCGTGTACCGCCACCGGATAGTCGGCCTTCGCCGGACTTGCTGCCATAACCGTGGCCAGTGAGGCCAAGGCTAAGGGTATATATGTTTTCATGTGGAATCGTTACGTTCTGAAAGGTTTTTCTCTCCCTCGCGGGCATGTTATTATTTCACGAGAAGACCGCGTACAACCTCGATGAGGTGGTCTTCCGAACCTTCGGTGTAACCCGAGTGTGACTCTACAATCTTGCCGTTGCCGTCAACAATCACTACGTGGGGAGGATTCTGGCAACCCATGGCGCGTGCGAAATCGCCGCTCTGGTCGAGAAGAACGTCATATTCCCAGCCGCGTGCATCGGCGAGCGGTTTTACTTTTGTAGCGTTCTGTGCCTCGTCGATTGAGATGGCGTAAACCTTTACTCCGGTCTCGTCAACCCAGTCGGGATACTGCTCGTGAATGGCGGTAAGCTCACGTATGCAGGGTTTGCACCATGTTGCCCAGAAGCTGATGATGAAGGGTTTGCCGTCGTTGCTGAGAGTAGCGGAATCAACGGGTTTGCCGGCAAGGTCCTTGAGCTGTACTGAGGGAAGCTGCGCGTTGGCCGACAGAGCTATGCCGAGGCATATTGCGGCCATCATGAAGATTTTCTTGAGTGATTTCATATCTGTTGTTTTTTATTTTTAGATTGATTGGGCTTGCGCCGGTTTATTCCGACACTCTCTTTTACGCCGTAAAAATAACGGATAAAAATGAATTATCCAAATTTTATTTATGTTTGGCACCCGATTCTTACTTTTTTTACAATTGAATGCGTAATTTGGTCTGTAGCTTGAGAAGGGCTGTATTTCGCCCCGGCTCCCGTTCCGGACCGGTGTCAGCGGGGCTTGATAAGTCCGTTGCGGTATGCGAACAGCAGCTCGCGCAACTCGTCGATCTGTTCCTGGAGCTCTATCCCTTTGTCGGTGTCGCGCACGCGGACACGGTTCTGGCTCAGCTCTACCAGCTGTGTGGTCGATACGATGTCGGTGCCGAGGCGTATAGCCTCTTCGGTGCTGCTGAACGGCTCATGCTGCACGAGCACGAATCCGCGCGAGTGATAGACCAACGTGTAGCCCGCTATACCTGTTGTGTTGTGATACGCTTTGGCAAATCCGCCGTCGATTACCATCAGTTTGCCGTTGGCCTTGACGGGCTGTTCACCTTTGCCGACTTTAACAGGAACATGGCCGTTGATGATATGGCGGTGGTCGCCGGTCACACCGAAGGCGTCGAGGATCGAGTCCACCACCTCCTCGCGCTCACGCAGCAGATAGTAGAAGCCTTTCGGTTCGTCGTGGGTGCTCTTGTCTTCTATGAAATAGCGTTCGAAGGTGGTCATGGCCTCCTTGTCGAACAGTGGAGACTCCGGACCGCACCATAGGTACCAATAGTAATCGGTAGCATAATCGCGTATCTCGGCGGGCGTGTCGTTGTTGAACGCCGCGCGCATAAGCATACCGATTGACTGCAACAGTTCCTCTCCCTTCATCTTCTTGCCGAGCACCTCTATCTCGCGCAGGGTGCCGTCGGAGTTGAGGGGTACCGAGGCATGGAACATCAGGTTGGAGTTCGCCACCGTGTATATGTCGCCGTGGTTGAGCATGATGTTCATGTGGCGGCGCAGTTTGTCGCTGATCACAAACGAGCGGTGCAGCTTGTCAACGAGTGTCTGCTCATCTTCGGTGAGCCGGTACGGGTCGGCGGGGTCAACGGTGGGGAAGTTTGAGTCGCGCATCGGGTAGGTCTTGCCGCCGAGTGTGATCTCCTTGCGGTCGGCCGACAGCGCTCCGAATAGCTTGCGCTTCTCCATGTGCCATTCCGGATGCTTGTCAATCATCTGCCCTTCGAGCTTGAACTGTATTATGCTTATCGACTTGTGCATCTTGGCAAGAAGGGCGAGCGAGCGGTCATTGTAGATGGTGCAGCCGGCCTCGGGCTTGGGCAGGAACACCTCGCACGGGTCGTCGCCGTAGGTATCCATGGCGAATGTAGCCAGCGGCAGCAGGTTGATGCCGTAGCCTTCCTCGACGGTGTCCATGTTGCCGTAACGCATGGCTATGCGCAGCACGTTGGCTATGCAGCAGTCGTTTCCGGCAGCGGCACCCATCCAGAGGGCGTCATGGTTGCCCCACTGTATGTCGAATCCCTGGTATTCGGAGAGTGTGTCCATTATGATATGGGCTCCCTGCCCGCGGTCGTATATGTCGCCGAGTATGTGCAGACGGTCTATGCTGAGCCGTTGTATCACGTTGCATATGGCAATGATGAAGTCGTCGGCCTGGCCGGTCGAGATGATTGTCTCGACAATGCGGTTATAGTACATCTGCTTGCTCTCGCCGCTGGGTGCCTCGTGCAGCAGCTCCTCGATGATGTAGGCATATTCCTTCGGCAACGCCTTGCGCACTTTCGAGCGGGTGTATTTCGACGACACGCTTTGAAGCACTTTCACCAGTCGGTGAAGAGTAATGTTGTAAAAATCGTCGAGGTCCTCCTCTTCGGTGCGTATCAGCTCAAGTTTCTGCTCCGGATAATATATGAGCGAGCAGAACTGTGCAAGATCGGAGTCGCGCATGTCGTTGCCGTAGATTTCGCGTACCTTGCGCTTGATGTTGCCCGAAGCGTTTTTCAGAATGTGGCGGAAAGCCTCATCCTCTCCGTGCAGGTCAGCCACGAAATGCTCGGTACCCTTCGGCAGGTTGAGGATTGCCTCAAGGTTGATGATCTCGGAGCTGGCCGCGCTGATAGTCCCGAATGTCTGCGAAAGAAGTTCGAGCACGCGGCGGTCTTTCTCAATCTGGGCCGTCGTGTGACGCATGGATTTATCCTCACGCACCTCCGACGGGGTGTTTTCAAGTGACATGTCTATGGTAGATTTAAGATTCTGCTGCAAATATATAAAATCATTCCGTAATATGGGGTGGTTTCATGAAATTTTCCCTAATTTTGTGGTTGAAATGAAAAAAATCTTGAGTTTAGTCCGTCGTCGTCTCGCCAATCTCTCGTATCGGACGGGTCTGGCTGTGGTAGCCATCTGCGTGGCGTGCTACATCATATCGTTCGCCCAGATGCTGTTGCCTATCCCCGCCGCATGGAAAGGAGGATTGTGGGTCGCTTTCTATGGATTGGCGAAGGCATCGCAGTACACAGCCATCCTGATTCTCGGCAAGGAGGGCTGGATGCGCCTAAAGGCCCGCTTCATGCGACGGACAGCACAGGATGATGTTGTTGAAAAGGTTGTGGACAAGGTCACCGATGATGAATGAACTGAATAACAGGAAAAATCCCGATAACCGTAATGTGCTCAATAATCTGGAACCGCTGTTCGGCGCGGCTCCCGGCTCTGCTTCAGAGCCGTTGATAATTGCAGGACCGTGCAGCGCGGAGTCGCGCGAGCAGATGCTTGCCACCGCCCGTGGACTCGCTTCTGCCGGAATACGCTGTTTCCGCGCCGGTATCTGGAAACCACGGACACGCCCCGGTTCTTTCGAGGGTATGGGTGCACGTGCTTTGCCATGGCTCGCTGATGTGCGTGAGAAGACGGGCATGATTCCGGTGACAGAGGTCGCCACCGCAGCACATCTCCGCGCCGCACTGCGTGCCGGTATCGAAGCGTTCTGGATCGGCGCCCGGACTTCGGCCAATCCTTTTGCCGTGCAGGAGATTGCCGATGTGCTCGCTGAGCTTCCCGCAGCACGTCGTGAAGCCATCACTGTTCTGGTCAAGAATCCTGTCAATCCCGACCTTGAGCTTTGGATTGGTGCGTTGCAGCGCATTTACGCCGCCGGCATACGCCGTCTCGGTGCCATTCACCGTGGATTCAGTGCGTATGGAGACCACCTCTACAGGAATATTCCTGAATGGCGCATACCGATTGAGTTGAAACGTCGCATACCCGGTTTGCCGCTCATATGCGACCCGAGTCATATCGGAGGCCGCCGTGAGCTGGTTGCCTCGCTGTCGCAGCAGGCTCTTGACATGAATTTCGACGGCCTTATAATAGAGTCGCATTGCGATCCTGACTGTGCGCTCAGCGATGCAGCCCAGCAGATTACTCCCGATGAACTCGCCGGAGTCCTTGCCGGCCTCCGCTCCGGGCAGCCGCAGTCATCGGGTGGAAGCGGCACGCCGGCAGCTGCCAGTCTCGGTGTGCTCCGCGAGGAGATTGACCGGATTGACGTTGAGCTGGTCTCGCTGTTGGCACGGCGTATGGCGGTGGCACGCGAAATCGGCGAACTGAAACAGAAAGAGGGTATACCCGTGGTGCAACCCGACAGATATGGTCAGCTCATAGAGCGTCGTGTCGCCGACGGTTGCAGTCTCGGTCTTTCAGCAGACTTCATGAAGAACATTCTCGGTACCATCCACGAGGAATCGGTGCGTCAGCAGCTTGCCCTGAGAAAATGACCCTCTTTTTACCACGCACGTTACTTTACAGCCGAATCAATCGGACTGTAATGTCTCATCCTTCTTGAGCGAAAGGAAAGTGGGGTAGTCCTTGATATGGTCGGAATGATGGAAATGGTCGGAAGTGGCCACAAGTGCTATCGCTCCCGACGAGAAGTCATGGAGAGTGAGCCATACTCCCGGCTCGACAAGCAGCCCCATATATGGACGGTTGAGCATTACGGTCCGGCGGTCGCGTCCGTCATCGAGAGTTATACAGAAGCTGCCGGCGGCCGCAACGATAAATTCCTTTACGGCACGGTGTGCATGGCCTCCACGGCTTTCACCACCGGGTACGTCGTAGATGAAGAATACCCGCTTCACATCAAAGGGCAATGTCTCTTCCGACTGTATCACCGACAGATTGCCTAACCGCTCGCTGGGATGACGGTCAAGTTCTATGACCGAACAGTCATATACTGTCTTTCGGGGCAATCCGGGCAGCACATCGTCCCTTTCTGATGCGTCTTCTTTATGTGTGGCCGCGCATTCATAATCATCTGTACACTCCTTTTCGGCTTTCTCTCGGAGAGCGAGGTATTTCTTGTAATCAAGAATATATTCCTCGTCGGCGTATGGGCGTGAACTGAGCACGAGCACCACGGCGTTTGTCGAGAAGTTCGTAATCTCACGCCATGTTAGCCGCGGAACGTAGAGCCCGAGGTAGGAGCGGTTCAACGTCACCCTTTCCTCACGGTCCGGATAACGTGTTATGACATCAAACGAACCGGAGAGTGCCACAATAAGTTCCTCGTTGCTGTGGTAGGCATGACCTTCGCGGTCGCCTCCGCCGGGTACATCGTAAATCCAATGGCAACGTTCTATCTTGAAAGGAAGCTCGCGGCACTCCTCAATCACGGCGAGATTGCCTCTCGGATCGAGAAATCTCGGCAGCTCTATGATTCTTGGTCCTGTCATACTTGACAAACGCTCTTCATGCCGTTTAAATTGCACTTGGGTACAAATTCAACGGTGCATCAGAAACTGAACTGCGCCAGTATTCCTGCGCGGCGTGCCCACGCGTGGGTGCCGTCCATGTTCTCGCGGCGTCCGAGATTGAACTCGGCGGCACACGATATTCGCGGGGTGAGATACCAGAAGTAGTTGACAGCGAAATACATGCCGGTCTTGTATTCGTCGGTGAAGCCGTTATCTTTCGGCAGATAGCGTGTCGCTCCATAGGTTGCCGAGAAGAACATCGAGGGGTTCAGGTTGTATTGCACGGCGGCATAGCCTCCGATTGCACCGGGCGCGTACATCTTGCCCGGTTTGCCGGGTTCTCCCACAAGGTCATATTTGCCCATCAGCCAGTCCCCGCCGAGGCTCTCGAACCCGCAACCCCCGTTTACCATGCCGTAGAATGTGAAATGCTCCTCGGGTTGCCAGCGTCCGGAGAGTTGCAGACCCCATCCGGCCACGGTGTGGTTCTTCGATGTGAGCAGGTCGCGGTATGGGTGGAACCGGAGTATTCCGGCCAGTCTTACATAGCCCGACGTGTCCCACGCATATTGGCCGAAGGTGGCTATGTCGGGGACATATTGGTTAACCTTGCCGGTGACATCCTGCTCGACATCGATCTGGTCTGATGGACTCTCGACCGAGGCGGCGATTGTCCAGTGCTTGTTCTTGAACTCATGCATCCAGCGGACAAGGACGGCAGTCGCGCTCATTTTCGCGTTCGGTCCGGCGGCATCGACGGCGGGAGGGAGAGCGCCTGGGTCGCTGAAGGTCGAGTTTGTGTAACCTATCGTGAAGTCGTTTATCTGGCCGTAGGCTTTCTTGAGATGGAAGTCGCGGGCCTCGTAGCCGTTGAAGTTCGCCTCGATGTAGAGCTGATATTGGCCTAATTTCTTGTTACGACCGATCACCCGGAAGAATAGTGCCGTACCTGCAGGTGTTGTACCGAGGTCATGCATCTTGGCCGGGTCTTTGTGCATCGGAATCAGATAGGGAGCGAACGCCGGACTCGGAATAGAGCCGCCCCAGTCATAATAGCCGCGCATCCTGACCACGCCGCCGACACCCATCGCCAGGTTATTGTCGCGGCTCATGAACAGGAAGTATGGAGCCAGCGGGTCCTGGAAATGACGGAACTGGTCTTCGTAGAACTTGCGTATGAGTGTTAGCGAGGAGTCGGGATGCTGTTCCTCACCCTTGCCGAAATAGACAATCTTGTGGTCTCTCAATGTCGAGTCGAGGGCAATCTCAGTCATGCTCTGCGCATGAGCCGGAATCAGAGCCGTAAGCATTATGGCGGCCGAAGCCAGAAGTTTCTTGATCATGGCGGAATCGTTTTCGTGTTGTTTTTCTGTCAGACAAGCCGCACCAGAGTCAATAGGTCACATAACTCCTGTTTGAGGAGGTGTGACTTGAGTGTGTTCCGATGCTCCTCCTTGCGCTTGTCTGATATGTTAACAATTGTTATACGGCTAATGTTAATGAAAATTAAAAAATTTTTCACTTCAGTCCGAACTTATAATCTGATTTTAATGTTTGAGAGGGAAAGAGGGCATTCGTCCCGCTTTTTGTTAAGTTAACCTCACACATATTAAGTTAACCGACTCACTATCGATTATTCACCCTTAATTTTATACCATATGAGAAACCATTTACTGAAGGGTATGGCTGTCATGTTCGTTGCTGCCATAGGTTTTACAGCCTCTGCCCAGAATTATGAGTTCAAGCCCATCAAGGGTTTTCAGGAAAACACCAACGAGAAACTTGAGGCATTCCTTGAGTCAACCGTGCCTATGAAGACACGCAAGGTCGCTGTGTTCGACTGCGACGGCACACTCTTCGGGCAGGCCCCCTACTATCTTGCCGACGAGGCTCTTTATGACTTCGCCAAGGAGAACTACGCCGGAAAGACCGATGCAAAATCGGTCGAGAAGATGAAGATTGTTGACCAGCTTCTGCATGGTGACAATGTCGGCGTTGATTTTGTGCAGAACCGTGTGCGCTTCCTTTCGGGTCTGACTGCCGACGAGATTCAGTCTATCGGCGACCGAATGTTCCACAAGAAGTTCCAGAACAAAATGTATCCTGAGATGAAGGCACTCATCCAGAATCTTGAGAACTTCGGTTTCGAGGTGTGGATACTGTCGGCATCGCCTGAATTGCTCTACCAGCGTTTCTGTGCCCAGCAGCTTGGATTGCCCGAAGACCGCATAATCGGTGTGAAGTCGAGAGTGGGAGAGGGGAACATCGTTACCGATGAGCTGGTCTATCCCGTGTCGCAAGATGAAGGCAAGGCCGATGTGGTTCGTACATTCATCAAGGCTGACCCGCTCTTTGTCGGAGGTAACTCACGCGGCGACCTTGAGATGATGGAGACATCAGTCGGACTGAAGATAATGATCAACCCCGACGACAAGAAACCGGAGAAAGTGGCCGGCGGCAAGACCCTCAAGGAATATTGGGCGGCCGATCCTACGTGCATCATCGAGTATTGCAATGATGTCCCTGTCGAAGGTCAGACATACGTCACCGAAGAATGGGGAGTGAAGAGCAACGCCACCAACGCCAAGCCCTCCGAAGTAGTCATCAACTACTGACAACACCACAAACCGGTAAAACAGCATCACACATAGAATTACCGTCACAGTTTGCATATTTCAGGGCCGGAGGGTTTAAACCTTCCGGCCCTCTTCCCACTCTAAACCCTAAACCCCAACCCCTAAAACCTAACATGCTCCCACAAGACCCATTCATGCTTCTCAGCACAGTCAATATGAAGCTCCGCGACGATTACACTGACCTCGACGACCTCTGCGCCTCCCTCGGCGAGGACCGCGCCGCTCTCGAATCGAAACTCGCCGCCGCAGGCTTCACCTACATGCCCGAAATCAACCAGTTCCGGTAACTGTCCGACTTGTCCGACTTGTCTGACAAGTCCGACCAATCAGTCAGCATCGGTTACCCTTTCCTGCCGACCACATATACAGGCCGGTAGGTCAGGCTGCGCAGGTGCGCCATATCCTTGATGCTCAGTCTTGATGACGGGGCAGACCCTCCTACGCCCGTGTGCTTGAGGTGCATAAGCATCTCGCGTGCAGACCTGAACTCCACGCGTATCTCATCCTCGCGCACCTCTACATCGCAGAAGTCGCGGCTCATCCACTCCCTCAGCTGTTCAGCCTTGGGATAAAGCAGCGGAGAAGGCCGCAATGCGTCCAACTCCTCCATATTGCCGGGCAGGAATGTCGAGATAGCCATTACTCCTCCGGAGCGCAGATGGCGGTGGCATTCATGCAGGAATCTCGGTATGTCGGCAAACCATTGTATCGCCGATGCCGACACGATCACATCCCATTCCCGTCGCTGACGCTCTATCCATCGCTCGGCATCTTCCACCACGTATTCCTCTTCCGCAGCTATACCGAACGGTCCCGTCTCGGTTATGTCAACAAATGTAGCGAGGCGCGGCTTGATAAACCGTGAATACTCGCGTGTGAAAAGCCCGGTGCCACAACCTATTTCGAGCAGGTTGCCTTCTGTGGCCGGGTTCATGCCGCGCAGCATGTCGGCCAGCTTGATTGCCGCCGAGTATTGGGCTATAGCGTGGGTGTCGTATGAAATCGAAGCCTTGCTGAATTTCTCTGAGACTTTCACCGGATCCGAAATTACCATCCTGACAATCTCCCGAAGCTCGACAAGGTGACTCGCTTCAAGTTCCACAATTTCTGTGTCGTCCTCATGTCGCCATGCCCTGTGCATGTTCTCTGGCGGGAAAATCCTGTCATGCTTCGATATATATGCCCTTACCCATGGGAGTGACTGTCTTTGAACCCGTCGCTCAGCTGCCCCGGCTATGTTCCGGAGCTGTCCGCGCAGGTTCTCGATCCGTTCTTCTCCCAGCTCCTCTTCAAGTGCCGCCATGAAGCGGTTGTATGCCTCTCGGTCGCTTGCCATGCGCATACGGAACTTCATCAGGTTCCTTTCATTCAATCCGTCGGCCGTGCCGTTGAAAATTGCGGCAGGTATGCCATGAAGGTCATCGACCGGTGTGAGTGTGCCGTTTATTGCGAAAGCTGCTGTTATCCGGTCGGCCGGCAGAGTGGCGTGGGCTGCAAACACTCCCAATGACCATGCGAATAGATAGACCGTGTAGTAGCGGTCGAGAAACGATGTGTCGAGCGACAGGTCGCTGAAATCGTGCACAACGGCCACATCCCAGCCGGGCAGCGATATGCCACGTCCTGTTTCAGGCCCCGCGCTCCACCCGGTGTAAACCAATATCAGTCGTGTGTTGTCGGGCTCGGTGTGCAGAAACTCTATTTTCATTTATGGGAGGATCTATAAAATGAAGTTGTTTATACAACCTCATTGGTTTGCGTTGGATTGTTGATGATTATTTCGTGAGATTGAGACAATCTTCTATTCTGTTGAGAATGTCGGCCACTGTCGCCTCCGACAGTGTGGCGTTGAGTGAGAAGCGTATCCTTTCCCCGCCGGGTGGCACCGTCGGGCGACGTATGGGGAGTGCGAGGATTCCGGCTTGCTCCAGTTCCTGTGATATTCGGACAGCCTTTCTTGCGTCGCCTGTCACAAGCGGTACTATTGCCGAGCGCGAAGGATTGTCCATGCCAGTTAGTGTCTCGATACCCTCGCGGAACACCCGGGAGATGCGCCCTAAATGCTCTCGCCGGGCATTCATCTCTTGAAGTTTCTCAAGCATGAGCAGCGACCAGGCGGCATTGGCCGGAGCTATGGCGGTCGAGAAGATCAGGCTCCTCGCGCAGTTTACCAGATATTCTTTCAACACGGGAGAGATTACGGCGAATGCCCCGACCGATGCACATGCCTTGCCGAGCGTGCCGACGAGTATGTCTATATCGTTCAGCAGCCCTTCGGCTTCGGCCACTCCGAGTCCCGCCGCGCCGAATGCTCCCACGGCGTGGGCCTCATCGACATAGAGCATCATCTTCGGGAACTCCTTCTTCAGCGCGGCAATCTCACGGAGCGGGGCTATGTCGCCATCCATGCTGTAGACCGACTCGCAGAGCACTATAAGTCTTTCGCGTGCATCATGTTCCTGTTCGAGTATCCGCCGAAGATGCGCCACGTCGTTGTGCCTCCATCTCTTGTAATCGGCGTGGGCCAGACGCAGTCCATCTATCGCCGAGGCGTGTATCAGTTTGTCGGTCACCCAGAGAGTGCCCGGAATGTCCAGTGAGCTGACAAGACCTACGTTGGCGTGGTAGCCGGAGTTGAACATCAAAGCCGGGCGACCGTAACTCTTCTCAAGAAACGCCTCAAGGTCGTGAAATACCTGCTGGTCCGAAGCCAACAGGCGCGAGGCCGAGGCAGACATGGCCACATCGTTGAACCGTGCGGCAAATTCCTCACGCCATTTCCCGGCCTGCGCGGCAAGTCCCATGTAGTCATTGCCCGAGAGGTCAAGAAAACGCCCCTTGCGGTGCGGCGGTATCCGGCGCAGACGGCCTTCCTCATTGAGAGTGGCTAATATTTCGCTGTAATCAGACATTCTGTAATTAGTTACATTGATGGTCAGCGCGGTTTATTCCGGCCTGACAAGTTTGAGGAGAGCGTCGCAGAGTTTAATGACCTGCTCGTCGCTGACTGCCATGTAGGGGGGCATTATGTAGGCGTTCTTGCCGAACGGCCTTATCCATACACCCTCCTCGACACAACGTTTCTGGAACTCTCCGAGGTTCACATCCTCCTTGAGCTGAACCACGCCGATGCCTCCTAACACGCGCACATCATCCACATTGCTGAACCCTCGCGCCGGTGCCAACCGTTCTTTCATTATCGCCTCAATCTCACCGATGCGTTTCTGCCACGGCAGGCTGAGCAGCAGACGTGTAGAGGCAACAGCTACGGCACATGCGAGCGGGTTGCCCATGAATGTCGGGCCGTGCATCATCACCCCGCTCTGCGAGTTGGAGATCATCTCGGCCGTGCGGGCGTTGGTGGCCACTGCAGAAAATGTCATGTATCCACCGGTGATTGCCTTGCCGATAAGCATGATGTCAGGCTCTACCCCGGCATGTTCCCACGCGAAGAGTTTGCCGGTGCGGCCGAAGCCGGTGGCTATCTCGTCGAAAATCAGCAGCACGCCGTTGGCGTCGCACTCCTTGCGCAGCTCGCGCAGATATTGCGGATGATAGAAGCGCATACCGCCGGCACCCTGCACTATCGGTTCAAGAATCACCGCCGCCAGATTGTCGGCGTTCGAGCGTATAAGCTCACGCATCGGCTCAAAGTCGGCCGGGTCCCATTCGTCATGGAAGCCGCACTGCGGAGCCGGAGCGAAGTGGCGTATAGGCAATGCAGGGCCGAACGCTCCGTGCATACCGGTCACCGGGTCGCAGACCGACATAGCGTTCCATGTGTCGCCATGGTATCCGCTGCGGATTGTGGCGAAGTTGGTCTTGCGCGGGTTGTCATGAGCCTGCACTGCCATCTTCATGGCAACCTCGGTGGCTACCGAACCTGAATCGGCATAGAAAATGTGCTCCATCGACGGTGGCAGAATCTCCAGCAGGAGTTTGCCGAGTTCGATAGCCGGTTCATGGGTGAGCCCGCCGAACATCACGTGCGACATCCGGTCAATCTGCCTTTTCGCCGCCTCGTTCAGCACCGGATTGTTATAACCATGAATCACGCACCACCACGACGACATGCCGTCGATAAGCTCGCGTCCGTCATCGAGAGTTAATACAGCACCGTGAGCCTCACGCACCTTGTACGTGGGCAACGGATTATGAGTCGAAGTATAGGGATGCCAAAGATGCTCCCTGTCAAAATTATCATGTACCATATCTTTCACCCCCCTTAACCACCTTAAAAACCTTAACCACCTTACCCAAAAATCTAAAGCCTGAACCCCTAACTCGGATCCACATCATAATAAACCTGCGTAGTCTTCATGTCCGGCCACGCCGCCGACTCCTCATAGACCTTACGCAATATCTCCTTCACCTTCTTCATCGAAGCGTTTGCCTCGACCTTCAGCATGATTGACTGGATATACCACAGGGCCACCCGGCTTACGAACGGTTTCTCCGGCCCCAACACACGGTCACCGAATATCTCGCGCAGTTTCAGCGCGTAGAGTGTGGCGGCACGGTCGGTCGCCCCCGAGTCCTTGTTGCGCAGATATACGTTGATTATCTTCGTGAAGGGGGGATAGTTGTAACGCTCCCGCTCGCGTATTTCCGATTCATAGTAGCCGGCATAGTCATGCTTGCGCACATGCTCCAGAACCGGGTTCTTCGGGTCAGTGGTCTGTATGAGCACCATCCCTTTCTCCTGGCGGCGCCCGGCACGTCCGGCCACTTGCTCAAGCATGTTGAATGCCCGCTCGTTGCTCCTGAAGTCAGGGAAGTTCAGCAGGGTATCGGCGTTGATCACACCGGCCACCCGCACGTCGCCGAAGTCGAGCCCTTTGGTCACCATCTGTGTGCCGACGAGTATGTCGGTGTCATGCCGGGCGAATTCCTCGATTATTTCCTGATATGAATCCTTGTTGCGGGTTGTGTCGAGATCCATGCGCGACACCCGGCTGTCGGGAAACTCCTGATGTATCTCCTCGGCGATGCGCTCGGTGCCGTAGCCGAAGATGTCTATCGAGTTCTGTCCGCAGGCGGGGCAGAGGGTTGGCAGCTGTGCGGCAAACCCGCAATAGTGGCAACGCAGCAGGTTGGCATGTTTGTGATATACGGGCGAGACGTCGCAGTTCTCGCACTTCGGGGTCCAGCCGCACTGGCGGCATACCACCACCGGTGCGAAGCCACGACGGTTCTGGAAGATAATGGCCTGACGCTTGTCGGCCATCGCTTTGCGAACGTTGCTTACGAGCGGCGCGGAGAGTATTCCGGTGTTGAGTTTCTTCTTGCGCTGGTCGCGCATGTCCACAATCTCCACATCGGGCAGCACGGAACCTTCGTACCGCTCCTCCAGAGTGACAAGCCCATACTTGCCGTTGACAGCCTTGTAGTAGGTCTCGACCGAAGGGGTCGCCGAACCCAACAGAACCTTCGCGCCGTGCATGGTGGCGAGCATTATGGCCGTGTCGCGGGCGTTGTAGCGCGGTGCGGGGTCATATTGCTTGAAACTGCTCTCATGCTCCTCGTCAACAATCACCAAGCCGAGGTGCGCGAACGGCAGGAACACCGATGACCGCGCCCCGAGCACCACGAGGGGTTCGTTCGAGGTCAGCAGACGTTTCCATATATCCACACGCTCGCTGTCGGAAAATTTGGAATGGTAGACCAACAGCCGGTTGCCCAGCACGGCACGCAGGCGGTCCGTAAGCTGGGTGGTGAGCGATATTTCCGGCACGAGGAAGAGCACCTGGTTGCCGTCGTGGAGCGCGGAGGCTATGAGATGCGTGTATATCTCGGTCTTACCGCTTCCGGTCACTCCGTGCAGGAGCATGGTCTGCCGTTCGCGGAATCCTTCTTTGATTCCGGTCAGCGCGCAGCTCTGTGCCGCCGATAGGGGAGAGGGTGTTATCTCACCTTTTACCGAGGGATTGAAGCGGTTTATCACCCTCTTCTCCTGACGGAGTATCCCTTTGTCAACCAATGCCTTCAATATGCCTGGGTTTACTCCGGTGCTTTTCAGGAAGTCTGTGCGCGTCACATCGCGCAGTTCTCCGTTGGGGTGCATCCAGCCCGACATGTCGAGGTAGCCTATCAGGGCTTTTTCCTGCTGACGCGACCGGCGTGTCATGTCGAAGAACTCATGCAGACGGTCATGGTCTCCGCGTTCGGCGCAGAGTGCTATGTATGTCTCTCTCTTGGCGCGGTATTTCTCCACGACCTTCTCGTCGATATTCACGATGCCCAGTTCCAGCAGATGACTGACCATCGGTGTTACATTCCCTATTTTCAGCTCGGTCTCTATTTCCGACATGCGGAGACGTTTGCGCTCCTCAAGCAGCATGACCACCATGGCCTGGCGTTCGGTCAGCTTCACACCCTCCGGGGCCTCGAAATCGGAGTTGAGAGTGACGTATGTCTCGCTTTCCGGTTTCAGCCCTGTCGGTACGGCCGCCTTGTAGACGTCGCCGACCGCGCAGAGGTAATACTCCGAAATCCAGTTCCAGAGCTTGAGCTGCGGGTAGCGGAGCACCGGGTGCGCGTCAAGAAGCGCCATCAGGGGTTTGACGGCGTATCCCGGGTCGTTGCCGTGAGTGCGTTCGACAATTCCCGTGTAATATTTCTTCTTGCCAAACTGCACCAGTACGCGTGAACCAACCTGTATCTCCGGCTCGAATTCAGTCGGAATTTCATAGGTGAACGTACTGTTCAGCGGCAACGGCAGAATAATTTCGGCATACATTACTGCAAAGATAAGGATTTTTAGAGAATTTTTCTTAATTTTGCCAAAGAAACAAATTAACAATCGTATGAACAAGACTAAAATTTCCATTTTACTCCTCGTTGTGGCTTTCTGTACGGGTCTTTCCGCACAGGCAAAATTCGGCTTCGGACCCAAGCTCGGTATGAACGTGAACCAGATGTCGTTCAGCGGCTCGAAACTTCTCGACTCTGACAACCGCTGCGGTTTCACCGGCGGTCTCACAGCGGAGTATATCGCTCCGGTGCTTGGTATCGGCGTTGACATCTCGCTCATGTACTCGCACATGAAGACAACTGTCGCAGTCGGCGAGGGTGCATTCTCAGCTACCGAGTCTGTAAGCGGAAACTTCTTCGAGATACCTCTCCACCTCAAATACAAGCTCAGCGTTCCCGCCATCCAGTCAATCATCGCGCCTTACATCTACACGGGTCCGAGCGTGGCTTTCAAGCTCAGCGGCGAGAACAGCTATTTCGGCACGAAAGAGACACAGTGGGGCTGGGATCTCGGTATCGGTCTTGAGCTTATAAAGCATCTTCAGATCGGAGCCGGTTACACTTGGGGTATGAACAAACTCGCTGAGGTGACAGTGGCGGATTATGCAGGTGTCGGCGTGTCCAAAGACATCAAGGTCAAGAACAACTACTGGACAATCACAGCTGCGTGGATGTTCTAATACATAGTCTATGAAGAAATTATTAGTAACCCTCATGGTTTTGGCCGTGGCTTTCGGAGCCTCGGCCAAATTCCGTTGGGGTCCGACGGTCGGTGCCAATTTCATGTACTATTACTGGGAGCAGCAGCTTGTCAAGTCAACCACTCTCCCCGGTTTCAATGCCGGTGTGCAGTGCGAGCTGATGATTCCCGGAATCGGTTTCGGAATCGACTTCGGCCTGAAATATGTGAACCGTGGTGGACGTGTGGCCTTCGGCGAGCAGTACATCTGGTCGTCCGACGGTATCGGCACAACCGATCTCCGTATGCACACCATCCAGATTCCTGTTAACCTACGGTTCAAGTGGACCCGCATGGATGGTTTCGAGAACTACCTCGCCCCGTTCGCCTACGCCGGTCCGCAGTTCAATTTCAATGTGGCCAACACTGACTGTGCCGCCGTAAAGCGCACCGCAGGCTCGGTCGGCCTAGGAGTGGGTGCAGGAGTCGAGATCTATAAACGATTCCAGCTCTCCGGTGGTTATATATGGGACGTGACCTACGATGTCGGCACCCATAAGCTTGACGACTTCACCGCCCGTCTCGAAGGTTGGGTGATTGACTTCGCGGTCCTTTTCTGAAACTTTTGAATCGTTGAATCATGGAAGAAGCAAACGACAAGACACCCGCCGCGCAGAGCGGTGAGGAACTGGCAATAATCGAGAAGACCGTCGAGATGCTCAAGACGGTCTTCGATCCGGAGATTCCCGTCAATATCTATGACCTCGGTCTGGTCTACAAGATTGATTATACCCCCGACGACAAGACGCTCCACGTCGATATGACACTCACCGCCCCCTCATGTCCGGCGGCCGACTTCATCCTTGAGGACGTCCGCCAGAAGCTCATGAGCGTCAAGGGACCTGAGAAGGTGGACCTCCGCCTCGTCTTCGAGCCGGAATGGAACCAGGACATGATGTCGGAAGAAGCCAAACTTGAACTCGGATTTCTGTGATAGCATATTTTCTAAGTGACCTCCACCTCGGCGCACCCTATTTCCCGGACTCGCGCGCGGCGGAGAAACGTGTCGTCGACTTTCTCGATTCAATCAAGGAGGAAGCCGACGCAATCTTTCTGTTGGGCGACATACTCGATTACTGGTACGAATACCGCTATGTCGTGCCGCGTGGCTTCGTGCGCTTCTTCGGCAAGCTCGCCGAGCTTGCCGACCGTGGCATACGCATAGTCTGGTTTATCGGCAACCACGACATCTGGATTTACGACTACCTCCCCTCCGAGCTTGGCGTTGAGGTCGTTGACGGCTACGCGGTCGAGGAGATTGATGGCCATAAGTTCCTGATGACACATGGTGACGGCATAGGCCGTCTGAAGCCATCGTTCAAGTTGTTGCGCAAGCTCTTCCGCAACAAGACATGTCAGAAAATGTTCTCGGCCATACACCCGCGCTGGACTGTGCCGTTCGCCTACAACTGGAGCCGCCATTCACGCAAGGTCGAGGGCCCGTCGCGTGAGGATGCCGAGCGCATGATGCAGAACATTTTGACCTTCAGCCGCGACTACCATGCCGAGCATCCCGACGTAGACTACTACATCTACGGCCACCTCCACCTCTTCGAGCGCGTGGACCTCGGCGACAACGCCACCCTCATAGTCCTCGGCGAATGGATAGCCCGCCACTCCTACGCCCGCTGGGACGGCACCCGCCTCACCCTCCACACCTACAACCAACACCCAATGCTATGTGTACAAGAGCTGAATGTCTTGAAAAACTAACAGAAGCGGCACCATACATAAAGGAAAAGTATGGCGTGACTTCGATGTGTCTGTTCGGTTCCATGGCGCGGGGAGATAACAAACCCGGCAGCGATATTGATTTATGTGTTGAAATGTCATCTACGGCAATGAAAGTATTGGGTCTCAAAGTTTATCTTCAGGAACTGCTCGATACTTCAGTTGACCTCATACGTCGTCACAGCAATCTTCGTCCCCTGTTCATCTCACAAATAGAAAAAGACGCTATCTATTTCATTTGACCAACATATACATCGCCCATGGCTATTTTCAGATTGATGCGGATTTTGTTTATGATGTGGTACGGTCAGACCCTGATTCTCTTGATGGAGCAATAAAGCTCCTGCTCACAAAACTGTGACGGTGCTGTTAAGCCATCTGGTGGTAACATAAATCCCCGTTTATTTAAAGATGTTATTTACCATCTAATGTCCCGACAATATTTTGCCTTAAATTCTGTTAATACTTTATAAATGTTTTAAATCTTATTTGCTTATGAAAAAACTGTACACTTTTGTCGCAGTTGTCCTAACATTGTCAATGTTTACGGTTGCGCGTGCCCAGGAAGTTCCCGACACACTCGGTTCAAGTTATGAGCTGGAAGAGGTGGTCGTGGAAGGTCGTACACAAAGGGTTGTAAAATATGGTGTGGAATACATACCCGACAAGAAAACGAAAAAGACATCTATCGATGCCACCAACCTTCTGCTTCAGATGCAGATTCCCCAACTCAACGTCACCCCCGGTTCCACGACAGTAAAGACAATCTCGGGCAAGGATGTCGCCATGTTCATCGACTTTGTTCCCGCGACAGATCAGGACATATCGGGTCTGAGACCTGAGGACGTGGTGCGTGTCGAGGTGCTCAACTATCCTGAAGACCCACGTTTCCAGAGCGCCCCTCATGTAGTCAACTTCATCATGCAGCATTATGAATGGGGAGGATACACTAAACTGACGGCAGCGGGAAGAACGCTGGCATTAGACAGGATAAACGGGAGCGTCTATTCAAAGTTTGTATATGACAAATGGACTTTCGACGCAAACGGCAGCGGTGAGTGGACTTACCTGGGACGCAATCCGAGTACCAATACCCAGGTCTTCCGTGATATAGATTACATGGGGAAACACTATGACGAAATTACGCGCCACACCTTCGGAAGTCACGATTACAACAGTCGTACTAACTCCCAGTGGGCCTCGGTCAGGGCGAGCTATCAGTCTCAGAATTCCTATATCCAACATTCCATTTCATTCGGACGATCCGGAAAACCGGTGGAGGACAACAAATCCACTGTCTCTTTTTCCGAAGGAATAATTGACAGCACAACAAGCCGTACCCTCGGCAGCAATCAGTCAATTTATCCCTCAATCCAAGGTTACTATCAGTTCATGCTTCCGAAAGGAAACAGCATAATGGCAAGCTGGTCTTTCTCATATGGTTCCACATTAAGTAAATCCAACTACTCCATTGAAGACAAAACTCCCATCATAAATAACAACCGTGAGAAAGTCTATTCTCCCACTGCGACGCTGACCTATTCGAAACAGTTCGGCCACGGTAACACCTTCCGGACAGCCCTTATGACATACAATTCAATATACAATACTGAGTATGCTGGTTCATACGATGGTCGGCAGGAACTGCTTTCCTCAGAAAACATGCTTTTTCTCGAGTACATGCAGAACTGGCAGATGGGTCTCTCGCTGTACACAAGGGTGGGTGCCTCATATGTGGTGGGTCGCGTGAATGGTGTGAATACCCTTGAGCAATGGAATCCCCGTCTGGGGGCGCAGCTCCAGTATCAGATCAACGACAAGCATTCCGCAAGCATCGAGGGTTGGTGGGGTAATTCGCATCCGCAGCCTTCAACAGCTAATGATGCACTGGTGCAGAGAAATGAGCTGCTTTGGCTTCAGGGAAACCCGTTTCTGAAGAACACCATCTACATTAATGCCTCTGCATCGTACACCTACATACCGGTCAATATCTTTTCACTGTCGGCCACAGTAGAGTATGAGGGTAATCCTGACAAGCAGGCATATGAATATTACACCCTGCCGGGCATTGACGGTCTCATACGCCGTTCGATCAACAGCGGAACCTATCATACATATTTTGCAGTGCTGTCAGCGACCCTCAAGACACTGAATAACTCGTTGATATTCCAGGTAAACGGTAAAGCCACGAGAGTGGTTCTTACAGGATGCGATTCGCAGGCAGTAAACTATCTGGTCGCCAACGGTACAGTACAATACTTACATAATAACTTCTCTGCTTCACTATTCTACGAATCTCCCTCTAAATATCTCACAGCCTGGGATAATGGATGTCTGCTATCGCTACCAAGCGTTTACGGTCTTAGTGCAAATGTCGCTTTCGGAGATTTCAAAGCTTCACTCCAGTTTATGAACTGGTTCAACAAAGACAGATTTGTGTCCAGACGGTTCAGCTCTCCCCGTTTCAGCGAAATGTCCGAGATCTGGCATAGGGATTTCTCACGCAATATAGCCCTTACTCTGACCTACACCTTCTCTTATGGTAAGAAAGTGAATCAGTATAACGAGCTGCAACAGGGAGGCGGCGTCGGAACGGCAATTCTTAAATAACTTCCATCTTCGATTTTAGTCAGGGATGCACATATGTGCGTCCCTGACTCATTTTGCAATATCATATACCCAAACTCTAACATCTAACATCTAAAACCTAAAATGCAGGATTTGCATATTCGGGAGTAATGTATTAATTTTGGGGGTGTGAACATAATCATGCGCGTATCATAAAGATTTGAATGATTTCTTAGGCTATGAAGAACCTCCTGACAATCATGTTGGCTCTGGTCCTGCTCGCTCTTCTTCCCTCGTGCGCCGCGCGCGAGGGTCGTCATCGCATGGACCTGGTTGATTCACTGATTAATGACCAACCCGACTCGGCATTGAAACTCCTGTTGGCTATGCCCCTCAACCAGCACAGGCGCGGCGCCAACGAGGCCCGCTACAACATGCTTCTCACCGAAGCCGCCTACAAATCCGATGGAATCACACTTCCCGATTCCATCAATCCCCTCCTCACGGACTCTATAATCGGCATCTCCGTATCCTACTACGAGCTGCACGGCGAACCCGCCGACAAATCGCGCGCCCGATACCTCGCCGGCATAGTGGATTTCTCTAATGGTGATTACAATGAGGCAATCATAGATTTCCTGATGGCAGAGAAGTTCTCCGGTAAATCAGATGATAGTTATAAGAAGGCTTTAGGCTATCGGTCGATAGCGGATTGTTTCGATCAGCTCCACGACATATCAAGTGCTTTGAGATACTATCGGTTGGCAAGTAAGGAATTTGAAAAAACGCCGTATAAGATATATTTCGACTACAGCTTATATGATGAGGCCAGAATGCAGATATGTCTGAAAAACTATAATGAAGTTGTCAACCTATTGGACTCATGTGGAAAGAGTGCCTCCAATAGGAATGATTCATCCTTGTTGATATATGTTGCACGTCTACGCGGACAGTGCGAAATGCAAATGGATCAGCCATATAAGGCAATAAAAACTTTTAATGAAATTATGAAGGCAGACATTTCTGCTATGACACCACGTGATTATAGTTTTCTCGGAGAATGTCTTCTTGCTGTTGGAGATTATAAAGGAGCAAAGCAGATTCTTGATTCTTCATTATCGAAACAAGCTGATATAACAGATTTTTATAACGGTAGTAATAGCTTGATTGAGAAAATTATGGTATATGATGGTGATTACAAAGCTGCTTATGAAAAATCAATTGAGGGATTAAATTATCAAGGTGAAGTTATTAGTAAGGTTTGGAGAAGAGACTTTAATTCAGTAATTGACCATTATTACAGAGTAGAGGAACGGATTGCGTCCGAAAATAATAAAAAAATTAAGGAACGGTCAATCTTTATAATAATCATATCAACTATATTGATTATTGTATGTATATTGGTTTATCAGATTCGAATAAACAAGCTGAGAAGAAAAATGAACGGGGATATGCTGGTGGCACAGAATCTTAAGTCTGAACTCACACAAAGGAACAATCAGATGTCTGTCATGGAATCTATCCTCTCACATCAGCAAAACGATCTTTCCGTTATTAAAAATAGAATGGAATTAGCCAATGGTGAGCTTGAAACAGCCAAAAGTAAAATAGACAATCAGGAGAAGGAAAGACAAACCATCGCCTCAAATATGCAATCATTGAAGAGTGCACTTGAATCAAGTGAACAAATTCAGATTCATTTGCAGGATAGTGTGAGGAAGTTGTTGGGAGAGAAATTTGATATTTTAGATTCCTTATGTATGGCCTATTGTGCCAACAAGGCCAAGACAGATGAAAAGACCAGGATATATAGGCAGGTCATGTCAATCTTGTCGAGCTTGAAAGAAGATGTCAAAGTTATCTCTCGCCTTGAAACCACAATAAATATCCATGCAGACAATCTGCTTAAGCGTGTCAGAGAGCAGCTACCGAATCTTACGGAGGCAGAAATCAAGCTGTACATATTCTCGGTTTTGGGGATGTCCACTACATCAATGAGTGTTATTTTCGATGTAAATTACAACACAATTTGTGTCCGAAAATCAAAACTGAAAAAGAAAATCAAGAGTTCAAATGCTGTTGATGCCGAAAAATTCAGTATGTATATGTCGTAAGTTGCCTATTAACAGTTAGATAGCATTACTATTTCTGTTTTATTGGGATAAATTCCTGATTTATAGCAAGATACACACGAGAAATATTTAAAAATATTTCTCGTGTGTATCTTGCTTATAATCTGAAGTTTGTGCTTTATTGGCGAAATAATTTTCTGGCCGAATAATGTAAAATTTAAAATGCCGCCCTAATTTTGCAACCGAAATCAAATTCATTTTAGCTATGAATTATAAAAGAATAAAAACCGCTTTCTGTTTAATGCTGGCTACTTCAAGCCTTGCAATAGCAGACGGCACTGTGGGTAATAATTTGGATGTCGTTTTAAAGCCATCAGTACCGGCTTCGCGTCCGAAGGCTCCTGCCAAAGAAACGGTCTATATGACCTATGACCCGTATGCGGGTACGTGTACCTTTACCATGAGTCCAGCCATCGAGTCGATGCAGATTCTTATCGAGAACTCTGCTGCCGGTATCGTAATCTATGATGAGGTGACTCAGGAGTACCCTGTCATCGACGCAACCATGCCGGGTGGTAACTATTCGATTACTTGTACCGCCAATACAGGGAGCGTGTTCGAAGCAACTTTTTCCTTGTAATGGATACAAAATGCGCTAAGCCATGAAGCCAAGTAAGTATAATTACATCGTTCCATTTGGAGAGAAACATGTCTTCTTCAACGGAATTACCCAAGCTTTCTTTATGGTCTCAAATGACCATAAAGATGCCTATCAGACAATCCTCGCCAATCCGGATGATAACGAGTCGGAATTTCAGGCGTTCATCGAAAAAATGAAGGTTCAGGGTTTTATTCTTGACGATGAGACCGACGAGATTGATATGGTAAAGAAGAAATATCATGCTCTCAGATGTCCCGAGCAATATTTTCTGATGGTTCTTCCTACATATCAGTGTAATTTGCGATGCTGGTATTGCATTCAGAATCATGAGGACTTGTATATGTCTGATGAGACGTTCGCCCGTGTCAAGAAACTTATCGAAAGAAAAGTCTCTGACGATTCCGTCAAGGATTTTCATCTGTCATGGTTTGGTGGAGAGCCGCTTATGGAATATGACAAAGTTCTTGAATTGACCCGATTTTCTCAAAATCTCTGTAACAAGATTGGGAAAACGTTCTCCTCCGCCATCACAACCAATGGCACACTGCTTAATCCTGAACGGATTGAGGAGTTGCGTGACGCAGGGGTGGTGTATTATCAAATGTCTCGAAATCCACGGTGGGGCAGGTGGCGCAAGAGGGATAGCTATCAATGTCTATTGCAACGGTGCCAAATGCGGAGACGGATGCATAGAAGAAAAGAAATCGGTACAATGTGCGTTGCACATATACTGTGGAGAGAATACTCAGTGTACGGGTTAAAAAATATTGTCGGGATTCAATATCCCGACAATATTTTGCCTTAAATTCTGTTAATACTTTATAAATGTTTTAAATTTTATTTGCTTATGAAAAAACTGTACACTTTTCTTGCAGTTGTCCTGACATTGTCAATGTTTACGGTTGCGCGTGCCCAGGAAGTTCCCGACACCCTCGGTTCAAGCTATGAACTGGATGAGGTTGTTGTCGAAGGACGCACCCAGAGAGTTGTAAAAGATGGAGTGGAATATATTCCGGGCAATAAGGTAAAGAAATCTGCCATGGATGCATTCAGTCTGCTCTTCAACATGCAGATTCCACAGCTCAGTGTGTCACCGATTGACAAGACCATCAAGACGGCTGCCGGTAACGGTACAAGCCTGTTCATAGATTATAAACCCACCTCATCTGAAGAACTTCAAGGACTGCGCCCCGAGGACATTCTACGTGTCGAAGTTCTTGATTATCCTCAGGATCCAAGATTTAATGGCGAACTGCATGTGGTCAATTTCATAATGCGGAAATATGAATGGGGCGGTTATACAAAACTCACTGCGTCCGGATCCGTGCTGAATACAGAAAGCGTCTCAGGTGCGGTGTATGAGAAGTTCAACTACAAGCAGTGGACGTTCGACGCATCGGCATCGGCATCGGGCGGATGGGACAAGAAATATAGCAATAATATTTGTGAGGTTTATCGCGATTTCTTGTACAACGGCACACGTTATGATGAAGTAAACCGGACTTCTTCTACCGATGACTATTATTCAAAGAGAAATAGACAGCAGGTATCGCTGAGGGCGGATTGGGCCAACAATACCTCCTTCATAAGACACTCGGCTTCATTCTCACGCAGTGCGGCTCCTGAAGCACGCAGCAATATGGCGGTGCGGTTTTCTGATAATCTGTTTCCCTCGACAGAAGCCATCGATATTGACCGTTCGCAATCAATCTCGTTTGCGCTGAATGGATATTACCAGTTTGTTTTGCCTAAAGGGAATACGTTAAATGTCGATTGGACATTCTCTCATTCCGGCAATAATCAGAACTCGGATTATAGACTCGGTGACCTTCCGTCAATTATAAACGGCAATAAGGAAAGGACTTATTATCCGGCTCTTACGATGTTTTATGCAAAAAATCTTGGTCATAATAACACCTTGCGTGCAATGGCGAGCAGTTACGCAACTTTCTACCGGACTGAATATTCCGGAACATTCAATGAAACCCAGAAACTCACCTCGTCTGAATCAATGTTGTTTCTTGAATACATGCATTATTGGGGTTTCGGTTTAAGTCTGTATTCAAGAGTCGGAGCATCTTATGTGTTCAGCCGCCTCAATGGTGTTGATATAATGCATGAATGGAATCCGAGACTGGGTATTCAGCTCCAATATCAGATTAATTCCAAGAATATTGCGAGTGTGGATGCCTGGTGGGCTAACAGTTCACCTCAGGCATTTACCGCCAACAATGCTATTGTTCAGGATAATGAACTTCTATGGATACAGGGTAATCCGGACCTTAAGAACATATATGGCCCGATGTTGAATGCTTCATATTCTTTTATTCCTACCAATAATTTCAGTATGATGGCTTCTCTGGGATATACCAAATATAACAATATATTTGTATATACTTATGATATTAAACCGGGGTATAATGGTGTGGTCAGAACTTTCAGTGATGACCACAAAGAGCATCAGCTTTCCGGACTGTTGAGTGCGTCGCTCAGACTTTTTAACAATTCCTTGGCATTGACAGCATACGGTAAGGTAAATCGGGAAATATATACAGGTGTTCACCCGATGAATGAGACGATTTTATATGGCGTGGCGCAAGCATCTTATTTTGTGCGCAACTTTTCTTTCACTCTCTATTATGCGTCGCGCGAGAAACGCATTTTCAATACGCAAGGATATCTGAAAAGAAGGCCTCAGACATATGGCTTGAACGCCACTTACGCCTTAGGGGAGTTTAAGGCGAATCTTTCTTTTAATAACTGGTTTGGACCGGCATATGCCCATGCTCAATTTTCATCTGCACATTACAGTTCAGACCAGTCAATTCTGGCATCAGGTTTTGACCGTGGACTTAGCTTGACTCTGAGCTACACATTCTCCTATGGCAAGAAAGTGAACCGTAATGACGAGGTGACCAACAGTGCCACCAAGAAATCAGCCATCCTCGAATAAGGGGTGCTATATTTGTTGATCGATAATAATGTATGTTCGGCAGGTTCGGGGTTGTCTTTCAGAAGGATTCGATGCAGTGCGGGGTGGCTTGCCTCGCGATGGTCTGCCGGCATTTCGGGGGGCGGTACAGTCTCGGGTTTCTTGAGACTGTCTGCTCGCCCACGACCGAGGGAGTGTCGCTGAAGGGCATCGCCGACGGTGCGCGTGAGCTCGGCTTCGGGACTGCCGCCGGATTGGTTACTGCTGACCAGCTCCGTGAGGCCCCGCTGCCATGTGTGCTCCATTGGGACCAGAACCATTTCACGGTGCTGTATAAAGTGACGCGCCGCAGGTGGCATGTGGCTGACCCTGCAAAAGGACGCATAGCATACACGCAGCAGGAATTTGAGAAGCATTGGGCCTCGACCATTTCCGAAGGTGAAAAGAAAGGAATCGCGCTTCTCTTCGAGCCGGGCAAAGACTTTGAGTCCGTCAAAAGAAGTGACGGCATAGGTGAGAAGCGTTCGTTCCGCTTCCTGTTCCGGCATATGGGGCAGTACCGTAAGTATTTCGCGCAGATTATACTCGGTTTGCTGCTGGCCTGTCTGTTGCAGCTTGCCGTGCCGTTCATGACGCAGGAGATTGTCGATACCGGTATCCGGCACAGTGACCTCGGTTTTATCCGCCTCATTCTGTTGGGTCAGCTGATGATTGTAATGGGGCGGGCCGTGACCGACTTCATACGTCGTCGGCTGTTGCTCCATATCTCGATGCGCGTTAACATCACGCTGCTTTCCGACTTCTTCATCAAACTGCTGCGGCTCCCCATGCGATTCTTCGACACGAAGCTGTCGGGCGACCTGCTGCAGCGCATGTCCGACCACTCGCGTGTGCAGTCGTTCCTGACCGACCAGATGCTCGGCATCATGTTTACGGTCATCTCCTTTATGGTCTACGGCGTGGTGCTGTTATGTTACGATGCGATGATTTTCGCGATATTCGCCGTCGGTAGTTTGATCTATGGCGCATGGACACTGTCGTTTCTCAGCCGACGCCGCGCTCTCGATAACGAGACCTTCAAGGTGCAGGCTCAGTCTTCAAACCGCACCTGGCAGTTCATCACAACTATGCCGGAGATTAAGTTACAAGGGTGCGGTGGCCGTCGCCGTGCCGAGTGGGAGGAGACGCAGGCTGAACTGTTCGATGTGCAGATGAAGTCGCTCAAGCTGAGGCAGACGCAGGAGGCCGGCAGCATCTTCATCCGCGAGACTGTCAATATACTTATAACCGTGGTGGCTGCGGCTGCGGTCATACGCGGGAACATCTCGCTCGGATCGATGCTGGCCGTGCAATACGTGGCCGGACAGTTGGGCAGTCCGGTGGAGCAGATCATGGCCTTCATCTATTCTATACAGGATGTGAAGATTTCACTCGAACGTATCAATGAGATTCATGAACGTCCCGACGAGCAGGAGGATTACGGTTCCCAAACATCACCGGATTCTCAATCCATACGTCTTGATGACAGGCGGAATCCATCGGATGGTTCTGAAGCGGACTGTGCAATCCGCTTCGATAACGTATCTTTCCGTTATGACCGCCATGCTCTCCGCAATACTGTAGACGGAATCGAACTGGAGATTCCACGGGGAAAAGTCACGGCTATCGTCGGTGCCTCGGGGAGCGGGAAGACAACTCTTGTCAAGCTGATGCTCGGATTCTACGAGCCTTGCGCGGGTGAGATAAGGATAGGGGAGAAGTCCCTGCGTGAAATATCTCTTGAGGGCTGGCGTGCCCGTTGCGGCGCGGTAATGCAGGAGGGTGCCATTTTTTCGGAATCGATAGCGCGCAACATCGCCGTCGGAGATGGAGAGGTCGATGTCGAGAGACTGGAACTCGCCGCCCGCACGGCATGTATCCATGACTTTATAATGGGACTGCCGTTGAAATACAACACCGTTATCGGCCCGGACGGTGTAGGTCTGAGTCAGGGGCAGAAGCAGCGTATGCTCATAGCCCGTGCAGTCTACAAGAACCCGGAGGTAATCTTTCTCGACGAGGCCACAAACTCGCTCGACGCGAGGAATGAGCGGGAGATTGTAGCCAACTTGGCAGAATTCTACAAGGGGCGGACGGTTGTGATTGTCGCCCATCGTCTTTCGACCGTGCGAGATGCCGACAATATTATAGTTCTCGATGCGGGCAGAATAGTTGAGACCGGCACCCATGCTGAGCTGACGGCGAGCCGTGGAATGTATTATAATCTTGTAAGGAATCAGCTGGAGTTAGGCAGTTGAGCTTCGGGAAATTTAAATAGCAGATTGATTTAAATATTGGACGGATTCGAGTAGTGGATTATGGAAAAGGATAAAGAAAAACATACTGATCAGCAGGGTGCGATAGAACTCCGCACGGAGCGCACCCGCACGTTTATAGAGGAGAAACCGGGCTGGTGGCTGAGGTGGGGGACAACTGTCACCGCGTTGCTCTTTCTTCTTCTTGTCCTGATGATAGCCCGTTTGCCTTATCCTCATGCTGACGGTGTGTCCGTGTGGCGGCATCTGATTGAGAAAATCGGTTAGGCATGACATACGGAATGTGCTGAAACGGGCCTTGAAAGCACATTGTCAGCTTGCGGAGGGCGCGGAAAACATGTTTTGCAACAGTTTTAATGATTTTAACCCAATATTATTTGGCTGTGACAGCAAAATGTAATAATTTTGCAGTGACCAAAACAATCTTTTTTTACCTTAAGATTTTTTACCTGTAGAAACTTATAAAAGGCACGACCGTGACGGCCGTGCCTTTTATGATGTTCGTATGTCCTATACATATTCAATGGGACACATGTCGGTTGCATGGTAAACATCGCTAAGCGATGTCCCTACATATTCCGTTACATATTACGTTCACGTTTTACGAGGAATATCCGCAGCAGCACGATGATGAATATCTCGGAGAGGAAAACGATAATCAGGCGTGCAATCTCGCCGTTGGCTATCAGCGACGGTGCGAACCATGCCGTCATGCCGAACAGATAGACCAACAGCAGAGCCGGCATCCATACCGATTTACGTATTTTTCTCGGGTTGCGCGGATTGTTGAGGCGGTTGTTGGGTTGTGGGGTCATCGAATTCTCTGTAATATTTTGACTGTTTGAAATCAAATCCTTTCTCGCGGAGGTGATGGTAGATGTGCAGACATGCCAGGGCATCGAGGGCGGCATACTCCTGCTGGTGGCTTGTCAGTACGGGAGCCTCCCAGTTTGACAGGCGCTGTCCTTTCGATATACGCTGGTCGAAAAGTATGCCGTATATGCGCGACAGACTGTTGTCGGCTATGTTGAAGTCCTTGACATAGCTCTGCAGGTCTATGAAACCGCGCGGCTCCAATTTGAATTTCTTGCGCAGGTTCAGGAAGTCGTCATGTATCGAGACTCCGATCTTTAGGATATTCTCATCTTCGAGTATGCCCGAAACGCAGGGAGGAAAGCCGATATGGTTGAGCCGGAAAAGAAAAGTATCGGTCAGAGTGGAGAGCTGGAGCAGCGACACCGAATGATGTTCACCCCGGCGGAACGAAGGACGCGTCTCTGTATCGAAGCCGATCACGCCGGCTTCGGCAAGGACATGGGTGGCCTCGACTGCAGCTTCGGCTGTGTCGATTACAGTGATTTTCCCCTGATAGATGGCTGCCGGAAGTTCGGCGAGTTCAGCCTTGGTGATAGACGTTTTCCATATCTTACCGCAGCCGCATTCGTTGGCGCCACAATCGTTGTTGAGTGTGTCTATGTTTTTGTTCATATAAGAGTCTTTTTTACAAGACTGACTCCTGGTCTTTGTCTATTGAGGTTGACAACAGGTTTGCTCCACATGGCAATTCATCCCCCACCTGTCCCGCTCCGTAATGGCATACCTGTCGTGTGGCGGGAGGTCAGAGTCTTATGGCACCCATTTCAAGAAAGCGGGTGTCTTTGAAGTGCGTTTCGAGCCAACGCCTAATATAATTACGTGTATCCTCGGCAATTATTTTATCTTTGTCGAAATATGAATTGTAAATGACGGCATAAAGTTCTATTCCGGCATGGCTTATGGCATCGAGTGCCAGCAGCGTGTGGCTTATCGAACCGAGCGCTCCGTTGGTCACAAGCACCACGGGGAGCTTGCGCTCGCGTATGTAGTCTATCGTGAGGTAATCACCCTTCAACGGCACCATCAGCCCGCCGGCTCCCTCTATGAGCACCGTGCCGTACTGACGTGCGAGTTCATCGGCGGCTTCATCTATCAGCTTGAAATCGATTTCCCGTTTGTCTATGCGGGCGGCAAGTTCCGGGCTGCACGGATATGAGAATATCTCAGGCGCGGTGATATGAAGCAGGTCAACCGGCTGCGGCTCTATGCCCATGATGCGGCGGTGTACCTGTATATCCTCGCTGAAGTCCTCGTTGCCGGTCTGCACAAATTTCATGGTCATTGCATTGCCCCCCTCCGAATTTATGAGGTTGGCCAGCCATCCGGTGGCATAGCTCTTGCCGGCATCTGTGTCTATGCCTGTCACAAACAGTTTCTTTATTTCTTTCAGTTCCATCATCTCTGCATAACTAAATACCCCCTAAAATCTAAACCCTAAACCCTAAACCCTAAAACCTAAAACCTAAAACCTAAAACCTAAAGCCTAACCCCTAAAACCTAAAATCTGAAATAAAAGATTGACCCGGCGCAGGGCGTCGGGTCAATCTTTTGGTTTACCATGCGAACATCGGGTAGTCGTTCATCATCTCGTTGACCTCCTGCCTTACTGCGGTGATGGTCGCCTCGTCGTCGGCGTTGCTCAGCACGCGGTCAATCAGGTCGGCGATTTTCTCCATCAGCTCCTCTTTGGCGCCTCGGGTTGTGATGGCTGCTGTTCCGAAGCGGAGACCGCTGGTCAGGAACGGGCTGCGGCTGTCGTAGGGCACCATGTTCTTGTTGGCGGTGATGTCGGCCTCTACAAGCACACGCTCCGCTTTCTTACCGCTCATGTCGGGGAACTTCGGACGAAGGTCCACGAGCATACAGTGGTTGTCTGTACCGTCGGAGATAATCTTGTATCCGCGCTTGATGAGAGCCTCGGCGAGTGCTGTGGCGTTCTTTTTCACCTGTACGGCATACTCTTTCCACTCGGGCTGGAGAGCCTCGCCGAATGCCACTGCCTTGGCAGCGATGACATGTTCGAGCGAACCACCCTGCACACCGGGGAATACAGCAGAGTCGAGCAGTGCCGACATCTTCTTGATCTCACCCTTGGGAGTTGTCTTGCCCCACGGGTTGTCGAAGTCCTTGCCCATGAGGATAAGACCGCCACGGGGACCGCGGAGTGTCTTGTGGGTTGTGGTTGTAACAACGTGTGCATGCTTCACGGGGTTCTCAAGCAGACCGGCTGCGATGAGACCGGCGGGGTGTGCCATGTCTACCATGAAGATTGCACCGATTTCGTCGGCGAGCTTGCGGATGCGTGCATAGTCCCACTCGCGGCTGTATGCGCTCGCGCCGGCAATGATGAGCTTCGGACGCTCTGCGCGTGCCTTCTCTTCCATCTCCTCATAGTTCACCCGGCCTGTCTCTTTGTCTACAGTGTAGCTGATCGGCTGGAACATGAGACCGGAGAAGTTCACCGGGCTACCGTGGCTGAGGTGACCGCCGTGGCTGAGGTCCATACCCATGAACTTGTCGCCGGGCTGGAGGCAGGCCATGAACACTGCCATGTTTGCCTGGGCGCCGCTGTGGGGCTGCACGTTGGCCCACTCTGCTCCGAAGAGTTTCTTGGCACGCTCGATGGCGAGGTTCTCAGCCTCGTCAACAACCTGGCAACCGCCGTAGTAACGCTTTGCCGGGTATCCCTCGGCATATTTGTTTGTGAGGCAAGAGCCCATGGCGCGCATCACCTCGTCACTCACGAAGTTCTCGCTGGCGATAAGTTCGATGCCGCGACGCTGGCGCAGATGCTCACGGTCAATGATGTCAAAGATTTCGTTGTCTCTTTTCATGATATATTGGTTTTGATTTAAGTAGTTGTCTGTGTTTTGTTTTATGTGTGGCGGTGACAAGCCGCCCGTACAGGCGGTTTGTCACCGTGTCATTCCGGTTATCCGCCGAAGTTGTCGTAGTGGATGCTCTCCGGCTCGACACCGAGGTTGTAGAGCATGTTGTTCACGGCGTTGCTCATCGGGCCGGGACCGCACATGTAGTACTCGATGTCCTCCGGCGCGTCATGGTCTTTGAGGTATGTCTTGAACATGACATCGTGAACGAATCCGGCGGTGTATTTCACTCCGGCAGCATCGGCTGCGGGGTCGGGACGGTCGAGCGCGAGGTGGAAGTGGAAGTTGGGGAACTCCTTCTCCAGTTCGAGGAAGTCGTTCAGATAGAACACCTCGTTGAGCGCGCGCGCTCCGTAGAAGTAGTGCATCTCACGGTCGCGGCAGTTGCGGGTCTTGGTCATCCACATGATCTGTGCGCGGAGCGGTGCCATACCGGCGCCACCGCCCACCCATATCATCTCGGCCTTGGAGTCGACGATGGGGTGGAAGTCTCCGTAAGGTCCGCTCATGAGCACCTTGTCGCCCGGCTTGAGCGAGAAGATGTAGCTCGAAGCGATACCGGCGGGCACGTTCTGGAATCCGACCTGAGGTTTCGGCTTGAAGGGGGGAGTGGCGATACGCACGGTCAGCATGAAGCGGTCTCCCTCCTCGGGGTAGTTGGCCATGGAGTATGCGCGGACGGTATCCTCGTCGTTCTTCGCCTTGAGGGTGAAGAGACCGAATTTCTCCCATGCGGGCAGATACTCGTCGCCGATGAGCGCCTTGTCGATGTCCTTGTCGTAGTCCATCTCATATTTCGGGATGCGGATCTGCGCGTATGAACCGGGTATGAAGTTCATATGCTCTCCGGCGGGGAGCTGAACGATGAACTCCTTGATGAACGTCGCCACATTCTTGTTCGAGATAACCTCGCATTCCCACTCCTTGACATCGAGGGCGGCCTGGTCAACCTTGACCTCCATGTCCGACTTGACTTTCACCTGACATCCGAGACGCCAGTGGTCTTTGATCTGCTTGCGGGTGAAGTGTACGGCCTCGGTGGGGAGTATGTCACCGCCGCCCGAAACGACCTGGAGCTTGCACTGACCGCAGCTGCCCTTTCCGCCGCACGCGCTCGACAGATGCACGCCGTTGTCGTTGAGCGTGGCCAGCAATGACTTGCCGGCGGGGGCGTGGAGCATCTTGGAGCCTTCATTGATCGAGATGGCCACCTCGCCGCTGTTCACGAGCCATGACTTGGCAAGCAGCAGGATGATGGTCAGCACGAGCACAATCACAAGGAAAATGAGTGAGGCAACCACCACATTGTTCCATAAGATTTCGCTGAGTATTGACATATCTTTATTTCTTTTGTGATGGTTAGAGTTTGATGCCGAGGAAGCTCATGAAGGCTATGCCCATGAGTCCGGTGATGATGAACGTTATGCCGATGCCACGCAGAGGAGCCGGAACCGCCTGCACGTTGAGACGCTCGCGGATGGCGGCGAGGCAGGTGATGGCAAGAAGCCAGCCGATGCCGGAACCTACGCCGTAGACTGTTGCAGTCCATGCGTTGGTAAACTCACGCTGCTGCATGAAGAGCACCGCGCCGAGTATCGCGCAGTTCACCGCTATCAGCGGCAGGAAGATACCGAGCGAGTTGTAGAGGCCCGGGCTGTATTTCTCGATTACCATCTCGAGAATCTGCACCAGTGCCGCGATGACGGCGATGAACATGATCAGACCGAGGAACGAGAGGTCTGTCTCGGCATATTCCTCGCCGAGCCAGCTCAACGCTCCGGGCACCAGCACATACTCATTGATGCACCAGCACACGGGGAGGGCGATGAGTAGCACGAAAGTGACGGCCACGCCGAGTCCGAACGCTGTCTTGACATTCTTCGACACGGCCAGGAAGGAACACATGCCGAGGAAGTAGGCGAACACCATGTTGTCGATGAAGATCGACCGTATGAATAGATTCAGATTTTCCATTATTCCTGCAGGTCTTTGTTAATCGAGCGGTGCGCCCAGATGATACATGCTACTACTATGAGGGCCATCGGCGGCAGAATCATCATGCCGTTGTTCTGGTAGCCGGCGTCGTACCACCACTGGGGGAACACCTGGCAGCCGAACAGCGTGCCGCTTCCGAAGAGCTCGCGGAAGAACGAAACGATGATGAGTATTATGCCATAGCCGAGACCGTTGCCGAGACCATCGAGGAACGACGGCCAGGGACGGTTGTTGAGCGCGAACGCCTCAAGACGGCCCATGATGATACAGTTGGTGATGATCAGACCGATGAACACCGACAGCGCTTTCGACACCTCGTAGTTCCAGGCCTTGAGCACCTGGTCAACAACCACCACGAGGGCGGCCACGACCACGAGCTGGACGATGATGCGGATTGACGAAGGAATCGTGTTGCGCATCAGTGATATTATGACATTGGCCAGAGCCAGTACCGCCGTCACCGAGATTGTCATGACGAGAGCAGGTTCCATCTTGGCTGTCACTGCAAGCGCCGAACAGATACCGAGCACCTGCACTATAACCGGGTTGTCTTTCGACAGCGGGTTGAACAGCGGCAGAAATGTTTTCTTCAGATTCATTTCCTTATCTTGTTGCTGATTGTTTTGTATTCGTTTTTAATAGGGTAGGGGCTTCGTCAGTTTGCCGCAGCTGTGGCTGCAAGTTCCTTGAAGAATGCCGAATATGGCTCAAGCGAGTTGCTGAGCATCTTCTGCACTCCCTGGCTGGTGATTGTGCCGCCGCTGATGGCGTGGACATATGCACCTTCCGAGGGTTCCTGTCCGTTCTTCACGACCTTGACCGACTGGAAGTCGCCTGTGCTGCTGAAGATGTCTTTCCCCTCGAACTGGCTGCTGAACGCAGGTTTCTCGATTTCGGCACCGAGTCCGGGTGTCTCGCCCTGGTGAGCGAAGTATGCACCGTAGATGGTGTCACCGTTGCTGTCCATGGCGATGTAGCCCCAGATCGGGCCCCAGAGGCCGGCTCCGTACACGGGCACTATGTATTTTGTGCCGGCATCGGTCTTGCAGACAAACACGGGGAGAAGACGCTCGTCGCCCGGTTTCTTGGTCTCAAGGTCAACCTTCACTTCAAACGGGTCTGTGCCGCCATCGACTTTCTCTCCCTTGGAGTTCACGATATACGACTCTGTGATATGCTCCGCATACAGGTCGGCCACGTTCTGTCCCTGCTCCGGTGTGATGAGAGCTGCGGCAAGAATCTGGCGTTTGGTATCGTTCTGTATGTTCTCAAGCTGCTGCGGACGCAAGGCCTGGTAGACAACTGAGAGAAGCACTCCGACCACCACCACAAGTATGATGGAGTAGATGATTGTGTATGTATTGCTCTGTCGGTTCATTTCCTTGTGGCGTTAAGAGTTCTTTACGGTGACGCGGCGCATACGGCGGCGTATGTTGGAATTTACTACACAATAGTCAATCAGCGGCGCGAAGCAGTTCATGAGAAGAACCGAGAGCATCGCACCCTCCGGATAACCGGTGTTGTACACGCGGATCAGTATGGCGATTATTCCGATCAGCGCGCCGTAGATGTACTTGCCGGTGTTGGTGCGGCAGGCGGTCACGGGGTCGGTCGCCATGAACACTATGGCGAACATGAAGCCTCCGAGGCAGAGCTGCTCAAGCGGCTGGAGATACGACACGGGATAGAGCGGGCTCATCCAGTTGTGAGCCACGACAGCCATGAAGAAACCGCCCAAAAGGCCGGAGAGCATGATGCGCCAGTTGGCCATGCCGGAAATCAGCAGGATAGCCGCGCCGATAAGTATGCAGAATGTCGAGGTCTCGCCCCATGAGCCGGGATAGAAACCGAAGAAGATGTCGGTCATCGACAGAGGGTCGCCGAGCACGTTGGTGAGCTGCACGGCACCGTCGGTCGACGATGCGAGCTGACCGAGGGGTGTCGCTCCGGAGTAGGAGTCGACGGCGGTCTGCGAACCGAGCTGCACGAACACGTTGTCGCCGCTCATCTTCGAGGGATAGCTGAAGAAGAGGAATGCGCGGGTCACGAGCGCGACGTTCAGGAAGTTGTAGCCTGTGCCGCCGAATACTTCCTTGGCGAATATCACCGCGAAAGCTACAGCAATCGCGAGCATCCAGCAGGGTGTGTCGACGGGGCATATCATCGGAATCAGGATACCCGACACGAGGAATCCCTCCTGGATCTCGTGGCCGCGGATCTGCGCCACGATGAACTCTATGCCGAGTCCGACTATGTAGGCCGTGAGTATCTGCGGCAGCACGGCGAAGAACCCGTAGAAGAAGAGCTTGAAAAACTCACGTCCGGGGTCGCCGATGGCCATGAAATGCTGAAGGCCGATGTTCCACATTCCGAACAGACAGCAGGGCAGGAGCGCGAGCACCACCATGATCATGGTGCGCTTCGAGTCGTTGCCGTCGTGGATATGCACTCCCGAACGAGATGTCTCGTTGGGTGTGAAAAGGAACGTGTAGAAGCCGTCGAACACGGAGTGGAACTTGCTCAGTTTCCCCCCCTTCTCGAAGTGCGGCTTGATCTTGTCAATGTTTCTCTTTAATCCTTTCACAACTTTATCTTGTGTAGTTTATATTACTGTATAAGCCTTTCTGTCCCTTTCTGGGGGTATCAGAGTGTCTCCTTGCGCAGGTAGTCGAGACCGTCTCGGACTATCTTCTGCAACTCGATTTTCGATGTGTCTACAAACTCGGGAAGGGCGAAGTCCTCGGGTGCCACCTCGTAGATGCCGAGCTGCTCCATGCGCTCTATGTCTTTGGCCATGATGGCCTTGATGAGGTATTCGGGGTAGATGTCCATCGGGAATACCTTGTCATATTCGCCGCTCATGATCATGGCGCGGTGGCCACCCTTGATGCGGGCGTCGAAGTGGAACGGTTTCGAGAGTCCGCGCAGGAATGCGGGGAACGAACGCTTCACGCTGTATTTGCCCGGGTCTACCGATGCCCAGCCCATGAACTCGTCGGTCTGGTCGCCCTCGTCGATGGCTGTGACCTGACGGTAGGGGTAGCGCAGGAATCCCTGCTTCCAGTCCACGCGCACACCGGTGAGCACGTTGCCAGATATCACCCGGATCTTGCCGCCGGTGTGGTCGAGCTCTCCGTCAAGAAGTGTGCCGAGCGATGCTCCGACCATGGTTCTTACCATATGGGGATTTTTCATGTCCTCGCCTGTGAGTGCTACCGTAGTGCTGTAGTCGAGCTTGCCGGTAGAGAGGAACCGTCCGATACGGGCTGCGGTCGCAGCGTCGAGAGTCCATACGGTCTCACCCTTGTTGACGGGGGCGATGGCCGCAATCTGTGTGCCGGTGTTTCCGGCCGGGTGGGGACCCTGGAACTCATATACCTCGGCGGCGTTGCTCGTGATGCCTGAGCCTGCTCTGACTGAGAGGTAGACCTTGCCGGCGGTGAATTCCGAGAGAGTCTTGAGTCCGGCCTCAAGGTCGGCCATCATGTCGGCGTTGAGAATCTCGGGTGCGAGGGGAGCGGTGTCAAACGCCGTCACGAATATGTCGCGGGGTGCGGTGCCGATGAAGGGCACGATGTCGAACGGACGCTGGCGCATCATGGCGAAAAGACCCGAGCGGAGCAACATTTCCATCCGCGAGGCTTTGTCGGTCGGCTTGCCGAATTCCTTCTGCGTCTGCTCACCCTCTTTGCGAACTGACACGAACTCAATCTTGCGGCGTTCGCCACGGTTGATTTCCGCAACTGTTCCGGCCACAGGAGAGGTAAGACAGAGACGGTCATCCTCCTTGGCATAAAGCAGCGCGTCGCCGGCCTTGACGATGTCGCCGGCCTTGACGGCGGCCTTCCATGTGTAGCCGGGAAAATCGTCGGGAACAATGCCGAACAACACAGTGCTGCTGTCGGTAGTCACAGACTCCGAAGCGGCACCCGCTAAGGGTATGTCAAGCCCCTTTTTTATCTTGATGATATTGCTCATTATCTATCCATTTGGGATTATTCTGCAAAAATATAAAAAATCGTTAATCTTTCCAAAGGAAAAGCGCACTATCCTTACACTTTTTTGTTCCCCGCATCGTCGCATGAAAAAAAATATCCCTCTGAGTGGCTATGTCCGCTCAGAGGGATAATTTTTCGTGCGTCAAACGGCGTGGACCGTCCGCTTATTTAAGTCCGTCGATGTATTTGCGGAGCTCCGCGTTGTCGGGATCGAAGTTGAGCACCTTGCTGAAGTTCTCCTTGGCCTTGGCAACGTTGTTCTGGTTGATGTAGTAGTTACCGAGGTACATGTACATCTCTTTCGCATCGCGTGCGTAGCGTGAGGGATCCTGGGCTGCCTCAAGGAGTGCGACTGAAGCCTCATAGTCAGCTACGGCCGCCTTCTCTGCCGCTGCCTCGTTGGCTGCGGTCTGCTTGGCGATGTCACCGTAGATCTTCACGGGCTTGTAGTTGTCGGGCAGGATGGCTTTGGCCTTGTCGGCATACGACTTGGCTGCGTCGAAATATTTCGCTGCCTTGGCCGCGTCGGCCTTGTTCTCAACACCGGCGTAGAAGTCAAATGTAGCCTGCTGTACAAAATCGTTGTAACCCGGCTCGATCTTCGAGAGGTAAACCTCATATTCGTCGGCAGTCTTGCTCAGGTTGTTCTGGTCAAGATATGCGAACGCGAGGCTCTTGTTGAAGTCGGCGAAATCGGGCATTTCCTTGATACCTTCCTGAAGAACCGCGATTGCCTCGTCTGCACGTTTGGCTGCTGAAAGCTCGTTGGCGATCAGTGTGTAGTCAATCGAAGCGAATTTGTTCTTGGCGGGGTCTGCCATGTGGGCTGCGTAAAGCGCCTCGGCGAGGGGGAGGAGCTGGTCCTTCATCTCGGGGAGCTGTGCGGCGTTCATGAACTGGAAACGCTGAGCCATGAAGTTCTTGGGATCCTCAGCGAGAAGTTTCGAGGCGTAGTCGTAACCTTTCTTGTAGTCCTGGCCGTAGAAGAGGAGGAAAGCGTAGCGGCTCTCGTCGTTCTTGAAGTGGCTGGGGTTCTGCACGTACTTGCCATACTGTGCTGCGGCGTTGGCGAAGTCACCCTTGTTGTAGTATGCGTTGGCGAGCTCACGCTGTCCGAGTGCCGAGTTGGGGTTCACCGAGAGCAGGTTGTTGAGCATCTTGATGGCATAGTCGGGGTTGACCATGGTGAAGAGGTTCGCATACTTCACATAGGCTGCTGTAGCCTTGTTGTCGTAGTTTGACGCCATCTCGTACATTCCGGCTGCCTTGCCCACGAGGGTGTTGGCGGTAGACTGGTCAGCGTTCTTGAGCTGCTCCTTGAACTGGTCGCCCTCGAAGATGTAGATGTCGGCGTTCTCCTGGTTGTACTTGCGTGCCTTCTCCACGAGCTTTGCGATCTGCTTCTCGTAGCGGATGGGATCAACGCGGTCGTATGCGCGTGCTATCGCAATCTGGAGCGAGGCATCTTTCTTGGAGTTCTTGTCGGCGGTCTTGAAGAGCTCCTCGGCTCCCTTGGTGTCGCCCGACATGAGCTTGAGAAGACCTTGGCCCACATAGTTGTAGGCGTATTCGGGATTGGCTGCCACACCCTGGTTGAAGTAGTTGGCGGCATCTGAATTCTTACCCTCCTCCACAGCGATGAGTCCAAGATAGTAGTCGCTCACGGCCTTGTCGGTCTGAGGATTGTTGAGACTGCGCAGAAGAAGGTCTTTTGCATTGTCGAGCTGGTCGGCCTTGTAGTATTCCTCCCCTTCGACGTGCGACTGGGCGAATGCGCCGAGCGACGCGCCGGCCAGACAGAGTGTGAGAATTCCTTTAAATTTCATGTTCTATATCTTTTTTTACGTTTATTCCTGATGTCTCTACGGTCAGTTCCGTTTCTGTTTTAGATTGTCACGGCCGCTTTTGGTTTATCGGGTAATCGCGGTTTTAATCTGGATCCGCCGGCCGTGACTTTCCGGTCTATTTAAGTTCCACAACCCGTGCATTCATGTGGTAGGGCAGGATACCTGTCTTTGATATGATTTTCTGGCCCGCGAAGCCGGTCACAAACATGTAGAAGCTGTTGAGCACGGTGCTCTTCGATGCGGTCGAAATCATATATACCTTTCTGAATAACGGATATTCTCCCGAATTGATATAAACCTGGTACGGTTTGTATGCAATCGGGTTGAAGTCATTCTCTTCCGTGGGGTTGCTGACCTTGAGAATATTCACCTCGGTGGTGAGGTTGGTGGCGATTGTGTCGTTCTCGTTCTTGTAGTCCTCGTAACGCTGGTCCACAGGAACTGACTTGGCCGCGCTCAGGTCGTCGCCGAGCCAGCTCACGCTGATTATGCCCAGTGCGTTGCGGTCTTTCTTGACCACATCAAACACGGAGGCGTTGTTCTTCTGTGCGAATGCGTTGGGATTGTCGGAGATTTTCTTTCCCTCGGGCAGGAATTTGTCGCGCATGTAGCTCACGGTCGAGCTTCCGGCGTTGTCAAACACGAGCTTGATTGATGTCGTGTCGTTGCCGGCGAGCTGGCTCCATTTGGTTATCTTGCCGTTGAGTATGTCGCCGATCTCGGTCATGGAGAGCGATGAGACGTTGTTCTCCTTGTTGGTGATGAGCGCCACGGCATCGACCGCTATGCAGTGTGTGCGGACCACACGTTTGAATTTGCTCTTCATGTAGTCTTTCTGCTCCTGGCTGAGTTCACGGGTCACGATGACAGCCTGGGTGCCGTCGGCGAGAAGAGTGTCTATCGCTTCCTGCTCGCTCACGTAGAACGGCAGAATCGATGAGCCTGGATAGGAGAACTCGAATACCTCGATCTCCTCGTCGAGTATATTCTTGAAGCCGTCGTCGCAGAAAAGAGTCGCGCTACCCTTGGCATACTCTCCACGTTTCACCTCTCCACACGAAACGGCTCCCAGCCATGCGAGAGCTGAGAGTCCGATTATCGCGTATTTGAATATGTTTCTATTCATGATCTTGTATCTTGTTTTGTCAGTATTCCCCGCTCATCGCGGTCTCCATGATTCGGAAGGTAGCGGAGCGGTGGATCAGCCCCAGCCTTTGTAGAGCCTTACGCCACGCCATACGCCGTATGCGCAGAGCAGACCGCCGATCACGCAGCTCAGCGCGTGGCTGTCAATGTTGAACACGTTGAAGATGAAGAGCAGTCCTACACCAATGTAGACGCATATCATCAGAATACCGAATGCGAGTCTCGCACCTTTTGGGGCCTGGGGCCCGTTATCTTCGTACCTTGCCATAATTTTGTGTTTTTGTTTTCCGTCGGGCCGTCATCTTTCCGACGCCTGCCACCCGGAGATTTTGTTTTGTTCTTTTAATAATTTAACAATCCATCTCTCCGCATGTTCAGAGATTCAAACACTTTTTCACACGCAAATTTAACAATTCTCGCTCAAATATCCAAAAAAGAAAGGAGGATCCGTCGCGACCCTCCTCTCTGGAAGTATAGGAATCTCAATTATTGATTCTGGAGTTTGAATGTCACAGGGAGTGTGAAGTAGCTTCGCACGGCGACACCGTTGTTCTTACCCGGCTGCCATTTCGGCATCTTCTTAACCACGCGGATTGCCTCGCGGTCAAGGTCCTTGTCAACACCCTTGGCGATGGTTGCCTGTCCGATTGAACCGTCTTTCTCGACGACGAACTTGACAATCACACGACCCTGGATGTCATTCTGCTGTGCAGATTCCGGATAACGGATGTTGTTGCTCAGCCATTTCATAAGAGCTGCCTGACCACCGGGGAACTCTGCCTGCTGCTCTACGGCAACGAAGATTTCCTCCTCTTTCGGTTTCACAACCTCGGGTTCGGGCTCTTTTACAACCACCTGTTCCTGAACAGCCTTGAACTTGTCGGCATCGTCGCTACCCTCCTGAGTCACGACACCACGGGCGGTGTTGTCCTCTTTCTGGGTCTCCATGTCCATCACCTCGTTCTTGACCTTGTCGGCCTCGACGATGGCGATCTGGGTTACCTGCACGGTTGCAAGCACCTCTTCGGGCACCTCGATCTCGGGTTGTTCAAATTTCTGCTCTTCGGGTTCCTCTTCGGGAGCTTCCTCCTCTACCTGCTCGATGGCGGCTGCCATCATCTTCTCGCGCTGCTCCTGAAGCTCAAGAGCCTTCTGCTCGTCGCGGTAGTCGGTGTATTTGCTGTAGGCAATAACCAGAATAACCACAACCGCGAGTCCGATAAGCATGTACAGGAACGCCATGTTGTGACGTTTGTCGCTCGCCTTACGGAGCTGGTATGCACCGAATTCCTTGTTCTTGTCAGCAAATATCAGGTCACGCCATTCGGACGATGTCAGATCTACATTTCTTTTAGCCATTTCTGTCTGTCGCTTTAAAGGTTAATAAATCTAACATTACTTATGATGACGGTTCTGATAGTCAATCACCATAATCGAATCGGCCTTGGTCATGTTGTCAATCTGATATTTTGAAATCGAGTTGATCTGCATTTCGTCGAGCACCGACACGAGACTTCCGAACGAAGCCTGGGGAGTGGACTTGATGATGATGACCGGTTTCTTCAGATTTTCATCTTTTCTGACTTTCGACGCTGCCTCGTCATAAGCGGCCTGAGCTTTCTCACGACCCTCTTTTGTCTCGAGGCTACCGAAACCGCCGTTGGCATATTTCTCCTTCAGCTTGTTGATTTCGGTGAGGACATCCTTGTTACGCTGCTGGATAATCTCGCGGATACCGCGGGCCTTTCCAGACTTCTCGTCGTTAGCAAGGAATTCTGATTCCTGAATGTTGTTGTGGGCTGCAATCTGTTCGGGTGTGTCACCGAGTCCTTCCGAACCGCCGGGCTTACCGAAGTAGTAATATACAACCGGAACAACCTTTCCGTTGACTGTGTCTACATCCATCGATCCGACTTTGCGCTTGGCGTCGAGGATGATTGTCACCGCGTCATCTTCCGATGCCTGCGACATGTTCTCGACGTTGTCCACTTTCTCGTTCGAAGGAAGTGCTATTGTCAGCGTCTGAGATTTGATCATTGTCGTACAGAGCATGAAGAAGGTGATAAGCAACATGTTCATGTCGACCATCGGCGTGAAATCCACGCGGATCTGCATCTTTTTCTGGTGGCCTTTCTTACCTTTGCCACCATCATTCTGTTGAACTTCTGCCATTTCCTTTTATTCTTCTGCCCCTTTCAGAGCCGTCAATAACGTAAATTTATTCATGTGGATCGTCTGAAGGTTGTCCATCACGAGGTGGACTACGTCAAACGATGTGTTCTGGTCTGCCTTGATCGCAACGCCCGTACCGTCCTTGATGGCCGATGTCAGGTTCTCGTTGCTGCTCTGGCGCATAGCCTTCATCCACATCTGGAACTCGTTGGGCTGGGCCTCGTTCTGGTTCCAGCTGATAGGAATTCCGGTAGGATGGTTGGGGTCGCCGTCGCCTTCAAGCCATTTGTCCATCTTCGTCTGTCCTTCGGGCTGGTCGATAAGGTCGAGATATTCGCCCATCTTCGCCAAAGGCACACCGAAGCTTCCGAGTTTGCTGAATGTGTACTTCTGCTGGTCTGTGAACTTCACAGGGTTGTTCTTATGCGTCTCATTGTAGATCTCGCTCACTTTGTCGAGAAGCGCAACGCGCATCTTCTCGTTACTCCAGTTGGCGCTGGTGTCGTTGTTCATCGTGAGCCAGACCTTGCCTTCGGGATTCACAAGCACCTGCACCACGTTGGTCTCCTGAACCTTCTCTGTCGATACAGAGGGGGGAGTGATCACTGTGGCCGGTTCCTTTGAAAGGAAGGTTGAGGTCAACATGAAGAAGGTAAGCAGAAGCACGGTCACATCACTCATCGCGGTCATGTCGATGAATGTGCTCTTCTTTGCTATCTTTACTCTTCCCATAGTTGCTATTAACTTTTATCGGTTGGTTGGAATGTTGTTCTTAGTCTCCGATTACTTGTGGGTAGCTGCGAAAGTTGCCACGATGGAGAAACCGATTTCGTCGATAGCGTACGAGAGGTTGTCGATCTTGTTGGTGAAGAAGTTGTAGGAGATTACAGCGAATGCACCGGTTGCGATACCGAAGGCGGTGTTCACAAGTGCCTCGGAGATACCGGTTGACAGCTCGGTTGAGTCAGGTGAACCTGATGATGCGAGGGCCTGGAATGACTTGATCATACCCATCACAGTACCGAGAAGTCCGACGAGTGTACCGAGTGTGGTGAGTGTTGCCACGATGGGAAGGTTCTGCGAGAGAGCCGGCATCTCAAGTGCTGTAGCCTCTTCTACCTCGTTGCGGAGGGTAGTGAGCTTCTGCTCCTTGCTGAGAGTTGTGTTGGCATCCATCTCTTTGTAGCGTACGAGTGTGTTGTAAACAACAGATGCTACTGAACCCTTCTGGTCCTTGCAACGCTTCATGGCTGCGTCGATGTTGTTGGCTGCGAGGTCTGCCTTGATGTCAGCGACAAACTTGGTGGTGTTGCCTTTGCCGGTTGCAGAGCTGAGGGCGATCCAACGCTCGATTGAGAGAACGATTACAGTGAGAAGCAGAGTCATCAGGATAGGCACGATGAAACCGCCTTTGTAAACTGTACCTGCAAGGTTGAGGGGATGTCCGTCGGTTGTACCACCTTCGAAGTTACCGCCGTAACCCATACCGAAAAGGAAGATGCACACTGCGGCTGCACAGCAGCAGAGAATCACGATGAACGCGTTCTTGATGCCGCGGATGTTGCTGATCTTTTCCTCTTTTTTGATCTTGGCGGCTGCGGTAGCCGCAGGCTTGGGAGCCATTGGTTTCTGAGATTCCATAATCTTACTGATTTTGTTTGTTGGTTTTGTTGGTTATTTGTTAGTTTGTTTGATTTATGGTTATTTCTATCTTGGTTAGTCCGGCTCGGCCACTCGGCTCCGCCTTCGATTTTGGGTTGACGCGTTCCTCAGTCCTCGATTATGAATCTGAGCATTCATGATGTCTGTCACGGTTACGTCCGGCGGCTTCTTTTCCCCATGTAGTAAAGGGACTCCGCCATTATCAGTTGCAAAGTTACAATATTTTTCAAAAAAATCAATAGACCTTTTTAAAAAATTAAGTGCTGAACCTGCGTTTTTGGTTTTATTGACTAAATCTGTAGCTAAAAACATGTTTTATAACATATTTTTGCTGCCTCGCAAAACAGGCGTGACCTGAACGGCCACGCCTGTCGATTGTACTTTATGTTGTGCTATTGTATCACTCGGCCACTGCTGCCACGCCGGGGAGCACCTTGCCCTCGATGGCTTCGAGAAGCGCGCCGCCACCGGTCGATACGTAGCTTACGGCATCGGCCATGCCGAATTTGTTTACGCAGGCCACTGAGTCGCCGCCGCCCACGAGCGAGAAGGCGCCGTTCTTTGTTGCCTCTACGATGGCTTCGGCGATTGCCTTCGAACCCTTGGCGAAGTTGTCGAACTCAAACACTCCGGCGGGACCGTTCCAGAGGATGGTCTTGGCGGGAAGGATTGCGTTGCGGAATGCGATTACAGAGTCGGGACCGGCATCCATGCCCTCCCAGCCGTCGGGAATCTCCATTACGGAGCATACCTGCTGGTTGGCGTCGTTAGAGAATTTGTCGCCGGCCACGCAGTCTGTGCCGAGCACGAGGTTCACGCCTTTCTGCTTGGCGAGCTCGATGATGTGGAGGGCGAGGTCGAGCTTGTCGTTCTCTACGATAGAGTCGCCGATCTTGCCGCCGCGTGCCTTTGCGAATGTGAAGGTCATGCCGCCGCAGAGAATCAGGTTGTCTACCTTGTCCATGAGGTTCTCGATGATACCGATCTTTGTCGATACCTTCGAGCCGCCCATGATTGCGGTGAAGGGACGGTTGATGTCTTTGAGGATATTGTCAACGGCCTTTACCTCTTTCTCCATGAGGTAGCCGAGCATCTTGTCCTGCTTGTCGAAGTAGTCGGCGATGACTGCTGTCGATGCGTGACGGCGGTGTGCGGTGCCGAATGCGTCGTTCACGTAAACGTCGGCGTAGCTTGCGAGTGTCTTGGCAAATTCTTTCTGGCTCTCTTTCATGGCCTTCTTTGCCTCTTCGTATGCGGGGTCGTTCTTGTCGATGCCTACGGGCTTACCTTCCTCTTCGGGGTAGAAGCGGAGGTTCTCAAGCAGAAGAACTTCACCGGGCTTGAGCTCGGCTGCCGCCTCGGCTGCCTTTGCGCAGTCGGGAGCGAACTTCACTTCTGTTCCGAGTGCCTTGGCTACAGCGTCGCGGATCTGGAGAAGGCTGAGCTTCTCGTTGACCTTGCCTTTGGGTTTGCCCATGTGCGACATGAGGATAAGGCTGCCGCCGTCTGCAAGAATCTTCTTGAGAGTGGGGAGCGCGCCGCGGATTCGTGTGTCGTCTGTGATGTTGCCGTTCTCGTCGAGGGGCACGTTGAAGTCCACTCGTACGATGGCTTTCTTGTCCTTGAAATTGTAGTTTTCGATTTTAGCCATTGCTTAAGTCTATATTTAGGGTTTTGTTTTCCTGTTTTATGCGTGTGGCCCGGGGCATGTCGCGGCATAGCCACGGGCAGCAACTGCAAAATTACAAAAAATAATTGGATTTATCTCGCGTACGTGCGGTTTATATGCTTTTTTTCGATAATTTTGCAGTCGCATTTCAAATGTTTCTCTCACTCATATCAACATCCGCACGGGCTGTCATGTGCTTGTGCGTATGTTTATTTACCACAATTTTAGATATTTTAGATATTTTGATTCTGTGATGACAAGTGATATTGACAGCCTCCGCGGGTTGTGCGCGGCGACGTTCGGTGCAGAACCTGTTGCAATGGAGGCTCTTGCAGGCGGGGGTGGCGACAGAAGATATTTCCGATTCTCTTTTGCGGATGGCCGTACCGTGGTCGGCGTGCTGGCCGACAACCGCGACGATGCTCGTGCGTTCGTCGGTCTCTCCGGAGTGTTCCGTGAGCACGGCGTTGCGGTGCCGGAGGTTTATTCCCATTCGGACGACTATTCCTGTTATATTCAGCAGGACCTTGGAGACTGTTCACTGTTCAAGGAGCTGTCATCGCCCGGCATCGGCGGACTTGTCGCCGCTACCATGCGCGGACTGGTCAAGATGCAGACGGTGCCCGGAGATGCATGGAGCGGGGTGGTGGCCTACAAACCTTTCTCGCGCCGTCAGGTCATGTGGGACCTGAATTATTTCAAGTATGAGTTTCTGAAGAACACCTCGGCTCTCTTTGACGAGGAGCGTCTTGAGGATGACTTCGAGGCCATGGCTGAATCGCTCTGCGAGATGCCGGAGGAGTTGATGGGGTTCATGATGCGCGACTGCCAGAGCCGCAATGTCATGCTCGCCCCTGATCCGGTCTTCATAGATTTTCAGGGAGGTCGCCGCGGGCCATGTGTCTACGACGCTGTCTCTTTCCTATGGCAGGCCAAGGCCGGATTCACTGCGGAGTTCCGCGAGGATATGCTGCGCCTGTACACCGGGGAGTTTGTGGGTGCGCGGGGTCTCGGCAAAGATTTTGCAGCTTTGATATTGCAGTATGGAAAGCGGATGGCTCTGTTCCGTACTCTTCAGGTGCTCGGGGCCTACGGCTTCCGTGGTCTCGTACAGAAACGCGCTCATTTCGTGGAGAGCATTCCCGGCGCGTTGCGCAATCTGAGTGAGCTGGTTGCCGATGGAGTGACGGACCCATACCCGGAAATTGAACATGTCTGCCGTCAGTTGGTTGAAGACCCGCGTTTCAAGCCGGAAGAGGGTAGTGGCCTGCGCGTCAAGGTGTTCAGCTTCTCCTATAAGCGTGGTTATCCCGAAGACCTGACCGGTAACGGAGGTGGCTTCATGTTTGACTGCCGTGGCATGCACAATCCCGGCCGCTACGATGAGTACAAGCCATTGACCGGCCGCGACAAGCCCGTGATTGACTTTCTGCGCGAGAGGGGAGAGGCCGATCTGTTCGCGCAGAGGGCGACGGAGATGGTATCGCCGACAGTTGACCGCTACATCAAGCGCGGATTCTCGTCACTGCAGATTGGTTTCGGATGCACCGGAGGCCGTCACCGCTCCGTCTACTGTGCCGAAGCCGTGGCCCACGCCCTCGCCGCCCGCTTCCCCGCTGCCACAGTCGAACTCATCCACCGAGAACAAAACATCCAAGAAGCCCTAATATCTAAAGCCTAAAACCTAAAACCTAATATCTAAAACCTAAAAATGAAGGCATTCATCCTTGCGGCCGGCCTCGGCACGCGTCTCAAACCCTGGACCTTGGAGCATCCCAAGGCACTTGTGCCCGTCGGCGGCATACCGATGTTGCAACGCGTAATATGCCGTCTGCGCGAAGAAGGCTTCGACGAGATCACGGTCAACGTGCATCACTTCGCCGACCAGATAAAGGACTTTCTCGCGCGGCATGATTTTGGAGTGACTATCGGCATCAGTGACGAAAGCGCCGCACTGCTCGACACCGGAGGCGCGTTGCTCAAAGCCGCCCCGATGCTTTGCCGCGACGAACGGCCTTTCCTCGTGCATAATGTGGATATACTCAGCGACGCGCCTATGCGTGCGATAATGGATGAGCACGTTGCTTCGGGGCGTGACATATCACTTGTGACAAGTCCGCGAGAGTCATCGCGCAAGCTGTTGTTTGATGCAGACCACAATCTTCGCGGCTGGTATAACCTTTCGACCGGAGAATACCGCCCGGCCGGGTTCACGCCCGCGCCGCAGATGGAGGAACGCGCTTTCAGCGGCATATATATAGTTGAGCCACGCGTCATCCCGACGTTGGCCGAATATTCGCGACAGGTGGGGAGCGCGAAGTTCCCCGTGATGGATTACCTGCTCGCCGCCTCAGCCTCCGGAAAAAACAATATCGGTGAGATTGGACTCGACAGTCTCAACCTCATCGATATCGGTAAGCCTGACACGCTCCGCCGCGCCGACAGCCTGTTCGGGGCGTGAACTGAAATCAGTGGTAGTGGTGTACGGCCTTGCGGTTGTGGGTGTAGAACTGGAATACGCAACCCAAAACGAGGCAGACCACGGCGACTCCGCCAAGAATCCATGTGAGTGTTATGCCTGTAGTGAAGCATGAGGCGATAAGCAGGCCGGAGCCGATGATATAACAGAGGATGGACAGTGTTTTCATAGTGACAAGTATTTAAATTAAAATTCAGGGTAAAATATAAGTCATGGAGAGTTTTATCTCTTCATGACTTAATAACAAATGTCCGGGCGTAACGGTTTAAATGGCCGTAACTTTGTGATATTACGTGCTGTTCCGTATCGCGCGGCGCGTCACAGTTCCGCCTCTTTCAGTTTCTCGGTGTTCTCGGCCACGATCAGACGGTCTATGCACTCCTGTATGTCGCCGTCCATGAAAGCGGCGAGGTTGTAGACGGTATAGTTTATCCGGTGGTCGGTGATGCGTCCCTGCGGATAGTTGTAGGTGCGTATCTTCGCCGAGCGGTCGCCGGTGCTGACCATGGTCTTGCGGCGCGATGCTATGTCGTCGAGATACTTCTGGTGCTCCTTGTCATATATGAACGTGCGCAGGCGCGAGAGGGCGCGTTCCTTGTTCTTCGGCTGGTCGCGGGTCTCTGTACACTCTATCAGTATCTCCTCGACCTGCCCGGTGACAGGATTTTTCCAGTTGTAGCGCAGGCGTACGCCCGACTCCACCTTGTTCACGTTCTGTCCTCCGGCACCTCCTGAACGGAAAGTATCCCATTTTATCTCACCCTCATGGATCTCGACGTCAAATTCCTCGGCCTCCGGAAGCACAGCCACGGTCGCGGCCGAAGTATGAACGCGTCCCTGGGTCTCGGTGGCCGGCACGCGCTGCACACGGTGTACGCCGCTCTCATATTTCATGGTGCCGTAGACTCCGTCACCGGTCAGCGTGCACACTATTTCCTTGTAGCCGCCCGCAGCACCCTCCGACATCGACGACACGGCGAGCTGCCAGCCCTTGCGCTCGGCATATTTCTGATACATGCGGAAGAGGTCGCCGGCGAAGAGGGCTGCCTCGTCGCCTCCGGTGCCTCCGCGGATCTCAAGCACGGCGTTTTTCGAGTCGTCCGGGTCTGCGGGGATGAGCAGCAGCTTGATCTGTTCCTCAAGTTCCGGAATGAGCTGCGAGCAGGCGTCGATTTCCTCGCGGGCGAGGGCGCGCATCTCCTCGTCGCTCTCGGCGGCGAGAATCTCCTTCGACTCCTCAAGGCTACGGAGAGTGTTCTCATATCTCTTCTTGACCTTAAGAATCTCCTCAAGGTCATGATACTCCTTGGTGAGGCGCACATAGCGCGGCTGGTCGGCAATCACGGCCGGGTCGGTTATCAGGGTAGCCACCTCCTCAAACCGCGAGTCAAGTCCCTCCAGACGGGACAACAGCATATTTTCAGACATAGAATGAGTTCAAAATTCCAATTACACCGCAAAATTACTAAAAAAGAGTGAAAAAACTTCCTATAAACTTTGTTTATTCACGAATTTAGAGTTAACTTTGCAGCCGGAATGCGTGGAGACACAAATTCCGGACAACTATTTTATTAACCAATTCAATAAACCGGCAAGTTTATGGCAACCAAAATTAGATTACAGCGTCATGGCCGCAAGCGCTACGCTTTTTATCCTATTGTAGTCGCCGATAGCAGGGCACCACGTGATGGTAGATTTATTGAAAGGATAGGTTCTTATAATCCGAACACTAATCCTGCTACAATAAGTTTAGACTTCGACCGTGCTTTGTATTGGGTGGAGACAGGTGCTCAGCCCACCGACACAGTTCGCTCGATCCTCTCCAAAGAGGGTGTGATGCTCATGAAGCATCTCCGTGGCGGTGTCAAGAAAGGCGCATTCACTGAAGAAGAGGCACAGCGCCGCTTCGACGCGTGGAAAGCTGACCGCAACAAGGTAGCTGACGCAGCAAAGGCAAAAGAAGATGCCAAGGCCGCTGAGGAGGCAAAGGCACGTTTCGATGCCGAGGCAGAGAAGAACCGTCTCAAAGGAGAGGCAGTAGCTAAGAAGAAAGCAGAGAAGCTCGCAGCCGAGGAGGCAGCCGCCAAGGCAGCTCTTGAGGCAGAGGCAGCCGAGGAAGCCGCAGCCGAGTAATCGACCGCTTCGCTAACAAATAAATCCGGAGTCGCCCCGCGACCCCGGATTTATTTGTTTTGCCCCCGTGCTGCCATATGGCGTGAACCCCACACATGTAGGGTCGCGGCATGCCGCGGCCGTATCGTCGGTATCGTCCCATCTCGTCGCCATCTCATCGCCGTATCGTCGCCGTCTCATCGTCCTATTGTCAATGTATTCCGCATAGACACTTCGTCATTTCAATCCGCGTCTGTCTCTCCGGACGGTGGGCCGCGGCATGCCGCGACCCTACGGGTTGGACGCGTGGCGGACGTGTTTGACGCGTGGCGGACGGGTTTTACGTGCGGCGGACATGTTTGACGCGTGGCGGACGGCTGCATGTGGCGACTGAACGGTGCGTGCCGGTTTTGTCTGAGGTAAAATGCGTGTGAATCAAAATGACCCTTATTCCTGGTATTTCGTATCAGATGAAAGATGTTCTATGATATTTAGCAGATGGAAGGTATCCCGGATTAAATGGAAGTGAACAAAGTGAACTGATTAATTCTTGGCACGGTAAATTTATTATTTTAATTTTGCGATTGCTGACTGCAACGCTTAACCTCGGTCAACGGCATAGCGGGAAGGAGGCAGTTGTGCTGAATAGTCAGCGCAGCATATTTTCCGGAAGCGTTTACTCTACGCTTTTTGACATTGCGAAAGCCGGTGTTTCTTCGTGAGGCCTCAGAAGATTGCCGTTTCTACCGAGATGGGCAATACCGGCGTATAGCGATGTGGAAAGCGTAACAGTACGGACCTCACGTTTCCTTTTTTTCAAATCAAGCTTCTACGGGGTCAAGAAGCTGCAAAAAATACCTATATCATGAATCTCAAATCAGTATGCATCCGGTCGCTGTGCGCTGTAATGCTCTCTGCGCTCCTATGCGGAACGCTCTCGTCGTGCGGCGGCTCAAAAAAATCAGATCACTCTTACAAACTCACACCAGAGACTACAGCGGTCAAAGGTGATTTGTCTGACTACTACGAGGTCGTGGACAAAGAGTATACTACAACCAATAATTATCGCACTATGATGGATGATTGGCATACCATCGTTGCGATAGAAATCAAGCGTACAGACAAGGAGTTTGATTTCGATTCGGAATCTACACTGCCTATGTTAAAAGAATCTGTGGGAATGACAGGCAATGCAGGTTTTGGAATTGAGATTATCGACGAAAACGGTAACGTCATTGCTAAATCTGCTGCAACAGACGGTGGCATACATGGTATGTATAACGATGATGACATGAAAGAGGCTCTTAAACTCAAGCCAGGTGAAACAGCTACTGTGCGCTGGGAAATTAACTTTGCCGATGACGACAAACCGGTAAAATTCCGTCTCACTTCTGCATATGAAAAAAGCGGATATGATGGTGGAAATACTGAAGCTTCGGCCAGCTCTTCTTCCTCGAACAATTGGGATGCGACACTCGATTCTTATGAGAAGTACGTAGACCAGTATATCGTGGTATACAAGAAAGTTCAGAGCGGGGACATGTCAGTAATGGCCGAAATGGGCAGCATGCTTGAGAAAGCCGAGGACCTGCAGAAAAAACTCGACGGAGCAGAGTCTGAATTGACCGCTGCCCAGGCATCAAGACTTGCCAAGATAAACTCCAAGCTTATGTCTGCAATGTAAACCGCCAACATGAGTTGAGGGTCTGAAAATACCCTCGACTCATGTTTTTCTGTTAGCAGTCGTGAATAATAAGATGCTGAAAGTAGTTGAATTAAATATCAAAAGAAATGAAAAAACTAATCCTTTTTGTTGCAGGATGTATGGCAATCATTCCTGCATGTGGTAAACCTGCAGCGGCAAATTCTCATAACTCTGCCGATTCTGCAACTGAAGCCGCTACGGAATCTGACAAGGGCGTCCGGGACACCCAAGACCCGACAACCCTCGACCTTTATAACCTTAAGACTCCGGTTAAGGTGATGAAGGAATGGGCTATATCTCATAGTGATCTCGCGGAGAATCCGAAACTCAATCCAACATCGCCCGATGCTGTCAAGGCTGCTATTGAGAAGGAAATTCTTGACGAGATGTCTGTCCGGGTTGTAGATTATGAATTTGGCTCCGATTCCAAAGCCAATGACTGGGTGTTGACCTATTCAGGAAATACCCCGACAGAAGTCAGAATGAACGGAATTCCGGGAACTTTCAACGTCAAATATGAGAACGGTCTCCCTACACAATTCACACTCAATCAACAGGCATTCCAGAAGGCCGTCGATGAAGGCAACATGTTTCTCGACGCGTATGATGTCGGGTTCGACAAATTCACCATCACTTACGACAAAGATGGCATGCCTGCATCTCTTTCGGGAGAGACAATGTCATTCTTCGGGGGAGACAAGTACACCGAGACTTATTCGGATTACAAATTTGATGACAAGGGCAACTGGGTTCGTCGTAAAGTAACGACACCCTATGACACAAAAAATCAGTATCGCTTCTATGTCTATTAAACCGGTATATATCAAGCTGGTCATGATTCTCGTGGGTCTGGCGGTGATGTCGAACGCATTCGCCGCCGACCCCGAAATCTTCGAGAAGAAAGGCAAATACGGGTTGGTCGATCCAGCCTCGGGTAAGGTTCTTGTAAAGGCGAAGTACGACACCATTTACCCGTTCAAGGGGAGGGACTATGCACGTATCATCAGGAAGGGAAAGCATGGTATTGTCAGTAAGACCGGCGAGTTCTATCTGCCATGTGAGTACAATAAGATACTGTTCCCGGTTTTTTCAGACCACGACGGGAAGAAGTATTTCTGGGTGAGCAAGGATGGCAAAATGTTCTACCACAGTTCTTACTCCACTTACTACTCCACTCCTTGGTACAAAGTGTTTTACGGACCCGACAAAATCTGGTACGCCATGAACTCCAGCGGTCTGTGGATGAAGGTTATGGACTTATCTACTGTCGCGTACGCGTATGACATCAAGGGTGACGGCCCAAAGCTTGTCAGACTTCCGGACAAATATGTGCTGTTCAACGACAAGCTATATTCTCCCGGCCCCGACCGCAAGGTGGTCAAGGAGGGTGTGACGGCGGCAGATACTGTCAATATAGGTGATAGGAGGTTTTTGAAGGTGTCATTGAAGGGAAATGACATTCTCCTTATTGACAGGTCTTCCGGTACAAGATGGGAAAAGAAAGGACCGGGCTTGAATGGAATGTATGAAACCAATACGTGGGGTGTCAATTATAATCTTTTGGTAGACGGCGACAGTTTTTATCGCGTTGAGCCTCTGGAATACGGAAATCATACTTTCTCTGTCATCACTAACCCGGAATATGGATTAAAAAGTGTAGTGTCGGGATCGCGGAAACTCATCCCTTTCAAACTCAGCAGCATATATGTTGATAAAATAGGCGATTATAAGTCAGGACCACTTTGGAGAGTGACCTTGAACAGTCAGCAGCCGCTTTTCGGGCCGGATCTTGAGATTCTTGTCGATGAATTGAGGCAGGCTAATGACAATTTTGTGATTGTTACCAAAAGCTCGATGGGCAGAAGCCTGTATGGAAACACCGGTTCTGAAATCGTGCATAACTCTCTCGAAACAGTGTATCTGAAAAATGGCTTCCTGATTGCCAAGACCGATGAGGAGGAGCGGGTTGTAGGGATGGGTGGCACGGATGATCTCAGTGCCTATGATTCTGTTTTTCGTTCTGACCAGGGAAATCTTACGGGAAACGACATAATCGTCAAAAAGGATGGCAAGCTCGGATTGTATGTCGAGGGGCGCGGGGAGATTGTTCCGCCGCAGTACGAAGGTTTCCGCCGCCAATGGGGGCACATATTTGCATTTATCGGTGATCAGGTCGGCCTTTATGACGATGACGGCAATCTGATTATCCCGCCAAAATACCGGAGCATCGATATTGCCAACGCGTATAGTTCGCCCAACTTTTATCTGGTGAAAACCAGGTCGGGAGGAACAATGTTGCTCGGTGACAAGGGGCAGACCATTTTGCCGGCAGGACAGATTGACAGTGCCGATTTCCTGGTGGGTGATGCCGGCAAATGGTGCAAGGTTTACAAGAATGGCAGAATGGGAATCATGAATCTTCAGACGAAGAGAATCGTCATACCCTGTGCCTATGAGGACAATATATTTTTCGGTAACGGTAGATGGCCTGACATGAAGATTGGTATCTATCGTTCCACGTCGACCGGTGAGTTGATAGAGATATGGACTATCGGTGGCAAGAAAATCAGCTCGAAAGCATTCCCCCGCTCTGCAAAATATTCCATGAAGTATTATCTTGAAAATCAGTTGAATGCCTCATTTTATTATGATTGAATGAGCGACAGATGTTTTCAGTAAAGCATTTGATAGCCCGGTTTATGCCGGGCTATTTGCATTGATGCAGAGGGGCAGCGGGATGTATTTAGGGCCACGGTAGGGGTCACGGTAGGGGCCACGGTGGGCCGCGGCATGCCGCTACCCTACGGGGCATGGGGGTGCATCGGGCGGGTGTGCAAAAAATAAGGCAACCGTGTGGTTGCCTTATTTGTAGCGGGATCGAGAATTGAACTCGAGACCTCCGGGTTATGAATCCGACGCTCTAACCAACTGAGCTATCCCGCCGTTTCCGTTTTGCGAGTGCAAAGTTAGGTATTATTTTTGAATTTACCAAAGGTTTCCCAATTTTTTTCACTAATTTTGTGTCAAATTATGAAGAAATCGTTAAAATCAAGCCTGATTCTCCCTCTGACCATGCTCGTGACACTCGGTTTCGCCGCGTGCAACACGGGTATCGAGGGGACAAAGGCAATAAAGATGTCGCGCTCGGAATTGCGCGAGACGATGCCGGGCGAAGAGGAACGTCTGGCCGCTCAGCTCACTTCCGACCCGCTGCGCATGTGGAGCGTCGGAAAGGAATTTGTCGTGGCCGACAACAAGGTCGCAGTCATCTTGGAACTGCCTGCTGGTGTCCCCGCTGACCCGGAGGCTGCCGCGCTCGCAGGCAAGGTGCTGCGCTATTCGGGTATCACCGCTCGTCCCACACCCGGCGGTGAACGCGTGGCGGTGGTCGAGTTTCAGGGCGACAAGGGAACTTACCGCTTCAATACTTCGAGGCGTCCGGAAGTGGCGCGTGCCTCGTTCACTGGTCTCGACCTGCCGATGCTCATTGACCTCGACTTCGTGGCGCGTGCCGATTCGCTCCTGCGCGGCAGGATAATGTGGACGCGCTCGCGGTTATGGTACGACGCCGAAGGCAACTATTTCGACGGGCGCAAATATGTCCCGGTCACCATAACCTCCGTGGAGCCGGGCACAATGCTGTTTCCTCTCTCTGTCCGCTTCATCGACGGCGACGGACGCTCCGCCTCGATGCTGATGAATGTCAGCGGAAGCTCCGGACTCGGTGCCGAGAGCCGCACGCTGCCGAGCCTTTTCTCCATGGTTGACCCCAAACTGCGCTATCCCTCGATTACGGCCGAGAACTGGCAGCTTATCTGCGACGGCAAGGTCGCGTTGGGCATGACCAAGGATGAATGCAAACTCGCTCTCGGCAATCCTTCGGATGTTGACGCAGGTCACAACTGGAGCTCCGTGATAGATGTGTGGAGTTACAAGGACGGCACATTCCTTCAGTTCCAGGATGGCCTCCTGGTTAACTTCAGACGTTGACCCTACAAACAATTGACCCACCAAAGTAAACACTGCATAATAACCGCCATGATTGAAGAAAATAAGGATATAACCTCTCTCACCACATTCGGAATACCGGTACGCGCGCGCTATTTCGCTGAATACTCATCGGAGAAGGAGCTGCTGAAGATCTCGCGCGACGAACGTTTCATCAACAGTCAGGTGCTGCATATCGGCGGCGGAAGCAACCTGCTCTTCATCGGCGACTACGACGGCCTCGTGCTGCATTCCTCGGTCAAGGGCATTGTCCGCTACGACAAGGATGCCGATACCGTCTACGCGATAGCCGGGGCAGGGGAGAAGTGGACCGATTTTGTGGAATGGACCTTGGAGCAGGGACTCGGAGGTGTGGAGAACCTTGCCGGAATACCGGGAGAGGTCGGTGCCGCGCCGGTCCAGAACGTCGGGGCCTACGGAGTCGAGGCGAAAGATGTGGTATACTCGGTGGAATGTTTCGACACGTTCACGCGCAAGGTGTGCCGCTTCTCAGCCGAGGAATGCCGTTTCGGCTACCGCGACAGTTTCTTCAAGCATGAGGGTAAGGGACGCTACATAGTACTTCGCGTCTCGTTCCGTCTGCGTCCCGATACGTTGGCACGCAATCTTGAATACGGCCCACTCCGCGAACTGGAGAAGACGCTCGGCCACACGCCCACAATCCGTGAGGTGGCCGAAGAGGTGGTGCGCGTGCGCGATTCCAAGCTCCCCGATCCTGCGTTGATTGGCAGCGCGGGCAGTTTTTTCAAGAATCCGGTGGTTCACAACGGCCACCTTGAGGAGATACGCGTGTTGACCGGCGAGACAGTGACCGGACATGCCGCAGGAGAGCATCATACAAAGGTCTCGGCGGCGTGGCTCATAGACCATGCCGGAATGAAAGGGGCGCGTTGCGGCGGAGCGCAGGTTTACGAGCGACAGCCGCTCGTAATCGTGAACCGTGGCAATGCTACGGCACGTGACGTGGTAGACCTTGCCGAACGAGTCCGCGCAGCCGTCAACGAGAAATTCCTCATCGACCTTAACCCGGAGGTCAACTATATCGATACGCACGTGGAGGTGACACTGCTGGGTACGGGTACATCAAAAGGTATCCCCGAGATTGGATGCTCATGCCGCGTGTGCCGTTCTCCCTTTGTCAAGGACAAGCGTCTCCGTACGTCGGCACTCGTGCGCACCATGGGGCTGACGCTGCTCATAGACCCTTCGCCCGACTTCCGTCAGCAGGCGCTCGCAGCCGGCATACATCATATAGATGCCGTGCTCATCACCCACAGCCATTTCGACCACGTCGGAGGATTGGACGACCTGCGGCCGTTCTGCGCGGAGCATGACCTGCCTCTCTATGTCAACGAGCGTACGGACCGCGACCTGCGCAAGCATTACGACTACTGCTTCCGTGAGAATCCATATCCGGGCGTACCGACATTCGACATGAAGGTAGTGGGCACGACCCCCTTCTACATAAACGGCGTGAAGATAATCCCGATTGAGGTCATGCACGGCAAGATGCCCATACTCGGATACCGTATAGGAGACTTCGCCTACATAACCGACGCCAAGACCATCGACCCGCGCGAGGTGGAGAAGCTGGAGGGAGTCGATACACTTGTGGTGAACGCCCTGCGCGACCGCGACCACTTCTCGCACTTCACCCTCGCCGAATCGCTCGCCCTGATCGAAGAGGTGAAACCACGTCAGGCATACCTCACGCATTTCAACCATGAAATCGGCCGTCATGCCGACCTTGCGCGTCGATTGCCCGAAGGAGTAGCACCCGGCTTTGACGGCCTTAAATTCAGAGTTTGATTGGTTGAATAGGGATGTAAATTGGCGTAAAAGGAATATTTTGAAGAAAAGATGAAAAATTTTTCAAAAAAATAGCTGAAAAATTTGGTGGAATGAAAAAATGTCACTAACTTTGCATCGCAAACGGGAAACAAAGCCACTCAATAGAGAGTGACTCCGAAAAAGAAGCGAAACGAAGAAGTGAGTTTCAAACCGGAAACGAGCGGTTTCGCAGAGAATCTTAAGTTTGCATACGGTCGATTAGTGTAGCGGTTAGCACGCCACCCTCTCACGGTGGAGACTCGGGTTCGAGTCCCGGATCGACTACTTTTTATCTAATCAGCGGATTATTAACGTAATTCGCTGATATTTTTATAATTAAGTGGATAAATTTTGCATCAATTAGGCCAAAAATGTCCTAATTAGAACAGTGGTTAGCTAAATTTCGTGATATTGGACGGAATAAATTATAAATAATTTTCGCGGATGTAGTACACATGTAGTACACGCCGCGAAAAATGTAGTACACCGTAAATTATGAAATATCCGACAGTTAGCTTCAAGTACGACCGCCGAAAGAAAGCGAGTGGTACACGCCCCGGCCTTATTGAGCTGGAAGTTTCGTTCCAACGAACGCAAAAACGCTTCTCCACTGGTTTGTCGGTCATGCCCGACCAGTGGGACGGCGCCAGAGTAATCAACCATCCCGACAGCCTGCATCTCAATGCCATGCTGTCAGCGGTCATGCGCCCGGTCGTTGACGGCCTCACGCGCCTGAGCCTCGACGGGGAGCAGTTCTCATGGTCGTGGCTTGCAGACCTCATGCGCGGCCCCGAAAAGGAGAGAGGCGCGTCAGTGAATTTCCGCGAATACGTTGCCGAAAAGATTGAAAGCCGCCGCGACATCCGCTCATCCACGAGGAGAGACCACCGGATCATTCTTTCTGCTCTCGATGGCTTCAAGCACTTCCGCACACTCGCCGACCTCACGCCCCGCCGCATCCGCGAGTTCGATGCCTGGCTCCATCTCAAAGGGTATAAGCAGACCACCGTCGCGAAATACCACAAAATCATGAAATGCTACATCAATTTTGCGATAGCCGACGAACTGATGGACCGCACGCCCTACGCCTCCGTAAAGATTGAGAAGGGAAAAGCCGCCGAGCGGCGATACCTGACCGAGGCGGAGATGCAGACCATAATGGATGCCGACATCCCGGATCCCTCCGTGGCCCGCGCACGTGACCTGTTCGTCTTTCAGGCTTTCACCGGCATGGGCTACGCAGACCTTGAAAAGTTCGACTTCGCCAAGTGTGAGCGGAGAGGGGAGAGGTATATATTCCGTCAGGAACGCCAGAAGACCGGCGAGACATTCTATATCGCAATCCTCAGCCCCGCGCTTGCCGTGCTCCGGAAATATGGTTACACCCTCCCGCTCGTCACAAACCAGAAGTATAATGCCGCCTTAAAGTCATTGGGGGTCCTGATTGGCAAACGTGTGACGTCGCACGATGCCCGCCACACGTTCGCCACATGGTGTCTCAATAAAGGGGTCTCCATGGAGACACTCGCAAAATTTCTTGGCCATTCCTCCACCAAGAGCACCCAGGTCTACGCTAAGATTGTTGACAAGACTATTGAGCGCGCATTCGATATGCTCGACGCATCAATATAACGACGACAGCTGTCACGGCCACACCACCGCACCACAGCAGCGCGGTCTCCCACCAGCGACGCTTCCGCTCCACCTCGACGGTCTGAACGTCCGTGCGCGTCCGGTACTCGGTCAGCGTGCGGACTTTCTCGACCGTATCGACGCGGAGGCGGTCGCGGTACTCCGTGTGCCAGCGGTCTGTCAGCACCGTGTCGCCGCGTATGACGGTAATCACCGAGTCGCGGACATGAACCGAGTCAACGCGGAGCCGCACGCGCTCCACCGTGTCGCGGAGCGTGACCGTGCGCACATCCTCGACCGTGACGGGCACACACTTCCGCGAGCATCCGCCGGCGAACAGCATCGCAATCACGATGGCTGCGAGATTTACGGCCATCCATACCCACCACCGCCAGCCTTTAAGGTCTTTGTACATATCCATCACTGATTGTCCGCAAATGTCACGACCTTGCCGTTGTTATACGTCAGACTGCCGAAGTTGATGCTGTCAAGCCTACGGAGCCATCCGGCGCGGAACACGGCCTGCGACGGCGTACGCTTGATGATGGATTCGATAAACTGCACCCGACGCGCCTTGATGCGGTTGAAGAATGTGCGCGGATCCTGGGCGTTAAGAGCGGCGAGTGTCTTCGGACCGACAATGCCGTCAGCGGTCACTCCGAGAAGCTGCTGCGGAATCTTGATGCCGTGCGCTCCCGAACCCCATACCCAGTCAACAAGGATATTCGCGAGGCTCTGCGACTTTATCTGGTCAGCTTTCCATCTATCCCAGTAATGAGGTTTCATCACGCGGTTGACCACGTCCGCGTCGGTCAGGAGCTTGAGGTCATCTACGTCGATGTCTCCGTCTCCGTCCTTGTCATAGCCTACCTGCCGCCATGTGGCGATGGTCACGCCTTTGTTTGTCGCTCCTCCCTTGTCGAGAGGATGGTTCACATATCCACCCTCGAAGCTGAGGATGAAAGGTGAAAGTACTTCAATCTTTGCCATAGTCGTTTTTGTTTACGTTTATTTCTGTTTCAATTAATTCCCGCTCTTCCTCGACTTCCTCTCCGGTGCCGTCGGGCTTGTCCTCCAGCAGTTCCTCCTTGCCGATGAGCTTAAAGAAGTTGAACCGCTTCTTCGTGCCCTTGTATTCGAGGTAGTTGTTCACACAGCTCGAAAGTTCTATGCCGTAGATGATGAACAGCACCGCGAGGCTCACGACCGGAACGCCGATTGTCACCCCGAACGTCCGGCTGCACACCTCGGCCACCGTTACCCAGCATAGGTAATCGACCATCTTGTTGATGGTGCGCCGCATCGCCCGTGAGGTACGGATTGTCTCGCCGCGTGTCTTTGCGGCGAGTATTCCATACCTGAGGTCGGTCAGCACCAATACCATGCCAAGTAAAAGCCATGGTGCGAGGTGTGCGTAGAACCCCGCGATGGTCGCTCCGATGGATGCCATCATCGATGAGAATACATTGTTAGTGGTCTCTTCCATTACACAACACCTCCTTCCTGCGTCGCGTCGCGTGGCTGTGACAGTATCTCGCGTGCCTCGGCCTTGCATTGCTCGGCGTAGTCGTTGTACTGGGAGAGTTCGACGATGACAGCTTCGGCATGGCGGTCGCGTGCGTCGCGCTCCTCGTCGGTGAGGTTAGCGGTGGCGGGGAGCATGAGATCGGCGAACTTGCGGAGGATTGCAATCTCGTCATCCTGCGAGTACTTCCGGCGTATCAGCTCGACGGTCTTTGCGGAGTATTCGGCCTCGGTGTACTTGGGAACGTCGGCGAGCGGTATCTCCTCCCATTCGGCGGCGAGGGCTTCGGGGACGGTCACGTCGTGGATTTCGGGGTACTCTTTAGAGCCGACGCGGTGGAGATAATGGTTCTTGTCGCATGTGATGCGGATGAATCCGGGGATTTTTGAAGTCGTTGTTTCCATATTGGTTTTGTGGTTTGTGGTTTGATGTTATGCCGCTACGAACGTGATGTTCTTTTCGGCGGCGAGGGGAATGAGCTGCATCCATTCGGCAAGCTCCTCCTCGGTGAGGGCTGCTGCGGCGGCGTTGGTGGTGTCGCCGGTAAGCTTGGCGTAGACGGTGGAGGGGACAGTCCATGTGACCGGTGCTGTGGCCGTGGAGTTCTCCACCCAGTACCGCCAGCATCCGGCTTTGAGGGATAAGAGCGAGTCGCCCTCAAGATTTGTGTGGATGCCTTTGAGGTACAGTTCGGTCACGTTTTTGCTGCCAACTCCGAACGACGGGTAGGTTCTGGATTGCGACATATCAAGAATTCCGATATATTTTTTAGCTCCAAATGTGTAATGAGACCAGCTGTCATCAGTTCGTAAGGAATTATTGAGGATCTCACGGTAGCTTCTGACATATGTCACATTGCCGAGTGTATCGGATAGGTTGACTACCTCGGTAATTGAACTTGAGAATCTTGTCATGAATGCTCTGAATCTACTTATGTATCCAAGTCCCGAAGCTCTTTTCGCCGGTATGTTGGTCCGGATTTTATTGTCTGTAAATCCGAACACAAAAGGAGAGTCTCCGAGCAGCGGACCGTATGCGAGGATTCTGACGGCCTCAGCATACGTGATGTCTGTGAGTCCGTTCAGCTCGAAGTATCCGGTGGCCTCGTTGTACCGTCCCCATATACCGCACGCGGCATTCCACTGGTCGATGAAGAGCTGCGGCGGTCGCCTCCATGCCTCGGCGGCGGCTTCGAGCTTGGCGCGTTCGGCGGCTGTGACCTCGCGGAAATCGGCGGGGGTCTGTCCCTCGGCGAGGAAGCGACGCGTGCTGAATGTCGGGAACATGGTGGGGTATGATTCTGTAATGTATATTTCACTTTTACCCCCCCCCATTTTGGTCGCTGTAAATCTCTGTGAGATTGGCTATTGTCCTTGTCTGTATCATGTCGGTTATGTGTTTGGACGGTAGGCCGCGGCGTGCCGCGACCCTACTGTCAGGCTGATGCGAATGTTATGTTTTTTGATGCTGCGAGTTCGAGGAGGCCTGACCATTCGGAAGCCTTTTCTCCCTCGGCTGCTTCCACGATTTTGTTGTAGACATCGGCGTGGAGTGTGACGGTGTAGGCGGCTGTGGCTGCGGAGCCGATGCGGTACTTGTTTTCTATCAGGTATCTCACGGATGCGGCGTTCAGCTTCGGGAGTCCGCAGAGGTTGAGGTCAGACTTTAGTGAATTAAAGTTCACGCTCTCAAGTGATGTGGAATAGAAGTAGCATTTATTTCCGTTGAGATTCCCAATATCTATTGTCCCGATGATTTTTGTCAGACGTGCAGGATGAAACAGAATGGAATCTGTGCCACTGGATGATGGGTTGATGCAGAACCGGTCTGACTTTGTGGTAAGATTCAGCACCTCTATTTTTGAGGTACTGTCAATGAAGTAGTAGACATCGAACTTGGGGGCGGTTGAACCATTGGTGATTCCTCCGCACAGCGGGGGTATGTTTGTGCGCATGTTCACTCCCTTGAACATGTAGTTGCAGTTTGTGGAATTTATGTGGGGTCCTTCCATGACCGCCACGGCCTCCTCGTACGTGAGCCAAAGCTCATTCAGGTAGTATGGCGAGGGGGTGCCGTCCTCGTTGGTGTGGGTGTGGTCGATGGTGCCCCATGGGCCGGCGGCGGCGAGGAAGAGGTCGTCGAACACGGCGCGCTTGGCGCGGTCGGTGAGCGAGAGATGCGGGGGTACGCCGTCAGGTGTGGAGATGGTGACATCGGCCGAGTCGGCGAGCTGATTCTGCTTGCCCTTGACGGTGCCGGTGAGTCCGGTGAACGCCTCATCAAGGTTGGTGCCGCCTGGCATGAGCACCTGCCGTGCTGATGTCTCGGGGTGCATGACAGCTCCTGTGTCGCGGTCGTGAAGCTGGTAGTATTTTACTTTGTCGGTCATGTCGGTTATGTGTTTGGACGGTAGGCCGCGGCGTGCCGCGACCCTACTGTCATGCTGTTGCGAATGTGATGTTCTTCTCTGCGGCGAGTTCTACGAGTCCCTGCCATTCCTCGCCGTCGCCGTGGAGATTTGCGTATGTGTCGGGGTGGAGGGTGACGGTGAACGCTGAACCGCTTCCCCGGTTCTCGCAAAGATAGCGCAGTGACTCGGCGGTGATGAGGGGTGACGATGCGAGTGAGAGGTTGCGCGCGAGTCCTTTCATGCGGAGGTTGGTGAGCTTCGCGCAGCCGGCAAACATGCCCTCGACGCTTGTGACGGATACCATTCCCTGTATCTCGCATGTGTGGAGTTTCGTGCAGAGATAGAATGCCTGTGCGAGACCCGCGACCTGAACGTGGGGTATGACAGCTGTCTCCAGCGACGCGGCCTGTTGCGCGAAACGGTTGTAGGTGCCTGACCACTGGGTGTTGCAAGGCATGTTGGTGCGTGCCGAGGTGCGGGCGTATGCCTCGTCCTGGTTGTAGTCTGCGCGGAAGTGTGCCATTACGGTCACCGCCTCGGCGTATGTGAGCCATATGCGGTTGAGGTAGTACGGATGCTGTGGGTCAGGCGCGTTTTCGGGGTCGTACTTGCCGTATCCTCCGAAGCGTGCGGCTGCGTTGAAGAGGTCGATGAACGTGTCCTCGCGGAGCTGGTCGCGGGTGAGGGTCTCAATCTCAGGGAATGTATCCGGTGTCAGCATCTCCTCTCCGTAGACGTTGCTCAGCTCAGAACGGTCTGCCTTTGTGTCGAGCATCGCGCCGTAGGATTCCACGACCTCCTCGCGCTTGCGCTCCGCTTCCTCACGGTCTGCCTCTGCCGTCGCTCTTGCTTGCTCGGCTTCCACACGTGCGGTCTCGGCTGTCTGCCTCTTTGTCTCTGCTTCGGCGCGCTCTGCCTCGGCACTGACGCGGGTCTTCTCGTTGGCGACACGGTTGTCTTCCGCTGTCACACGGTTCCGTTCGGCCGTCGCGCGTCTGGACTCTGCGGTCGCTCTCTCGTTCTCCGCGTCATCAAGCCTCCGTGTGGTCTCGGCCTCGAATGTCTTCAGCTGATTCGCGGCCTCGGTGGCGGGTCGCTGCAACTCCACAATCTGCTCCGGAGTGAAGTCCGCGTAGGTGAACGGATCGCCCTTGATGTAGGGGAGCATCAGCTCGACCTCCGCGTCCGTCGGGCAGGTACCTCCATCGCGTACAAGTCTTATATCAAGGTCACATTGCCGAACCGTGCGGCGGTCGCTGTCCGGATACTCGTCGGCGGGGAGTATCGCGGTGAACTCCATCTGGAGGTCTCCGGCACTCAGGCCGTGGTCGTCGCAGTAGATGCGTATCTGTCCGTTGTCGTTGCGGCAGTTCCGGCACACGCCCCCGATGCACGACGCCTCGTAGGCCGACATGCGCGATGCCGTCCAGATACGAGCCACCCAGTCATATTCCGGCCAGCCCGTCACCTCACCCTTGCAGTCGTGAAGCCGCAAGATGAAGTCAAAGTCCGATTTGTAGTTTACCTTTCTCATCTCTTCGTTGTGTTATGCAAGTTTTGTCCATGCGCTCCATGTCCCGGATACGCAACAGCGCGACCACACCACGCAAGGGGAGCTACATGTGCGCAACTCCTGCAAATGGTTATTTTGATTGAATGTCACGGTCTTGACAGCATAGAAGCGCGTTCCGGCAGGTGCTTCGGGGAGGGTATCCAGCATGAGATCGAGGGGATCCATAACAAAGAAATAAACTCCGGGAGAATCTCCCACTGCGTCGTTCAGTGTGTCCGAGCGTTGCGTCTTCACTGCGTCGGTCATCACTATGTCGGCCGTACCGCCCGAAGAAGCCGACAGCTCCTCTATCTTCTCCTGAAGTTCGGCGATTTCATCCGTCTTCGTCAGCTCCACCAGATTGTCGCCATCCCACCAGTACAGACTCCGCGTATTGGTCCGCACATACAGCTGACTACGCGGACCGTCCGGACCGTTATATACAGATGTGGAATCGGGACTGTTTGTGAAAGACCACGCCTCGTAATACTTGCCGTTGAAAAGAAGGAATCTCTTGCGGGTGGTGTCATAGACTATCTGGGTAAAAAGATTTGTCTCGCCCATAAAACCGACCTGTTCCACTGTCACATTATCGACGATACCCGAGAACGGGCGTATTGTCACTGCATGAGACATATCGTTTATGGCTCCGGCGTTTGTTTGGTCTGCCTGATCCACATAATCTTGCATGTCGCGGAACCGCGTGTTCACATCATCGCGGAACCTGGCGAACTCCTGCGAGTCGGCGAAATCTCCGGACAAGTCTTTGATGCTGTCAATGGTTTCCCGGAGTGCTTTTATATCATTCGGAAGTTTCTCCTCAAGAAGGCGGACCTTGTAGGGCGACATAGCACCGGCCACGCCGTCGTTGTCGCCCGGCCCGTTCCAGACCGCGATCGGAATTTTGGCCGTCGCGGTCTTGCCATCCCCCGTTTTGAAGGTGAACGTCACCCCGGAATCATCCCGTGACATTGACACCGACTCGAACGAACCGCCGATTTTTCCCAGCCGGGTGTTTATCTCCGCTGTCGTATAATTGATTTTTCCCATATCGTTATGCGTTTATGTAACATGTTCCTTCTATAATCATCGTCTCTGCCGCGACTCCGGTCACATCCTCGCCATCCTCGTTGTAGAGCTTGCTCCCGGTCAAATCGGTCAGCACCGAGTCATCCGAATCTGTCAGATATATGCACCCTTCGAGCGTGTAGAGCGTGTCGCCCGTGCTGTCTGTCAGAATTGATCCGACCGAATCATAGAGCGGCGACAGATGCGCCCCGGCTGTTGTCATGGTCTTCCGGAAGGTCAGCCGTATCGCTCCCGGCGTGTGCGTGACGTTTCCCTGCTCATCACGTTCCACGCCTATCTGCGCTTCCGTCAGATGAAGGGTATCGGCACCTGTCGCGTGTGCGGCGTTGAAGGCCGCGTCGAGCGCGGCGGTGTCCTGATCAGGCCGCACCGTCTGTTTCGTCCAGCTCGATATGGCCGGAATGCTCAGGTGCGGTATTATCTCCTCCGTGCGGTCGTGGGTGTACACATGAGGGATGACATCCCACGAACCATCCCCGTTGCGTCTGGTCTCGATCTCCACAATCAGCGTCGGGAAGAAGTCGGTGAACCGCCACGCCGGAGACGCGGGCCACGGTTCCGCCAGGGTCCCGTCGTAACCGCACCGCCAACGGCACGCAAGGTTCCAGGCCGTGTGCCACTCGTAGCGGGTGGTCTCCGGATTGTAGCTGCGGAAGAGATAGGGGAGGGCGTTCCCGGTCCACGCACCGCGCTCCACGGTCACGGCATGGTCGCGGTCGTTGCCCGGTTCATAGTCCCACACCACAGGATCAGACACGGCACCCGCCGCGTGCTCCGGCATCCTGAACCGGTAGCCGTAAGCGTCGGCCGGACGCACGCCCGCACGCCTGAGCCGCACGCTCCGGCACGCCGCCGGAGTGACACGCGTCACCAGCCAATATGTCTTGCTTCCTGTCGCCATATCTTTCAGCTGTTGTAATTCTTTGGGTCAAACTCAAAAGGGTAGAGGCCATCCGGCTCCCTCCTTGGTTCATCATCCGGTTTGGAGAACCAATAATTCCCCGTAGTTCCGGTATTCTCCGCCGAGAATGTATCAGGCAAGAGCTCCACAATCTTTAATTCCTCGGTGCCGTCAATGGCGCTGAGCGTCGAGCTCTGCATGATGAAAATACGGTCTCCCATGTTAGGGTCACGATATACCGGAAACTCATCGGCCACACGCTCCTCCGCCTCTCCCGATAAAGTCATGCGCCTTGGCTCATATTGCGAGAACAGCGACGCGACGAGCATCTGGTCAACCGATCCGATGTGCCGCGAGCGTATCATCGACCGCGCCGCGTGTTTCGCGGTGCCTATCCGGTACAAACCGAGCATCGACGCGTCCGGATGGACACAGGAACCGCACTTTGCAGTTATATCGAGTGTTTCCCGCGTATCGCTCACGATTTCGGCCTCTGTCACCATGTCTTCGCTCTCTATCGGATTGTAGGGGGCTGTTACCTGAACAATCTCGACCTTGAAGTCCGCGAATGCACGCCAATCGGCGGCCTGCGCCGCTTTGCGGCACTCTTCGATAGTGAAAAGTGAGGGCGTTTTAGCCGCGACTCCCTCTTTTAAATACTGAGCCAGATCATCTGTGTGCAACACCACGCCGTCAAGAACACCGACTTCCAGAATACCGCCGCAAGGAGGGTAGGGTATAAGCATCCCGTCGGGCAACATGCTGATTCTTGCGTTTATCTTCTCCGGCATATTCTTTATGCCGTATGTGTGCCACACACCGATCGTGTGGCGGTTGGCGGTCCATCCGTCGAGCGCGGCCTTGCTTTCCTCGTCGTTATAGAACTGCGCGAAACAGCATCTTGTGCTTTCCAGAGCATTCCACCGTTGCCATGTGCCGAATTTTATATTATTGGGGTAATATACTGCATTTATATCGTAATCTATCACGGTCTTGTTGGAGTAGTGATAGAGCGGTGTCCCGTCGAGATCAAGCATCCGGATTTGCAGCGGCACGACAGCCCACCGCATCTTCCCCCAGTCCTCTTCGCTTATATGGGAGGTGTTCACACAACCCTCTATATCCGGTTCAAAATCCTCAAAGGGATTGTAACGCGGATCAAAAAGCATGTCAAACGTCAGCCGCAGGAAATTCCCTCCGACCGACAGGTCGGACAGCGGCGGAGCAATCGGGGTGCTCCTGTACCTGAGAAGAGTCTGGAAATAATGTGCCGATTCGTCCGACGCATCCACACCGGTGAAACCGGGTGTGGCATTGCAGATTATACCCGTGCGTTCCTGTGCGGACCCCATCAGCGGTGTAATTTTGAAATATCCGCATTTTGTGTTGTCAATATACGACGGGCCCTCACCTTCCCCCGCGCGGCTGAGGTCAAACGAGGGATAGCAATTGGTCGCGCCTTCCTGAGTCCATGCGGCGGCGCCCCCCGGCAACGTGGCAGCCCGGTACACCATATAGCGTGTGCTGCTTATCTTGCTCTCGTCGTTGGTCAGCGCGGTGTTGTCTGTCAGCACCTCGGTACGGGCATACGGTGAGAATGTGACCTCGATATTATTGTAGGTCTCGGCTGTCCCGAGTGTCTGCGTGTCAGCCGTCCAGTGTACGAACGGCGGCTTGTCGGCTGTCCCGTATCTGTGACATAACCATGAGGTGTCGTATATCTGGAAAATTCCGGCGCGTTGCACCATATGCAGACCGAGAGGTGCGAGACACATCTCGATTGCATCGCGCCAGGTGGTCGGAGTCCCCTCTTCGTCCTCGAAATTACCCCACGGCAATGAAATGGCCGTCAGGTCGCCGACTCCGGCAATTTCGCCGAAGAAACCGACCAACGCGCACCATGTATGCACCGGGGAGCAATATAACGGGGATGATGGTGAATGTTCGCTGATCCAGCGCGACGCGTCATCAGTCAGACCCGCGTCGTGCAGTGCAGCTCCGATTATCATCAGAACCGGGCAGACGTCATCCCCGGCGCGCTCCGTCTTGACCCGGTCGAAGTCGAGACGGTCGAGTGCGCCGAAGTCGGAGAAGGTCATCGACACGGTGTAACCGTCGGCACGCTCATATGGCTCCTCGTAAAACTCCGGATCGAGAGCGCCGCGCCACACCATGCACCATCCACGCGGCTCATCGGCCGGATGTGTCTCCTGCCATCCGCGGCGGTACACCTTGATGTAGATGTTCCCGACACGGTTTGTGTAGAAGTTGATGAACTCGCGGTCGGTCATCGATTCGATGTTGAGCGTGAGCATCGAACCCTGAAGCGCGGTCTCAGGCCGCCACTCCTCCCACTCTATGCGCAGAGGAGAATCAGCCGGAAATATCAGCTCGCCGACGCGTGCCGGACGCTCATCCAGCTCGCGCCAGAGCTCCACCATCCAGTCCGTGTCACGGTCAGGCCGCGCCGTGCGTCCCGTGAACGTTCCCCGATATACACAATACATCTGTCCCATCACATTCTGTTTTTGCGACGCTTGCGGCGTTCCATTACAAATTCAAGCTGCTCGCCGGTGACACGTGCCACCAGACGGCCCCCGTCCCCGTCCGTCTCACCGATCAGCGAACGCAGACGGTCGAGAGGCGCCACGACCTCCGGATTGTTCGACGCTCCGGCATACTCGCCGAAGAGTCCGACCGTAGGACCGTAGGCGATACCACCCGCCGCGAACTTCGGAAGGCTCGCCATCATCGCGATCATCGCCGCGATTGCCGCTGCCGCCATCACGATTCCGACAATCGGGATTGACGAGTTCGCCTTCATGAAGCCCGAGGCGGCCGCGCCGAGGTTGGCGTTGGTCTCCGATTGTGCCGCCGACACGTTCGACGTTGACGCGGCCATCTGGGCAGCCGCGCCGGCTACCGCCTCGCCCGTCTGCTCCTTCTGCGAGGCGGTAAGCATCTTGTTGACCGCCGTCAGAGTCTGCACAAGCTGTATTATTCCCTGTATCCCCTCGAATACCTGAATCGCGCCATCGACCAACGCCGAGAACTTCTCCCAGGCAGTGCCGTTCCCCTCCAGCGCGCTCTTCATCGACTCTATGCCGCTCACCACACCCTTCACGTTCGACCACCCGCTCTTGACGGTCTGCGCCGAGTATGCCGCCTTCTTGGCATATGCCGCATACTCCCCGGCTGCCTTCCTGAGGCTCTCGCGCTGCTGCGCGGTGATGTCGCCATCCATTCCCTTGAGCACATTCTCAATCTGACGGTACTGCGAAAGAAGAGAATCCACGCTCATCCCCTTCAGCGGGGAACCCATCGAGGCAAACTTGGCCTTTGAGCTCTCCACCAAGTTGTCGATATACTGAGACAGTTCGCTCGGTCCCTCCGGCCGGGGATTCAGGGCAATGTCCCAAGCCTCGCGGAGTTCCTCCAGCTTCTTGATCGTCGTGTTTATCTCAGCGCGTTCCTCCGGCTGTGCCTGACGCAACTTCTCGTTGTAGTGGCTCAGAGCCTTCTCGAGTTCATCATATGTCTTTATCGTGTCGATCTGCGGCGGCGTATAGTCCGGGGTCTTGGTTAGCGAGTCCTGTATCTCTTTCAGCCTGTCGCGTTGCGCCACAAGTTCCTGAGTCTTCGTCCGGAGTTCGGCAAGTTCGGTCGCGTTGGCGGTGAGCGCGGCCTTCTGGTTCGCCCGGATCTGTTCCTCTATCTGCTCCAGGATGTCTTTCTCGCGCTGCGGCGGCGTGTTGGTCGTGCCTCCGCCGCCGTTGAAGTTCGGAGGTGTGGGCGAACCGAGAACGGGCAGTTTTTTGCTCTCTTCTTTCAATTCATCCAGACGCTGGTAGTACTTTTCATTCTCATCCTCCAGCGTGGTTATCATACCATCCGCGATAGCTATGCCCCGGTTGGCAACAATACGGTTCGTCGCGTCTTCCAAGCTGCCGACATCATTGAGAGAGTATTTCCCGTTTTCATCCTTTGGCGCTCCAATGGACATGCCGCCCGGAGTAGTCCCCGCGTTAGGGTTGACTGTCTTATCGTAATCGGCTTTCTGCGTCTTGAAGTTGGCTATCTTCAGCTTGTTTTCTGCAATCTTGTTGGCGATAAGTCGCGTCTCGGCCTCGATTACCATCTGGTCGCAATAAGCCTCGGAGTTGGCGACAAGTGCCTTGTACCAGTCAGCCACCGACGAGAAATATTGCATCGTATCGCCGTAGCGGTTGTTTAGTTCCTGGACCAGTTTCTGTTCCTCCGCCTTCGTGCCGTTGAAATTCTTCGTGGCCGCTATGTCGAGTTCTATCTGTGCGCGGACGTTGCGCATGGTCTCCTCTGCCTGTTGCTGCGCCATCTTCGAGCGGTCCATTGCCGCCGACATCTCATCGGTGGCCTGTGCCGCCTCCTTCGCCTTGCCCGTGAACGCCGACACCACCGCCGATATGGCCGATATGACCAGAGTGACGGCGGTCGCGGCCATTATCATCCGCAGACCGGCCGCAAGGAAGCGTGCCGCTGTCCCCGCCGCGTTCATGCCGAGTGCCGACGCTACGCTCTGGGTGCTGAGGAACTTCAGCGCCCCGCTGCTCCCGAATACGCTTGTTGTGAGCGCACGCACTTGCGTTACCGCTTTGCCGGTATTGGCGGCAAGCGTCACCATCTGCGAGGCAACGCCCGTGTACGGAGCTATCCCCGCCACTACGGCGCCCATGTTTTCCTTGAGGTCGCCCATCGCGTCGGCAACCTGCTTTGCCTTGCCCGCGTCGGTCTTGGCAAGTGCCTCGTTCATGTTGCCTACGTTGTCGGTCACAATCTGTGCGAGCAAGGCGGCACGCTCCATTTCGTCCGCGTTTTCCAGAGCTTTTTTCTGCGCGTCCGAAAATGAGATCCCCACACGGGTGAGGGCGTTTGTCTGCCCTTGCATCACCTTGCCGAAAAGATTGCCTATCGTCACGCAGTCCTGCTCGGTGACGTTGAGTCCTTTTTTCTGCGCCGCGAGATTGTTCATCGCCGGAATCAGAGATTCAAGCGCCTCCTTCTGGGTCAGGAACGTCGCTATCTGCTGTGCGCCCGCAAGCTGAACCTCGTCGCCGATAACGCCGATTTCCTGCTGTGCCGAACACAGGTCCTTTATCTGCTGGATGTCCTCGGCGGTCGCGTCCATGCGCTGACGCATCACGGTCTCCAGCTTCACCTCCGCCTGCTGCTGTATGGCGTAGGCGTTCACAAGATCCTGGACCACGTCGTTCAGACCCTGCACCGAACTCGCTATGTTGTCGAAACACTGCGAGAGCTGATTGAAGTTGGTAAGCGAGGTGTGCAACTGCTCGGCGGGCTGGATGCCGTCGCGGAACGCCTGCTGCATCCGCTCGACGTCCGCCACCATGTCACGCAGTCCGCCCGCGTCACCCTTGAACTTGTAGGTAAGGGATATTGTGCTGTTGCCGTTACTCATATCCGCGTTGTTTTTTCAATTGCTCGAATCTCGCTTTTTTCTCCTCTTTTGAAAGTTGCTCATGCCCGGCGTTCAGCTCCGGGTCTTCATCTACCGCCGGTATCTGCCAGAGGTCGCGCGGCATCAGACGCTTCTTCACGTGCGGCTGCACGCAACATGTGGCGTGTACGCGTATCGCCGCCAACGTCCGCGAATAGCATTCCTCCTCGTGGTGCCGCCATGCGTCAACCACGGCGCGGAACTCCGACGGGTGAAGGGTGTCGAAGTCGGCGAGACCCATGCCGATCACGCCGACCGCGAACCCTGTTAGCTCATCTATGCCGGGACTCCCTTTTTTTTTGATTCCCCGCCCTCCGTGTCGTTCCCCGCGTCGCCTCCCGCTTCGGGAGTATCCACGTACCATGCCGACACCTCGTCGGGGGTCACACGGTCCAGAAAGTCATCGCAGCTCACGTTGAACTCCACGCCATCCACGCGGCTCTGTGCCGATATGCAGCACCAGAGCAACACCGCAAGTGCCTCGGCCGATACCTCGCCTTCGGTCTGGAGCTTCAGGAAGTCCTGACCGGTCTCCCGGCGGAACCGGCGGAGCGCTCCCATCGACATACGCGCCGGGAGCGTCCTGCCACCGAAGTTAAAACTCTTCGCTTCCATCAGGCCGGAATTTTGGGTGTCCATGTCTCGGGCGCGCCGGTCATCTTCAGCTCACCGTCGAACGACGCGTCATCTTCGGCCGTGGCCGACTCGCTCAGCTTCGTGATCACGAACTGTGCCTTCAGGTAGGGTGAGCGGTTGCCGTCGGTCACTCCGTTCTGCGGGCGACGGAAGCACTCGGCCGTTACCGGCTTCGCCTCGCGCCATAGAGCCTTAAGCGTCTCGGCATCGAGCTCGGTCTCGTCATAGACCTGCAGACCCTTGAAAGAGATTGTGATCGAGAGGCCGGTGATGCTTGTCTCCTTGAAGAGAGACGACGACATCCCCTGGATCTCCGGGGCCTTGACCGCACGCTCCTTGGTCGTGGTGTCGTAGGTTACAGAATGCTCCGTGCAATGGCCGATAGCCTTGTCGAATACCGCTAACAGCATGTCGGAGCCGTTGATATATCCTTCCATATCTTCAGTTATTAAATGTTTTTACTTTGAATGTCATGATCTGCACGTAGGCCGGAACCGCGCCGTCGAAATTTTCCGATGAATCCATCATCGCGCAATAGCGGACCCGGTCGTCGGTGAAACCGTCAATGGCCTCGAGCATCTCCTCCGCGATTTCAAGACCCTCGCCGTATCCGGCCGAGAATACCTGGAACTGGATGACCGTCTCGCGTGGCCCCGCCCCTGGGGGCTTAACCCCGGTCTCGGACGTTCCGGCGCGGAAGTAGGTCACGAACGGAAGCTGCTCGTCAACCGCGCTGACCACCGGGAAGATCCGCGCCCCGTGCGCGGCCACGACCGGTTCCAGAGCGGCGCGGAGACGTGTCCCCGCCGAAAGTATCGTCTTGTCATATGCAGCCATAATTTCTTGCTATCCTTGTCATCTCCTCAATGAATTTCTCCTCAAGCATGTCGGTCACACGGCCTTCAGTGCTCCGGTTGGCGGTCTCCAGGAACTTCAGCGGCGGGAGTGTGCCCCTCGCATATCCCTTCTTGGTCTGCCGTGTCCCGGTTCCATCCTCCAGCCACCGGGAGAGCGGGAGGTCTCGCTGCCTGGCGGGGTAGGGGTGGGCGTTTCCGGCCACCGTCACCCGGAATCCGACGGTGCGAGAATAGACCTTGGTCCATATCGTCTTGCGCATCGCCGTCCGGTTCCTGAGGCTCCGGAGCTTTCCGGTCAGGACATCAAACGCCCGGCCCTTCAGGTCGTTCGCGGCGCGTCTCAGCGTGGAACGCATCACACGCACCCGGGCCTTCTGGTCCATCGCCTGCAACAGCCCCCAGAAATTGGCGGCATCCACATCGACATCAATCATTGACCTTGGTGCATCTCAGGAGTTTCAACTGCTTTTCCCGGTTCGGCTCGACCACCACGTCGTAGATGTCGCCGCCGCGCTCACGCACGCGCCAGCCATCCCTGACCGGGTGGGCATACCTGATATGAAACACGGCATCGACACCGACCACAAGCTCTGCGGAGTTGTACACGTGCCGTGCGGTATATTTCACCCGCTCGGCGCGTATCTCCGGAAGCTCCTCCCACACACGCCGCGCCTCGCCCGTCACGGCATCGTGCGTGACGGTGAGGTGCATCGGTGTGATGAAGGTGTTGAGTCGTCCCGCTTTCATATCTTCTGCAAGTGCCGCACCATCGCCATCCAGTTGCACGGCTTCTCGGTTCCCTCCGGATCGGCGAGATTATGAGCCACGACCATGGCCATGGCCATAAGCACCTCGCCGGGCAGATTCACACCGTCGCCCATGTCATACAGCTCCTCCTCGGTGCGCCCGAGCGTGCGCATCACAAGCCCTTCGGCGGCGTTGCCGTACGCCTCCAGCTTCAGGTCGTCATCGTCGTAATCGACGTTGCAGTGCTGCTTTATGAAGTCAAGTGTCAGGAATCTCATTGCCGTGCTGTGTCAGGTTTCAGGCTTTCTGTTTGTAGAGCGCGAACACCTCGGGGCGGAGTGTGGCCGTTCCGAAGTCCACGTTGAGCGCGAATCTTACCGTGTTGGCGTCCGCGCCGGTGTACGGGTCAACTATCATGTAGACATCGCCGAACTGCGCGCACACCTGATAGGTGAAGTCGCCAAGTCCGATTATGCCGTCGCCTATCGCCTCCGAACAGAACACCGGAAGGCCGCACAGACGGTCGTTCTCGATCACCATTATGCCGCTGCCCGCGTCCTTGGGTGTCGCCTCAAGCTCGGCCTTGGTGGCCTCGGTCATAACGAACACCATGCGGTCGGAGCGCACGCCCTTCTTCAGGAGCTGGGCCTTGGCGGCGTTGAGTCCCTTGAAGCTGTATTCGACAGCCGTCGGGGTCAGGCCGACGAACGGACCGGTAATCACGCAGTCGTCGGTCACCTTCTCGGTTCCGGTCATAATCTGGTTCACGGTCTCGGCAACGGCTAAAGGAAGCTGCTCGTTGATGATCGACTCCAATTTACCGTCAGACTCGAAGAGCGACTCACGCGAAGCCTCCACGACAACCGCGATCCTCTGCTTTACTACCGGCACCTTGCTGAGGTCGATTTTCTTTGCGGCCACCTTCACGGCCTCACCGGCGATTGTGGCCTTGACAGCCTCGACAACCGGCCACTCGTACACGCCACGGCATCCGGTGGGCACCTGAATGCCGATCTTGTTGTAGATAAGATTCTCGCGGAGCGGCTTCACCACGTCGCCGATGGTGACGGGCATCAACGCGCCCTCGGCCACATCCTGACGCATCATCGTGGGCGACATCTCGCCCGCACCCTCGGCGCGGAAATGAATTGTCATTGTCTTCTTGCCGGCGTTGAGCTGGTCGCGCAGATACGACTTGATTGTCACCTTCTTCTCCGGCTCGCCGGGAAGAGAGAACGCGCGCGACTGGAGCAGGATCATGTCCTGTTCACGTTCCAGAGCCTTCAGCTCGCGCTTCTCGTCATCGTTGAGGGCGCGCTGCTCCTTCTCGATGGTCGAGTGCATTTCCTTGATGCGTGCCACAATCTCCGACACGCGCTTGGCTTCTTTTCTCATGTTGCTTATTTTATTTAAAAGTTAATATCACGTTTCATCAGAGCCTCTATAAAGGCCATGTCGGCTTCTCTCTCCGCCTGTCGGTGCCGTTCCTCGGCGGCCAGTTTCTTAGTGCGCTCATCCTCGGCTCGCTCCGCGTCGCGCAACGATGTCGCGACCTCCGTGTCCTCGTAGGCCGGGCGCGGGCAGAGCGTGAAATCGCACACGTCGGCAATCTTGCGCACGGTGTAGATGACCTCCTTGCGGCCATCCTCGCCGGTGCGTTCCGTGCGTGTCTGCGCCTCCGCGTCGGCCATGTCCATGAAGAAGGCGAACGAACACCCGGACAGCTCGCCGCGTTCCACAAGGGCGGTCGCCGTGCGGCCATCCTCCGTGTCGGGCGGTGTGAACCGGAACCGCACGCCCTCCCCGGTCACGTCGTAGCTGAGCGTGCCATGCCCCGAACGGCTGCGGGCGAGAATCCTGTTGTTGTCATGATAGAGCGTGGCGAGTATGTCGGAACGGTCCAGGAGTTCACGCGTCACGGCCTCCGGGGCTATCACTTCCCGGATCACGAGCGTGTCATCCTCGTAGAGAGGTACGCTCTCGCGGTTGAATACTATTGCCATGCCCTCTATCTGACGGCTCTCGCCCTCGCCGCCGGGTATCTCGGCCAGGGTCAGCGAACCCTCACACGGGGTCTGCCTGAGCTGCATTTTCTGTCTGCGGTCCATTTTCGGTGCTTGCGTTATATTCGTTTATGCTCTTGAGGTTCGCGCTCATGAAGACGGTGTCGCCATTCTTCACCGGGGGCATCCCTTCGGCGGTGCGTGCCTCGTTGATTGTCATTGTTCCGGTCGCTATGCGCTTCTCGATGTATGCCATGCGCCCTGCAAGGTCGGTCGCGTAGAAGTCCGACCGGCGGAACGACACGCGGCCCCCCGTCGGCACATGCGGCAGGATTTTCCGCTCTATCTCGTTCTCGATCTGGCGGAGTATCGGGTTTAGGGTGTTGCTCAGGAACGCCACGTTGGCCATCTCCGCGCTCTTGTAGTTGTTCGATGTGTCGTCAAACACGAACGACGGATGAACGCCGAAGAAGCGGCATATCTCGCGGCTGGTGAACTTGCGCGTCTCCAACGCCTGCATGTCGGCGGCGGTCATGCCTAACGGTATGTACTGCCATTTGCCGCCCACCGCCGCAAGCCGGTCGTTGCGCCGTATTGCGGCAGAGACGCGGTCGGCCGCTCCCTGAAGGGCTTCGGTCTGCATCTCGCCGTAACCGGGCACACCGTCGGGATTGGTCAGGATACCGAGCGTCGTGCCGCCGTTGGCGTAGGAGTTGAGCGTGTTCACGTCCGATGTCGCCGCGAGGCTTGTGGTGCGTGCCGCGAAACTTATGACCGACAGACAGTGCACGCCGTCGAGGGTCGCGCCCTTCAGCCGGATAATCTGGTGTTCATCATACTCGCCATTGATTCCCTGGTCGTCGTCGGTGCATAGATAGCGGCCTAACACGGTGGCCGGGGCAGTGGTGCCAGGACGCGCCAGCACGAGACGTTTCAGCTCCCCCGTCGCGTAATATTGCGGCACGATGTAGGCGCACCCGTGAAGGAGCTGCACCTGTACGGCCATGCGCCAGAAGTCGAAGGCGCTTGTCCACTCGTTCGGCTCCACGCTCAGAAGGTGCGTCAGCGCGTCATCACACGCCATGTACGCCCCGCGCTCGCGGCTCACCTCGTGGATGAGCGGCAGCGTGGCCACGCTCTTGCTGAGGAGTTCCACACAGCGGTACACGGTCGAGATTGACAGAGCCACGCGTGCGCTGTCGGTCGCGACCGGTGCCGACGACGCGATTGCGGGCACGTCGCCCGCCTGAATCACGCGGGGTGCGGTTGTGCTGCGTTTGAAAAGGTTGAAAAATCTTGCCATTTATGCGTTCCGGAGTGGTTGCCTCCTATAAATCGCGTGCATTTTCACCCCTTTTGGCGCCAAATGGCGCCAATTGTCACCAATTTTTAAGAAGATTTAACAAATCGCCCCCGCCCAGTACCACCGCGCCCCCGTAGGGACGCACGGCTCGTGCGTCCGCAAAAAAATCACTTTTTTTTATGAAAAATTTTCCCCGAAATACTTGCGTAATAAATAAAAATTTACTAACTTTGTAGTGCCAAAGGGCAAGAGAACTTTAAAATAATGTTTAACTTCTAAATCTAACAAAAATGACAGATGAGGAATTTGAAAAAGAGGTTCAGGACTTGGCCGACATGATTCGGAACCTGCGCCGGATTCGTGATCGGAGGTTGAGAAAATGGCTGCTCCACGAAATCAGGAGGCAGTTGATTGAAGTAACCCGATTGTAGAAACCGCCTCCCCTCGGAAACGGGGGGAGGCTTCAAAAAAACTTTATATGTCACCAGAAGAATTTAGAGAGAAGCACAAGAATGATCCTATTCTTTCAAAAATTGAGGATCTGAAGCAAGGGGATATTTTGCGCATACTGAATGCCTCCTATATCGCTGAGCGCTTTTTCGGGAAATCGGGGAGTTGGTTAAGTCAGAAAATCAACAACCATCTGAAAAACGGCAAACCTTGCTACTTCACGAAAGAGGAACTTGAGACCCTTTCGAATGCGTTATATACGCTTTCGATAGAGTTAATGGACGTTGCTGACGATTTGCGCGTTTAGAAGTTAAACATCATCTTCATCCTGTCATTTTGGCGCGAACGTCAGCCACGGCGCGGAGGTCTCCGGACTTCCGCGCCTTCTTTGTGTTGCGGACGCACGGGCCGTGCGCCCCTACGGCGCGTTTACAATACGGGCTGAAGCGAGTCGGCAAACAGCTTGTGTGCCATCAGCATCGTGATCACGCCGTCGATCTTGCCGTTCTGGAACTTCTTCTGCGGCTTGCGGTTCCTCATCGAGTCCTCGTCAAGATAGGCGTTGGCGAAACAATACGCGTTTATAGGGTTGTCATCGATGAATATCCGCCCCGTCCTGACCCCCACCTCAAACGACTCGCACGCGCTCGTGAACTCCATGTAGGTCTGACGTATGCCCCGGATGACCGAACCGGCCCCCGCTGTCGATAACATGTTGATAAGTTCGCGGCTCTTCGCCGGGTCATAGCCGATCGCGATGGTGCGCGTCGGACCGTTGAGCATCAGTATCCGGTTCATGATGTAGCGGTAATCAATCACCTCGCCCGGGGTCAGCTCCAGGTGCCCCTGCTCCGCCCACCGGCGGTAAAGCCGGCGGTTCGGGTGCGTATCGACCGCCACGGCCGGCATGAAGTAATATGTCTTGTAGTAGAACTTGCGCTGCCTCCCGTCGAAAATCCCCATCGACACCGCCGAGAAGTCATCACGCACCGAGAGATCCACCGCAATCGTCGAGTCATAGCGCGCCGCCATCGCGCTGACATCGACGTGACGCGTCGCGGCCTGTATGCAATCCGAGTCGAGCCACGCCGAACGCTCGTTAACGCAGAATATGTTCAGCAACTTCGTGCGGAACGCCAGAAGATTGTCCGGGCTGAGCTGGGCGTTGGCCCACTCGCGCTCATAGAAGTCCTCGCGCACGGTCACGCCCATGTGAGGCTGCACCTTGCGCCACGTGTCGGGGTCGTCCTCGCGGTCATCGACATCGGGCTGGAACATGCTCGCAAACATCCGGTCGTTGTCGAGCTCCCCGCGCAGAACCGACCGCGCACCCTCCAGCTCCTGGGCGAAAGGACCGTCCACAACCTCACTCGCCGTGCTGATTATCACCGTGAGCGGTTCGGCCCTCGTACCCATCGAGGAGGTGAGCACGTTTTTCAGATCCGCGCCGTTCGCCCCCGCCGTGTTGCGTGCCTGGGCGTACTCGTCCATGATGACCAGCGACGCGTTCAGACCGTCACGCGTGCGGGCGTTGGCCGCAAGACACTCCGCCTTCGAGTCGCGTGTGCCGTCGGTGAAGCATATCAGCTCGCGGTTCACCTTGATGTGCCGCCCGTCCGGGTCGATGCCGAGCATGATCGCCCGGATCTCGTCAAAACATATCTTTGCCTGCTGGTAGGAGTTCGCCCCCACGTAGCTCTGTGAGTTGTTGTCGCCGAAAAGAAGGTCATTCACCGCCAGCGCGGCCGCGCTCGTGGTCTTGCTGAATTTTCGCGGCACGAAGATATAGGCCAGATGACAGAGCCGCAGACCCTGCGAGTCGTCGAAGCCGAAGATGCTGCCGAACTGGAAGCACTGCACCGGGGTGAGCCGGTACCGCCTCCGCCCGTTCGTGCCGTTGAACTTCAGGAACTCGTAGAACCGGAAGAAACGGCGCACCCTCCGGCGGTTCCAGGGGTAAGAACCCAACAGCCGGAAGAAGCGCGTCACGCCTAAGATTTCGTAAAGGTTATGCGCCCGGGGATTGCCGCACACATCCGCGCAATATTCCCACAGACGGGGGTCGGTCGCGTCGAGTGTGGCCCGGTGGTCGCGCTCCATCCGCGCCATCAGTTCAGGCAAACTGGCCGTTACCGACGCTTTCAGCTCCCGGTCGCGTGTGCGTTCCTGCTCAGTCATCGGCGTTGAGGCGTTCCATCAGTTCCTTGAATCCGTCGTGCTCCGGCTCCGCCACCTTGGCGTCGAAGTTCAGCCCGAGCGATTTCAGCACACCGGTCAGCGTGTCGATGTGCCGGCGCAGATTCTCGAATACCGGATTGTTGATATTGCGCGTGTCCCCCTCGCGGCTCATCTCGGTGAGCACCGGCGACGACTGCGTGGCCTCCTCGCCGAGTATCGACACGGCGAGCATCAGCTTGGCGGCGGCGCGTACCTGAGGCTCCACCCATGGCCGGTAAAGGTTGCGGTCGCGCAGGGCGGCGCGCAAGTCCTCGGCAAACTGTCCCTCCTGAGCGGCGCGGAGTGCCGCCGTGTCGTCGTCGGGAATGCCCCCGTCGCTGTCAGAGATGCCCGCTGTGGCCGTTTCGCCCCCGTCGATGATAAGTTGTGCCTCCGCGCACCTTGCGCGCCGCTCCTCGCGTTCCTGCTGTTTCTTCTCGCGGCGGCTCGCCTTGCAGCTCCCGATTATGATGTCGCACTGTTCGGCGAAGTCGGGCGACTGCTTGCGCCAGTAATAGTACAGCTGCCGCGTTATGCCGACACGGTCGCACGCCCCGGACACGTTGCCGGAGCACTCGCCGAGCTGCTGAAGGAAATGAGTCTTCTTGTCGTCCATGTCGTTTTTACATTTTACAGTTTTCAAATTTTGTCAAGTCCCCCGGTGAGTTTGAAAAACCGGCGCGCGTGAAAAAAACTCGGGGGATGGATATGAAGGGACCCCGGGGGTCTTAAAAAATCCCTCCCCCTTTCTCGACCTTGCGCCAGAAAGCCGCCGCCTCCTCTTTGGCGCGGCGGCGTTTCTCGCTCGCGCTGTGGCTCCGGAGCTGCCGGTGCCGCTCCGTGTGGCACGTCGGGCAGAGGCTAACCAGGTTGCCGGGGTCGTAGGCCAGGCGCGTCATCCGCTCACGGTCGCCCGCAGACTCCACCGGCACGACGTGGTGGACCTCCGTGGCCGGGATGATGAGACCCATCTTCATGCAGTCCTCGCACAGCGGATGACACGACAGCTGACGCGCCCTCAGCTCCCGCCAGCGCGATGTGTTGAGAAGGCGGTGATATGCCGATCCGTTCCGGCTCATAAACGCCCGTTGATTGCAGCGCGGTTGCGCGGGTCAAGTTCATCCCCCGCATAGCCGTCAACCCACTCCGACAGCTCGGAGCAGTGACGCGCCACGACTTCACGCTTGTTTAGAAACTGGACCACAAGACAGCGCACCAGCATCGAGGGCGACGGGTAGCCGGCCATCGCGGCCACCTCGCTGATGCGGGCGTACATATCCTCGTCAAACCTTATGGAGAGCCTGTGTGACATAATGGGTAATTCTTTGTGCAAAGATAACATATTCCGTTCGTCTGTCAATATTTAACGCCGTTTATCTTTCGCAATCTGCATGGCCAGCCGTCGCACCACGCTGTCCTGGTTCTCTGTCTTGCCACGCAGCGCGTCGCACATGCGCTCGTCTACCGTTCCCGTGGCCACCAGATTGTGTACCGACACCGGCACCGTCTGCCCCTGGCGATGAAGCCGGGCGTTGGCCTGTTGGTACAGCTCAAGGTTCCACCCGGTCGAGAACCACACTATCACGTGCCCGCCGCTCTGCATGTTCAGCCCGTAGGCCGTCGAGGCCGGATGTGCCAGCAGCAGGTCAACCTTCCCGGCGTTCCACGCCTTCAGGTCCGCGTCGCCCTCGTACGCACGCACGCGCAGTCCTTTCGGCGCGGCCCCCATGATGCGCCGCAGGTCGTGACGGTAGGCATAGAAGCAGAGCACCGGCGAGGCGGCCTTCTCCACCAGCTCCATCAGCATGTCGAGCTTCGCGCGGTGTATCTCCACCTCGCCGCCCTCCTCGTCATACACGCACCCGTTCGCATACTGGGCCAACTTGTTGACCAGTGCGGCCGCGTTCTGCGCCGTCACCACTCCGTCGGTCGTAGCCTGACGGAACACCGCCACGCGGTCACGCTCAAACCGGCGGTATCCCTCGGCCACTGTGTTGTCAAGACGCACCGCCACGTCGGTGAACGTCACCGGAGGCAGATCCAGATAGTCTGCCGCCTTCATCGAGAAACAGATGTCGGCTATCTTGGCCGTTATCTCCTCAGCCGCTCCCGGCTTGGGCCACGTCTTGATCGGGATGTTGTTATGGATGATGCTGTTGAAATACTTCTCGCGGTACTTGGTCACGAACCTCCCCAGACGCTCACCGCCATCCAGGCAATAGATCTGCGCCCAGAGGTCGAGCATGCCGTTGGGCGCGGGCGTGCCGGTCAGGCCGACCACGCGCACCACCGAGGGCAACAGCCGCTTCATCGCCTTGAAGCGTTGCGAGCCCGACGACTTGAACGACGTTAGCTCATCAATCACCACCATGTCGAACGCCGGCCGCTCCTTGCCCGCTTTCAGCCCTTCAAGCCACACCACCGAGTCGCGCCCCGTCACGTAGAGGTCAGCGTCGGCGCGCAGGGCCTCGCGGCGTTGCGCCGGAGTGCCCATCACGACCGACACCGTCAGGTCCAGATGGTCCCACTTCGCGGCCTCGTCGCTCCATGTCGATTCGGCCACCTTCTTCGGGGCGATGACAAGCACGCGCCCCACCATCAGATCATCTTTAAGCTCCTGGATCGCCGTGAGCGTGCACACGCTCTTTCCGAGTCCCATCTCCATGAAGAGGCCGCAGCGCGGATGCGACAGCACCCAGTCGATTGCCCGCCGCTGGTAGGGGTGTGGTTCAAACTTCATCGGCCGCCCCCTTTCTTTTGCGTGTGCCCGGTTCCTCGTGGCGCGGTTCGGTCGATGACCGCCACATCAGGCTGCGGAGCTTCCCGGCGCGGTTGGTCTCGATGATGAGCATCCGGTCGATCTTCGCTTTGGTGTCGCAGGTATAGACCCGGTGCCCTAACTCGCGGAGGCAGGCGTGGCGGTGGGACTGGAGCGGCTTGGGTCGCTCACCCTTGCTCTTAAGCTCCACCCACACCACCAGGCCGCCGCCGAACAGCACGATCCGGTCAGGCCATCCCGTAGATACCGGGTTGTAATACTTCAGCGACCTGCAGCCGCACGCTTTCGCCCGCTCGGTCAGGTACCGCTCCAGGCTCTTCTCGCTCTCCTCACTGTGCTTGGTCTTAGGCATAAAAAAACAGTGCAAAGTTGATGAAAATATTTGATTTATTTCTTGGATAATTCAAATATTTTTATTAACTTTGCACTGCAATCAAGAGAGATTGCGGTCAAGCCCCGAAGCCTCAGCAGGGGTTCATCTCAAAAACCCGATACGATGAAAACAACCATCTCAATCAGTTTCAAAGTATGGGGCATCAGAATCAAGATAGAAATCAAGTTCTGACCGCCGGGGAGAGGGTAGCCGCCCTCTCCCGAAGCGGCGCGGGGCTTAAAAGATACGCAAAGTTAAACCAAATATTTGAATTATGCAAGAAGAGATTAAACCCAAGTCTCGGCGGGGCGGTGCCCGCGCCGGAGCCGGAAGGAAGGCGGCCGACAATCCGCGCAACGTCCGTGTGTCGTTCTCGTTCACGGCCCTTGCGGCCGACAACCTCCAGCGTGCCGCCGACGCGGCCGGTGTGAGCCGCAACGACTGGATGAACACCATGCTTGAGCGCCTGTCAGAGACACTTCCGGAGCATTAAAACGGTGTTGTCGTAGTTGGATGTCACCTCATGATAGCGGTTCCGTAGATACCAGTCATAGACCCATCGGGGGGAGTCGTAGCTGATCCATTCGAGATGGACCGTGCGCTCTCCCGCCGCCCGGGCTATCTCCTCGGCCTTCTGGAGAAGCCGGCGGCCTATTCCTTGGCCACGGCTCTCCTCGTCCACCCAGAGCCGGTAGATGAACGCCTTCACGTCATACGGCCTCTGTGCTTTCGGGTAGATGTCGAGCTGTACCGACGAGCCGCCGATCGTGATGATCCACTTGTGGCCGTGATACCACTTCTGCGCGAAAATCCGCATTTCCTCATTCTCTCGCATTTCTTCTTTCTGTTCCATATCCTGTAATTTTAAGGTTTGTCGCAATTCGCGATAAATTGCGATAAATTTTATTTATTTGTTTGTTTGCTTTCTGTGGGGGGTGATGAGCCGGATTGAATAGAATGGGGAGGGGAACGGCCACCGGACTTCATTCACCCGGTATGCGAAGTGGAACCTGTCCGACAGATCCAGAGAATCTTTGCACGTCACCTCCCCGATCATCCCGTTTATCATCATGTTCAGAGTGCACATCTTGACGCTGATCGGGTCGAGGTCCACGCATTTGTAATATGGCGGACGCGTTTTGTCCGCTTGCTCCCAGTGCGCAAGGACATTCCGTCCCGAACCGCACGACGGCTCCAGAACATCAGGATCCTCACCCCCTGTGCATTCCGCCATCACCTGACTCAGTACCATCGGCGTGAAGAACTGGCCCATGGCCGAGGCTTTTGACTTCCCGAGAAACAAGCTCTCGTACAGTTCGCCGAAAAAGTCGCATATCCCTTTCCGGGCTATCTCTTCCTCGGCCGTCTCTATCCAGTGCCGCAACAGATTGAATAGAACCGCGTCATCCTTTTCTCTTTCGGCGAAGACCGCGGACATATCCCCTTTGTGGGCGATGAATCTCGACGGCTCAAAGGTTTCGAGAAAGAAATCAAGCATGTTCTCGAACAGCGTCGAGATGTTCACCCCGCGTGCGTTGCTCTCTTTGTTGAGAGTCTTGATTAATGTTTTCATTCCCCTTTTACGTTGTGTGTTTGGATTCTGTCATTACCAATTGATGTGTCGGTTGATTTCCCTGCGCTGCTCTTCTTTGGAGCGTAGCAGATATAGTCTTGTAGTATTTACGCTCTCATGGCCAAGCAATTCGGACAACTGAACTACATCTTTGCACCTCGTAAGATATTGTTTGGCAAAAAAGTGCCGGAACGCATGACAATGCGCCTTCTCCTTCGGGAATCCGGCTTTTGCAGCGAGAGATTTCAACCTTTGGTCAAGACCTCTTGAAGAATATTCCCCACCACAGCGAGAACAGTCGATTAACTTTTTGTCGGGTTCTATGCCGGCTGTCTTGAGGTACTCCCGTACCTCCCGGGTCAATGATTTGGGGAAATAGATAATTCTTATCTTTTTGCCTTTGCATTTCGGAGATGCCTCGCCTTGCAGGATGTCAGAGAATCTGATCTGTTCAAGCTCTGACCGTCTCATCCCCGTTTGTCCGAGCGCGCGGACAATCCAATAGAAACGCATCTCACCGTTTGCCTTAAGCCATTCAATGAAATTGTTGTACTCAGTCAGAGTCGGCACATTCTCAACAGAGAGTGTTGTCGGAACACTAATCTTTTTCAACTTGACGGGCTTCTTTATATAATCTCCGTATTGCTTCAGTGTCAGCATGTAGACATTGAGGGTCTTTGGGGAACGCCCCTCCGCCTCTTGGGTTGATATGAAGCTGCGGCAATTGTCTACGTTGAACTCAGTGAAGTATCTGAAGAATTTCTTCATATTTTGGCTTTTTATCTTTATCGATGACGGTGAATAATCGTATTGCTTCTCACACCAGGAGATAAAGCCAGACACCTTGAGCTTATTCGCCTCAGACAAGACTTCAAGCGGCTTGACGATTTTTCCTGTCTGTTTTCTTACCTTGCCGAAACTGATGCCATAGAAATATAAAAAATCCAGTAGCAACTCTTTTTGCGCAGTGGAAAGCACACACTTGTTTTGAGAGATATACTCTCTGCATGCTTTCTTATTCAGGCCTGTGCCAGACTCTAAAAATCTACATATAACCGCCACTCTCTTCCCACTGAATGGTCTCTGGGTCGCCGGAAGAGACAGTAGATAATGGCCCAGGAGTTTTGAATTGTCCATAGTTGCGAACACCTCGCGGCGGCTCTTCTTGCGTCCCGGCTGTGTATCCGCGCCGCCCGGTTCCGGGAATAATGTCAGTTGGCTCATGTTCTGTTTGGTTTATTGGGGATTAAAGAAATATCCGGGAGTCAAAGGTGCCAGATGCGGTATGGTGTCTTTTTTTGATCCGGCAATAATCTTAGGCCGTCGCGATGGTCATACCGGTATACCCGGTAAGGACTGAGCGGCCTGATTTCCGGATTATCGGAGGACGTTGGCGTTCCGTGAGACTTCTTGCGGAACAATCTGTTGTATGCCCTCCCCACGAGTTTTGTAATTCTGGCCTTCATCTTTATTTGTTTATTCTTTATTTTGGCAACCGTGCAACCGTGCAACCGAAGATCCCTATAATAGGGTTGCTCATGCAGAGGGGTCGCGCGCGCGTTCATATATATGTAATATATTTTTGCGTGTTTTCGCGAAGAAAATGTTATAGGGATTCGGTAGCATAGTAGCACACACTATATATTATATTAGTAATAAGTTTATTAACCATGCTACTGAGTGTGCTACTGGACGGTTGCATGGTAGCTCTTTCCGGCACTTTTTATAGATTTTACTCCCCCTCGCACCTCTTCGCGTATCCACCGAAGCGGGGGAGAGGCATCCACGCGTCAACGATGTTGGCTGTTCCGTAGCCGTAGATGTTCCACATCCCGGAGCTGCGGGAGTAGTAACCCATGCTCACGCCGTAGGGGCAGTGTACCAATACCGTCTCCTCATCTGATGGCATCACCCGCTCAGGGTCGAGCCAGCTGTTGTCAATTGCCGTAGCGGTTGTTTCTTCTGTTCTCTTCATGTTGGTTGTATTTTTGAAATAATTATTGTAATTTTGCTTCCGACTCGGAGATGTGGGCCGGGAACGGGCCGCCCCCCACCGCTGATGCAAGAGGAATCTGCCAGTCGGCATACTTTGTGGCCGGGAGAAAACCCCGTGTAGGCAACCGAGAGAGCCGGTAAGTCCGTGAGTCCGGCACAAGTCGCGTCGAAAGGCGCGGCTTATTTTTTCTTGACTTTAAGTTGTCCATGCTTACGATAAAGGGCGTTAAACTCGTAGTCACACAATATCGTGTCATAGATTTGCTCATACGTGTATTGAGGAAGATTCTCGGCTATTTGAGGAATTGTCAAATCCTGCTCAATCAGTCCAATCACAATCTCACGAGGTAACTCAATATTGCAATATTCATCATCGTCCTTATATAGGGACTTTCGATGTTGAGTATCTCTTTTGCGCCGTTGCTCCTCCTCCTTTTTAAAATTCCGTCCTGATTTGCAACCCCAACGTGTGAGCCATCGGTCAACAGTGTTCCTATCCACTTTGAAGTTCTCGGCGAGTCGGCGCAAAGGGACTCCCCACTTATACTGTTCGATGATTTTCTCCTTTGTCTCTTTGTCACACCTTGGTTCGGTCTTCGTTCCCAATGGTCTGCCTACAAGCACTCCCATTTTGACTCTCAACTGCAATCCTTCTTTCGTGCGTTGTCGTATCATCTGACGTTCGATCTCAGCTGACAGCCCGAACGCGAAAGCAAGCACCTTGCTCTGGATATCGGAACCCAGCACGAAACGGTCTTTGACCGTGTAGATGATGCAGCCTCGCTCCATGCATAAGTGAAGTATATCCATCACCATGTAGAGGTCGCGACCCAATCGGCTTATCTCGGAGCTGATAATAACATCGTCCTTATTGACGAGCTTAAGCAAAGGCCCGAGGTTGCGTTTGTCCGGATCCTTACCGCCGCTCACTCCTTCGTCTGTAATAAACTTGTCGATAGTCCAGCCCTTATCCTTGGCAAACTGCTCAACACCCTGCTTCTGCGAGCTCACATCCTGTTCATCGGAACTGACTCTTAAATATCCGTATATCATTATCCTATGAATTTCATATTATACCTGTCTTTTAAAAGTTGCGGTGCCCAGTCTGGAGCCATATTCCTATACGGATGCTCCTTGTCGGTTTCATCGAGCTTATGTGCTTCCTGATAATTCTGCAATTCTTTCACATACTTCTTTAGCAGTGAGTGAAAATGGGCTTCGGGAGTTCTCATTTCTATCAGCCCGAAACGATGCTGTATGTATTCTTTATCAGCGAGAAATTTCTGATTGTAGGTAAAGCCCTCGTTGTTGCCGTACTCCATAAGTACCGCCATCAGTCTGGCTGCGGTATCGGTTGAAATTGCCGGGATATTCACTTTTCGGCACGATTCAAGCCATTGTTGATATATTTTCATGATAATTTCTTTTTTACAGTTAAATCACATCCTCCTCCTCTTCACTCACGTTTTTCCGCCATCCTTTAGGTCTGCCGAATACAGAATCACGAAGTATGCTATACACCTTTTCCCACTTGCCGGCATACTTGCGGTCCATGTATGCGGCCACCTCGCGGGCGCGGCTGTTGTATTTCGGATTGTCCTTGCGCATGTCAAAGCACTCGGTCAGGATCTCCTCGCAGCATACCTGACGGCGCGGCTCCAGGTCTGACGACACGCCGGCGGGCCGCTGTCCGGCAAGCCACTGACGGCGCGTGGCCCGGTCGAGGCTCCGCCAGTTGTCGGGCAGCTCCATCTCCAGATAGCGGTCCAGGTCGTCGAACATCGCGCAGTTCTGGTCTAACGAGTGCTCCGACCCGATCCGCCGCGCCTCCCGGTCAAGGTGGGGCGGCAGGAACAGCCTGAAGCCGCCGCGCCATAGCGACACCGCCTCCGCCCACAACTGGTCACGCCACTCGCCCACGTAGTCCGCCACATCGACATCCATACGTCGCCGCTCCGGATTGACCTCAACCACCGGGAAGCGGCGGTTGTCGCCGAAACCGCGCAGACAGTAGCGGTCGTTGGTCGTGGCCACGAACACGCACTGGCGCGGAACCTCCACGTCATGCCGCGCGTAGGCCGGACGGTACACATCCGATTGCGACGATATGAAGTTTTTCACCATGTCAAGATCCGCCCGCTTGAGCGACGCCATCTCCGCAAGCTCCACCATGAGCCGCCCGCGCAGAGCCGACATGCCATCCTTCTCGCCGATCCTGATAGCCGAATCGACGAACCAGGGGCGCGACATCGCGCCGATGAGCGTTGACTTGCCGCACCCCTCGGGACCGAACAGCGTCACGCAGATGTCATACTTCACGCCCGGCTCATGCACACGCGCCACGGCTGCCACGAACATCAGGGCCGTGAGCGTGCGGTTCAGCTCCGTGTCGTCCGCGCCGAGAAGGTTGACCAGAAGGCCGTCAAGACGCGGCACGCCGTCCCACTCCAGCGCGTCCATGTACTCGCGCACCGGATGGTAGGCCGTCGGCCCCTTGATCATCTGCATCGCGTCGTCGAGCTTCTCCTTTGGCGCGGCCTTGTAGGTCTCCTCAAACCATGCCCGGAGATAGGCCGTGTCGGCATCGTTGACCAGCGCGCCCTGTATGCGCCGCCACGGCAGCCGCCCGTGAACCTCCATCTGGTCGGTAAACTCATTGAAGCGCAACCGCCCCCGGAACTCCGGATGATGCAGCAGCACCGTCCGCAGGTTCATGCGCGTCGGCTCGAAGTCACCCTTCTTGTTGCGCAGCCGCGCCTCCCGCTCCGCCCAGTCGTCGGAGTCCGACCTGTCCGACCGGTCTGACTGGTCTGACTGGTCTGACCTGTCTGACTGGTCTGACCTGTCTGACTGGTCGCCGTCACTGTCAGTCAGCTCCACGTCCGCAAAAGCCTCCGCGGCCCGCCGTGCCGTCTCTTCGGCCATCAGGCGGCTCACGTCCGGGTCTGCAAGCGCGAGCTTCACCATCTCGGCCGACGAGGGGAGGGCCATCACCGAGGCGGCGCGGTGGCCACGGTCGAGCGTGCCGAAGAGGCCGAGCCGCACCGCGTCCCAGGCGTTCAGCTCGCGGCCGCCCAACGGGTCGGTCGCGTGGTTGGAATACATCCACCGGTCGTCATAGACCACCACGCCCCCCACGGTCGATCCGTTGAGGTAGGTCCAGCGTCCCGGGCGATATGGCTTGTACATGCCGCCTAAGAACCGCTCTATCGCGGCCGTCATGGTGTAGGTCCGGCAGAACGCGCCCACCACGCCCTCCTTCTTCGTCGGGTCGGCCATGCCGCTTCCCTGGCGCGTGGGCTTGGCTCCGGCACCGACGGCAAGATTGCGCCAGATCTCCAGCGTGCGCGGGTCGGAGGTCGGCACGTTTGCGGTGCTGAAAAGGTCGGCCTCGTCGGCGGTGCGCGGCCACTGCGCCGGGTCGCGCCAGTCGTCGTAGAGGTTGAGCAGCGCGTTGGGGCGGAGCAGGTCGCCGGTGTCGTTGGCCTCGGCCACGTAGTCGGCGTCGCACGAGCGCGACGGCCAGAACATCATCCGTACCGGCTCGAAGGTGGTGCGGTCTATGCCGGCCATGCCTATCATCTCGGCCACCTTGCGGCTCAGCGCCTCGTACTTCTCCGGGTCAACGTCCTCGCTCAGCGGGATGACCACGCGCACGCGCCAGGCGCGGGCCGTGTGCTTGTGGGTCGAGTAGACCACCCAGCACACACCCGGCAGCGCGTCGCGCAGCTTCTCCAGCTGTCCGGGGCTGAACTCATCATAATCGAGCGTGACGACGCTCCGCGACTCCATGTGCGTCTTCTTGCGGATGCCGTCGCGCAGCGTGCCTCCCACGAAACCGCCCACGTCCTTGACGGCCGTCTGGCGGTCGCGGGTCATGGTGACATACTCGTCGTAGGTCTCGGGCGTGACGGCGAAATCGAGCAGCCGCCCGCGCAGTTCCGGCCACGTCAGCTGCGTGCGTGCCCAGAGCTGCGCCTTGCGGCTCTTCGCGGTATAGATGGTGATCAGTCGGTCCATGTTCTCGTTTTTACGTGGTGGGCCGCGACATGTCGCGACCGTACCGTTTTTCAGTTTTTATTGTAGGGTCGCGGCACGCCGCGGCCCCCCCCGTTTTAGGGTTTATACATCCTCATCATCATCATAGTCGTCCATCTCGGCCAGTGTCACGCCCGAGAAGGCTCCCGTGCCGTCGCCTCCGCCGCCGAGCGGCTCACCGTCGGCCACCTTCAGCACGGCGTTCAGGCCGACACCCACGCCGTTGTTGCCCGTCACCGAATAGGGGTAGAAATTGACCGACAGTATCGCCCACATACCCGAATAGACCTCCTCCGGATCGGTGATGGGCTGTTTGTCGCGTCCCATCACGCCCGGGCGGCGTTTCGACTTGCAGTTAAAGTAGACCATGCCGGCGTATTCCTCACGCTCCTTGTCGTCGCCATCCTTTAGCGGGGTGGCGAGCTTGCGCGGCACCGTGCCGCCCCATTTCTTCTCCTTCCCGGCCACGGTAGCGGCGGCAATGGCCGCCTCGATGGCCTTGACCGTCTCCGTGTCGTTCTTGTCGATGAGAAGGGCGCATGAATAGACCTTGTCGGCGTTAGGGTTGTTCTGCGGCGCGGCAGCCGTCATGATGTGTTCGTAACTCACACGACCCTGCACGAGCAGCGCGGTGTCGCTTCCATTCACTTTCTGTGGTTTGAATAATCTTGGCATAATTATTAGTTTTTAGGGGTTAGGTTTTAGGCTTTAGACTTTTACTTTTACTTTTACTCATCCGTCAAAGTGATGCCGTCAAAGTCGGAGACCGATTCGGCGGTGGTCTTGTGGCGGATGAAGCGGGCCGCGTCGCGGGCACGCTGTGCTGCCTTCTCGGGGTTCAGGCGGTCACACATCGGGGCTACCTTGCAGAACTTGCACCAGTACCCGCACACACGCTCACCGATTCCGCGGTAGGCCACGTCGGCCAGCGGCCTCACGTAGTCGAAGCCCCATTCCAACAGCTCTTCGGCGGTCATGCTCTCGGCGTTGACCAGACACTCGCGGCGGGGCTGACAGATGAAGTCCGTCACCGTCCGGATGTCGCGCTCAAGCCCGAACTCGTCGAGGGCACCGAGCGCGTAGAGGCGCATCTGGGGGTTGCCGGCCGCCTTGACCTCCACGCCCTGGCCATACTTGAAGTCGAAGATCATCAGATTGCGGGGGCTGACGATAACCGCGTCGGCGGTGCCGAACGAGCCGGGCGCGTAGGCCCCGAGGTCGAGCGGCAGCTCCACATGCAGCTCCGTGGCCCCGACCGGGAACTTCGCCCGCTCCTCCGTGTAGAGGTTGGCCACGAAGTTGGCGTAACGCCTCACGGCCTCCATCATCTCGCCGGTGATTGGCACGCGGATCTGCCTGATCTCCTCCTCGGCCCTGGAGGCGTCGCGGCTGAACATCTTCAGCAGCTCACGTTCCGCCACGGCGTGCGCCAGCGTGCCCTCCAGGGCGTAGCGGCTCCCCCGGTCCTCGACCTTACTCTCGGCGACGGCCGACGGCGTGCAATGCAGCCAGCGGTGGGCCGACGACGGGGACAGCAGCGCATGTTTACGTTCCGTGGCCATGGTCAGAAGGCGAGCACGTTGAAGGTTCCGTCGTTGACCGACCAGGTGATCTCATGAGCCAGGCGCATGAACTCCGCCTGGTCCTCCTCGGTCTTCAGGTCGATGAGCTTCTTGTTGGCGGGATTCTTGGTGACATCCTGGATGATCTTCACGACCGCCTTGTTGAGGGCGCGCCACTTCTGTTCCTGGTCGGGGTCACAGTCGGCCTTCTTTGCCGGGATGTTGAACCGCTGACGCAGGAAAGCCAGCGTCTGTTCCGGAGTCTCGCGGTAGGCGGCCGGCTGCGGTGCCGGTGCCGCCGCTACGGGCTGAGCCGCCGCCGGCTGAGCCGCCGGTGCCTGTGGCTCCGGTGCCGTCTGTGCCTGTGGCTCCGGTGCCGTCTGTGCCTGTGGCTCCGGTGCCGCCTGTTGTGCTACCTGGTCGGCGCTATTAGCCCTATTAGTCCCATTAGCCCCATTAGTCCTATCGATCCCATTAGCCCTATCGGCCCCATTAGCCCTATCAGCGATCACCGTGCTGACGGCCGCCCCGGCCGCCGCGCCAATCAGCGCGGCGCTCTCCGGGTCTATCCTCAGGCTGACCTTGATGTTAATATCCATATTCTTCCGTTTTAGATGGTTGATTTCAATTTCCTTTCTATGGCCCATAGGGCCGCGATGCCCACCACCTTTGTGGTCACGAGGATTGTCAGCCAGTGGGCGGAGTCGTCGTCGGGCACCGCGAAGATGCCCACCACGGCCACAAGGCCGAGCACCCAGAGCAGCACGCGCTCCAGGGCGCGGCTTGTGGCGGTTGCGTTTGCAGTCTGTTTCATGTCGTTTGGTTTTGGAGTTTGAGATTGGAGCCCGGGCGCGGAGTCGAACCGCGCGCGCCATGGTCCAGAAACACCCTCCCTCGGGTCGAGGTGTTCATGGCGCGAAGCCGTTCCGGGGCAGTTCCCGCCGCCGATTAATCAAGATCAAGGCCGGTGATAACAACATAAATATGAATGCTTAGAAATTGTTAAGTGGGATAAATCCTTACAATCGAGTTAACTACAAGCCGTAATAATGGAACTGTTCACTACGGCGGCGGGGGTGTGAAATCAGATTACTAACTTGTCATCGGTTTCGCGCTCTCTTGCGCGGGTGTCCTCGCGGATTGGCCCGTCTCTTCTGTCTCTTCCGGTTCCTCGTCGGCGTCGCGGGCAGAACAGGGCTTCTGGCTCTTGATGCGCCCCTCGGCTATCGCCTCCTGTATCTTGCGGATGGAGTAATAATGCTTGTTGCCGCACCTCATCATGCCGAACTCCTCGGCGTGGTCGTACATGAACCTGCGGCTGAGGTCGAAGCGTTCGCACGCCTCCTTGTGCGAGATTATGTCCTGATGGGTGAGGGCGAGCTCCTCGCGGATCACGTCGCGCACCACCTGACGGATCAGCCCCATCAGCTCCACCTTCTCACGCGCCAGCATCGCTCACGGCTCTTTGAGGTTTGACGACCCGCACGAGAATCAGCCCGTCGGCGGCGTGGGTCTCGATGCGGTAGGTGTAGCCGTCGGGACGCTTGCAGTTCTTGCGCACCCAGTAGGCGTGACGGAGACTTGTCTGGTATTCGCCCGGGGTCTCGTAGCGGAACACAGCCACCCTCCCCGGCTCGATGGCACCCAAAGATGCCTTGCTGATGATGTTTTTATACTTGTCCATATCGGTAAAAATTATCATAGATAAACCCCGACGCGACTTGCAAAAACAGACGGAAAGCGTTAACTTTGCCTTTGGTTATATGGAAGATAGGCGTTTGTACGCCTGTCCGCGCTCCCTTTGCTTATCTCATTGAGGTTTCCGAGTGCAAAGGTACGTGAAATTATTGCATATTCCAAAATAATATGCGAGAATTTCACGCATAAAGTAATTATTTAACATTTGGCACACTTTTGCCTAAAGTGTGCAATAATATGTAACATTATGATTGATAGAAAGTTATTAAATAGCAGACTGCAAGAGGCGTACAAATTATTGTTGTATAAGGGTTGTATCACATCCAAGTCAGACCTCGCACGCGCAATCGGGATGAATATAAATAATCTAACATCCGCCTTCACTGCGTGCGGTCGTACAATGACACAAGGATTACTGCGCCGTATCGCCGACGCGTTTCCCGACGTGATCAGCCGGGAGTATATGGAAACGGGGGAGGGGTCGGTCGATGCTTCCGCACAAGCTACCGCTCTAACTTCCGTACAAGCTGCCGCGCCGGCTTACGGGCTCCCCTCAGCACCGGCCGCTGCGGCGGTTGCGGACGACCCTGACGGCCCGGCTGTGATCGAGCTGGACTATTACGACGCGGAGGCCCTCCGCGCCCTGGCGCGCGGCGAGAACCCCGTGCCGAAGCGGATGCCGGTGGTCGCGCAGCCGCATGAGCGGCGCGAGGCCGCGCTTTACAAGCTCTTCGAGATGCCCGACGACAGCATGGAGCCGCGGATCGGCCGCGGCTGGCAGTTCTTAGGCAAGCTGATTCCTGAGGATTATCCGGAGCTGGCGGAAAACTACGTGCTCGTCATCGCGCCCGGCACGGCGGAGGCCCCGGGCCTGGCCACCGTGCGCCACGTCGCGCTCAACGCGCTGCGCATCGGCGGCGACCTGATCACCTTCGAGGCCGAGCGCCCCGGCGCGGAGCTGACCGCGCTCGACCGCGCCGCCATCCGCGCCCTCTACCGCTACAAGCGCGCCACCTCTGCCCCCCTCGACTGACCAACCCCATAAGCCCTATAAGCCCTATAAGCCCCATAAGCCCTATAAGCCCTATAAGCCCCATAAGCCCCATAAGCCCTATAAGCCCTATAAGCCCTATAAGTCAAATAAGTCTCATAAACCATATATAATGACACTGAAAAATGTAGTACACCGAAATTAATACCAATTAAAACCGCTTGATTACACGAAATTACGCCCGCGCGCCCGTCGTTCCGGATCGACTACCAAAGGACTACCACGGTAGTCCTTTTTTATTTTATGTCATCAGCATGATTTATTGTATATCTCAAAGCGAGAGCCACGGTGTATGGTCGCACCTTTGCTCTCGCTTTTTTATGGTCTGTTGAGTCTGGTGACTGTGAGGGAGGTGATCAGCGGCGGCGGAGGGCCCAGAGGCCGAGCAGGAGGCAGAGGGTGAGGCAGACGGCACCGGAAGTGAAGATGAATGTGTCGGAGGTGGCGTCGGCCAAGAGTCCCCAGCCGCCCGAGGCGAGTGCGCCACCGGCCGCGAGTGCTATGGAGACAACGGAGTAGATGCGCCCGTAGTCGCGGGTGCCGAAGACGCTGCGGGTAAGCATGGCCGACTGTACGGTGACTCCGGCGTATGCCCATCCGAACAGGAAGGCTCCCGTCAGTATCAGCGCGAGGGTGTGCGAACCTATTAGCAGGATGCCGAGTCCGGCCGCTCCGGCTATTGTCGTGACGGCAACTCCAAACATACAGTTGCGGTCGTTGATCCAGCCCAGTACCAGCTTGCCGATGGTAACTCCGGCCATCACACATGCAGCCGTTAGCGATGCCTGTTCGAGCGAGAAGCCGTTGTCGGTGACGTAGCCGGGAATAAACAGATTGAGGGTGGAGGTGCCCATCATGATGAACGCGAACAGTACCACTCCATAGAACAGAGGACTCTTCACGGCCTCGGCATAAGTCTTGTCAGCTCCCGGTGCGGTCGCCTTGGTCTTGTTTTCCATGGTGCCGAGTCCGTAGGGTTCCAACCCCATGTCGGCAGGACGGTCACGGAGCAGCCAGCCGAGAAGCGGTGTGACCACCGCGAGGATAATCACTCCGAATGCGCCGTATGCCCAGCGCCAGCCCCATTCTGTAATCATCCATCCGGCCATCGGGTTGAAGAGCATTCCTCCGATTCCGGAAGCCGCGCTGCATATGCCTATCATGAGACCCACGCGGGTATGGAACCACCGGTTGACCAATGTCGGGAAACTCAGGTAGAGAAGGAAGGCCAATGTCACTCCGAGTGCTCCGCAGGCGATATAGAACTCCCAGACGCGGTTGTAGAATCCCATCGAGATAAATATCAGTCCCATCAGGGCGGCATTGGCCGTGAAGAGCCAGCGGGCGCTGTACCGTTCAAGAAGCCTTCCGGCCATCGGCAACATAAGTGTGGAGGTGATATACATCACCGACATGTAGATGCCGAACTCGCCGACGGCGACGCCGAGTGACTCGCTGACAGGACGATAGAAAATTCCCGCGCAGCTGAATGACAAGCCGACATTCACTCCCATCATCAGGCAGCAGCATGCCACGATTATGTAGCCATAGTGCATTTTGCCCGGTTTGCGGCCGGATGCGTGGCTATGTTCACGGGCGGAGGATGTCGCCCGGTTGGTGTTGACAGATGTTTTCATGGTCAATAAGGTCTTATTTATAACGAGGTGTCGAGGTTAAACCCCGGAAAGTTTCTGCAAATATAGTAACTTTTTCCAATCTTGTGCAGCTCGTGGAATAAAAGAATGCGCGTCATGTAAAAATGTAAGGTCGCGGTGGGTCGCGGTGGGCCGCGGTGGGCCGCGGTGTGTCGCCGTGGGGCATGGTGGGGCATGGTGGGGCATGGTGGGCCGCGGCATGCCGCGACCGTACATTTGTTGCCCTGAAATTTGGAAATGTTAACCAGAACGGCTAACTTTGTGATATGGCTGGTTATTCTATGTTCGAGACGCTGATGAGTCTGCCGTTGTTCAAGGGAGCATCGGCGGAGCAGATTTCAGCGTTTGTCGAGAAGACTCATCTCGCATTCAAGACTTATAATCCCGGCGAGACAATCGTTTCGGGCAAGGACTCATGCAGGACGCTGCGTTGCCTGATCTCGGGCGAGATGCAGGTCGCGCATCCTTTGTTCTCCGATAATATCATGGTGCACGAGACTGCCCCCGCGGGTCGGTTTATCGGTGCGGAACGTCTTTTCGGACTCGACAATCATCTCCGGTTCAAGGCGAGGGCGTTGACCCGGTGCGGCACGATGGAGCTCCCGAAATCGCAGTATATGACTCTGCTGCAGACGAACCAGATATTCCTGATGAACTGCCTGAACTATCTTGCCCGGAGCGCGCAGAAGGGATGTGGGGTGCTTGTCGATGCCGATGCAGGCTCATTGGCGTCTTTGATCGCCCACATGGTCAATGTGACCACCACCCATGACTCGCGCGACATATCGGTTGAGTCGGTCAACCGCCCGGTAAAAGAGTTCTTCGCCAACATATTGTGCGATGCCGAGAGACAGTTCGCCGCCCTTGAGAGCGACGGGATCATCAGCATGGCAAATGACCGCCAGCTGCTTGTCCCTTCGATAGAGCGTCTGATGGAATTGGTCGAGAAATAAACGCGGGAGACTTTTTTTCTCAAACTGCGATAATGCGTTGCAGATTCCGCAAATTATAATTAAATTTGCATCATGAGTCGCCCGCAGGCGCGGTACAGGGCTGCAGACGACCAGAACGCTTAACCTTAAATGTATGTCACAGAAAAGTAATCTGAAAGTACGACTTTCAATTCTGAATTTCATAGAGTTTGCCGTATGGGGTGCATACCTGACATCTCTCGGAAACTTTCTCGCACGGGTAGGCCTCGTGGCAGAAATCGGATGGTTTTATGCTATACAGGGTATCGTTTCCCTTATCATGCCGTCGCTTGTGGGCATCATAGCCGACCGTTGGATTCAGGCACAGCGAATGCTGAGTCTATGTCACCTGCTCGCGGGTGTATTTATGGTTCTGGCCGGATTCTACTGCATGTCAGCGGACCAGATAGAGTTCACTCCTCTGTTTGTGCTATACGCCATATCGGTAGCGTTCTTCATGCCCACAATCGGACTGAACAACTCCGTTGCCTTCAACGCGCTGACCAAGGCCGGAATGGACACGGTGAAGGACTTCCCTCCAATCCGTATTTTCGGAACAATCGGCTTCATCTGCGCCATGCTGTTCGTCAACTTCGCCGGGCCGGAGGGCGCGGCATTCCAGACATCATACATGCAGCTGTTCGTGTCAGGAGGCTTCAGCTTCTTAATGGTGTTCTATGCGCTGACCATGCCGAAATGTCCTGTGTCAACAGCCCCGGTGACGGGCAACTGGGTTGACCGTCTCGGCCTGAGGGCTTTCGCACTCTTCAAGCAGAAGAAGATGGCGGTCTTCTTCCTGTTCAGCATGATGCTCGGTGTGTCGTTGCAGATTACCAACGGCTATGCCAACCCGTACATAACATTCTTCGCTGATATACCGGATTTTGCCGGTGCGTGGGCGGCACGTAATGCCAACGCGCTGATTTCACTGTCGCAGATAAGCGAGACCCTCTGCATACTTCTCATACCGTTCTGCCTGAAACGCTTCGGCATAAAGGGTGTGATGCTCATGTCGATGTTCGCATGGTTCCTGCGCTTCGGACTCTTCGGAGTCGGCAACCCGGCCGACGGTGTATGGATGTTTGTGCTTTCATGTATAGTCTATGGCATAGCGTTCGATTTCTTCAACGTGTCAGGCGGTCTCTATGTCGACAAGGAGACATCGAGCGACATCAGAAGCAGTGCCCAGGGCCTGTTCATGATCATGACCAACGGTTTCGGAGCCACCATCGGTACACTCGCTGCCATGGCTATCCGCAACCATTATGTAATCGAGACTGACCCGGTGGATGTACAGCTTCACGGCTGGCGTGTCTTCTGGATGATATGTGCCGCATACGCACTCGTTGTCGGTATCCTGTTCTGGATAGTTTTCCATGACAAGAAAAGTGAAGACAATGTCAGCGGCGAGGAAATCAGGAGTGTGGAAAGCACGGACGGTGCCGGCATGACCTCGCTCGACGGGATTGAATGACAGTGTAGATTACGGTGCAGATGCTGCACAGCCTTCCGGCACCGGTATTGAACAACATAAACAAATAAGAAACTGACGAATAATGATTCGCTTCTATGCTCCGGATCTGCTTGCCACGGGAGAATTGCCCGAGGTTGAATCGGGTCATTGCTGCCGTGTGCTGCGCATGAAAGAGGGTGACCGGGTGGATGTGGTCGATGGCAAGGGCAACGCATACGTGTGCGAGATTACCGATGCTCATCCGCGTCATACAGCTGTCGATATTATTGAGACGACAGCTGAACCACTGCACTGGTCACCGCGCATTACGCTCGCCGTCGCTCCGACAAAGAACATGGACCGCATGGAGTGGCTCGTGGAGAAAGCGGTTGAGATAGGGGTGAACAGGATGCTGTTTCTTGACTGTACCCACAATGTCAGAAGGGTAGTCAAGCGTGACCGCATAGAGAAGATTATGGTCTCGGCAATGAAACAGAGCCTCAAGGCCACTCTTCCGGAGCTGGTCGAGATGACCGGATTCCGCGAATTTGTAACTTCCGACACCTCGGCGCTCAAGTATATGGGCTATTGCAGCCGTGAGATCGAGCGCAAGGAGTTTGCACGCGAATACGACGGAAAGTCCGATGTCTCGATACTGATAGGCCCTGAGGGGGATTTCACTCCCGAAGAGGTGAATCTGGCCATCGGTAACGGTTTCATGCCGGTCACGTTCGGCAACACGCGTCTGCGCACGGAGACAGCCGCCCTCTATGCACTCTGCGCCGCGCATACCATCATAACCCAGAAATAAAAACGAAATGATCGATAATATAACTGAATATCTGAAATCGAGCGCGACCGGCAATTTCTTTCTGCTCGCCGGTCCGTGTGTGATAGAAGGAGAGGAGATGGCAATGGATATTGCCGCTCATATGGTTGAAGTCACCTCGCGACTGAACATACCTTATGTATTCAAGGGCTCATACCGCAAGGCCAACCGTAGCAGGATAGACTCTTTCACCGGTATCGGTGACGAGAAGGCTCTACGTATTCTCCGTAAGGTGCGCGAAACGTACGGCATACCCGTAGTGACCGACATACACACCGCCGCCGAGGCTGCCATGGCCGCCGAATATGTGGATATTCTGCAGATTCCGGCTTTTCTCTGTCGTCAGACCGACCTGCTGCTCGCTGCAGCGGCCACCGGCAAGATGGTCAATATAAAGAAGGGACAGTTTCTTGCTCCGGAATCGATGGCTTTCGCATGCGACAAAGTGCGCTCGGCCGGCAACAATCATGTTGCGGTGACCGAACGCGGAACATTCTTCGGCTACGGAGACCTCGTGGTTGACATGCGTGGACTGCCGGTGATGCGTGACACCTGCGGCTGTCCGGTAATAATGGACATCACCCATTCGCTCCAGCAGCCTAACAGTGCTTCGGGCGTGACAGGCGGCAAGCCCCAGCTCATTTCAACCGTAGCCAAAGCCGCCATAGCGGCCGGTGCCGACGGTATATTCATGGAGACACATCAGAATCCGGCGGTTGCCAAATCAGACGGAGCCAACATGCTGCCACTCTCGCAGGCGGAGTCATTGCTCGAAAACCTCACGATTCTCCGTCAGGCTGTCAATCAGATGTCGGTTTAGCACCTGTGGCGGCTGAGTTGGCCTGTTGAGAAGCCGTCGGTTGAGAAGCCGCATTCGGAGTGGAGGCGGGCTGTGTTGCCGCACCCGGAAGGATACCCGGATCAAGCGGTGTGCCTGAGTTCAGGAAGAACGGGTAGGGGAGACCGAACAGTGGAGCGGGATTCTTTCCGGGGCTGAGGTAGCCGTCGATAAGAGTGTCGCGGCCCGAAGGATTCTCGAACGTATAGAGATTGAACTTGTGAAGCATGGCTGCGAGATGCTCGAATACCGATGCCTGGATTCCTTCGTAAGGGAACCATGACGACGTGTTGGTGAAGCAATAGATCTGCAACGGAATGCCGGCGGCTGTCTGGGCCAGAGTGGTGACGAAGCAGTCGTCACTGTGCGAGATTTCGGGATTTGCGTCAAGCCAGAGTTTCATGTACGCCCGGAACAGACCGAGATTCGTGTCAATCGTGCCGTCGACAAGTCCGGCACTGTTGTTCACGTTCTGTACCTTGCCGGCATCGCGCTGTTCGACCTTCTTCTCAATCCAGTCTTTCATAAGCGGGATGGCCTTCAGATTCTCAAGCATCTGAGGAGTGGCCTCGACCACACTGTCGGCGTCAATCATATATGAACGCTGTATGCGACGTGTGTGCGATTCCTGCATGTTCCGGTAATTCTTGAAACCTGCGGAGATCAATGTATAAGGAGGAACGGTCGAGACAGTCTTGTCCCAGTTGATAATCTTGACATCCGTAAGAGAGACCTCGTCGACAACGCCGTTGGCCTGGCCGTCGGGCACACTGATCCAGTCGCCCACATGCAGCGAGTCGTTCTGGGCGAGCTGCACACCCGCGACGATTCCGAGAATCGAGTCCTTGAACACCAGCATCAGCACGGCGGCAAAAGCACCGAGTCCCGCGAGCAGCGCGCCCGGAGATTTGTCAAGCAGCAGCGCGGCGATGATAATCACGGCGATTATCCATACAATCAGCTTGGCGACCTGCACGAGACCGCGCAGCGGCAGTTTGCGCTTGTTTTCCTTCTCGTCGAGAGTGAGCCATATCACATCGCAGAGAGTGCACGCCGATACAGCCACAATCAGAATGATATACATGAACGACAACCGCGTCAGCCATGACGCTATTGAATTGTGCATGTAGAGCGTGAACTGTATGAGGATAAGGAAAATCAGCGGAGGGATAATACGGCACGTCTTTGTGAAGAATTTCCTGTCAAGCAGATGTCCGTAAAGGTGCGACTTGACGTGAGGTTTCAGTTTGTGGAGAATGAACACCACAATCCATTTGGCAATCATGCCAACAGCCATGGCAAAAAGGAACACTACGGCAACATAGAGCCATAGGAACAGATTCTCATTGTTTTCCATTCCGAAAAGCTTGAGAACCCACACGCAGAATCTCATCATGACGCGTGCTATGAAATATGTGCTTTGTTCGGTATGCGGTGAGAATGCGATGGCAGCGGCTGTCTGGGCCGCACCCGATGTCTCAGCCGCCGACTTTGCAATAAGAGCTAATGTAGACATAGTAATTCAAATTAAGTGGTCTCGTAGGTTAAACGCATTCAAGCCGTGCAAGGTTTGATTGCGTGGAGCATCGGTTTCCATAGTCGTCCCAGGGGTAAATGGAACCCTTCGGAACTTTGTCGGAACGTAAGTGAAATTGAAGGTGCATGGGCTAAAATAATGATAGTAGGATGCTTAAAATGGATTAACAAATATTAACACTATGCACCACGCGTTTTTGCACACATTCTTTCATATGTGCAATCGGCGTGGAACAATTTGTGTGAACGTAGTGAATGCTGCAACTTGCAATCATACGCGCAGTTACGGCGGAATGTCACAAAAATCGTGGAAAATTTTAGAAAAAATAACACGATTTTCTTGCATTTGTTCCCTCTAAATGTTTAACTTTGAGACATAAGCAATCGAAAATCTTAAAATGTGTTAACTCATGGAGAAGACATTGGTACTCTTGAAACCCTCCTGCGTGGAGCGTAACCTCATAGGGGAAGTGATTGGCCGCATCGAGCGTCGCGGACTCATAATCTGCGGCATGAAGATGATGCAGCTCGACGAGAAGATATTGCGTGAGCATTACGCCCATCTCGCCGACAAGCCTTTCTTTCCTACGCTCGCAGCGTCGATGATGGCTTCTCCGGTTGTTGCCCTGTGTTTGAAAGGCATTGACGTGGTGCGCGTGTTCCGCGAGATGACAGGTGTCACAAATGGCCGTAAGGCTCAGCCCGGCACTCTCCGTGGTGACTTGTGTATGAGCGGATCGCTCAACATAATTCATGCAAGCGACTCTGTGGAGAACGCGGAAATCGAGATTCGTCGTTTCTTCAAGGATGACGAGATCTTTGACTACACCCCCGCCAACATGAAATTCATCTACGAGGTCGACGAGCTCTAAAAACTTAATTTAAGAATGTTCAGAATCAAGACATTATTTTGTTCCGTATTGGCATTCGCCTTCGCAGCAGTGCCTATGTCGGCGCAGACCATAACATCAAAGAACCCGCATTCGCAGGCGCACAAGCAGCTTCTGGCCAGCCGCGCAAAAAGTGACGACCAGATCAAGCTGGTCGAGAAGAATACTTTCATCGACCTCATCGACGATATCGAGCCGGAGCCGGACATCTACACCGAGGGTTGGAACAGCAAGCGCGTCAACCCGTTCAAGGAGTCGGATGTGCCAAACTCGAAGGTAATTGACGTGACAGGCTACTTCATGCCCTGTCCGGGTCAGGTGACATCAAACTACGGTTACCGTGCCAAATTCGGCCGTATGCACAAGGGCATAGACCTTGCTATCCGCTCGAACGATACGATTTACGCTGCATTCGACGGCAAAGTCCGTCTCACCAACTACGAGGCTAAAGGCTATGGCAACTACGTGATTCTCCGTCATCCAAACGGGCTGGAGACTGTTTATGGCCACCTCAACAAGTTCCTTGTGAAACCGGATCAGGTTGTCAAGGCCGGTCAGCCGATCGCACTCGGCGGCAGCACCGGACGCAGCACCGGGCCGCACCTCCACTTCGAAACTCGCTACATGGGTTATGCCATTAATCCGAATGCGATTTTCGACTTCAAGAACAAGACGACCCATACAGACACATATACCTTCTCGAAGTCAACATATACGCAGCCGCGCAACTACGCTCCCAAGACAACGGTAGCCAAGAACGAGACCAAAGAGAATACATACAAGAGCGCCCAGAGCGTAAAGGCCACCTATACAGTCAAGAAAGGGGATACCCTCTCATCGATTGCAAGGTCTTACGGAATGTCGGCAACGACTCTCCGGAAACTTAACGGTCTGGCATCGGCCGACAAGATTCAGACCGGTCAGGTATTGAAACTGAAGTAAAGATTAGACATATCATACACTGTAGAGGCTGTCCGCGTGGTGCGGGTGGCCTCTTTTTTTGACGATATTTGCAATAGTTGTCAAGATTTATTAATTTTGTGAGGGGGAAGAAAACAAACCCTATCACTTCACCCTATCACTTCAATGGATACAAAGACACTTCTAAACACTGTGGCGGAAAAGATTGGCCGCAACCCTGATGATGTGGCCTCTATGGTCAAGGCTCTCGGCGGAATACTCGCCGATGCTGTCAAACAGGGAGACTCGGTGTCGGTGCCCGGCTTCGGTACATTCGAACCCAAGATGCGGATGGAAAGAGTGGCCAATCACCCTTCGTCGGGTAAGAAGATACTTGTTCCCCCAAAGTTGTCGTTGGTTTTCAAACCCTCGGCCATATTGAAGCAAAAAGTCCGCAACTCATAAACAGCATTCAAGTGAACGAAAAAATAACGTTGCCGGGCCTTACCCAGTTGCTCGCACTCCAGACAGGTGATACAAAGAAACAGGCGGAAGACTTCGTAAAGGAATTCTTCAACGTCATAGCATCCTCGCTCGCAGAGGGTGAGCAGGTCAAGATTAAAGAACTCGGCGTATTCAAGACCATCAGCGTCGAGGCGCGTAAAAGCGTGAACGTATCCACAGGCGGAGAACATGAGATTCCTGCGCACCGCAAGGCTGTCTTCGTGCCATCGAAAGAACTTGCCGCGCTCGTAAACGAGCCTTTCGAGATGTTCGAGACCGTCGAACTCAATGATGATTTCACCTTTGATGAAGATGAAACAGTGCCGGGCGATTTCGGAGGCACGGACGAAGAACCGATTACCGATGAGGCAGCCTCAGAAGAGGTTGCCGTTGCAGCTGATACTGCTGAAGAAAATGTAGAGACTGCTGAGAACGATACCGAGGATTTGGCTCCGGAGGATGTGGAGGCTGCTGAGACTGCCGAGGAGTCTGTGGCCGAACAGGTTGGTGAGTCAGTCGCGGTTCAAGATGAGGAATTGGAAGATGACTTCAACGTCTATACAGTCGAAGATATGGATGAGGAAGTTGTTGAACCTGCCACATCGGAGTTGACAGAAAAAGATTACGAATCACCATCATCTACAGAAACAGTAGAAAATGTTTCCGTACCACCAGTAATTTCAGGGGATTCCATATCTGAAAATGATTCAACACAACCCTATGAGCAACAATCGGAAGAAGGGGAGTACAAGCCTGAGAAACGCAGAACTAAATTCTGGGTTGGATTCCTATCGGGGATACTCGCGGCATGTGTAATCGGGTTAGTTGCTTATGTTTGTGTCTACGGATGTGACTGGTTCATGCAAAATGATAAAGATGTGGCACCAGAAGTTGTGGTAGAGGATATTGTAGTAGCCGAGGCAGTATTGCCCTCAGCTGATACAGCAGCCGCCATTCCTTCGGCAGACGCAGCAAAGGCAGCTCCGGTCTCAGAAGCTGAAACCAATGTTCCAGAAACAGCAAAGAAGGAGGATGTGGTTCCCACCGCACCTTCAGACCGCAAGGTATACGACACCATATCAAAGACACGCTATCTGACCACCATGGCCAAGGACCATTACGGAAACTACAACCTGTGGCCGATCATCTACGAAGAAAACAAATCATTTCTCGGCCATCCCGACCGCATACGTCCCGGGACGCAGGTAGTGATTCCACCACTGTCGAAATACGGAGTTGACCCATCAAATCCGGCCGACGTAGCCAAAGCCAAGAAAAAAGGAGTGGAAATCTACTCCCGCTACAAATAACACCGTCATCCTGCAACTTTGCGGGGCATGATGTCAGCCACGGCGCGGAGGTCTCCGGACTTCCGCGCCGATTTTTTGCACGTAATAAAAAATAAAAAAAGCCGGCACGGAGCCGGCTTTTTTTGAGGTTCCAACCAGATTCGAACTGGTGTAAACGGTTTTGCAGACCGGTACCTAACCACTCGGACATGGAACCCTTTTTGCTTTTGCATTGCAAAATTACAACTTTTTTTTGAGATGGCCAAATATTGACGGAACTTTTTTATGCCAAAACGTGAAATAGTTCGGTGAAAGTTGTGGCAGATATGCAGGGAAGGGCCTGAAGACTCTTCGTTTTGACCTCAGTCGCATAGATTTATGAATGTTCTTTAACAATTGGGCTTCCCGTTTGTTAAATAGTAAGTACCACACTATAAACATACACGCATATGTCAAGATTTTTCCAACACCCTGAATCAGCCGATTTGTACGGTATCTTCAACGACAGTTTCCCTCCCATTCTCGATGGCGTCACGTTGACTGTCGAGAACTATGTCCGTTGGCTCAAGAAATTTGGTAAGAATCCATGTGTGGTAACTCCCTGGAATCCGGTGAGCAGCGAAGTGGGTTGCGAGGTCATGAAGTTCTTCTCGCTTCCTATACGCTCACGCAAGCCGTACAGGTACGGCTATCCGAAACTTGACCCGTTCATATGGAAGCGTCTGCGCGACACTGATTTCAAACTTGTTCACGCCCATTGCCCCTTCTCGTCGGGGCGGCTCGGCGTGTATGTGAAACGACGTCTCGGAGTGCCTCTTATCGGCACGTTCCATTCCAAATACCGTGATGATCTGAGGCATTCTTTCAATCATGCACCCTGGATGGTGGATATAATAATGAAGAGAATACTCGCATTTTTCAATTCATGCGACGAAGTCTGGATTCCGCAGGCTCAGGTCGAGGATACGGTGCGTGAATATGGTTACAAAGGACCGCTCACTGTCGTCGAGAATGGTAACGATTTCTCAGCTCTCGTTGAGGGTGACCTCTGGGAATTCAAGCGGAAAGCCCGGCATGAGATAGGGGTTGCCGACGATGAGATTGCCCTTCTCTTTGTCGGTCAGCATATCTGGGAGAAAGGACTCGATATTGTAGTTGACACCCTCAAGCAGCTGGATGGAAATGTGAAATTCCGGATGAACTTTATCGGCACAGGTTATGCGGCCGACGAAATTTACCATCGCATTGAGGATTTAGGTCTGTCCGACCGGGTGAGGATGCACGGGGTCATTTCCGATCGCCGTCAGCTGAGCCGTTACTATGCCGGGTCGGACCTGTTTCTATTTCCTTCGTTCTATGACAACGCGCCTCTGGTTGTGCGCGAGGCTGCGGCCATGGGCACGCCATCGATATTGCTTGAAGGCTCGACCGCATCGGAGGTGATAACGGACCGTCGTAACGGTTTCCTGACTCAGCGCTCCCCTGAAAAATTCGCGGAACTTGTCAGATATCTTTCGTCAAATCCCGATGCTCTCCGCAATGCCGCTGAAGGTGCGCGCGCCACACTTGTAAGAAGTTGGCGCGACGTTGTCGAAGAGGTGTCTGACCGTTACGATACGTTGGTGAGAAGTTTTGGAAGATGCGGTGCCGGAGCGGTGGCCGCAGGAATATGATATTGTTATGGAAAATTCTGAAACAAATATAAGTACTCAATCGACTCCGACCAAAGGTGCTTTCTCCATGTGGAAAGTACTTTTGCCTGTTGTGATCGGACTCGGGGTAGTGGTCATAATGTTCTGGCACGATGCCAAGGGGGAGAACCTGGCAGCCGTCTGGGATAAGATACATTTCACTCCATGGTCGGTATTCTGTATTTTTCTTGCGTTTGTGTGCATGGGATGCCGTGACTTCGGACTGACATGGCGATTCCGTGCCCTTACCGACAGAAAACTACGTTGGAAACAGGCCTGGACGGTCGACATGATGTGTGAGTTCACGAACTGCATAACGCCGTCGGCAGTCGGAGGAAGTTCCCTCGGACCGGTATATCTGAATTCGCAGGGAGTCAGTCTGGGGCGGGCAACGACCCTGATGCTCACAACATTGTTTATGGACGAGCTCTTCTTTGTAGTCGCGTGCCCGTTCATTGTTCTGCTCACGCCGGCGCACGATATTTTCAATTCGAGTGGCGAGGGTTTCTCGCATGGCATAAAATACACCTTCTGGATTGTCTATTCACTCATAGCAGCGTGGACATTCCTGTTGTTCATGGGTATAATATGGAAACCTGATTGGATCCAGAAACTTCTCGATAAGATTTCCTCGTGGCGGTGGTTAAGAAGATGGAAAGACTCAATATCAGGCCTCGGTGCTAACATGATCGCTACATCGGCCGAACTGCGCACGAAGCCCTTCCGTTTCTGGCTTGAGGTTTTCTGTGGCACCGCACTCGCATGGACAGCCCGTTATTTTGTGGTAAATGTCCTGTTCCTCGGATTCCTTCCCGGCACCGACCGCTACCAATGGATAATCCTTGCACGCCAGTTCGTGATATGGGTTGTACTCATGGTGAGTCCGACTCCGGGTGGCGCCGGATTGAGCGAATGGATTTTCTCCAATTATTACGGAGATTTGGTCGGAACAGCCGGAATGGCTCTCATCATGGCAATTTTTTGGCGTCTTGTCACGTATTATCTATATCTGGTGATTGGTGTTGTGATTGCTCCCGGATGGCTCAAAAAATATTATGATAAAATACATTCCGGCAACAGCTCCCGGCCCACTGCTCCAGTAGAAAAAGATAATACTGAAAAGTGATGAAGTATATTGTATTGATACCGGCGCGTTATGAGTCAACACGTTTTCCCGGTAAGCCACTCGCCAAAATATGTGGTGAGGAAATGATAGTGCGCGTGTGCCGGCAGGTTGCCAAGACCGGCCTTCCGTTGGCGGTTGCCACCGACAATGAACTGATACGCGAAACAGTCGAGAAAGCCGGTTTCCGCGCCGTAATGACAGCGTCTACCCACCGGAGCGGTACCGAACGTGTGGAGGAGGCTTACCGCAACCTTGGCGAGGAGGCCGATGTGATAATCAATGTGCAGGGTGACGAGCCCTTTATTGATCCGGAGCAAATCAAGTTGCTGGCAGGAATATTCAGCGGGAATCCCGATACGGAGATTGCCACTCTCGCCCGGCCGTTTGATCCCGCTGCGGGATTCGAAGCACTTGAGAATCCGAATCTTGTGAAACTTGTGAAGTCGGAAGAGGGTAGGGCTCTTTACTTCTCGCGCAGCGTCATACCCTATGTGCGTCGTGAGCCGAAAGAGAAATGGCTTGAGACGACCTCATTCTTCTCGCATATCGGGATATATGCCTACCGCGCCACAACGCTGTCTGAAATCGTAAGGCTGCCCGAGTCTCCTCTTGAAGCTGCCGAAAGCCTTGAGCAATTACGTTGGCTACAGGATGGACGCACCATAAGGGTTGCTGTCTCGGATCACATCACTGTTGGAATCGACACGCCTGAAGACCTCGCGGAGGCCGAGCGGTATCTTTCGCAGCGGCAGAAGGCGCAGGAATGTTAGTCCACGGGGTTGCGACTGGGTTTCCGTTATCCGAAAGGTATTGACATTTTAAAATCCTATTAAAATATTGCATGATACGGAGGGGCTTGTGCTCCTCCGTTAACATTTTTTGTGAAATTTATCTGTAACTTTTTTTGCTGATTTTTGCCCGTATAATGCAAGAAAATTGTTAATTTTGCAACCGGAAAAATATTGTAGACGCCCGCACTCGCGCGGGCTCATAAGCATAACCCTAAGAAAAATGAAAAAAAGCGTACTTCAGAGGGCGCGGGCAGATTACCAGCCCAAACTCCCTAAAGCCCTGCAGGGATCGGTTAAGGTAAAAGTTGGTGAGGCTACTGAATCAGTTGCCAATCAGAAAGAAATCAAGGATCTTTTCCCCCACACCTACGGAATGCCCGTAGTGGAGTTCGAGGCAGACGAGAATCCGGCTCGCGTGGAAGAACCTTTCAATGTAGGTATCATCCTTTCAGGTGGCCAGGCTCCCGGCGGTCACAACGTGGTGAGCGGTATCTTTGACGGTCTTAAGTCTCTCAACAAGGAGAACCGTCTCTACGGATTCCTCATGGGTCCTGCCGGATTCATCAACCACCAGTACATGGAGCTGACTGCAAGTATCATCAAGGAGTACAGAAACACCGGCGGTTTCGACATCATCGGTTCAGGCCGTACCAAACTTGAGAAACCCGAGCAGTTCGACGAGGGTCTCAAGATTCTCAAGGAGCTCAACATCAAGGCTCTTGTCATTATCGGTGGTGACGACTCCAATACAAATGCCGCAGTTCTCGCAGAGTACTACAAGAATATCGGTGCTGATGTACAGGTTATCGGTGTGCCCAAGACAATCGACGGCGACCTCAAGAACGAGTGGATTGAGACCTCATTCGGTTTCGACACCGCCTGCAAGGTCTACAGCGAGGTTATCGGTAACATCCAGCGCGACTGTAACTCAGCCAAGAAGTACTATCACTTCATCAAGCTCATGGGCCGTTCGGCATCGCACATCGCCCTCGAATGCGCTCTTGAGACTCAGCCCAACATCTGCCTTATCTCAGAGGAGGTTCAGGCCAAGCGCATGACTCTCGACAACATCGTAAGCTACATCTGCTACGTTGTATCGGAGCGTGCGAAACTCGGCTGGAACTTCGGTACTGTCCTCGTTCCTGAAGGTCTTATCGAGTTCATCCCCTCGATGAAGTCGCTCATCAGCGAGCTCAACGACGTTATCGAGGAGCACAATGAGCAGCTCTCAGAACTCGACGAGGTTGAGAAACTTGAGGCTATCCACTCATATCTCACCCCCACAAACGCCGAACTCTACAAGAGCCTCCCGAAGAACATCGCCCTTCAGCTCAGCCTCGACCGCGACAGCCATGGCAACGTGCAGGTTTCGCTCATCGAGACCGAGAGCCTTCTCTCTGAGATGGTTGCAAAGCGTCTTGAGGAGATGGCAGCAGAAGGTGAGTACAGCGGCAAGTTCAACACCCAGCATCACTTCTTCGGTTACGAGGGACGTTGCGCTGATCCTACAAACTTCGACGCAGACTACACCTATGCACTCGGTTACAATGCTGCGATGCTCATCAATGCCGGCCTGACCGGATACATGTCGAGCGTCCGCAACCTCACCGAGCCTTCAGAGAAATGGATTGCCGGTGGTATTCCTATCACCATGATGATGAACATGGAGCGCCGCAAGGGTGAGATGAAGCCTGTTATCCAGAAGGCACTTGTGAACCTCAACGGCCGTCCCTATCTCAAGTTCGCTTCAATGCGTGAGACTCTCGCTCTCAACACGCTCTACCAGTACCCCGGTCCTATCCAGTACTTCGGTCCCTCCGAAATCTGCGACCGTCCCTCTATGACACTCCTCCTGGAGCACGGCAAGGAAATCTGATTCAAGAGCAGATAAAAATATACCAATAAAGGCATTCCGGCAATCGGGATGCCTTTTCTCATTAATATGGCAGAATGGATTTGCTGTTGAGCGGTAATAGTAATGCCCCGGGCGGTCCGGCAGAGCAAACTGAACATTTTTATATGCGTGTATGCGTATTTCAGAAAATAATTGTTATCTTTGTCACCAAATTTTCAGAACATAAATGAAGCAGACAAAATTTCTAATCTCACTGGCCCTTTCGGCCATAGTATGTATAGTCGCTCTTGCCGCATGTTCGGCCGACAAGAAAACCAAAGCGGAACAGACAGCACATGTTGCTGAGGCACAGAAAACTGACAAACACGAGAACGGTTCAGCACAGGCTCAAAACAGTGGCGGAAGTGACTCCTCTACCCTTGCAGCCGAGAGTGCGGGTATCCCCACTGTCATAGATTTCTATGCTACATGGTGCGGCCCGTGCAAGGCGATTGCCCCTCTGTTCGAGATGCTGAAAGGGGAGTACTCCTCCAAAATTAAATTTGTGAGCGTGGATGTTGACCAGGATATAGCCATGGCCGGAAAATACAAGATTGAGGCAATGCCGACATTTGTATTTCTCGATGCCGATGGCAACGAGATAGACCGGATAGTTGGTGCCGACCAGCAGAAGCTCGCCGAGATGGTTGACCGTCTTGCCAATAAGTGATTCTTCGGCTCAGGCCGGAAGACACACATCGTCTCAATAAGAATAACTAACCTAAACAAATTATATGGCTACAATTGCACTTAACACTGCGCCGAAGACCGAGTTGCTACGCGACAAGGCATGGGCGCGCTGGACCGCCCTCGGTCTGTTGGCAGTGGCGATGTTCTTCGGCTACATTTTTGTAGACGTGTTATCGCCGTTGCAGAGTTACGTACAGGAACAGAAAGGCTGGAACCCTGTGGCATGGGGTAACTTCTTCGGCTCTGAGACATTCCTCAATGTTTTTGTATTTTTCCTGATTTTCGCAGGCATCATTCTCGACAAAATGGGTGTGCGATTCACTGCGATTCTTTCCGGAGCAGTGATGGTTGTCGGCGGTATTATCAACTGGTATGCGATGACCGATGCGTTTGCAACAAGCTCACTGGCTCAGACGTTCGACGGAATTCTTAATTTGCCTGATGCATGGTGGAATATCACTCCTTGGGTGGTTGGTATGCCGGCATCAGCCAAGCTCGCCACTTTTGGATTCATGATTTTCGGATGCGGTATCGAGATGGCAGGTATCACGGTGAGCCGCGGTATCGTAAAATGGTTCGAAGGAAAGGAGATGGCTCTTGCAATGGGAGTGGAAATGGCAATCGCCCGAATTGGTGTTGCTGTAGTCTTCTTCGGCAGCCCATGGATTGTTCAGCTTGGTGGTGTCATCGATGTGAGCCGTCCTGTAGCTTTCGCCATGCTTCTTTGCTGCATAGGTCTCATATGCTTCATTGTCTATGCGTTCATGGACAAGTCTCTGGAAAATGAGATGGGAACCAACGGAGAAGTAAAAGACGACCCCTTTAAAATATCCGACCTCAAATATATCTTCACATCAAAGGTATTCTGGATTGTGTCGTTACTCTGCGTGCTCTATTACTCAGCAATCTTCCCCTTCCAGAATTATGCCGGACTTATGCTTCAGAACACTCTTAAGATTTCAGAGGAACAGGCCGGTATGATATTCTTTGTTTTCCCGTTAGGTGCAGCAGCCATAACGCCCTTCCTCGGCAATTATCTCGACCGTCATGGCAAAGGTGCGTCGATGCTGATTTTTGGAGCAATACTGATGATTGCATGTCATTGTACTTTTGCATATGTCCTGCCCTCGTTCCCGTCGATTATTCTTGCGTACGTCGCAATCATTCTATTGGGAATAAGTTTCTCTCTTGTGCCGGCTTCATTGTGGCCTTCCGTACCGAAACTTATACAGCCCAAACTCCTGGGTTCGGCATATGCAGTAATCTTCTGGATTCAGAACATTGGTCTCTATGGATTCCGCAAAGGTATCGGTTCTGTGCTTCAGGCATCAAATCCGGGTGTGACAGATCCTCTGGAATATAACTACACCGTGACGATGACAGTCTTTGCAAGTCTCGGAGTCCTTGCCCTTATTTTCGGTCTTTGGCTCAAAGCACTTGACAAGAAGAAAGGCTATGGTCTTGAACTTCCCAATATTCAGCAGGAAGAAGAAGCTGAAGAGGCGGAGGTGGCGACTGCCGAAGGATAATGGTACAGACAATGTTTTAAGACTTATATGAGGGCGGGGGAGTATTGAAAGATACTTCCCCGCCTGACTTAGGCCCCGTTTCATAAAAAATAGCGGTCGCTGGGGCCTAATAAAAAACGGCCAAAAGACGTTATATAGTTATGAAGTTCTTCAGCAAAACAGTTACCGGGGCACTCTTCTCCGTCATGTGTCTTTGCGGCGGGGGTATAGCCCATGCCGAGACCGTCACGCAGAAACAGGCGTCGCAGATTGCCGCTACATTCTTCAACGCGGCCTACGGCGAATATACCGCCGCTCCGAAGATGGTGTGGAATGGCCGTCAGCTCACGACCGACCGGCTCTTCGCGCCGTTCTATATATATAATCACCCGAAAGGTGGTTTTGTGATTATCGCCGCCGACAGCAAGGCATATCCGGTGCTTGGTTACAGCAAGACGTCAAAGTTCGACAAAGACAAGATGACCGGTGAAGAGAAAGAGCTTCTCAAGAAATATGCCCATGAGATTGAGCTTATAAGATACGATTCGCGTGTTCCGGAACGAGCGATGGCCGCATGGCAGAACATGCCGCTGCACATCAACAAGGCGCTTAACAATCCCTACGATACCCCCGAATTCGAGTCGCTTGATGAGGAGGCCCGCGATAATCTTGAGGCCATCGACCGCCGCAACAGCAGCATCATGATGCCTTCGGCCGTGGAGTTCGATATATACAACCCTGACAATTACCGCGACTATACCCTTGACGATGTTACAGCCGAGGCCGAAGAGGTGCCTTTCGCATTTTACGAGTCGTTCATAGCCGAGATAGAGGAGGAAGAACGTGCCCGTCTCGCCGCATTCGATGAGATTATCTCTCCCACGCATCCTGTAGTCTCAATTCTCGGCGGGGCGCACTATTCGGTACGTTTCCCGGTCGACATGAGAATGATCCGTGTATACTCCATGCAGGGGGAGAAGATGATGGAACGTTATTTCAAAAACACCGACACAGTCAACATTGACCTCTCCGCGCTCCCGGTCGGGTTCTACGCCATGCTCGCGCTTGGTGATGACGGTCGTGTTTACGGACTTAAAATTTACAGATAAGCGATGGCAAAACTTGTAGAGTCAAAAATTACCGCCTGGGTCGCACTGGTTCTTGTCGTGGCCTTGATTGTCATATCCTTCCTGCTCGGAACTCCCTGGTGGGGATTCATAGCGGTTTTCTTCTGCTTTCTGGCGGTGTTCAGCCATCTCGCTGCGCTGTATCTGCGACGCATGAGCGCGGCAGCCTCAAGAAAACTTGAGACCTGCGCACTCGTGTGCATAATTATAGCGGTACTCGGCTTTATAGCTGAATATATAATCTATAATTTCGACTTCGGATTGTAGCAGATTTTGTCTGCACTGCTGACCGGACCGGGTTTCTTTCAATACATAAAGTAAATACTTCCTTGTACTACACAAGAATTCCGAGTCCCTGACGAGTGATTTCAGGTTCACGGCCGGTGCAATCCACAATTGTGGAGACTTCAGTCGTGCCGTCATCGTCCGCGACCATGAAATTAACCTTCCCCTCGTATGCCTCGCCGATCAGGTCGGTATTTATGGCATAATCCTCATCCTCGTATGCTATGCTGGTGGTGATGATTGGGTTGCCGACCGCCCCGGCAAGCTCTCGGGCGAACAGGGCGTCAGGAATGCGGATTCCAACAGTCTTTCTTCCCTTGAATGCGCGTGGCAGCGTGGATACTGTCGGAAAAAGAAAAGTGAATTGTCCGGGGCAATTCTCCTTCATAAGCCTGAAACCTTTATTGTCAATCCTTGAATATTCCGCAGCCATCGATATGTCATGGCATATGATGGAAAGATTTGTTTTGTCAGGATTGATATTCTTCAGCTTGCAAATGCGTTCGACAGCCTTTACGTTCAAGGCATCACCCACAATGGCGTACATCGTGTCGGTCGGTATCACAGCTATCTGACCCTCCTTGATGCGTGCCGCAATGTCGTGCAATTGCTTCTCCGAGGCCGAGGAATTCCATATTTTTATTGTCTCCATAATCATAACTTATCTCACAGGTGCGAAAATAAGAAAAAATTTTGTTAATTTTGCATTCCGGTTGAAAAAACTTTCTGACAATATGAAGATAGCAATCATCGCTGCCATGCAGAAGGAGTTGAAACTCATTCTGGAGCAGCTTAATGAATATACTGAGCGTTCGTTAGGTGATTTCACCGTTTACGAAGGACGCCTTGGAAACCACGATTTTCTTGTATCGCAGTGCGGAATCGGCAAGGTTAATTCGGCATTGCGCACAGCCCGGATAATAGAGGAATTCCATCCTGAGCTTGTCATCAATTCCGGAGTTGCCGGAGGTGTTGACGAATCAATGAGAATAGGCTCCGTGCTTGTCGCCGACCGTGTGGCATATCATGATGTGTGGTGTGGCCCCGGTACAGAGTATGGCGCGGCCGACGGATGCCCGTTATATTTCCGTCCCTATGCCCAGGGTCTTGAGATAATGGAACGTATCGCCGCGACCGAACCCATCGATATCCGTCAGGGTCTTCTTTGCAGCGGCGACAAGTTTATCAGCCGGCCCGAGGAAGTGGTTGAAATAAAATCACACTTTCCCGATGCTCTCGGCTGCGACATGGAGTCAGCCTCGATTGCCCAGGCGTGTCTAAAGGCCGGTGTGCCGTTCATGATTGTGCGCGTCATGAGTGATATGCCCGGAGGCGGGGAGAACATCTCGGAATACCAGAACTTCTGGAGCGAGGCTCCGGCGCGTACATTCCGTGTTGTCGCTGACTTTCTTGCACAACTCGACTGATATTTCCACTTCCAACAAAATCAATTGCCCTACAATGCATACTAAAGAAGAGAAACTTAAAGCGTTCGGGGATTTCCTCGACGTACTCGATACACTGCGGGAGAAGTGCCCGTGGGACCGTAAGCAGACCAACGAGTCACTCCGCCCCAACACTGTGGAGGAGGTCTATGAACTGTGCGACGCCCTCATGTCTGACGATAATCCGAATATCTGCAAGGAACTCGGAGATGTTCTTCTCCATGTGGCGTTCTACGCGAAGATAGGAGAGGAGAAAGGTGAGTTCGACCTTGCCGATGTCTGCAAGAAACTTACCGACAAGCTGATATTCCGTCATCCACATATCTACGGAGATGTCAATGCCGAGACCTCAGAGCAGGTGACCCAGAACTGGGAGAAAATCAAGCAGCGCGAGAAAGATGGAAACAAATCTGTGCTGAGCGGCGTGCCTTCCGCACTTCCTGCCCTTATAAAGGCCAACCGTATCCAGGAGAAAGCGCGTAACGTCGGTTTCGACTGGGAAAACCGCGAGCAGGTATGGGATAAGGTCAAAGAAGAGATTTCAGAGGTCGAGATAGAGATAAAGTCCGGCAATCCCGAAGGAAATCAGGCCAACATAGAGGCTGAGTTCGGCGACCTTCTGTTTGCTGTGATAAATGCAGCGAGACTCTATGGTGTTGACCCGGAAAATGCTCTCGAACGCACCAACCGGAAGTTTATCAGCCGCTTTAACCACATAGAGAAAAAACTGAAGGAGACCGGCCGCAACTTCACAGACGTCACGCTCAAGGAGATGGATGAAATCTGGGAGGAGGCTAAGCGTCTCGGTTGAGAAACCGGGATAGTTCCGGAATTATTACGGTATCGGCGGTAGCCGGATACCATTCATGCCATTAAAATTAATAATTAGAATCTTGATTCTCTGCATAACCGAGAAACCGAGTGTCGGTCGCGACATAGCACGCATACTTGGCGCAAATGCCCAGAGGCCCGGATATTACGAGGGCAACGGCTATTGTGTGACCTGGACGTTCGGACATCTGTGTGAACTTAAGGAGCCTGCTGATTACAAGCCGCAATGGCGTTTCTGGGGTCTCGGATACCTTCCGATGATTCCGGACAAGTTCGGCATACGCCTCAAGAATGACCGTGGCATAGAGCAACAGTTCAACACAATCAAAACTCTTATCGAGAATTGTGACGAGATTATAAACTGCGGCGATGCCGGGCAGGAGGGTGAGCTTATACAGCGGTGGGTCATGCAGAAGGCAGGGTGCAACAAGCCGGTGAAGCGACTCTGGGTAAGCTCGCTTACCGACGAGGCCGTGCGTGAGGGTTTCGCCCACCTTCGCGACCAGAAAGATTTGCAGCCTCTCTACACAGCCGGGCTCTGCCGCGCGATAGGGGACTGGCTTCTCGGCATGAATGCCACACGTCTCTACACTCTCAAATATGGCACCAACCGCCAGATTCTATCCATAGGACGCGTGCAGACCCCCACGCTTGCACTTGTGGTGAATCGTCAGAACGAAATCGACAATTTTGTTCCTAAAGATTCCTGGGAACTACGCACCAAATACCGCGATACAATCTTCACTTCGTCGTTGAAACCATTCGAGAATGAGAGTGAAGGGCTTCCCGTAGTCGAGAAATTGAAGAACTTCCCTCTCGAAATCACAGGTATAACCAAAAAGAAAGCGAAGGAAGCGCCGCCGAGACTTTTCGACCTTACTTCGCTTCAGGTGGAGTGTAACAAGAAGTTCAGCATGAGCGCGGACCTCACCCTGCGCACAATCCAGTCACTATACGAGAAGAAGCTCACTACCTACCCACGTGTAGATACGACTTATCTTACCGATGACATTTACCCGAAGTGCAAAGGAATCCTGACAAGCCTCAAACCCTATGCTCCTCTGGTGGCTCCGATTGTCGGATCCAAGTTGCGCAAGAGCAAGAAGGTATTCGACAATTCCAAGGTTACAGACCACCACGCCATTATTCCGACAGGACAGCCGTTGCCACCCTCTCTCTCTCTTGACGAGAAAAGAGTGTTCCATACGGTAGCGTTGCGCTTTATTGCGGCGTTCTATCCCGACTGCGAATATGAGCAGACCACGGTGGCTGCCAAAGTTGATAATGTGAACTTCAAGGCCACGGGACGTGTGATTGTCGCACCGGGCTGGAAAGATGTCTATGCCAAGTCGAAAGATAATTCCCAGGCACAGGATTCAGACAAAGATTCCGATTCGGCTGTGCTCCCCGTGTTTACCGTAGGTGAATCCGGACCTCACGAGCCACAGCTCGCCAAGAAGACGACGCAGCCTCCCAAGTACTATACCGAGGGAACCCTGCTGAAGGCTATGGAAACAGCCGGATCCACTGTCGATGACGAGGATTTGCGAGAATCACTCAAGGCCAACGGTATAGGACGGCCGTCAACCCGTGCCGGAATAATCGAGACTCTATATAAACGAGGATATATCCGTCAGGAACGCAAGTCGCTGCGTGCCACACAGGCCGGAATAGACCTGATTTCCATCATAAAGGAAGACCTGCTGAAAAGCGCGCGCCTTACCGGTATCTGGGAGGGTCGGCTAAGACAGATTGAGCGAGGCACATACAGTGCACCTGAATTTATTGACCAGCTCAAACAGATGATTTCGGAGATAACCCTGGCTGTTATGCGCGATGCTTCTAACCGTCGTATTCAGGCCGTCAGCGAAGAAGCCGGACAGAAAGAAAAAAAGAAAAAATCAGCAAAGTCAAAACAAGAAGCATGACTCAGAAAATACAATACGTGATAGTGTTCATAATTCTCGCTGTGGTAATTATATGGACCGTGTATCATCTTGCCCGTAAAAAGAAAGGTGGCGCGTCGCCCTGCTGCGGCTGTGGCTTGGCCGACAGTTGCAAGAAGAAGACACTTCGCGAGCAGGAGGATAAGATGCCTGTGTCGTGCGGCGATTGTCCGCAGACTGACGATTGCTCCAAGAAAACGGATTTTCTCGGTTGCGGAGGTAAATCCGACGATAAAGAAAAAAAGTAGGGCGCCGATGCCTGTTCTTTACACGGAATTTATTATATTTGCAAATTGAACAAAATAGAATGAAGAATATATTGAATTCGGAAGATGTGAATGAGTTCAAGCGACTGCTTGATAAGCATGAGCGCATTGTTCTCACCTGCCATATGCGTCCTGACGGCGATGCCATCGGGAGCACGCTGGGTCTGTATCATCTTCTGAAGTCGCTCGGCAAGGAAGTCAACGTCGTGATTCCCGACCGGATTCCGCGCTCTCTGTCATTTCTGCCCGGGGCAAAGGAGATTGTGGTCCATACGCAGTATGACCCCTATTGCAGCCGGCTTGTAAACGAGGCAGGTCTTATCATCATGTGCGATTTCAACACTGCAAAACGGCAGGGTGATCTCGCACCGCTTATTTCCGGAGCTGCGTGCGACAAGATTCTGATTGACCATCACCGTGAGCCCGACATTGAGTGCAATGTCATGTTCTCTTATCCGGAGATGTCATCGGCCTGCGAGCTGACTTTCAGGGTTATCGCGGCCGCCGGTTTCTACAGTGCCGTCAATCTTGAATCTGCCACATGTCTTCTGACCGGTATAATCACCGATACTCAGAATTTCACGGTAAACTGTAACAATCCGGAGATTTATGAAATAATGATGCGGCTCCTCGACAAGGGCGTTGACAAGAAGCGTATCGTTGACGAGGCTTTGAAGTCAACGTCGTTCGATGCGTTGCGACTCAATAGTTTCGCTCTGCTTGAGCGGCTTACCATATTCGAGCGTTCGCGATGTGCCCTGATAGTCCTCTCGAAAGAAGACCTGGAGCAATTCAAGTATCAGAAAGGTGACACCGAGGGACTGGTAAATATGCCGCTCAATATCAGGGGAATAGTCTACAGTGTGTTCATGCGCGAGGATTCTGATTGCATAAAGGTCTCGACCCGGAGCAAGTTCGATTTCCCGGTGTGCGACATCTGCAAGGATCTTTTCAATGGAGGCGGTCATCTCATGGCTGCCGGCGGCGAATTCTACGGCACCCTCGAACAGTGCCGGGAAGTATTCCTGGAGCATATGCAGGACTATGACAAGCATCTGCCGGCCCGACTCGATAAACTTGAACTCCGATAAACCTGAAAGTTTGAATGCATTCACATATAACAGAATATGAATAAGAAAACAAAATATACCTCCCTGTTGATGCTGACGGCCATTTTCAGTGCCGTAGCTCTGCTTGCCTCATCGTGCAAGGAGGGGAAAAGCTATTCCGACATGCTTCGCGACGAGAAGGCTGCCGTCAACTGGTATCTCTGTCAGCAGCGTGTCGAGGAAAAGGTTCCCGCCGATTCTGTATTTGAGGTCGGAGAGAATGCTCCCTTCTACAGAATGAACAGCGACGGCTCTGTCTATATGCGTGTCCTGAACCAGGGTGATATGAACAACCGTGCGAAGAAGGGTGAGACGGTCTATTTCCGTTTCATGGCCTACAGTGTTACCGCCATGTATCAGTATGATACCATCGACGTGCCGGGCACAGGTAATTCTGAGAACATGAACAACTCTTTCGGCAACACCAGCTTTGTCTACGGCAACACTATATTGCCATCGACCACGCAATATGGTACCGGCATCCAGCTTCCTCTCAACTACCTCGGATATGGTTGTGAGGTCGATCTGGTCGTAAAATCTACAGAAGGTTTCACCTCGAACACAAGCGAGTGCATACCTTACTTATTCAAGAATCTAAAATATTTTAAAGCAGAATATTGATTATGTCTCTGATTAAATCTATCTCAGGCATCCGCGGCACCATCGGTGGCCCGGTCGGCGAAGGACTCAGCGGAGTCGATGTAGTGAAATTCACAGCCGCATACGCAGCTTTTATCAGAAAGTCATATAAGGGTCAGTCAAATTCGATTGTGGTTGGCCGCGATGCCCGTATATCTGGCCCGATGGTAAGCCATCTGGTTGTAGGAACTCTTCTTTCAATGGGCTTCGATGTCATCAATATCGGCATGGCTACCACTCCCACTACTGAACTTGCTGTTACATCCGAAAACGCATGTGGAGGCATAATCATCACCGCGAGCCATAACCCTATCCAGTGGAATGCTTTGAAGCTTCTCAACTCACACGGCGAGTTCCTCAACGATGCCGAAGGCAAGGAGGTCATAAGAATCGCTGACGAGGGAGACTATGAGTTTGCCGGTGTTATGGAACTTGGCAAGGAGTATGTGAACGACGCTTATATCCTTCATCATGTCGACGCGGTGAAGAATCTTCCCCTTGTAGATGTCGAGGCAATACGCAAAGCTGATTTCACTGTGGCCGTCGATGCTGTCAACTCGATCGGCGGAGTTGTCATTCCGCAGCTCCTGCGTGCTCTCGGTGTCAGGAACATCATCGAACTGAACTGCGAGGCCACAGGTCACTTCGCCCATACTCCCGAACCGATACCGCAGAATCTCACTCAGATTGCCGGTGTCATGCGTGACTCTACGGCCGATGTAGGCTTTGTGGTTGACCCGGACGTTGACCGTCTGGCAATCGTAATGGAAAACGGTGAGATGTTTGTCGAGGAAAACACTCTTGTGGCTGTGGCAGACTACGTGCTCGCGCACACTCCGGGTGCGACCGTGTCGAATCTCAGCTCATCTCGCGGACTGAGAGATGTGACCGAGAAGCACGGGTGCACATATTCAGCAGCCGCTGTCGGTGAGGTGAACGTAGTCACAAAAATGAAAGAGGTCGGTGCCGTTATCGGCGGCGAAGGCAATGGCGGAATCATATATCCCGAAATCCACTATGGCCGTGACGCTCTCGTAGGTGTGGCCCTCTTCCTTACGCTGATGGCTAAATCAGGAAAGAAGGTGTCGGAGATCAAGGCGGGACTTCCGCAGTATGCTATAGCTAAAAACAAGATCGAACTCACACCCGACATCGATGTTGATGCTATTCTTGAGGCCGTCAAGAAAAAATATGCTGACCAGAAAGTTACCGACATTGATGGTGTGAAGATCGATTTCCCAGACTGCTGGGTTCACCTCAGAAAATCCAACACCGAACCCATCATCCGCATCTACAGCGAGGCTGAGACCATGGATAAAGCCGACAGCCTCGGCCGTGACATGATTTCTGTAATCGAATCAATCAAGTAATTCTTTAAGGATACAGGTATGCTCAAAAAATTCTTTCTAAACATGCTCTCCTCATTTGTGGGAGCATGGATCGCACTGGCTCTGTTTCTTGTGTCGGCCTTTCTTCTTGTGATAGGGCTTGCCGGAAATATGGCTCTGTCAAAGGCTACGCAGACTGAGCAGGTCAAAAAGCGCAGCATACTTGTCATTGACCTCAGCGGTACAATCGACGAAAGAGAAAGTGCCGCCGAGCCCGACATCATGTTATTGGTGCAGGGAAATCTCCAGGCACCACAGACACTCGATGTCATTGTCCAGGCCATACGCGAGGCTGCCGTGAATGACAACATCGTGGCGATCAGTCTGAAATGTGGCGCGCTCTCTGCCGGTCCCGCTACTCTCGATGCAATCCGTCATGAGCTGCTTGAGTTCCGCAAGACAACCGACGGTAAGAAGAAGATTCTTGCCTATGCCGGTTCATTCTCCCAAGGCTGTTATTTCGTGGCCTCGGTTGCTGACAAGATTTATATGAATCCTGCCGGTGAGATGGGACTTCAGGGACTTTCATCATCGAGCATGTATTACAAGGGACTTCTTGACAAACTTGGCGTTCAGTTTCAGGTTGTGAAGGTCGGTACATATAAATCGGCCGTAGAACCCTACATTCTCGATAACATGAGTGAACCTGCGCGTGCCCAGATGGATACTCTTCTCGGAAGCATGTGGGGGTATATACGTTCCGAAATAGCATCGGCGCGCAAGGGTGTGACTGCGGCGTCGGTAGACTCACTCGTAAGTGTTGACTATATCTCCTTTGCCAAGGCCGACAAAGCTGTCAAGGCGGGGCTTGTTGACTCTCTGATGTACGAACGTCAGTACAACAGCCGTCTTGCCGAAATTTCCGGACGCGAGGTAGACAAACTCAATTTTGTCAGCCCCCGCACACTCGTTTCACAAAGTCCGTGGGCCGACGCATACGGCTCAAAAAAGCAGATTGCAGTTCTCTACGCGAGTGGTGAGATTGCCGATGGCAACAAGAACCAGATTAATTATGAGGATCTTGTGCCGGTCATTGTCAAGCTTGCCGACGACGATAATGTCAAGGGTCTTGTGCTGAGAGTCAACTCTCCCGGAGGATCCGTATATGGAAGTACCCAGATAGGTGAGGCTCTCGATTATTTCCAGTCGAAGGGTAAGCCGCTTGCTGTTTCTATGGGAGACTACGCGGCATCGGGTGGTTACTGGATTTCGGCCAATGCCGACAAGATTTTCGCGGATCCTCTTACAATAACCGGTTCAATCGGTATTTTCGGATTGCTCCCCAACTTCAAGGGCACACTTGACAAACTCGGGGTCAACGTCGCAACCGTCAGCACCAATCCGGGCGCAGCTTTCCCGAATGGTTTCAAGCCTTTGGACGATACCCAGCTTGCGGTGATGCAGAAGTATGTTGACCGGGGATACGATGATTTTACCTCGCGTGTGGCCAAAGGCCGCAGGATGAAGAAGGCTGATGTACTCCGCATTGCTGAAGGCCGTGTGTGGTCAGCATCGACAGCGCGCCGCATCGGGCTCGTGGATTCTCTGGCTTATCTCCGCAACGCCATAGACTGGACAGCATCGAAAGCAGGATTGGGTGACAGTTACGATGTCGCCGCTTATCCTGAGGTGTCCCCATCGATATGGAATATGATTCAGCTCAGTTCCACTACAATGGGAGAGTTGAAGCAGGCCGTCGATGCCCGCGATGAGGAGTTCCTGCGTACATATCTGCTGCGGAGAATCCTGGGACGCAAGCCTGTCCAGGCGCGAATGCCGGAATTCCGTATCCAGATGTAGCGCGACCGTATTAACCGAATAATTTAGTTGCTGAATGAATAGCCCTTTACATAAAATATTGCCATACGTGCTCAGGCCGCTCTCCTGGATCTACGGAGGGGTTACTGATGTGCGCAACTGGCTTTTCGATCACAAGGTCTTCCCGACCGAGGAATTTGATGTCCCGGTGGTCAGCATAGGCAACATAACTGTCGGTGGCACCGGCAAGACACCACATGTGGAATATGTGGCTGGTATGTTGTCGTCCACCTTCAATATCGCTGTGCTGAGCCGTGGCTACAAAAGGAAGACAAGGGGATTCATTCTTGCCAATTCCAACAGCACCCCCGACAGCATCGGTGACGAGCCTTTACAGATTTACCTCAAACATGGCTCGCGGATAAAGGTGGCTGTGTGCGAGAGTCGCCGCAGGGGTATCAAGGAGTTGATGCGGCAGTTTCCGGAAACGCAGCTCATATTGCTTGATGATGCCTTTCAGCACCGGTATGTCAAGCCGAAGGTGAACATCCTTCTTATGGATTACAACCGGCCGATATATGACGATTCCCTGTTGCCGATGGGTCGCCTGCGTGAATCCGCGCATCAGCGCAACCGTGCCGACATGGTGGTTGTGACAAAATGTCCGTCCGGGTTGTCGCCGCTTTCATACAGGCTCATATCGAAAAAACTTGAGCTGATGCCCTACCAGAAATTGTATTTCTCCAATTACAAGTATGGTGAGCTCACGCCCGTCTTTCCCGATGACAGACCATATCATGTGGATCTTGGCGCGCTTACGGCCCGCGACACTGTGATGCTTGTCACCGGTATTGCCAATCCGCGTGGTTTCGTGCGTTACTTCAAATCATATCCGTTCAAGGTGGTGGTATGCCATTATCCGGATCATCATGATTATTCGCGTGCGGACCTTGAACAGCTCAAGGATAAATTCCTCGGTTTGCGTGGAGAGAGAAAGATAATAATCACAACAGAAAAGGATGCTGTGAGACTGGCGTATAATCCCTATTTCCCGCCGGTGCTGAAGCAGACCACATATTATATGCCGATTTCAGTCAGGCTGATACCGGGTCTTGATGGCAACGATTTCATTGGAGATCTCGTCGATGCCGTAGGTAAAAGTTAAATATCTTTATCAGCCCAACACTCAGGCATAAGGTAACGTTAAGAAATATAGTTGATGGTGCAGCTTGAATGCACCTTCAACCTTCAAAACCCAAAATCAAAGACTAATGGAAAAGACTTATTTGGAAACAATCAGGGAGACCGCAGCTTTCATCAAGGAAAAAGTCGGTGAGCTTCCTCAGATAGCCGTGATTCTCGGTACAGGTCTCGGCGAGCTCGTGAACCATATTGAGATCAAGGCGGAGCTCGACTATCATACTATCCCCAATTTCCCCGTATCTACAGTGGAAGGCCATTCCGGAAAACTCATTTTCGGTAATCTCGGTGGCAAGTACATCATGGCCATGCAGGGCAGGTTCCACTACTACGAGGGTTATGACATGAAGCAGGTCACTTTCCCTGTCCGCGTCATGCGTGAACTCGGTGTAGAGACTCTCTTCGTCAGCAACGCCGCCGGCGGTATGAACAAGGAATTCCGTGTCGGCGATGTCATGATCATCACTGACCATATCAACCTCTTCCCCGAGAATCCGCTCCGTGGTAAGAACTACGACGAACTCGGCCCCCGCTTCCCGGCGATGACCGAGGCATATTGCAACGCGTTGGTTAACATGGCTGACGATATTGCACGAGAAGACAACATCCGTCTTATGCATGGCGTGTATGTGGGTACACCCGGCCCGACTTTCGAGACTCCGGCCGAATATGAATACTTCCGTGTGATCGGAGGCGATGCTGTCGGCATGTCGACTGTGCCGGAGGTGATTGTCGCCAACCATGCCGGAATGAGGGTATTCGGCGTTTCGGTAATCACTGACCTCGGCGGCAAGGATATCAAGGAAGTGCCGACACACGAGGAGGTGCAGAAAGCAGCAATCAAGGCTCAGCCCGTCATGACGCACATCATCAAGCAGATGCTTGAGAGGATTTAAATATTTCGGAAATAGCCGGTGGAGACGTAAAATTTCAGAAAGCCAAGTTTTACGTCTCCATGGTTTTATATAGACTTAATTGCTCTGGACAGGGCTTACGCATATGGAAAACAAACAGACAGAAATATCGACATTGGGCGAGTTCGGACTTATCGACCGTCTCACACGCGACTTCCCATTGAAAAATGAATCATCGCACAAGGGCATAGGTGACGATGCCGCCGTTCTCGGTTTCGGCGACAAGGAAGCTCTTGTCACAACCGACCTTCTTCTCGAAGGTATCCATTTTGACCTTCGTTATGTTCCCCTGAAACATCTCGGCTATAAGGCTGCCGTTGTCAATTTCAGCGACATTTATGCCATGAACGGTACGCCGAAGCAGATTACGGTCAGCCTCGGTGTGTCAAGCCGCTTCACAGTCGAGCATATTGAGGAACTTTATGCGGGCATCCGGCTCGCATGTGAGGTCTATGGTGTGGATCTTGTCGGTGGAGATACCTCTGCATCGGTTACCGGTCTCGTCATCAGCATAACATGTCTCGGCGAGGCTGCGAAAGAGGATATTGTGTACCGTAGCGGTGCCAAGCCTACAGACCTCATATGCGTGAGCGGTGACCTCGGCGCGGCATACATGGGACTTCAGCTGCTTGAGAGAGAAAACCGTGTGGCCGCAGGAGCGGAGCCGGGCTTCCAGCCCGATTTCAGCGGTAAGGAATACATACTCGAACGCCAGCTGAAACCTGAGGCGCGTAAGGATATTGTGAAGATGCTCGCTGAGAATGGCATCAAGCCGACATCGATGATGGATGTGAGTGACGGTCTGAGCTCAGAGCTTCTCCATATCTGCAAAAGTTCCGACGTAGGCTGCCGTGTCTACGAAGACCGCATTCCGATTGACTACCAGACCGCTGTCATGGCAGAGGAATTCAATATGAATCTTGTAACTGCCGCTATGAACGGTGGCGAGGACTACGAATTGCTCTTTACGGTTCCGCTCGCCGACAACGAGAAGATTGAGAAGCTCAAGGGTGTGACTATGATCGGTTATGTCACCAAACCGGAACTCGGAGCCGCTATGGTGACACGTGACGGTGGCGAGTTGCCTATCCGTGCGCAGGGCTGGAATGCCTTTGCCGATAATTCTGCAGCTCCGGCCTCAAGTGCAGCAGATGATGCTGTCCCGCAGGCTGATTCAACCGACGTGGAGAAGTGAGTTTATATTCTTTAACTTTATAGGAGTTAAAGCTGATTTTATATAAACTTTATTTAACAGAGCACGTTAACATAATTAAGTTAAAAGTGCTAATTTTGCATATGAAAAAATCGGGATGCCGACAGACGGTTCCTTCATTCATGCCTGCAGCCGGCATCCCGCTCCAATTTGCATATCATAATTCTTATGGACGAAACAGTTAATATCAGAGAATTACAGGATCTGATCGCTTCGAAAAGCAATTTCGTATCAATGATCCGCACCGGTATGGACCGCCGGATTGTTGGCCAGAAACATCTCGTTGACTCATTGCTCATAGCGTTGCTCTGCAATGGACACATACTTCTCGAAGGTGTGCCGGGTCTGGCAAAGACCCTCGCAATCAAGACTCTCGCCAGCCTTGTCGATGCTAAATACAGCCGCGTGCAGTTCACTCCCGACCTGCTCCCCGCCGATGTCATCGGTACTCTCATATACAGTGTGAAGAAAGAGACTTTCGAGGTGAAGAAAGGACCTATCTTCGCAAACTTCGTTCTTGCCGATGAGATCAACCGAGCTCCGGCCAAGGTTCAGAGTGCATTGCTTGAGGCCATGCAGGAGCGTCAGGTCACAATCGGCGACGCCACATATCAGCTTCCTCAGCCTTTCCTCGTAATGGCAACACAGAACCCGATCGAGCAGGAGGGTACATATCCTCTGCCCGAGGCGCAGGTTGACCGTTTCCTTCTCAAGGTAGTGATCGGTTATCCCAACAAGGAGGAGGAAAAGAGCATTATCCGCCAGAATATCCGTGGTGAGCTCGACCCGATACGCGCACTTGTTTCTCCCGGGGAGATTCTTGAGGTGCAGAAGATTGTCGGCAAGATCTATCTTGATGAGAAAATCGAGAACTATATCGTCGATATCGTCTTCGCCACACGTCAGCCCGCCAAGTTCGGTCTTCCCGACCTTCAGAGCATCATTTCGTTCGGTGCATCTCCACGAGCTTCTATCAGCCTTGCCCGCGCATCGCGTGCCTACGCCTTCCTTCAGGGTCGCGGTTATGTCATTCCCGAAGATGTGCGTGCCGTGTGTCACGACGTGATGCGTCACCGTATCGGTCTTACTTACGAGGCTGAGGCAAACAATATCAATGCCGACGAGGTTATCACGGACATCCTCGACAAGGTAGCAGTGCCCTGATGTCTTTTCCGGGCATCTGAATTAAATTTAGCATATGGACGCCAACGACCTGCTGAAGAAAATCAGAAAAATCGAAATCAAGACCCGTGGTCTGAGCAGTAATATCTTTGCCGGTGAGTATCACAGCGCATTCAAAGGGCGCGGCGTGATATTCAGCGAGGTGAGGGAATACGAGCCGGGCGACGATGTCCGCGACATCGACTGGAATGTGACTTCACGTCACAACAAGCCTTATGTCAAGGTCTACGAGGAGGAGCGTGAGCTTACGGTCATGCTGCTTATCGACGTGAGCGGAAGCCGCGACTTCGGTGCCGTCGGCGAGGTCAAGAAGGAGAAGATGGCTGAGATCGCAGCTACTCTCGCCTTCTCTTCGATTCAGAACAATGACAAGGTGGGCGTCATATTTTTCTCTGACAAAATAGAGAAATTTATCCCGCCCAAGAAAGGAAGAAAGCATATATTGCTCATCATCCGGGAAATAATCAACTTTGTGCCTGAAAGTCAAGGCACGGATATTGACGTGGCTCTAAGGTTCCTGACCAACGCTATCAAAAAGCGCTCCACGGCATTCCTGATCAGTGACTTCATCGACGATCATGACTATTTCAAGAGCATGTCGATAGCCAACCGCAAGCATGACCTCGCTGCAATTCAGGTATATGACCGTCGTGACTCGGAGATTCCTGATGTCGGGCTTGTACGAATGCGCGACATGGAGACCGGTGCCGACATGTGGATTGACACCTCCTCGTCGAAGGCCCGGGCAAGCTATGCCAAGGCGTGGTATGCACGCCAGCAGAAACTCTCTTCAGTCACTGCGCGGAGTGGAGTGGACATGGCGTCGGTGACTACCGACGAGGATTTCGTTACGGCTCTTCTCGGCCTTTTCCGCCGCAGGGCGTTGCCGAGATAGTTCCCGTTATAGTTTTATTTAATGGTGATATGATTACTAAACCACTGAGAAAAATCCTTTTTCTGTTTGCTGTGCTGTCATGCTTCGCCATGGCCCGGGCATCGCAGGTATCGGTTCAGGCCAAGCTTGATTCGGTAAATCTGCTCATGGGTAACATGACCTCGGTGCATCTTACGGTCACGCAACCGAAAGGGGTGAAGGGAGATTTTCCGCTGTTGCGTCAGATTCGCGACAACGGTGTCATTCCTGTGTGTGGTGACAGCGTTGAACTCCGTGCCCCGTCGCGTATCGATACGGTAGAGTCTGGCAATACGCTGACCATCACCTACGATGTGCCGGTGCAGGCTTTCGACTCCGGTTATTACCGTCTGCCGGAATTCGCTTTCGTTACCGGACATGACACGGTGCGTTCCAAAAGTCTCGGCATCAAGGTGATTCCGGTTTTGGCCGAGGCAGATACGCCTATAAATGACTACGCATCTGTTTCCGGACCTGAGAATCCCTCGATTTTCGATTGGATTCCTGATTGGGTCATAGATTTCTGGTGGGTAATACTCATTCTTGTTCTCGCTGCGGTTGCGGGCTATTACGCTTGGCGACGCTACCGCCGGGAGGGTACGCTGCTTCCGAAAAAGCCCGAGCCAACTCCATATGAGGCTGCGATTGCGGGTCTGCGTCAGCTCAAAGATAAGAAACTTTGGGAGCAGGGTATGGAGAAGGAGTATTACACTGACCTTACCGACATATTGCGCCGTTATCTCTACGGACGTTTCGGCATCAATGCTGTCGAGATGACCTCGCGTCAGATTCTCGCCGCGCTGTCTAAAAACAAGGAGGCGGCCGACAAGCGCGCATATTTCCGTCAGATTCTCGACATGGCGGATTTCGTGAAATTCGCCAAGGTCCGTCCTCTGCCCGACGATAATGTGCTCGCTTATGACAACGCTCTCCGTTTCGTAGAGGAAACCAAGCCGTTGCCTCCCGTTGAAGATGAGGCTGCTGCCGGAGGTTCCGGAAAACCGGCTGCTCCAAAAAAGAAGGACAGTAAGAAGAATGTAGCTAAGAAAGGAGGTGCGAGATGATTTTCCGTCACCCCTGGCTTCTCTGCCTGTTGATTGTCAACATTCCTCTTATCGTATGGTATGTGCTCAAATGGCGCGACTCCAACCCTTCGGTAGGAATGTCTACTGTGTCGACACTCAGACAGTTCCGTGCTACGTTCAAGGTCGGTCTCATGCACTTCTGCTTCGCGTTGCAGCTTATAGCTATAAGTTGTCTGATAGTGGCTCTTGCACGGCCGCAGACGCACGACTCTCTGCGCTCGTCGAGTATAGAAGGTACCGACATCGTTCTTGCTCTTGATATTTCGAGCAGTATGCTCGCCACCGACCTGCAGCCCAACCGTATTGATGCAGCCAAAGAGGTCGCTTCGAAATTCGTTTCTCAGCGGCCAAATGACAATATCGGTTTTGTAGTCTTTTCGGGCGAGAGTCTCTCTCTTATGCCGCTCACGACCGACAAGGCGGCTCTTGTGAACGCCATTAGCAATGTTAAGACCGGTGCACTTAACGACGGTACTGCGATCGGAGACGGTATTGCATCGTCGATCAACCGTCTTGTAACCGGGCAGGCAAAGTCGAAGAGTATCATACTGCTTACCGACGGTACCAACAATGCCGGTGATGTCGCACCCTCGACAGCCGCACAGATTGCCAAGCAGAAGGGAATCCGCATTTACGCCATCGGTGTGGGTACAAACGGTTCTATCCGCATAACTGACCCGTATGGTTTCTCCACAACTACCATGGAGACCAAGATAGATGAGGGCGCTCTCACGAGTCTTGCCAACGTGACCGGTGGAAAATATTTCAGGGCTACGGATTCACGTATGTTGAGGCATGTGTTTGAGGAAATCGATGCGTTGGAGAAGTCTAAGATCAATGTCAACAACTTCACTCAGACCGAGGAGAATTTCATGCCCTGGATTCTGGGTGCGTTGTGTGCGCTCTCCCTTTTCCTTCTGATACGTTATACGGTTCTGCGCCGCATCCCGTGATGAGCCGTATCTTTTGATTAATTTTAGAGTTTATGTTTAGTTTCGCATATCCCGGATTGCTTCTACTGCTGCTGCTCGTACCGGTGTTTGTCACCCTGTACGCCTGGGCACGCTATGCACGCAGGAAGAACATGAAGAAATTCGGCAGACTCAAGGTGCTCGCCACGCTTGCACCGGAGGTCTCGCCCTATAAGCCTCCCTTGAAAATCACTCTGGAGATGCTCGCTCTCGCGTTCATCATCCTGGCTTTCGCACGTCCCTGGGGTGGTGTTAAGGATGAGAAGACTGTCAAGGAGGGTATAGAGGTTGTCATAGCTGTCGATGCCTCCAACTCCATGCTTGCTTCGGCATCGGATTCCCCCGACGGACCGGACCGTATGAGAACAGCCAAGCTGATTCTTGAGAAGTTGATAAACCGTCTTGATAATGACCGTGTGGGTCTGATTGTCTATGCCGGTCAGTCATATACGCTGATACCTGTTACAAATGACTATGTGTCGGCTAAGATGTTCCTTAATTCCATCGACCCGTCGCAGATTGCCCAGCAGGGAACCAACATCACGTCGGCAATTGAGATGGCTTCAAATTCTTTCAGCGACAATAAGAACATCGGTAAAGCCATAATCCTCATCACCGATGCCGAGGAGCTTGAGGATCAGGAGAGTGTGATGAATGCTGCCAAGACCGCTGTCAAGAAGGGTATCCAGATCGACGTGGTGGGCGTGGGTTCTTCTGTACCGGCTACAATTCCGGAGAATGGCCATCTCATGATTGATGACCAGACCGGTGAGCCTGTCCGCACCGCGCTCAACGAGGAATTGGCGTCGAAGATAGCAGCCGAAGGGAAGGGCATATATGTGAATGCCTCTTCGCGCGATGCTCTCAGTGACCTTGATAAACAGCTTGGCACTCTCAAGAAGGCAGCCATGGAGTCGAGCGTTTACTCGCAGCATGACGAATTGTTCGGTGTGTTCGCATGGCTTGCACTCGCATGTCTGGTGATTAATATCTTCCTGTTGGAGCGCAAGATCAGTTGGCTTGATAAAATCACATTCTTTAAGAAGGAGGAGAAAAAATGAAATTGCATGTTATCGTAATATTATTGCTTTCGCTGGCAGGTTCTTTTGTTGTTTCTCCGGTTCATGCCGAGTCTACACGCAAGGAACGTCGCCTTATCAACCGGGGCAATGATCTTTATAAAGAGCGTAAGTTTGTCGAGGCACAGTCAGTCTATGAGGAGGCTCTCAAGGAGAACGCGACTTCGGCCGAGGCCAGGTATAATCTTGGGCTTTCGCAGATCCGACAGGTTGTCAATCCTGCTGACTCAACTCCGGCTGCCCGTACACTGACTGAAGCCGCACGGAAGAATTTTGCTGATGTCGCAGCTATGGCCCGCACTAAGCCGGGACTCGCGGCAAAAGCAAATTTCAATCTTGGCAATATAGAGTTTCATGTAAAGGATTATCAGAAAGCCATAGATTATTACAAGCAGGCTCTGCGTATAGATCCTTCCGATGACAAGGCGCGTAAGAACCTGCGCATTGCCCAGAAGAATCTCCAGAAGCAGAATCAGGATAAAAATCAGAATCAGGATCAGAACAAAGATCAGGATAAGGATAAGAAAGATAATCAGGACAAGAACCAGGATCAGCAACAGAATCAAAACCAGAATCAGGATCAGAATAAAGACCGGGATAAGCAGAAAGATAAACAGCAGAACCTGAGTCAGCAGGCAGCCTCGCAGATACTCCAGGCTGTCGATAATAAGGAGAGCCAGACGCGTGCGCGTGTCAACAGAGCCAATAAGGGTGAGAAATCTGAGGCCGCAGGCCGTAATACCCGCAGATGGTGATGAGAAAGCTCTTTCAATTGGTTGTGCTGATGCTGGCTTTAGGGACGGGAAATTCTGTCGCGGCTGACAATGCGCCCAAGTCTCCGGAGATGTATGTGGAGTTTCGGGATGTGCCATCGTCTATTTATGAGCGTGAGCCTGTCTCGCTTGTGATGACTCTCGTCAGCTCCACCCCCGACATAGCTTTTGCCGATGTCGTAAAGGCTCCGGAGCTTAAGAAAGGTGAATTTTCTTCGGTGCAGAAGGTCTCGCAGCCGGGTCGTCCGTATGAGGAGGTCATCGATGGCCGAAAGTTTTATTGTTTTCCTCTTGAGGCATATGTGGTGACACTTGCCGATAAAGGTAAATATGAGCTTGCCGGAGGTGAGTATTCAATCGGGGTATCGTATCCGGTTGTGGTCAATGACCCGTTCTGGGGGAGACGTCGTTCAACTGAGGTTCGCCGGTTCTCTGTGCCTGTGAATAAAGTTTCTCTGAAGGTACGCGATTTACCGGCCGCACCCGGTGGCATTGATTTCTCCGGTTCTGTCGGGCAATTCACTATCGAGACTGTTGTGCCTAAAGGTGATATATTCATTAATGAGGAGGCTACTGCGATTGTTGTGCTTAAAGGTACCGGGATGATAGCCGAGTCAACGCTTCCGGAATACCGCGACGCATTCAAGACCGGTATGAAGCTGAAATCAATTTCGGAGTCACGCGATGCCGGGTATGATAACGGTGAACTCGTGTCCGAGCTTCATCTGGAGTGTACGTTCATTCCTCAGGAGCGGGACGGTGTTGAAATAGGTGAGGTGACGTTCGATTATTTCGATCCGGTGGCGGGGGAGTACCGCACGGCACGTTCAAAACCGGTTGCTGTCAAGGTCAAATCCTCGACTTCCAAACGCGACAGTATCGCCATATAGGTTGCGGATGAGCCGCTTTAAAGTATTTGAGTCATGTCTAAGAAGTTATTCATATTGTTTCTGACAGTTCTTGCTTTTTTCGGGGTTGCACAGGCAGCTTCGGTAAAGTTGTCGGTATCTCCGCAGCGTGGCAAGAACCAGATTGATGTAGGAGACATTTTCTATCTTACGATAGATGTTTCGAATGTTTCGGATGCACCGGGTCGCCCCCAGAATGTCGGGGGCGCGAAGCTGATGTATTTTGACCGTACGCGCGAGGAGTCGGGCTTTTCAAGCATCAACGGAGTGACGAGCCGCTCTTATGCCGCTACATATACGGCGACATTGCGTGCCGAGAAAGAGGGCTCTTTCACTTATGGCCCTGTCACGGTCGGTGGTGTTAAGAGCAATCAGGTACATTATTCTATCGGTAAGGCTTCGCCCCGTCAGAACACTGCCCCGGGAGCTCAGACAGCACCTGATGCTTCAGGCGACGACGACAGCAAGCCCAAGTATATAGGTAAGGGTGACGGAAACCTGTTCCTTCGTGCGAGTGTGTCGAGCACAAATGCTTATGAGCAGCAGGCGCTTGTCTACACCGTGAAACTATACACTACCTACGATGCGATTAAATTCGTAGGAGCGACAGAAGCTCCGAAGTTTGACGGATTCGTTATCGAGGAGTCCAAGGACATATCCTCCTCCCTCTCGTTTGAGAATTATCAGGGCAAGACTTATGCAACTGCAATCATAGCACGCTACATCATATTCCCGCAGATGACAGGAAATCTGAAGGTCACCGGTAACAATTACACGATTGCCGTTGACCGCAGGGAGTATTATCATGATTCCTTCTTCGGCAATATGTCGTTCAGCACGCCTCTGCAGCTGAATGTGTCGCCCAATGACCTGGTGGTGAACGTGCGTGAGCTTCCGGCTCCAAAACCGGCTGATTTCTCCGGTGCGGTGGGCAAGTTCCGTCTTACATCACAGTTGAAGTCGTCGCAATTCAAGACCAACCAGGCGGCTTCGATAGTTTATAAACTCGAAGGTACCGGAAACATCAAGTATGTACAGCTGCCGGATCTGTCGGCCCTCTATCCTCCTGAGCTTGAAATCTACACCCCGACTACCACTCAGAACGTTTCGGTCGGCGGTGCCAATGTCTCGGGTTCGGTGACTTTCGATTATTCTTTCATGCCGCTTGAGGAGGGAGACTTCCGTATCCCGGATGTCAAGCTCGTATATTTCAATCCGGAGTCAGGTCGTTATGAGACTTCTGTCGCCAAGGGATATGAGGTGCATGTCGGCAAAGGTTCGGCATCAAAGGACTCCTCGGAGCGTCAGCATCTCAAGTTTGACTCGAAGTTGCAGAATATTGAGCCGTCATCATTGAAAAAGGACAATACTCCCTGGGTGTACAGCTGGACGTTCTGGCTTTGGTTCATCGTACCGTTGCTGTTGTTGTTCGCGGGCGTGGTCATGTACCGCCGGTATGTGAGTCTTCATGCGGATATGGCCGACTTCAACAGTCGCCGTGCCGATAAGCTCGCCCGCCGCCGTCTGCGCAAGGCCGCCGCTGCGATGAAACGGGATGACTCCGAAGCGTTCTATGATGAATTGCTCATCGCTCTCTGGGGTTATCTTGGCGATAAGCTCAAGATGCCTACTTCAGAGTTGATGCGTGACAATATAAGGCAGGTTCTCTCATCGCGTGGCATCAGCGAGAATGCAATTGATACGTTGATTGGAATAATCGACGATGCAGAATTTGCGAAGTATTCGTCAGCTTCGGGCGAGGAAAGCCTTCACAAGGCTTATGACCGCTCAGCTTCAGTCATCAACAATCTGGAAAACGAATTCAAAAAATTACCCAAGTCATGAAATCAGCATTGAGAATTTTTATGTTGGCACTGGCGGTGGTTCTGTTGCCGCGCCTCGCGTTCGCTTCCGATATCGCGGAGGCTGACTCGGCATACTCCAAGGGTGATTATGCTGATGCCGTGAAATTATATACCAGGATAGCCGGAACAGAGGGTGTTTCTTCGCAACTCCTTTACAATACGGGCAATGCGTACGCCAAGGGTGGAGACTATGGTCATGCCTTGGTCTATTATCTGAGAGCATTGCGGCTCGACCCCTCGAACTCACAGGCCGCCGATAACGTTAGATATATTGAATCGAAGGTTGCTGACAGCAATCGCACCGAACTGAAAGGAAAGAAACTTTCGGTCGAGCCGGAGGGACAGACTTTCTTTTCATCGGTGAGAAGTTTCATATGCAGGGACCACCTTTCTGATACCTGGGCAGTATGGGCTGTTGTCTGTTTCCTGATTTTTGTCGGATGCCTGGCCGTATATGTCTTCACAAGAAATGTGATGGCACGGAAGGTAGGTTTCTTCGGCGGATTCATTTTCCTCGGGCTTTCGCTCGTAGCACTTGTCTTTTCCTTTATGGCGGCCTCTTATCTTACTGAGGAGGGTGTCGTGACCGGAGCCAAGGTGCACCTGCGGAGTGAGGCGTCGGTCAACTCCAAGGAGAATGCCGTGGCGTTGACGCGTGGAACAAGGCTCTGGGTGCTCGATTCTTTCCCAGCCGGATCGGAACATCCGCAGTGGTACAAGGTCCGGCTTAATTCCGATTTTGTCGGATGGATTCAGACCTCAGATTTCGAGCCGGTCGGCATGTGAGTATTTATATGTCTGATTAGTAGAATGATAACATTAAAATATCAGTTAACAAAGAGGATGAGATTTTGTTCATTAATGAAAAATATGTTATAAAACAATAAAATATTTTGTCATTTTCTCTTTGAAAACCGATTAATTTTAACTAATTTAGCGAACAAGAAAACCGATAGCTCTCCCATCGAAAAACTCAAACATAACCAAATTCTATAATTATGAGCAAGACCATCACATTCAACGAACTTCGTCGACTCAAAGACAGTTTGCCTGACGGCTCCACACATCGCATCGCTGACGAGCTCAACGTCACCGTCCAGACAGTGCGCAATTACTTCGGAGGCGTCAATTATCAGTACGGAAAAAATGCAGGTCTTCACATCGAGCCGGGTCCCGACGGCGGTATTGTTGTCCTTGATGACACTACCATCTACGACATGGCTCTGAAAATCCTGGAGGAAGAAAACAATAAATGATCCGGTTGCCATGGGGAATGACGGAAATCTCATAACACTCGTGGTCCACACGGAGGACCGCGCTCTCAAGCTTAAGGAAATCCTCGAGTTTCATGACATTGCGGTCACTCTTGAGGATGTCGTGGTAGAAGACCTGCCATTGCAGGTGGCTCCTAAGAAAGTCCGGATTCCCGTATCATCCCTTGCTCTCGGTCTCAAGATTCTTGAGAGTGGTGAGGCTAACGCCGCCCCTCTCGCTCTTATGAAAATGACGGGTATGGGCAGTAGTCTGCTCATTCCCGTCGATTTTTCTCCCGCCAGTATGCTGGCTGTGAAAGCCGGTTTCTTTCTGGCGGAGAAGTTCGATGTCGAACCTATCATCCTTCATGCCTATCTCGCTCCTCTGTTCATACCTCCGGCAGAACCGTTTGCCGGTGCATTGCCCGACGAGGATCCGGAGCTGGATGCTGTGGAGGCGGCAGACCTCAGGAAAATTGCCTCGGCTCAGCTGTCTAAGCTGAAGAAGCAGATTGAGAAGGCTCAGGCGGACGGCACCATACCCGACAGACGTTTCTCCACGACTTTGCTCGAAGGCATTCCGGAGCAGGTCATCCAGGAGTATTGCAAGCAGAATCATCCCCTGATGGTGGTCATGGCCACCCGTGGCAAGGACAAGAAGGAGTCGGACCTTGTAGGCAGTGTGACGGCCGAAGTCATTGACTCATGTCGTGTGCCGGTGTTCGCGGTGCCGGACAGTTACATGCCGCTCGGTGTTGATAAAATCAAGAGCGTGGCGATGTTCTGTACTTTCACGGCTTATGACCTTGCCACTCTTAGAGGGCTGATGAAGACGTTCGATTATCCTTCGGCCGATTTCTATCTGGTGCCTGTCAGTGACCGGCCTTTCTCGGATGTTGACCGTAAGACTGACAGACTGCGCGATTATCTTGCCGACATGTTCCCGATGGCATCGTTTCATGCCGTGCGTGCCCAAGGTGGAAAGTTCGACGACCGCATCCGCAGCATGATTGCCGACAATCATATTCAGCTTATGATTGTGCCCAACAAGAAGTCAAGCGCGTTCAGCCGGTTCTTCCGGCCGACGCTTGCACACCGCATTTTGTTCGAGCGGGATGTGCCTTTGCTGGTGCTTCCTGTCTGAAGTGTTTCACACCTCCTTTTTTTTTACTAATTTTGCAGTTCGGTAACACGCACATGAGACAATCAAATGTGCTGTGTGCGTTGTTTATAACATAAAACTTGATTGTAACTGCAAAATGATATATCCTCAGGATTTTGAAGCCAAGATCGGTTTCGACTCCATTCGTAAGATTATTGTCCAATCGTGTAACAGTCGTATGGCTGTCGAGCAAGCGGAGAAGATGGCTTTCTCGACCGACTATGCGGCAGTCATGCACGCGCTCGGGAGCGTGCGAGAAATGATCGACATCCGCTCGCGTGCTCTTCCTTATCCCGCGCCTTCGGCTCATGATGTTGTCCCTTATCTTGTGGAGATACGGGCGCAGAATTCTTTTATGAGTGCCGACCGTCTTTACAAGCTGATGCAGGTGCTGCTCTCTTTCTCCGAAATCCGAGTTTTCTTCGATTCTCAGAATGACGAGAATTCCGGCACACCCCTTTTCCCGGAGCTTAACCGTGACATAGAACCGTTGGCTCAGTTTCCGGTACTTGTCAGGTTAATCTCAGATGCCATCAACAAGTTTGGCGAGATAAAGGATACCGCTTCTCCGGCCCTGTATGAGATCCGTCAGTCCATCAAGCGGGCATCCGGCTCAATGCAACGTGCCATGCGTCGGGTTATGGACGCGGCAATTTCTGCGGGCGTTGTCGAAAAGGATGCTTCTCCCTCGGTTCGTGACGGTCGTCTGGTTATTCCGGTCGCAGCCGGTCTGAAAAGGCAGATTAATGGTATTGTGCATGATGAGAGTGCTACGGGTAAGACCGTGTTTATAGAACCTGCCGAGGTTGTCGAGGCCGGAAACCGTCTACGCGAGTTGCAGATGGAGGAGAAGCGTGAGGAAACGGCGATTCTTATTGCAATTGCTGATGGCATACGACCCTATACTGAGGATATCGCCGATAGTTGCCGCATTCTCGGTCTGCTCGATTTCATTGCCGCCAAGGCAGCCTTTGCTATAGAAGTCAATGCCTCGATGCCTCATATAGAGGATAAGGCGGAACTGGAGTGGTATCATGCCGTCCATCCTGCACTTTATCTTTCTCTACGTCAGCATGGACGCGAGGTGGTTCCTCTTGGTATCCACCTTACCCATGACAAAAGGATTCTGATAATCTCCGGTCCTAATGCCGGAGGTAAATCGGTGTGTCTGAAGACTGTGGCTGTCGTGCAGTATATGATGCAGTGTGGTCTGCTGCCCACTGTCTATGATAATTCCCATATGGGATTCTTCAGGAATCTCTTTATTGACATCGGCGACGAGCAGTCGTTCGAGAATGATCTCTCCACTTATTCCTCGCATCTGCGTAACATGCGGTTCTTCCTGGCTCATTCCGACAAGCGTACTCTTCTTCTTGCCGATGAGATGGGGTCGGGAACCGAACCTCAGATAGGCGGTGCCATGGCTCAGGCTATCCTTCAGCAGCTCGGGCGGTCTGGTTGTTATGGTGTGGTTACTACCCATTACCAGAATCTCAAGACATTCGCAGACCATGAGCCTGGCTTTGTTAATGGGGCCATGCTCTATGACCGGGCCCGTCTTGAACCGACATTTCAGTTATCGGTGGGTAATCCCGGAAGTTCTTTTGCTATCGATATTGCGCATAAGATGGGATTGCCTAAGGATGTGATTGAGGAGGCCAAGAGGATAGTGGGAGAGGACTATGTGAATCTCGACAAGTATCTTTCCGACATAGCACGCGACCGAAAGTATTGGGCAAACAAGCGTCAGAATATCCGCGAGAAGGAAAATCGTCTCGACGGTCTGTTGTCTAAATATGAGGAGGTTGCCGGTGACCTCAAGTCTCAGCGGCGCACTATTCTTGAGGATGCCCGGCGTGAGGCGAAGGAGATTCTGTCGGAGGCTAACGCAAGAATTGAAAGAACGATTCTTGAAATCCGTAAGGTGCAGGCTGACAAGGAGAAGACAAAGCAGCTCCGTCGTGACCTCAAGGATTATGCGGAGGGCGCTGTCGCAGCTAATGAGAATGATGACAAGCCAAGTCAGATACGCGATCTGAAGCACAAGAGCCGCAAGCCTAAACCGGCACAACAACCTGTCAAGGAGGAGACTGTTGCCAAACCCGTCGAGGCCGGCGACTATGTAAGTCTGGATGGAGGAGGAACTGTCGGTCAGGTTCTCTCTGTCTCCGGCAAAAAAGCTGAGGTAGCTTTTGGTGCCCTGAGAACATATGTTGAATTGTCGCGTCTTAAACAGGCCAAGCGTCCCAAGTCTTCAGCATTATCAACTTCGACTGTGGTAAGTTCTTCCACAACCGAGGAGAGCCGTCGCCGTCAGTTGAATTTCAAGAATGAGATTGATGTGCGTGGCATGAGGGCGGATGAGGCATTGCAGGCTGTGACATATTTCCTTGATGATGCCATCCAGTTCAATGCCGGTAAGGTGCGGATTCTCCATGGCACAGGTCATGGTATTCTCAAGACTCTCATACGTCAGCAGCTTAAGGCTGTGTCGGGTGTGGAATCTTTTGAGGATGAAGATATTAGATTCGGAGGCGCCGGAATTACTGTGGTTACTCTTTCCTGATTCGATTCTATAAACAGCTTTTTTATCGTGAAGGCATCATAAATTTACGTAAAACGATTCTTTATTGGGGAAAAAGTTGTAATTTTGCACCCGGATTTGCGGAACTTCGGTATGTGGATTTTACTGAGTGCAGGGTTCCGTAGCTGTCCGGTTTCTTTCGTTTAATGTTGTGAATTGACATGTTTCGTAAAACATATATTTCTCTTTGGCTGCTGTTGAGTGTGGCTCTATGTGCGGTGCTCCTGGTAGCTTTTTCTGATGACATCACGATTGGCGGTAAGACTTTGAAGAAAGCTCCGGTTGCAGATTTTTTCAATGGGGGTGCGTCTGCGCTTGACTCGCTTGCGACTTCTGATTCATTAATGATTGCTGAGGAACTTGAGGAAACGGTTACAACCGATTCTTTGCCACAGTCTCTGTTCATTTTCGGTGATTCGATGACTTATAATCTGGCGTTGCGTCTTGCGCAGTATGCCCGACAGAATGGTCATACCATTCATTCTGTTAACTGGGATTCGAGCAATACCAAGATCTGGGCTGAGCACGATACCCTCCGCTATTACCTTGAGAAGTATCGCCCCACACAGGTTTTCATCGCGCTCGGAAGTAATGAGCTGTATATAACCAAGCCGGAGACGCGGCTTCCTTATATAAAGAAGATTCTTGAGGTGATTGATACCATTCCGTATGTCTGGATAGGTCCGCCTAACTGGAAGGAGGACGGTGGCATAAACGACCTCCTTGCGCGTACATGCCGCCCCGGTACTTTTTTCCGGTCTGCGGGCATGGAATTCAAGCGTAAGGCGGATAAGGTACACCCCACACGTGAATCGTCCGCCGACTGGGTTGACAGCATAATTAGATGGATACCCTCTTCGGCGCATCCTTTTATTGCGGAAGTGCCGGGTGACTCAATCAAGAAGACAAATCCTAATATAGTGTTTCTGAAGGCTCTCAACAAGTAAGTAGCTATGCTTAATATGTCTATCTCATTTCCTGAATTCAGCTGGGAGACCGCTGGCAATATCGGAAGTCAGTTATTATATGACCCTAAGGCTCCGATGCTTTTTTCCAGCGGTATTTTCTGGCTGCTTTTTCTGGTCTTTCTACCCGTTTATGCGTTGCTGAAGCGTAGCAAGTTGCAGATGTGCCTCTTTGTGGTGGCATTTTCGTTGTATTTCTACTATAAGTCGAGCGGACTATTTTTCCTGATGCTTATTGGAACGTCGATGGTCGATTGGCTCGTGTCGAAGTGGATGGCAACACTGCGGGGGCGCGGTGCAAGGCTGACTCTTATGTGGTTCTCGATTCTGCTCTCGCTTTCTATACTCGGGTATTTCAAGTATGCCAACTTCTTTCTATGGAACTGGAATGCCATGGTCGAGGGAAACTTCCAGCCTCTCGATATAGTTCTTCCGGTCGGCATATCATTCTATACGTTCCAGTCCATAAGTTATGTCGTCGATGTCTATAAGGAAAAGATTACCCCGACGCGAACCTGGCTTGACTATATATTCTTCCTTTCATTCTTTCCGGCTCTTGTTGCAGGTCCCATTGTTAGGGCTGACTACTTTCTGCCTCAGATTGAGAAAAACCATAAGGCCACTGCTGATGAGATTTGGGGCGGTCTATGGCTCATAATAATCGGTATAGTCAAGAAGGCTGTAATTGCAGATTACATTGCGCAGTTCAATGACCTAATATTCAATGATCCCTCTTTCTATACCGGTGTGCAGACGCTCATGGGCGTACTTGGATACACCATGCAGATATATTGCGACTTCTCAGGATACAGCGATATGGCTATAGGTATAGCCCTTATCATGGGATTCAAACTTGGTATCAACTTCGACTCTCCGTACCAGAGCAGGAACTTGACCGAGTTCTGGCGGAGATGGCATATATCGTTGTCATCATGGTTGCGCGACTACGTATATATACCTCTGGGAGGTAATCGCAAGGGTACCTTCCGAACGTACCTTAACAATTTCCTTACAATGCTTATCGGTGGACTTTGGCATGGAGCGGCCTGGAAATTCGTATTCTGGGGAGCCATGCACGGTGTTGGTCTTGCCGTTCACAAGGCATCCAAGCCGATATTGAAGCGCATACCCGACAATTGGTTTACCATTTTTATATTCTGGGCGATTACATTTATATATGTATCGCTGCTGTGGGTTTTCTTTCGGGCGGCTACATTCGAGGATTCAGTTCTTATTATACAGAACATATTTGTGGATTTCCAGTGGACCCAGATTCCGCAGTTCTTCGAGGCCCGCATGGTGTGGTGCATAATGATGATAGCGCTCGTTATATTCCATTTCATACCCCAGCGCATAGCGGACCGGGTCCAGTATATATTCATAAAATCACCCTGGATAGTAAAACTGCTGACTTTCCTTATAGTCGTCCAGCTCGTAATCGAGTTCATGACCGAAGAAGTAGCCCCCTTCATCTACTTCCAGTTCTGATAGCACCCACATTGGCTACCCCGAAGCTCAGATTTGAGCTTCAATTTCAGATATCGCAGCCCGCCGTGCCCACCCCCCCCGGCGGGCTGCGTCATACCCACCGCCCCATGTCGTGTGCCCGCGCCCACCGTCCCTGCCGTCCGTTACCCTCCGTCTTTTGCGGGCATGTCCCTCCGTCTTTTGCGGGCTTGGCCCGCCGTTTGTGCCGCGACCACCGTCGCGGACGCGGTCCCCCACACCCGAGCGGCCAAATTTGTTCGCTTGCATTAACAAAACCAAAGATATTTTAACATTTGTTGATTCGGCTGAATTACAGCCACATACACCCGAAAATATGTTTTTCAGCAGAAAAACTTCCGAAAAAATTTGCACAGCGCGAAAAAACGCACTAATTTTGCAACCGCAAACGGGAAACAAACCGACACTCAAACGAAGGTCTG